>Ga0182037_10000205_pt1 | contig 27215 bp, 21 predicted proteins | sample sta12Cox44000082_FD_125974 | JGI IMG/M metagenome (GOLD analysis project Ga0182037, IMG submission 125974) | Lab enrichment of tropical soil microbial communities from Luquillo Experimental Forest, Puerto Rico - statoxic.12C.oxic.44.000.082 | ecosystem: Environmental > Terrestrial > Soil >... | reverse complement strand
CACCCCAGAGTGGGTTGTGATGCCGTTCCAGCCATTCATCATCGACCGGCAGCGTAATGCCAAGGGCCTGGCCATCTTCGGCTGGGAGCCAGAACTGCCGATCACGGTCGCGCTGATCTCGCGGCACAACCTGCAAGGCGAGATCCGTTGGATCCAAACCGATCTGCCTGCGCAATACGTCATGCACACAATGACGGCCAACGTGAGGGGCGACCAGCTCGTCCTCGATGCGCCGATCTTCAATAAGCCACCGTTCCCGATGGAGCAGGACTTCAACGAAGGCGACCAGGCCGCGCTGTTCTTCAGCAACGCCGCCAGCTACTTGGGGCGCTGGACGGTCAACCTCACCACCGGCGACACCAAGGCAGAGCAGCTCTCAGAGCTGCCGTCCGAAATCTGCAAGGTTGACCAGCGCTTCTACGGGAAAGGTCACCGCTACGGCTTCCAGATCGGGGGCCAGCCGAAGAAACGCGGCATGCGGATGGACAGCCTCATACGCAACGACGTGGACAAGGTGACCGAACAGGTTTACCAAATCCGGGCCCAAGGAGAATTGGCCGCGGTGCTCGAGGCCTCCTTCGCACCACGCACCACCGACGCCCCCGAGGGCGACGGCTACATCATCGTGCCGGTGTCGTGGTGGGGCGAGCGTCGCGGCGAATTCCAGATCTTCGACACCGACGACATCACCGCCGGCCCAATCTGCAAGATCGAGCTGCCCTTCCACATGGGCTGGACGCCGCACGGCCACTGGATGGACTTCCGTTAAAAAGATTGCCGACCCGAAACTGACGTCCAGCCCTTAGCCGCAAGCCGCTCAGTTCGCGGCGACCCTCCTATCTGATCCTGCAAAATCTGCGCCTTGGCATGACCCGCCGGCAGCTGTGGGGCTGGGCGGGTGTGCTCGCGGTGGTCGACGTCGCCGTCGAGCTGCCGATTTTGGCCAGTGGCGATCGCCATGCCATCGGGGGTCGCTGGCGGATCGAAATGTCCACGGACCCAACTCATGACTGGGCCTGCAGTTGATCCGCCGGTTCTGCGGCTTTGTGCATCCTGAGAGTGTGGGTGTAGATCCAGCGTGCCAGCGCGTCGAGGATCACCAATCCGATTGCACAGGAAGCCAATGCGCCAGCCCAGGTCACCCATGCCGAGGCCCCGGGCATGTGCAGCGCGTTGTACACGGGCAAACCCACCGCCGCGCTGCAGCCGGCGTCGGTGACCAAGGGCAGAAACAGCACCAGCACGGCCCGCCAGCCGGTGAAGTAGCCCGGCGCCGCGAATAGGATGGCCGCGCACAGGATGGGGCCCGTGGTGTTGATGAACAGCCAGTACAGCGGAAATCCACCGATGCTCATCGGCACTTGGCCGTAGCCGAAGTATGTGTAGAGCCGAAAGTGCAGCAGCGGCATCTCGATGAGTAGGTCAGCGACAAACGTGATCGCGATGCCGGTCCAGAACGCGCGTGGGGTGAAGGTCAATCTACGCAGTTCGAGCAGCAATACGTAGGCGATGCCCCCGAAGAAGATGATGTAGGTGGGTAGTCCCCAGTGCGGGATCGGGCCCATCGTTTCGAAGACCACGTCCTGACCCGGCCTGGGGTGGTGCACCAGACCCAAGATGTCATCGAGCGGTTCGTTGAACAGCGCGATCCCGCCGCCGGCCAGCAGCGCCAGTCCCAGCGGCGAACCGGTTCGCCGCCACTGGTGCACCGCGAAGGCCACCAACGCGACCACCACGATCCACAAGACAACCTCGGCGATCGTCTGGGGTGTCCGCGGGAACACCATGTACGGCGGCGCCGGAACGTTGAATTGGGCCATTCTGATCACGCGGTCAGGGCCATTGCGGGTGAAAGTGCCTGCAACAGCTCACGTGCGGCCCGTTCGCCGGCCGTGGTGGCGGTGTTGACGTTGCCCGACGAGTTGTAAGACCCGGCGAGGTGGATGCGGCTGTTCAGGTTCCGGGCAGCGTGGAAACGGCCCAGGGCGCGGTACAACCCGGGATGGCTGTAGACGAGCACCGGATACCACCGGTTCACCCGTGCGAACTCGATCGCATCACCCAAGCCGGGTATCGCCTTCTCCGCGTCGGGAAGTACGTCAGCCAGGATGTCGTCGTCCGTCGCGTCCATATGGTTGAGCGCCCATTGGTTCATCATGAACAGTGACACCAGGCCCTTGTCCGCCGGCGCGCGTCCCGGTGCCTTGTTGTGTTCCAAGATGATCGCGAACAGCCCCTCAGACACCGGTCGGGGAACGACGACGAAGGAGGCTGGGCACTCCGGAATCCGATTGAGTGCCAGGTTGATCGACATCGTCGAGGTGTACTTCAGTTCCCGTAGGAACTTCGCGCGTTCGGCATCCAGCTGCGGCACGATGTCAGGGACTCTGTTGCCCATGGAACTGACGATGGCGCCGGCACCGCGTTCCGTGTAGAGCTTGCCGTCGGGCCCGGTGCAGGTGATCCTCACGCCGTCGGGGTCTTCGACGACCTTGACGACTTCGGTGTTGAGGCGCACGTCGGGGATGGCCGCGGCCAGCCGCTCGGGGAACGAGGAATATCCGTCGCGGAACGCGTACAGCTTGGTGCCAAGGACCTTCTGCCATAGGAAGAAGAACTCCACCACCGAGATCACGTTGGCCGGCACGCCGGCTCCACCGCGCACGGTGGGCTCAATCAGATAGTCGTAGAGCTCGCCGTCGAGGCCGCGCCGCCGGCAGTATTGCTCGGGCGTCTCGGTGTCGAAGGCGCCGGCGATGGACAAGTCTTCGTAGCTGAGCAGTTTGCGCAGCTTGAACGAGTCTGCGGCGAGCCTGGCAACCTTCAACTTGGAGCGCAGCGATAGCAGCTTTGTGCGCGCCGCGTCGAGGACGAGCCGGTTGGCCCGCAGGTAATGCATCTGGTCGCCGCGCATGAACCCCATCAACGAGTTCGCCGGTATCAACTCATCGGTCATGCCGATGTCGTCGACCAGCCTCATCACGCTGTCGTAGGCCGCCGGCAGGATCGTCGTCCCGGCTTCCATCAGATAACCGTCGCGCTTGATCGACAGCAGTTGTCCCCCAACGCGATCACGCGACTCCATGACGACTACCTCGCGGCCGGCCTCCTGGAGCCGCCACGCCGCCGCCAGCCCTGACGGGCCCGCGCCGACGACGTACACCTTCGACAGGTCAGACATGGCGTCCACTGTATCAAACAGATCATTCGATGATCAAACATCATGTATGGTTAGAGCACAATGCGTATACTTCGTCGTGTGGATGCTCCACGCCCTCGACCGTTGCAACTGTCTCGGCCTCAGCGCCGTAGCATGCTCAGCCGGCATTTCGTGAGCGTCGTCGAGGAGCTGGTGGAGGACGGGGGGAGGTACGCCGACCTGAGCGTCGAGGCGATTATCACCGCGGGCGGGATTTCGCGTTCCACGTTCTACGTCTACTTCGACGACAAGGGCGATCTCCTTGTCGCCATGGCGCGAGATGTCATCGGTGACCTGGTCGCTGATGGCGCGTCGTGGTGGGAGCTGCCCGTAGACGCGACCCGGGAGGATCTGCACAAGGCCCTACGCGTACCGATCGAGACCTATCGCAAACACCGGACGATTCTGGGCACCGTCGCCGAGACCGCGGCCTATGACCCGCGGGTGCGGGAACAGCAGCAGAACCTGGTCGATCAGGTGGTCAACGCGCTGACAACCTACATCGGCAACGCGCAGCGTGCCGGGGTGGCCGACGCTCACCTGGACCCAGCACGGACCGCACAGTGGCTGATCTGGATGATTGAGCGCGGACTCTATCAGCTGGTCGGCACCGCCGACGACGAGGAGGTCGAGTATCAACTCGATGCGTTAACCGAGATCGTTTGGCGGGTGGTGTATCTCAGCGGCCGCGAAGCTCCGAGCCGGCGGACAGAAGCGCCGCCCTCCAAACCAGCCCCCAGGAATAGACGGAAATCACCCAATTAAGTCGACAAGGTCAAATTTCCTTGCACCGGAGACCAATTGCGTCGGCCCTGGCGGCCAGCGGGGCTCGCGAGATCGCAGCCGTCTAAGTGGTGCGGTGCCCGCAAAGTGTGTCCCTTCTTAGTGGGAGCGAGTTTCTCACTCATGACGTGGCCCATGGCGCTGCGTCAGGCTGTGGCGGTTGGCGGCTCTGCCACTGAGTTGCCGACCCGGAAGGCGCCCGGCCGCGCAGGGTACAGCTCGCCAACATGGCAACCGAAATCGGCCGCATCACGCCGAGCCGCCCATCATCCGGCCGACAAGCGGCAGCCATAAGCGCCGCGGGGCGTGACCTCCGAACCAGGCGAAGGCTCGGACACCATGGCGTGGCATGACGATCCGCTTGCCGTGCGCAAGCCCCTTCAAGGCGGCTTCGGCGATCTGGGCCGGGTCGGCCATGAACGCCTTCGGGGTGCGGCTCTCGGGACCGAGCATGCCTGCCACCTCAGCGAACTCGGTGCGCACACCCCCGGGACACAACGCCGTCACCGTCACACCGCTGCGGCCGAGCTCCCAGTGCAGCGACTCGGCCAGCGAGGTCACCGCCGCCTTCGTTGCGGCGTAGGCCTGGAAGTTTGGCATCGGCTGGTTGCCGGCCATCGAGGAGACGAGCAGGATCGCGCCGCTGCGGCGCGCCACCATGGCCGGGGCGAGCGACCTGGTGAGCAGGAATGATCCCTCCACGTTGGTGCGGATTAGCTGCTGAATCCGGTCGGGGTCGGTGTCGATGAACGCGCCCCCCAACCCGAACCCGGCACACGGAACCAGCACATCGACGTCGAGCCCGAGCCGGCGGATGTCGGCCATCAGCCCAGCGCGACCCTCGGGCTCGCTGACGTCAGCGGGGATCACCTCGATGCGCCGGCCGCCGCCACGCAGCTCCTCGGCCAGCGACTCGAGCCGCTCCCGGCGCCGCGCGACGAGGATCGCATCGTGGCCGAGGGCAACGAGGCCGCGCGCAAGTTGAGCGCCGATGCCCGACGAGGCACCGGTGATCAGGGCTGCCGCGCCGGGGCGGGGGGCGGGGATAGCCATGGCGCGGGTCAGCCGAGCAGCGCGTCGGCGCCGGTGTCGGACACGATAGCGGCGGAGTTGGAGAACATCTGGGCCCACATTTGATCGCCCCGCTCGGTCCGCTGCAGCGTCACCGAAACCGCGATCGTCAGCAGGAACGGGTACAGCGAGCTGACACGGTAGCTCTGCCGGCATTCCGAGAACGAGAAGTCGTTCACCCCGGCGGCGAGGAGACCGCTGTGGTACAGGCGGAGCAGGCGGTCCTCTTCTGCGCGGCGCTCGTCGACCGTCATGCACGACCCGAGGTAGACCGCGACGTCGAGCAGCGGCGGCCCGACCCGGGCGCCCTGCCAATCGAGCACGGTGATCGGGGGCGCACCATCGAAGCGGCCAAACATCATGTTGTCCAGCCGGTAGTCCCCGTGGGCGACCACCCACGGCGCGCGCCACAGGCGCCGCGCGCTGCCAGCCGCATTCGGGGCCAGTCGTGTGGCGAGTTCCAGATGGGCGGGCTCTACCCGGTCGCCGAAGCGCGCGACGAACGTGTCGATCGCCGGCTCGACGGCACCGAAGAGCATCTCGGTCCGTTCGATGCCGGCCCAGCGCAGCTTGACGAGGTCCGGATCGTTCCAGATCGGCGCCTGCAGCGTCGGGAGCACCCCGACGGCCAGCTCGGCCTGCTTGAGCGTCCCGCCCCCGACCATGTCGCCGACATCGGAGCTATCGAGGAGATCCTCGATCACCAGGGTGAAGCGTCCGCTGGCCGGCTCGACGTCGCCCCAGTGCATCGCCGGGATCGCGGCGCTCAGCCGTGGTGCGATCTCCTGGTAGAAGCGAACCTCGGACTCGTAGATCCCCATCGCGGCGCCCATCTGGCGTGAGCCGTCGTCGGTCGAGGGTAGCTTCACGACCAGCGAGGCCGGACCGGCGCTGGCGCCGTTGTAGCCCAGCTGCGCCCTCACGACGAACCCGACCTGCCCGGTGCCGATCACGGTCGCGTCGACCGAAGCGACGCTGTCCTGAGCCCCGAGCGTGCCGCCGCTGCGCAACACCTCGGTGAACCACTCAGGCGTCAGGTCGTCCGTCCTGTCCACGATGCGCATCATCGACGCTCCGCCTCCTCACGGGTGGTGCTCGCCCACAAGGGTTGCACCACATCGGGTTCGCAGCGCTCGTCGACGATCCACTTGACCATCCGTCGCACCGGTTCGATCGCGTCCTGGGGCAGCGCGACGCTGGGGTGGGCGGCGTAACCCAGCGACACCAGCCGTTGCGCGCCGTGCAGCGGGAGCGTCTCCCGCAGTGTGGATTTCAGCGACTCGGGATAGATGCCGACCGTCTGGGTGTAGGCGTTCATCTCCCGCATCGCATCGGCGGGATCGTCGATGGGAACAATGTTGGCGACGCGGCCGGACAGTCGCCGCGCGAATTCGACGGGCTCGTCGAGCTGGGAGACGATCACCGCGCCCTCGCCCTCGCGACCGCCGAACACACGATACCACTCGGGGCTCGCGCGCAGCGCGTCGATGTCGGCCTTCAGCTCGGGGTCGAACCACTTCGCGCGTGTGCTGAGTTGCTCGGGCAGCCGCTGCAGCTCCGTGTAGATCGCCTCACCGAGCCGGTTGGCCCGTTCGATCCCGTCGGGGTCGGTGCCACAAGCCACGTAGACGACGCGGGCGTTGATGCAGCCGAGCTGGTTGAGCGCGCCCACGTCGGTGGCCGTGCGCCGCGCCACCTCGTTCAGCGCCTCGGGGGACGCGAATGCCTCTCGCCCGATGATCGTGGCGCTCCGCTTGGGGTCGAGCGAGACCAGCTCCAGGCCGGGCTGGACGTAGCGCACAACGTGGGTGACGGAGGCGAATCCGCCCCAGGCGATGATCTTCTCGACGGCCGCGGGTTGGAACAGCTGTTCCTCGAAGGCGGTGTCACCGCCCTTCCAGTAGGCGACCGAGAGGTGCCGGGTGATCGGGTGCGCGGGGTCGAGCTCGCCCATCGTGCGGGCGATCGCGAGCGCCGTCAGCGGGTCGTTGGACGGAGTCTTGATGATCGCGTCGGACCGGGCGATCGCGTTGCGGATGATGCTCAGCGCGGCGATCAGCGGGCTGTTACCGGCGATGATGTGCACCGCGCGGGCACCGAAGGCCCGGATCGATGCCGTGCGGCCGTCTCCCATCGTCCGCGGGACCCAGCCCTGCAGGTATCGGATCCCGATCGTCGCGTCGGCCAGCTCACGCACCGCGTCCGGTGTGAACAGCGCCGGCAGCTGCTCGAACGACGAGCGGACCAGCGGAGCCGTCATGTCCGAGAACTGCGCGGAGAGCTCCAGCGCCTCCTGCAGGTGGGCATTTCGCTGCAGGACCAGCGCCTCCCCGACCGCTGCCAAGAACGCAACGATCTCTTCGAAGGGGATCTCATGGAGGTCTCGCAGGCTGCTCGGGTCGAAGAGCGGCAGCGCGCCGAGCAGCTTCTGCGGGTTCGGCGTTTGGAACGTTTCCACCGCACCCCGCCCGCCGAATCGAACGAGGTCCTCGGTGATCAGCTCCCCCCGGACGAACGCGGGGGCGGTGAGTGCTGTCAGAGTGGGGATCATGATGGCGCTCAGACGAATTCGCCGGTGAGGAACTCAAGGGCGGCGCGGTGAGCGTCCTCGGCCGCGACACAGGTGATCTTGTCATCGCCCCGCTTGTCGCTGTAGCGCTCGATCTCGCGCGCGGCGTGAGCAGTCGTGCGGCCGCACGCGCACCCCTCGAAGCTGAGCGTCACCTCGTCGCCGCTGATGAAGCCGCCCCAGTACGTCGCGGCGATGAGATCGAACACCGCCATCCGTCCGGTGTGCTCGCCCTCCCGCGAGAACGGCGCCCCGTCGTCGGGATCGAGCACGAACGGGATGATCCAGGGCTCGAAGTGGTAGCGCCCCTGCTCGCACTGCTTGTTGAGCGCGGTTATCTCCGACATCACATAGCTGTGCTGGACGTGGTCGACGCCGATGAATCGCTGGACCACCTCCTCCCAGTCGTCGGGGACGACCTGTCCCTTCGCACCACCGCCAGTCGTGACCAGCGAGTCGGCGGCGAATACCTTCTCAAGGCCGGCATCCAGGCCGGCCTTCGACATGTTGTAGAGCACGTTCCACGTCGCCAGCATCCAGATCCGCCGGCCCTTCAGCTTCTCGATCTGCTCGTTGATAAACCGCGGGATCGATTCGGTCATCTCGCGCTGCTCGCGCTCGAACTCCTCCCGCCGGGCCCGAAGCGCTGGGCTGATCTCGAGCTTGCCGAGCTCGCCGCGGGCGGCGGCCGCGCGCACGCGCCCGGCGAAGTAGGCCGCATCCGAGCTCATCCTCCCCGGTCGCAGGGCGTGCAACCGGTCCTCGGAGCCGAGCAGGTGGGGCAGGGCCAACCCGGGGAAGTAGGTGATCGCGCTGCGGCCCGAGCGCCACAACGGCCAAATCAGCTCAAACCACTCGCCGTCATGCCGCCCACCGGCGCCGAGCGGGTCGGAGTACTGGAACAGCCCGCAGCGAAACGCCTGCCCCATCTGATCCCATTCGTGCATCGACCGCGGAAGAAACGACAACGTGCCCGTGGTGCCCGAAGAGTGGAACGTGCGCAGCGGCGTGTGCGCCTCCAGCGTGTCCAGCCACGAGTCGATGCCCGTGCAGCCGGAGACGTCGACACCGGTGAGGTCAAAGGTGGTCAGCCGATCCAGCCAACGAGTGAGGTCGGCGAAGCGGTTGCGAACGAGCAGCGCGGACGGATACGACTTGTACACCGAGTGCGGGAACAGCAGCGGCACAACATCGTTCAATTCGTCGAGCGTGTCGACCCCCGCCTCGTCGGCCAACAAGGTCAGCGCCGGAATCGCATTGCGGAGCTCGGCGAAGCGGCGCCGCAGTGCGGCGAATTGCAGCGCCGCGAGTTCGTCGGCGGCCACGTGCTGCATTGCGTACCAGGAGTGGCCGAAGTACTCGGCCGGGCCGTCGGCGAACCGCTCGGCGTCCGCGACAATGCTCATGAACCGGCTCCTGACCCCTCGCCTCCGCACTGCGACGCCGATGCCTGGGGCGCCGCCTCTGGGCGGTCGCGCCACGCGGAAATCAACGCGGCGTTTTGACGGGGGGTCGAACCGTAGGTGGTGACCTCGTCGGCACCAGCGTCAAGGAACCGTTGCAGCGATGTCACGCATTCCTGCACGGTTCCGATCGCGCTGCAGTCGGTGATCCACGTCCACGGCAGCACCGACGCCGGGCCCAACATTTGGTGACGATGGAAACTGAGGTCCGCCGCCCGGTCCAGGTCCTGGAACTGCTCGTGGTTGCGCATCCGGTTGACCGTTTCGAGGTCCCAGCCGTTGGCGGCGGCCAGCACGTCGCCGTAGTAGGTGTACTGCAGATACGTGACGAGCCGTCCGGCCGAAATCGAGATCGTCTCGACCTCGTCCATGTCCGGAGCGGTCACCACCGGGGCGACGATGCGGATCTCGGCCGGATCGCGATCGATCCGTTCGCATGCGACGCGGATCCGCTGGACGGCCGCGGCGACCGCGTCGGGGGTCAGCATCGGCGGCAGGATCACCCCGTCGAACGCCTCGGCCACGGCAGCCGCGCCGAGATCGTGGCAGAAGCCGGCGAGCCAGATCGGCGGCTGAGGTCCGTGGTAGGTCTCAGCGAAGGCGAGCGCGTCGAACGAGCCGAGCTGCCCGGAGTAGGAGACAGACTCGCCGGCCCACAACCGGCGGGTGATTTGGGCGCTCTCGACCATCGCCTTGGTCGTGGTGGTGGGAATGCCCATCCCGCGGAACGCGCCCGCATCGCCCCGGCCCAGGCCGAGCACGAAGCGCGGGCCGAAGCACGAATGCATCGTCGCCCCGAGCGCCGCCGGCATCCACGGATGGCGGGTGGTCGGAACGATGATCCCCGTCGCGAGCTCGAGGCGAGTGGTTCGGGCGCCGATCCCGGCGAGGATGACGTCGGCTTCCTTGAGATCCCAACGCTCGGAGATGAATACGCGGCGGAAGCCGAGCCGTTCGGCATCGACACCGTCCTCGATCCCCTGGGCCGGCGTGCGGCCCTCGGTCTCACGGGCGAACTTGCTTGCCTCCGAACTCACCGCACCGGCGATGATGAACGCGCTGAAGTCGTCTGTGACGGGTGCCAGCTCAGCGCTCACGGTGGGCGCTACGGGCGCGGTTACGGTCATCAGTTTTTACTCCTCACTAAAAACCCCCTCACGGCAGATCACCGTATTCTGTACGGTATTCTTTGTCAACAGGCGAACAGACATCGACATCGACCCGCTCGACGGTGTGGTCGCCCTCGGCCAATACTGGTCGTGCCGAGGCCTCGCGCGGAGGAAAGGAACCCATGTCTGACCGTGATGAGCGGAGCTGCACAAGGTCTCAGACGTCAGGCGACCGTAGAGCCGCGACGGCGAAGCGGGGCCCGCGTCCCCGGTTCACCCGTGAACGGGTACTGGAAGCGGCGCTGCGGGTGATCGACGCTGTGCCGCCCGACGCGTTTACCATGCGCCGCGTTGCCGACGAGCTCGGTATGGGCGTGATGACTCTGTACGGCTACGTACGCAACAAAGAAGAGATCCTGGAGGGCGTCACCGTACTTCTCTTCGCCGAAGCCCACTGCCGAGGATCCAACGCGAACTGGGACGAGCAACTCCGCGCCGAGGTGCGCGCACTACACAGTGTCGGCCGCCGGCACCCAAACCTGGTGACGCTCGTGCTCGGCCAGCGCTCGGCGGCGCCCGGCATGTTCGGCATGCGTGAGCGGATGCTGACCGCTCTGCTCGACGCCGGCTTCACCGAAAAGGTCGCCCTGCACGCCCTCGGCGCGCTGTGCAACTATGCACTCGGGTTCGCCGGAGCGCAGGCGGCCGCGGCGCCGATCGACCTGCCCGACCGGATCCGCGAGCTGCCCGTAGAACAGTTCCCGCGATTGTCAGCGCTCGCCGAGAACTACAGTGCCCATCTCAGCGACGAGGCGTTCGAGTTCGGGCTGGAGTTACTGATGACCGGTCTGCATGCCCAGATCAGCAAGGGCTCACCAGTCGGCCGTCTATCATCCGACAGACTCAATCACCAACACCAAACAGATTGAGGCTCAGCGCACCCCGAGGTCGTATGGTCACGCAACCCCGTTGCTCGAGCTTTGGATGCGATGATCAAGCCGCCCCGGCTCTTCGCCGACAGCCACTTGTGGGATCGCCCCTGCATCGAGCACCCGCACGGGGACGAGGAGGTCGAGCGTCAACTCGACGCGTTACTCGAGATCGTTTGGCGGGTGGTGTATCTCAGCGGCCGCGAAGCCGGAAGCCGGCGAACGCCAGCGTCCCCTTCCAAATCGGGCGCACGGACTAGGCCGAAATCATCCCATTAGTTCGGGGAGCCGAATTCGCGGTTGGGACTCGATCCGCCTCGCAGCAAGTGTTTTTGGACCTTTCCGGCCCCATTACGGGGGATAACCGAAAAAATGATCTCGCGCGGGATCTTGTAGTCGGCGATGCGAGAGGTGCAGTACTGCCTTATCGAGGCGCGCGTGAGATCAGACCCATCGACCGCGGTGATGAACGCCACGACCGTTTCGCCCCACTCCGGATTCGGGCGACCGATCACCGCAACGTCGGTCACCTCGGGATGATCGGCGATGGCCTGCTCGACTTCCGCGGAGTACACGTTGCGCCCCCCGGTGATGATGACGTCTTTGAGTCTGTCGACCAGCCGCATGGCGCCGTCGTCATACACCTGCATCAGATCACCGGTGTGCAACCAGCCGTCGCGGATGACCTCCCGGGTGGCTTGCGGTTGGTTCCAGTAGCCCTTGGTGATGGCCTCGCCACGGAACACGAGTTCTCCAACCTGGCCGGCAGGCGTGTCGTTACCGCGCTCGTCGACGACACGGGCTTCGACAAAGGGCTGCGCGAGGTGGCCGGATGACCGCGGTCGAGACCGCACCTGTTCCATCGTCGAGTAGATCCCGGTGGGTCCGGCTTCGGTCTGGCCGCATTGTTGGAAGAAGGCAACGCCGGGAAATGTCGCCAACAGCCGCTCGATGGCCGCCGCCGGCATCGGCGCGGCACCGAATATTCCGACGCGCCAGGACGCCAGGTCACAGCGGTTGGCCTCGTAACAGCGCAGTATCTGCTGATACATGGTGGGAACAGCGAAAAGCCATGTCGCCCTGTCTCTTTCGATCATCTGCAGCACCGAGCCCGGATCGAACTTGGGCACGATGATGTGGGTGCCGCCCAGCAGCGTCGTCGCATTGAGGAACGTCATTCCGCCCGAGTGATACATCGGCGCCAAGTGCGGATAGCGATCGCCGTCACGCAGGCCCAGCGAGACGATCTGGGCCATCGCCGCCCACACGGCGCGGTGGTGGTCCAGCAACACACCTTTGGGTTTTCCGGTGGTGCCCGAGGTGTAGAGAATGAATGCGTCGTCTTGCTCGACGGCGCGATCCTCATGCACCGCATCGCCGTATCCGCCCGCGAGCAGATCGGGATAGCGCGTCGAGGGCCCCAATGAGAGCAATGTGATGGACGCCGCCTTGCCACCTGCGGCCTCGGCCAGCTGGGCTTCACCGGGGCTGAGGGCCAATGCGGCGCTGCCGGAATCGTTCAGGATATGGGCGAGCTCCGGTGCGGCCAACCTGGTGTTGACCGGTACCACGATCGCACCGAGCCGCGACGCGGCGTGGGAGGCGATGATGAATTCCGGCGAGTTTGACGCCAGGATGGCGATCCGATCACGTTTCCGCAGCCCGAACGCCTGCAGCGCCGATGCGGTATTGGCGACGTCCGTCTCCAATTCTCGCCACGTCCAACGCCGGTTCGCGGTGACAATCGCCTCGCGCTCGCCGACCCGATTCGCGTTGAGTAACGCCGTTCCGCCTATGGTCGGCATGACCCGCCTTCGCCCCAGTCCCCATTATTGAGCCCAGGTCTATCAATATAGAGAGCTCCTGCGGCCGGGTCAACGACGCCGAAGAATACCGCTGCGGGCGTGCTGTGTGGCAGCTAGTTAACGCGCTGGCCAGCTTTGCAGGGTGTCGATGTAGAGCTGGCGGATCCTGTCGATGCGGTCAGGAAGTTCCTCGACGGTCCAGGTGTCGACCGCAACCGGCGGCAGCACCGCCACGTCGACGGTCCCGGCGTGCAGGGTCAGCGAGTCCCTGGCCCCCATGACTTCTGCGTTACGGATCACGATGGGCACGATCGGGATGCCGACTGCCATGGCGATGCGGAACGGACCCTTTTTGAACGGTCCGACCTGTGGTGAGCCGACCCTGGTTCCCTCCGGCGCGATGATCACCGACAGGCCTTTGCGGGCCAGTTCCTCGACTTTGCGCAGGCCTTCCACAGACTTTCGTGGATCATCGCGCTCGATGAAGGCCGCGTCGACAATCCTGCCGATCGTGCCGGCAATCGGGTCGTTCTGCAGTTCCTTCTTGCCGACGGCAGTCCAATTTTCCCGTACCAGTGCCGCGGCGACGAACACGTCAAAGCTGTTGCGGTGGTTGAAGATGAACACCGCCGGACGGCACACGTGCAGGTTCTCCTCGCCGACCACGTTGATGCTCACGCCGCCCGCATTGAGCATCAACTGCGGCCAGTTCGCCGTGAAGAAGTTGACCCCGTGGCGTTTGCTGCCGGTGAGTAACCCCACCGCCAGCGCGCCCGCGGTCACGGGCAGCATCGAGGCGAGCCCGGCGACGGTGCGCAGTTGCGGTGGCGCCCCGGGTATGTAGTGCATCGGCATCAGTCAGCTCCCGTCCTGTTCCCGGTGACGAACCGGGCGTTGACTCCCACCCTAGCCTAATCTAATATATGTTAAAAATTGGACAGGATACTCACGCTGCCTGCGGTGTTCGCTGATGATGCGTTGCCGCACCGGAAAAGAAAAGGTGCTGAATTAATGCCACCTCATGTGTTGCCCAGCCCGTCGGATTTCTCCGCTGGCGCGTTTGCAGGCTGGTTTTTCACCATCTACGCCGGGCTCCTCATTGTCAGCATCGCGCTGATCTGGGCGATCTGGACGGGGTTTAAAAACCGTAACTGGCTGCCCCTGATGCTTATCTTCGGCGGCTTCCTGTGCTCGCTGTGCGAACCGATGCTCGACTTCCTGGGGCACCTGCGGTGGGCCAACGATCTGCCGTTCTACGTCTTCAGCAACTTCGGTATCGACATCCCGCTGCTGATTCCGTTCTGCTACGCCGCCTTCTTGGGCCTGGAACCGTACTTCATCTACCTGCTCTTCAAGCGCGGTGTCACCGTCAAGCAGGTCATGTTCATCTACCTGATCGCCGGGCTCAGCGACGCCATCATGGAAACACCGGGCCTGCTGATGCACGTCTACCAGTACTACGGCGTGCAGCCCTACTCCTTCCTGTCCTTCCCGTATTGGTGGGCATTCATCAACGGTGCGTCCTTCATGACGATCGGCTTCTTCGTCTGGTACCTGGAACCACGGCTGAAGGGCTTCAGCCGAGCGCTGTTCTTGGTGCTCCCGCCGATCGGCATGATGGTTGCCTACTTCAGCGTGGGCTGGGTCCACATTCTCGCGCTCAACTCCAACCTGCCCACCCCGCTCAAGTGGGTGGCCACCACGATCATGATGGTGGGCTACATCGGCTATGTCAGAGGCATCGCACACTTCGTCGCGGTACCCCCCGAAAGGGCCCTGCACTGGCACTTCGGGCACTTCCTGCTCTACCGGCTGTTCTTTTTCTTGCCCCAGGTGCGCCAGCGCATGCTCGACGAGGAGCAGCGCTACCGCGCCGAACAAGCCGCCGCGCGCACCGCATACCAGGAGGAAGTGGACGCCGATCGTGCCCGCGCCCTGCGGTAGTCCTCACTGAATCACCCGCCCGGCACATGGCATCCGACGATGTCGAGACTTCCTGCGGGTCCGGCTGCGTCCCGGCACCGACTCGAGTGCGCTCATCGCGCCCGTTGAGGCGGGCGCGATGAGCGGCGGGCCGTACTTCGACGAGCTGCGGGTCGGGCAGGTCTTCGACGCTGCTCCCTCGATGACATTGACGCCCGGCGTGGCCGCCACCCACCAGGCGATCCTGGGCGACCGGATGAGGCTGCCGCTGGATGCTCACCTATCGTCTGCGGTCACCGGGGCGACTGCCGCACTGGCCCACCCAGGGCTGGTCTGTGACGTCGCGATCGGCCAGTCGACGGTAGCCACCCATCACGTCAAGGCCAATCTGTTCTACCGCCGGCTGGTGTTTCATGACTTTCCGGTGCTCGGTGACACGCTGTTTACCCGCACCGAGGTAGTGGGCCTGCGGCAGAACGCGGCCAAGCCCGGGCGGGCACCGACCGGGTTGGCCGCACTGCGAATGACCACGGTCAATCAGCTCGGTCGGCTGGTGCTGGACTTCTACCGGTGCGCGATGCTGCCGCTAAGTCCCGGCGCCGACCCCGCGGCAGCGGCCCCGGCCGACGAATTGTCGGCCATCGGTGGGGCTACGCCGCAGCCCACGGCAACCGAGACCTGGAACGGCGAGGTGTTTCGCGAGCGGGTGCCCGGACCGCATTTCGATGCCGGCCTTGCGCCGGCAGTGCTGCACGGCAGTGCTGACGTGGTCTCCAGCGCTCCCGAGCTCGCTCGACTCACGTTGAATATTGCTGCCGTTCATCATGATTCGAGAGTTGGCGGGCAGCGGTTGGTTTACGGCGGCCACACCATCGGCCTAGCGCTCGCCCAGGCCAGCAGGTTGTTGCCGAACCTGGCAACCGTGCTGGGCTGGGAATCGTGTGACCACACCGGCCCGGTGTACGAGGGCGACACGCTGGTGTCGGAGTTGCACGTGGAGGCGGCCGAGCCGTTGTCCGGCGGTGGCGGTGTCCTGCGGCTGCGGTCGCTCGTGCGCGCCGTCGGGACCGATTCCGATCGCCCGGTGCTGGATTGGCGCTTCTCCGCGCTGCAGTTCTGAGCACTATGAACCAGTCACCGGGGCGCGGCTGCACATACGGCGACGGGTCTACTTGGGCGCCGCAATCGTTTGAGTGACAGTCAGTGCCGTGCTGCACGGGCAACTTTCGACCGCGTCGGTCGGGGATCACATGCTTGCCCGGTCGCCGCTCACCCCCGGTCGTCGATCATCGGCACGTGTCCGACGTCGCCATGGCGTACCACGTGGGTTTCGCCGAGCCGCGGCGAGCAACGCCAAAGGCCCTCTCAGGCCCTATCTTTCGGCTCCACCAGATAGAGTGTGTGCCATATCACGTCGGTAAGGGACGTGACGAGCCGCTCCAATTCTGCGAGACCGGCCGAGGGCAGCATCTGGTACAAACCGCGTTCCATCATCCAAATCAACCAGCCCGCGGTCTCTTTGGGAATCAATGACTTCCGAACGACGCCGACCTGCTGACCGCGCTCGATGTGTTCGGAAAGCTTGCGGATCGACAATTGCTGCAGTTCAGCCATGCGATGTCGGATGGGTGACTCATAGGTGGACGCCTCGGTGAGCGCGGCGAGGACCGCCCTATTGGGTAGGTAGATCAACGATCATCCCGAGGGCGCTCGCCAAGTCGGCGCGAGACGCACCCGGCGGTAGCTTCCACCAGGACTCGGCCACGTCGATCCCCGCGGCGTGGACATCTTGCGCGACCTCCATGAGCAGCGCGGACTTGTCAACGAAGTTGGCGTAGAAGGTCGCCCGCGCCACGCCCGATTCCTCGAGTATTCGGTCGATCGTGATCTCGGCGTACGGCGTTGTTTCCAGCAGCCGACGCATCGCATGCACCAGGAGAGTTCGATAGTGAGCCCGCTGTTCTGCTCGGGTGCGGCGGGCCGTGGCAACCTCTGACACGACTCGAAGTCTAGTGGACACGTACAAAAAAATCAGACTTGACATCTGACTTTAATCTAGAGTAAAAATATGGAGAGTGTCACAGCCATTCCAGGCCGGGTCTGTGACAGCACCGGCGGTCCGAATCTGCGGGCCAGGAAAGGTCTTTGGTTGTGGGCGAGGCGACGGCATCTCGGATTCTCACGGGTGACAACCCGTTCAACGTGCGGCCTGAGGACGACTTTTTGCAGCCCGTTGCCCACGACATTCCGCACTGGAGCGAGACGATGTACTTCCACGTCTGGAATCCGGTCCAAGACGTCGGTGTGTTCGTGCATGTCGGCAGGTGGCCGGCCGACTTGGACCTGTGGTGGGCGCAGGTGATCGCTATGCTGCCCGACGGCGAACTGCTCGTGGACCGGTCGTGGGGGCGGGCCCGCGACCACCGTGGGCCCGCGACCGGAAACCTCCAAGTCGAGTGCATAGAGCCCCTCAAGACGTGGCGCGTGAGCTTCGACGGCGCCGGCGAACCGACAACCCGCGAGCGAATGTCGGCCGGCCCCGTTGGGGCCGGCCGCGCAGCCGCGTTCAAGTTCTCCGTCGACCTGCACTCCGCAGCTCCTGTTTGGGATATGCACGGCGCGTTAGGGTTAGACAACTTGAGCTGGGCAGCATCTCACCATACCCAAGGGTTCCGCAGCATGGGTGGACTCTCCAGTGAGGGCCGCAGCTGGGATCTGACCGGTGTCGCGCATCGCGATCACTCCAGCGGGCCCAGAAACTTCGTTGATTTCGGTGGACTGAATTTTTTCGTCGTGGTGTTCCCTGAAAGCGGCCGGGTGGCAAACGGTCTGGTGAATTGGCGGCGCCGCGGCGAAGTAGACCATCGCGTCTTCACCATCCAGCAGCGCGGCCGCTGCGAAATCGGCACCGACGTGAAGGTGACCGGCTTGGCCGACTTGAGCACGCATAGACCGCACCGCATTCAGATCTCCTTCGGCGGCGACACACCACGCAAGTACGTAGCCGATGTCCTACACGGCTATACCTTGACGGCGCTCGAGCCGAACCTGAACGTCAACGGGGCCGCTCACGATGAGGAAACGGATCCACTGCTTTTGACCCAAGGTGCAGTTCGTGTCGTCGCCGACGACGGCGAAGTTGGCTGGGGGGTCGTGGAGCGCGACTATCGCCGCTCCATGCTCCCCAGCCCCGAGGAGCGTTGAAACAGAGAATCCGATGGCGCTGCTCAACATACTAGATCCCGAAAAAGCCGAGATGGCCTTGAGCGCCTGGTGGCAGCGACGCAATCCACGCCACAGCGACATCACCGTCGAGGGCCTGGAGATACCGATGGCCAGTGGGATGTCGAGCGAGACAATACTGTTCGCGCTGCGGCGTACCGAGGAAAGTGGCGAGGTGAAGGTGGGACATTTCGCCGCACGAGTGATTCTCCCCGGTGGTGAAATCTTCCCGGACTACGACGTCCACCTTCAAGCACACGCGATGCAGACGGTGCGGGCCACCACGCGCGCCCCAGCCCCGGAAGTATTCGCTGTCGAAGACGACCTTTCAGTGCTGGGTGCCCCGTTCCTGCTGATGCAGCGGCTCGACGGCAAGACGCTTGCCGACGATCCACCGTTCACGGTGGCGGGGTGGTATTCCGAGCTGACCGACGCGGGCCGGGCAGCCATCTTCACTAACGGGTTGGCCGCCTTGGCTGAAGTACATCGGGCCGACGTCAGTACATTTCCGCCTACCGTCCTCGGGCACGGGGATCGCGCCACGGGAACAGCCACAGCTCAACATCTGCGCCACTGGGCGCAGTTCTACCACTGGAGCCGGAAGGGCAAAACGCATCCGGTTATCGAGCCGGCTCTTCGCTGGCTGAACGAAAATTGTCCCACCGACGAGCCTGACGTAGGCATCGTTTGGGGAGATGCCCGCCTGGGAAACATGATGTTCAGTGCCGACCACCACGTCACCGCCATCCTTGATTGGGAACTCGTGGCACTGGGGCCCGCCGAGATTGACGTCGGCTGGTTCGCCGTGCTGAACCGCATGTACACCGATGGGATCGGGGTAACCCCGCCCGGTGGCTTTCCCACTCGTGCCGAAACATTTTTCCGTTACAGCGAATTGGCCGGCAGGCCGCTCCGAAACTTCCACTTCTATGAAGTCCTCGCCGGGGTCAGACTCGCCATCGTCCTAATGCGCATCGCGCACATGCTCATCGAGAAAGGAATGATGCCCGCCGACAATCCAATGCCCGTGACAAACCCGGCCACGGTTGTGCTTGCGGATTTGCTTGGAATTGAGGCCCATGGTACGGAAGTCGGCTGGGTAAGCGGACACCGCCGAGCTGACTGACAGCGCCGTCAACAGCGAGCGGCTCCTGATACGGGAGCGTGCGACACCGGGCAGAACCAAAGGACCCCTGGCAGAAGGGAGATAGCATCGGTGGACGGCTTGCGCTCGCCTCCCGACGGCAAGATCACTTACCATCATTATTTATATCAGAGTAAAATACGTACCCTGTCACCAAATCCTCAGTGAATGAGGCGCGTCAGAGAGGCGTCGTTAAGCCGCAGCCCGAACAAGCCAGCTGGCTTTCGCTTCAAACGGCGCGTCAGCCGAATAATTACCCAACAGAATTGGATGTAGACAAATGGCTATCCAGAACAAGCTGGATCCGCTGGCGATCGCGGAGCGACTGGCGGCATGGCTGCCCGAGGTGCTCCACGCGGCCGGCGACGTCACCCTGAGCGACCTGTCGATGCCGGTCGCGAGCGGGATGTCAAGTGAAACAATTCTTTTCGACGCAACATGGGAAGCCGACGGACAGCGCATCTCGAAGGGCATGGTGGCGCGAGTACCCCCCAGTGGCCGGGGGATGTTCAACGACTACGACATCGCCCGTGAAGGACGCGTCATGGCGGCGATGGCAAGCCATTCGGATGCCGCGGTGCCGGCCGTGATCGCGCAGGAACTGACCGGCACCGTGCTGGGTGCGCCATTTCTTCTCTTGGAGCGCGCGTATGGCACCGTCCCGGCCGACGACCCTCCTTTTGTCACCGGGGGCTGGGTGGTCGAGCTTGCGCCCGAGCAACGGGCAACCATGTTTGACAACGCCCTGCGCACCATCGCGGACATTCAGAAGGTAAGCCCGGACGAGATCGGGCTGGGCGATCTGGGACATCCCGATCTCGGCGACACAGCGCTGACGCAGCAGTTCGAATATTGGAAGCGGTTCTACGCCTGGGCCGCTGGCGGACGACCAAGCCCGAACATCGATGCCGCCTTCGAGATACTGGGGCGGGGCATCCCCGCCACGGCCGGTCCCGTCGTCGTCACGTGGGGTGATGCACGGATGGGCAACCTGATGTTCGATCACGACCAGCGGGTTACCGGCGTATTCGACTGGGAAATGGCCACATTGGGACCATCCGAGGTCGACTTGGGATACTTCTTGTTCTTCGACCGCATGTACTCCTTCGGTCTCGGATTGCCACGGCTGGAAGGTTTCCCTGACCACGCCGCGGCCGTCGCGCGTTTCGAAGAACTTACCGGCAGAGCCGTCAACGACATCGACTGGTTCGAGGCGTGGGGGGCGCTGCGCGGCGCGATCCTGCTTCTGCGTCTCGGCAACTTAATGATCGAACTCGGCCTGCTGCCGCACGACGCCGACATGCCGTTGAACAATCCCGCCGCCCAGGTTCTCGCGAATCTACTGGAACTGCCCGCTCCTAGCGGGCAGGCGGGCTGGATAACCGGAAACCGCTGACGAGCAACCCGCTGCTGTCAGGCCATTGAATGCACCCGAAGTTAAGGGGGACCAGTTTGATCCCAGATTTTAATCCGCGTTCGACCCTGAAAACGCATGCGGCGGACGCGTGTCGGCGTCATGCGTGTTAGCAAGCAGCCCCGATCTTGTCGAAGGAGCACAGTATGACAAACAGCCGCAATTTTCCCGCACCGACAGCGGACTGGGGTCCGCTGTCGGAGCCCATCCACGCCGATGCGGCCGGTCCGCAAGACCCTGTGTGGAAGGACAACGCTTTCCTGGCCTTCTGGGACCTGAATCGCCTGGTGTTCGGCAGCGTCCACGTCTCGACCTCCCCTAACGCCAGCGGAGGTCGTCGGGCACGCTGCTCGGTGCTGCTCGGAGACCGGGGCGGGCGGATGGTCGAGATCATCGAGGATCTCGAGCGGGGACAGTTCCGCAGTCCGTCGATCTCTTTCGGTCTCGACGGGACCATCGCCGTCGATCACGCGGATCTGACTGTCCGGCTGGTGAATGCACCGCTGTATGCGCCGGCGGATTACTCGACTACCGATCTGATCCCACCATTGGTTCCGGGCAAACCGCTGCAGCACTTCCAGCAAGGCTGCACCGTGCGCGGAACCATCGAGGCAAGCGGTGAGTTCTATGACATCGATGGTTCGGGAATGCGTGACCGCACGTGGGGTTTTCGTGACGAGTCTGCGCAGTGGGTCGAATACGCCGCCGTGGTCGGACTTTTCGAGGGTACGTTCCTGACTGCGATGAAGTTCCTCAACGCCGATGGCGGGATGCGGTCGGACGGCTTCGTGATCGACGGCTCCGGCAGCCGCAATGTGACCGACATTCGATTCAGGCGCACCGCCGCTGCGCAGTTCCTCGCCGCCACCCTGACGCTCGACGACGGTTCGGTCCGGACCATCACCATGATCAACCGCAGCGCCGGCTTCTTCGTGCCGATGGGAGCCGAGACCGACGGACCGGCATTCGGCACCTATGACGACTTCATGACCCTGGACTGCGATGGGACGCGCGGCGCGGGCTTCTGCGAGCAGGGCATTGTTCACCGCGTCTGCTGAACCCGGGCGGTGGGGGCATGGTCTTTTCGTTTCCTGCCAACGGCATTCGTTACTCCGACAGCGAGGTCAGCCACGTGACTGAGGAAGTGGGAACCACGCCCCTAACGGTCTGGTTCAACGACCCTGCCGGTACCGACCACGCCCTCGTCGGCGGTAAGGGCGCAAACCTGGGTCGGCTGGCGGGTGCCGGTTTTCCGGTGCCGTCCGGTTTCGTCGTGACCACCGGCGCCTACGACGCGCACATCAAACGCTTCAGCGATGAGATCGTCGACGCTCTCAGCCGTATCGACTACGACGACGCGGCGGCCCTGGAAATGGTTGTAGCCGACATCCGGCGCCGGATCGTGGCTGCTGACATGCCTTTTGATGTTGTTACCGAGATCAGGGCCGCCTACGCCGCGCTGGACGAACCATATGTGGCCGTGCGCTCGTCGGGCACAGCCGAGGATCTCGAAGGCGCCTCGTTCGCCGGCCTGCACGACACCTACCTCGATATCAAGGGTGCCGACGAGGTGCTCGATGCGGTCAAACGAGACTGGGCCAGTCTGTGGACCGCGCGGGCGGTCGCCTACCGCAAGAGCCAGGGCTTCACCGAACTCCCGTCGATGGCTGTGGTGGTGCAGATCATGATCCCGTCCGAGGTCGCCGGGGTGATGTTCACCGGCAACCCACTCAACCAGGCGTCCGATCAGATCCTGTTGAACGCGAACTGGGGCCTGGGCGAAGCCGTCGTGCAGGGCGTCACCTCCCCCGACCAGTACGTCATCGAGCACAAGACATGGAGGGTGCTGGAACGAACTCTCGGCGGCAAGGACCTCGAGATCGTCCGCGACCCCGAGGCGGGCCACGGCACCGTGGAGCGCGAAGTGGAAGAGGCTCGGCGTCAACGGTTCACCCTGACCGACGAGAGGGTCGTCGAGTTGGCCGAGTTGGGTGCCCGCATTCAGGACTTCTACGGAGGTGCACCGCAGGACATCGAGTGGGCACTCACCGACGGTCGGTTCCACCTGTTGCAGGCCCGGCCGGTCACCGGGGTGTCGTTCGGGCGTGCCACCCCGGCCGGCGCGTCACCCTCGCCGCAGCTGGCCACCAGCCCGGTCCACCAGCCCGGTCGCCATGCGCGCTGGACCACGGCGAACGTCGATGAGGGCTTACCCGGTACGGTCACACCACTGACCTGGTCGCTGTACTTTCCGGCCACCGAAACCACGATGCGGGACTGCTGGGTGGATCTGGGCGTGATGCCCGAGGCGCACCGTGCGGTACCCGAGGACGTGGACGCGCGGTTCATCTCGGTCGCGTACGGCCACGCGATCGCCAACGTCGACACGATGGGACAGATGGCGGCCCGAGTCCCCGGGGGGTCGGCAGCGCGAATGGAGGAGCAGCTGTTCGGGGCGGTCGAGGGCGACACCGTGGAACCGACCGGGCTGACAAAGATCGGGCGCTACCCAATCGTCGCGGTTAAACTACCCCGCGCGGTGCGGCGCGCGATGAAGGATCTCGCGCCGCGGGCGCAGGAGATGACCGCTTGGTGGGAGCGAACGGCTTTCGCTCTCGAGCACGCGTCGCTGACGGAAGCCGTTGAGGCCCTTGTCGAGGCCCGGGCGCGTTATGAGAGTGTGCTGACCGTCCACATGGTGTTGTCGATGGCGGCCCAAGGAGTGATGGGGCAGGTCGAGTCGCTGGCCGCCCGAGCCGGTCTTCGCGGTCTGGAGCGTGAACTCATCAAAAGCGATGAGGGAACCGCCGAGTTCGAGCTGGTCCGGGATCTGTGGCGGTTGTCGCGTGACGAGATCGACGTCGATCACTTCGTTCGTGCGCACGGCTATCACGGTCCCCGGGAGGGCCTTGTCGAATCGATCGTGTGGCGCGAGGATCCGGCCCCAGTCCTTGAGCTCGTCAAGGCCTACCGCATGCGGGCCGGGGGGGACGACGTCGACACCCTGGTGGCGCGGCGTCGCAGTGAGCATCAAGACGCGATCCGCCGTCTCGAGTCCGCCCTTGGGCCCTTGCGCTCGATTCCCGCGCGAGCGTTGATACGGTTTGCCGCCCACGTCCCGATCTGGCGCGAGACCGGCCGCGCGTGCATGTTGCGTGCGGTCGACGTGGCCCGTGCCGCGTCTCGGGTCGTCGGTCGTCACCTGGCGGCCGAGGGTCTCCTCGATGATGCGTCCGACGTGCGGTTCCTCACGATTGACGAGTTGGCGGCGATGGATCGCGACTCCATTCGCGCACTGGTCACCCAGCGCAGGATCGACCATCAGGCGTACGACGCGATGACGCTCCCGCACGTCTGGCGTGGCGTGCCGGACGTCGAAGTCGGCGGTCGGGAAGCGCCGTCCAACGATGCCCCCATCGCCACCCTCGCAGGCCTCGGGGTCAGTGCTGGAATCACCGAGGGCACCGTGCGCGTGATGCTCAGCCTCGACACGACCGACATCGCCGAGGGCACCGTCATGGTGTGCAAGGCGACCGACCCGAGCTGGGCGTCGCTGTTCCCGCTGGCGCGGGGTGTCATCACCGACGTCGGAAGCGCGCTGAGCCATGCGGCGATCGTCTGCCGTGAGCTGGGTCTGCCCTGCGTCGCCAACACCCGCACCGGCACTCGCGACCTTCGTGACGGCATGCGCGTCCGAGTCAACGGAACAACCGGCACCGTGGACGTACTAGACACGCCTTGATCGACTCACCCCCGAACTCGCCCAGCAGCTCGCTGCGGTCACGAATCGACCGGCCGACGTGCTGGCCGAGCGGATCGAACATGACCGGGCAGCCGGGTAGGCACCACCCAGCTACGACGCAAGAGAACTTAGCGCGTCACTGGTCGAATGCACGTTCCAATTCGTCTGCCGATCAAGTGAGGAGGCGTTTGGACCGGGCGCGGTAACAGGCCGTCTCAGACTTGGTCGAAACACCTTCGAAGCCGGGCCGAGCGAAGATCGAACGCCCGATGTCATTGGGAGCCAAATGGTTCGACTGGCGCAGTGCCCGGAAAGTCTTTAACGGCATGACGCAAGACGAGCCCCATAGCAATAAGGAAAATCGCATAGGCAACGAATGCCAGCCAGAAAATGAAGATCCCATGCCACGCGAACGGTCCGCTGTGGAAGAAGAAGGCCAGGATGTCGGGCACGAACAAGAACGCCACCCAGAAGTTCAGGTACCCGACCCAACGCGGCAGGATCCCGTTCCGGTCGGCGAGGATGGCTGTACCGATCGCGACGTTCTGAATGATGAACGGGCCTATTGGCGTAAGGAACAGCAGCCAAGAGATGTCGTTGAGGGTCACGGTCAGTTCCGGGTTGCGATCTGGACGAAAGGTGATGATCGTCATCAATATCATCGGCATCACCAAAAAAACACCGGTAGCCGCACCGGTAACCAGCTGCAAGAAGGTGAGTATCGGCGCGCGTCCCTCCATACGCGCCATGTGCACACCGATCAAAGCGATGAGCGGGAAAATTAGGCTCAGGCCGAGCGTGGCAATGACCAAGCCGGCGGCGACCCGGGTGTCGTGGCTGTAGAAGTTCACGACCTTTGCGGTCGAGTCGTCTGGCCCCAAAGGCAACGGCAGCACACCCGCGATCAGAAAGCCGATCAGCGTGAGGACTACTACGGCGGGCCCCGACCACGCACTTAATAGCTGGATCCGTTTCGACACCATGCTATCCATGTCTCTCCACACCTAACTTTAATTTTGATTAGAAATCATGACAACTAGCAATACCGCATGCGTGACCCGCCCCCAAGTCGTTGAAGACGACCATGCGCTCCGGTGTCGGCTCGAAATCCTTTGTATTATGTAGGGGGCCCAGCCCTCTCCGGACTCCTGTGACGATGATGACTGTCCTGCCCTCCGGCACTTCGATAGCTTCCGCTCTACGCACAACCACGACGATTATTTATCGAATCTAACTTAAAAACTGATGTATCGTCGAGCACGACACCGCTGCAGCAAAGTAACCGTCCCTACGTCTGGTCGCTTAGCCACCGCTTGAACGTCCCAGGGGCATCGAAGGCGGCCATGGCACCGGCTCGCACCACCGCGCGCGAACACGGCCGCCGTGTGTCCGGGCCTGGTGATCCCCGCAAGCCCGAAGCCGTTGGCGCCCCAAACCTTTGGGCTGTTGGGTAGATAGGGTTTGCCGGGTAACTGATCTACATCAGCGGCGGGCGCACAATACCGTGAGATCTGGGCGGCACAGGCCAGTGAGCCAGGCCGCCAATTAGATGAGCGCGCGGATGCCGGCGCGGACCTCCGCGACGAAAATCTCGGGCTGTTCCAACGCGGCGAAGTGGCCGCCTTTGGCGACGGAGTGGTAGTAGCGAAGGTCGGTGAACCTGGTGCGAAGCCATCGTTCGCTGACGCTGATGATTTCCTTCGGGAACCGGGTGTACGCCGAGGGCACGCCAATCTCCTCAAATGAGCTGATCATCGAGAAGCTCTCCCAGTACAAGCGTGCCGAGGCGGCAGCGGTGTTGGTCAACCAGTACACCATCGCGTTGTCCAGGATGACGTCCCGCGAAACAGCATTCTCCGGGTGTCCGTCACAGTCGGTCCAGGCGTAGAACTTCTCCGTGATCCAGGCAAGTTGACCGACCGGCGAGTCGGCGAGCCCGTAGCCCAAGGTCTGTGGCCGGGTGGCCTGCTGCACGGCGTAGGCGCCCTCCTGCTCCATGTATGCCGGCAGCCCCCCAACGGCCTGCTCGTCGGGCGTCAGGTCACCGAGCCCGGCCAGCGCCTCCGGTGAGGCCAGCGCCATGTTGACGTGGATCCCGAGCAGCCCCGCGGGGGGCTTGGTACCCATCGCTGCTGTCACGAACGCGCCCCAGTCACCCCCCTGGGCGTAGTAGTCGCGGTAGTCCAGGGCGAGCATCAGTTGGTTCCAAGCCTCGGCGATTCGCGGGACGCCCACCCCGGGAGTCGTTGGCTTATCACTGAACCCGTATCCCGGCAGCGATGGAATCACCACGTGAAAGGCATCATCGGCGTGCCCACCGAAGCGTTCCGGGTCGGTCAGCGGACCGATCACGTCGAGAAACTCGACCACCGAGCCCGGCCAGCCGTGGGTCAAGATCAGCGGCCGGGCGCCGCGACGCGGGGAGCGCACGTGCAGAAAGTGGATACCCACATCGCCGATGGTCGCGTGAAACTGCGGGTATGCGTTGAGCCGGTGGGCGACCCGGTACATGTCGTAGTCTTCTGCCCAGTAGCCGGCCAACTCGCGAACATAAGCCCGCGGGATGCCCTGAGACCAATCGGACACGGTTTCGGCGTCTGGCCACCGTGTCCGCTTCAGGCGCGCGCGTAGATCGGCGATGTCGGCTTCGGAAACCTCTACCCGGAAGTCGCGGATCTCAACCATTGCGACAGGCCCCCTTCCTTGGCGTTAACGATTACTTACTGTCCCGTTGACACCCGTGCGATCGGTTTACAGCTTGCTGCACTGAGAATAGTGCCCAGATGCACTCGATCAAGAACTTTCGTTCGCAGACTCTTCAGCTGTGCGCCTGGCAGACGGT
>Ga0182037_10000204_pt1 | contig 27250 bp, 23 predicted proteins | sample sta12Cox44000082_FD_125974 | JGI IMG/M metagenome (GOLD analysis project Ga0182037, IMG submission 125974) | Lab enrichment of tropical soil microbial communities from Luquillo Experimental Forest, Puerto Rico - statoxic.12C.oxic.44.000.082 | ecosystem: Environmental > Terrestrial > Soil >... | reverse complement strand
AGTCCACCAGGAAGTGGAAGTCCCAGTAAAAAGTATTTCCATGCGGATTGGGGTCGAGGATGTCACGAACAGCCATGTCGGCACGCTCGAGATCGCCCTACCAGTGCTCCCGCCACCGGACGGAAATGATGGGTCCCGGCGACCGATGCCTCCCGTAGAACCCGACTGATTCCAACTTAGAGTTCCCGGAGCCTAGCCTCGGGTTGGCGCCCGTTACGCTGCTTTCACCATAAAATCGAGCGCGCGAGCCACGTAGGGCTTCAGGTCGCGGCGGTGGACGACGGCATCCAGCATGCCGTGTTCGAGCAGGAATTCGCTGCGCTGGAATCCCGGGGGGAGTTTCTGCCGGATGGTCTGCTCGATGACGCGGGGGCCAGCGAAACCGATGAGAGCTCCGGGTTCGGCGATATTCAAGTCACCGAGCATGGCAAACGAGGCCGTGACGCCTCCTGTGGTGGGGTCGGTAAGCACCGAGATGTAGGGGACCTTGAGTTCATCGAGACGGGCCAGGGCGGCCGAAATCTTAGCCAGCTGCATCAGGCTGATCACGCCTTCCATCATGCGGGCGCCGCCAGAAGCGGAGATAATGATCAAGGGCTTCTTCGTGTCGGCGGACTTCTCGATCGCGCGGGTGATGACTTCGCCTACGACTGCGCCCATGCTGCCGCCAATGAAGGCGTACTCCATGGCGCTCATCACCACGGGGCGGCCGTTCAGCTTGCCTTCGGCGTTGATGACGGCGTCGGTCAACCCGGTATCACTGCGCGCCTGCTTCAGGCGCGAAGAGTAGGCTTTCAGGTCGACGAACTGCAGCGGGTCGGTCGAGATCAGGTTGGTTTCGAAAGGTTCGTACTGTCCGTCATCCAGCAACTGGGCGAGCCGGGTGCGGGCGTCCAGCCGGAAATGCTTGTCGCACTTAGGACAGACGTTGAGGTTTTCTTCCAGGTCCTTTTTCCAGATGATCTGGCGGCAGTTGTCACACTTCACCCAGAGGCCTTCGGTGCGAATCTTTTTCTCGCCCGAACCGTCGAGCTCTCCGGATTGGCGTTTGAACCAGGCCATAGGAACACCGCGGATAGCACGAAGCTGATGGCTTGCGGCAAAAGCCAATGGAAAATCGCTAGCAGCTTGCGGCCCCCAGCTAGCGGCAAAACTTCTCACGTTCTTCGCAGGAACGACTAAGCCATCCGCTGCAAGCCGCTGTACGCTGTTAGCCGCGGGCCACCCGCAACGCTAGTACTCAATCCCTCTCTGCGCCAGCACGCCTTTCTCGTAAGCATGCTTGACCTGGCGCATTTCTGTGACCGTGTCGGCAAGCTCGACAATTGTCGGATGGGCGTTCCGGCCCGTCAAGACAACATGCAGAGCCTCAGGCTTGCTTCGCAGGCTCTCAGCCACCTTCTCGGGATCGAGCATGCCGTAACTGATGGCGTAATTGATCTCGTCGAGAATGACCAGGTCCCAGTTGCCAGACTGCATGGCCTGCTTGGCTTCCGCCCAGGCTTCTTCCACCATGCGGACGTCTTCGGGATCGGGCTTCTCGGCACCCACTTTCACGAAGCCGCGGCCCATCTGCTTCATCACGAACTTGTCGCCGAAGGCCTTCACGGCGTCGAGCTCGCCATAATGCCACGATCCTTTCAGGAACTGCAGCATAAGGACTCGGAGACCCTGACCGACGGCGCGCAAGCCGGTACCCATGGCTGCCGTCGTCTTTCCCTTGCCCGGCCCGGTGTTGACGATGATGAGTCCACGGCGAACGTCGGTCATAGAAGTCGAATTGGTTATTGTACCTGCTGGATGAAGGGCTTGGGCCGCAAAACGCCGATTTACGGCGCTTGGGGGAGTCCGGCTATGCAGGGAACCAGAGGAGGATAATGGTCACAAGTTTCGGGGTTTTTTCGGGGCGCGGAACCGATGCCTTGGGCATTGCGTATGCATCTTAAGAACGGGTCCCCCAGTCTGGGCGCAGTTCGGAGGTCTCTCCGCATGAAACAAAACAGCATCGTACTGTTTGCTGTGCTGGCCTTTTCCTCGGGACTACATGCCAGAGCTACTCATCCGCAGAACAATGCGACCGGACCTCGCGAGGAAGAAGTTGTCCGCGAAATCGTTGACTTAGAGCGCCAGTCGAAGGAAGCCGCCATCCACCGGGACGCAAGTTTCTCGGAGCGGACACTGGCCGACGACTATGTCGCCATCAGTCCACTGGGGCAGGTGATTGGCAAGGCGGAAACGGTAGCCGCCCGCAAAACCGCGCAGTTGCGGTACGACTCAATCGAAATCACCGACATGGTGGTTCGCCTTTATGGGAACACCGCTGTGGTCACGGCACGGGCTGACGTGAGAGGGCGGGAACTGGGGGAGGAGTTCAGCGGGCCCTACCGCTTCACGCGGGTGTGGGTGCGGCGGAATGGACACTGGTTAACCGTGAGCTACCAGGCGACGGTGACGCGATAGCAAAGGCAGCGTTACCGGCGGCTTTCGTTATGGCATCTGCAGCAGTTGGCGGTATTCGGTCTTGCGCTCGGGCTTCTCGAGCTCTTCGCCCAGCATATTTGCGACGAACTTGAGCGCTTCAATTTCTTTCTGCACTTGTGCGATGGCTTCCTGCTTTTCCCGGAGGACTTCGGTAACCGTCTTCATAGGCCATCCTCGATCTGCCCGGCAGGGGCTGTTCTGCGATCCCCGAATCTAATCGTCGGACCGCGCCATGGGTACATCACAGAAGTACACGGCGACGCCAAAAGCGGATGTTAATGCCCGGTGTGGTAGGGGTGACCCTTGAGAATCGTGAATGCCCGGTAAACCTGTTCGAGCAGGACGATCCGGGCGAGTTCGTGGGCGAAGGTCATGGGACCGAGAGAAATGGTCGCGGAAGCTCCCTGCCTTGCCTGCAGAGAGAAGCCGTCGGCCGGGCCGATGGCCAGAACCAAGGGCTGAGGGTTGCGGTCTTGGTGGTCTTCGAGAAAGCGGGCGAACTCCTCTGAGCACCAGGTCTTGCCTCGGGAATCGAGCAGAACCAGGCGATGTGCAGGCCGGGTTCCGGACTTTTCGCCAAGGCGAAGCAGTGCCGCCTCATCGCCGAGCGAGAGCCCCTCGACCTGGGCGTAACGGGAGATGCGCTTGAGGTACTCGTCGGTCAGCGACTGGATGGCGGCGTTCTTCGTCTTGCCAATCCAGGCAATCTTGATTTTCATCGGACTGAACTTCAGTTTAGCGCTTGCGGTGGAAGCGGAGTGGCGTTGAGAAAATCTTAAAACCCAGAGCACGCAGAGAAAAGCCGCAGGGGCCGCTGAGAGAACCCCTTCATCCCGCAAACCGACTCAGAACGGGCAGGCGTGTCTGGCGTCAGGCACGCTTTCTTTTTGCGGTGCCGGCGGCGCTTCGTTTACGGGGAGCGCGAGCTGCGGTCTTGAGATCCGCGGGCTCCAGGCGTCGCGCAGATTTCCACAGCCGCTCGAGTTCGTAGTAGCGCCGGGCGTGCTCCGCGAAGACATGGACCACAAAGTCCACGTAATCGAGCAACACCCACTCTGCCTGCCGATAGCCCTCGATGTGCGAGGGATACAGGCCGGCTTTTTTGAGACGCAGCTCGACCTCGTCGGCGATCGCCTGAATCTGGCGCGGATTGGTACCGCTGCAAATGACGAAGTAATCAGTAAATGCTCCCGAGTCCTTCTCCAGTTCCAGGACAGACAGCTCTTCGGCTTTCTTGTCGAGGCAGGCGGCGATGGCTTCGGAGACTTGGCGACGCGTATCTGGGGTCTTCATGAAGCGATGGTCGGTTCGTAGCTCATTGGGATTGTAAATGAGGGGAGGGCGGGGACGTGCGATGCGCGTCATTTCGGCATGGGCAAGGCAGCAGATCTGACACCGATCAGTTCGACGTCCTGTACAGTCCGGTTTTCTTGATGTAGTCGGCGACGATCGGATCCAGGAATTTTCCCAACGGCTTTCCGGCGGCCACGGCCTCGCGAATGCCGGTTGCGGATACGGCATGATGCACGCTGTCGAGCACATGGAGGGTGGCGTCCTTGAGCACAAGATCGCCGCGGGCCGGCTGCTTCTCGAAGGGCTTGGTGATGTGTGCGGCGGGCCGAAGTTTTTCAGGCAGCGAGTTGGCGACGTCGGCCAGCGAATATCCGGGGCGGCTGGCTACGATGAATTCACATTGCTGAAACAGGGCTTCCGCTTCGCGCCACTTGGCGATGTCACGAAACGCGTCGATCCCAATCAGGAAGAAGACTTGGTCGATCTTCTTAAGTGACTCGCGCAGGTTGCGCACCGTATCGATGGAGTAGTTGACTCGCTCGCCCGAAGATCCTTTGGCCGCCTTTCCGGTCTGAGTCGGGGCCTCGGGTGGGGCCTCCAAAAGGGATGGCAGGAAAGATTTTTCCTGCGCAGTGGCGAGCGCAACCATGGCATACCGGTGCGTGAAGGCGGACAGAGGCTGTTTCTGCTTGTGAGGGGGGATGTGGGCGGGTACGAATAGCACTTGCGCCAAACCAAACTGCTCGCGGGCGGCGTGCGCCAGCCCTACGTGCCCGCGGTGAATGGGATCGAAGGTCCCGCCGAAGAGCCCGATTTTCATGCCATCCTCAGAAAATTGCCCCGTTAGTCTCGCGGTTTCGCGGGGCTGTTGCAAGTCTTTGTTCGCGGCATTGCAGAGGTCTAGGGAGAGGCGTATGCTGACACCTCCTGTAGCACCCGCCGCGGCGTCGTTTTCGCCACCTCGTCCGCACGCTGGACCGTGAACCCATGTCCATTCGGACACGGACCGAACGGGCTCCAGTTTGTAGCACTGCTGTAACTCGCCGCTTTCTCTTTGCGGCTCTAAGATTTACTCGTATGCGACAGAACCTCCCCCTTCTTCGCACCGGTGTCGCTCCGCACGCGCGAGACCCTATCTTGCGCTACGGAGTAGCGGTGCTCAGCACCACGCTCGCGCTGATTCCTGCCCTGCTTTTCTCCGACATTGCCGAGAGCCGGTTGGCTGTGTTTGCAGTCGCGGTGATGGTCAGCGCCTGGTACGGGGGGTGGAAGCCGGGGCTGGTGGCGACTTCGTTCGCTGTCACCGTGAGCGCCTATTACACGCTCGCGGGTCCGCATTCCCCGAGCGAGTTGCACCAGGCGATTGTTCGCCTCGGCCTGTTCGTGACGGTCGCATTCCTGATTTGCTGGTTCAACGGCGCCTTGCGGGCTGCGCAGGAACGGCTCCGGCGTTCCGAGAGCAACTTCCGTTCGCTGGTGACAAATGCTCCCTACGGCATCTGCCGGTGCGATGCGCGGGGGCACCTGGTGGATGTCAACCCGGCGCTTACCCAATCGCTAGGGTACGAGTCGGCGGCGGAACTGGTCGGCCGGAATCTGAGCACACTCTACGCCCACGGTCAGGAATGGTTCGTCCTGGCGGACTATCTGCGCAATCACGAGCCCTTTCAAGGACTGACCACAGAGTGGGTCCGCAAGGATGGAAACACAAGGGCAATGCGCCTCTCCGGACGTGCGATCAGCGACGAGTCGAAGAATTTCAGCTTCGAGATTTTTGGCGAAGATGTCACCGAGCGCCGGATTCTGGAACAGCAACTGCGCCAGTCGCAGAAGATGGAAGCGATTGGCCGGCTGGCGGGTGGCATTGCACACGATTTTAACAATTTGTTGATGGTCATCTCGGGGTATTCGGAATTCCTGCTCGAGCGCCTGGGACCGGACCCTGCGCTGCGAGGGCCTGCCAAGGAGATCTCGAGCGCTGCGGAGCGCGCGACTTCTCTCACCCGGCAACTGCTGGCCTTCAGTCGCAAACAAATGCTGGCGCCCAAACTGCTCGATCTGAACGCGGTGGTCACCGAGAACCTGAAGATGCTGACGCGGCTGATCGGGGAAGACATCGATCTGGTCATGATTCCGGGCTCGGACTTGGGCGCGGTGAAAGCCGATCCCGGGCAGATCGAGCAGGTCATCATGAACCTTGCGGTGAACGCGCGCGACGCCATGCCGCAGGGGGGCAAGCTGACCATCGAAACCGCGAACGTCACGCTCGATGAAGCGTATGCAAGGCTGCACGCGCCCGCGAAACCCGGTGAATATGCAATGCTTGCGATCACCGACACTGGTGTCGGCATGGACAGCGAAACTCAATCGCATATCTTCGAACCCTTCTTCACGACCAAAGGGCCCAAAGGGACAGGGCTGGGGCTCTCGACGGTATACGGCATTGTGAAGCAGAGTGGCGGCTACATCTGGGTTTACAGCGAACCCAGCAAGGGCACATCATTCAAAATTTATCTCCCACATGTCACCGCCGAAGAATTTGCAGCCGAAGAACAACCCGCTGCGGCTGCCGCGGCGCCCGCCACGGAGACGATGCACGAGACCATCCTCGTGGTGGAGGATGAGCTTAACCTGCGCCGTTTGACCCGACAGTTTCTGGAGAACCAGGGCTACACCGTGCTCGAAGCCGCCGACGGGGCGGCCGCGGTGCAGATCTGTGTCGCCCACCAGGGAACCATTCACCTGCTGCTCACTGACGTCATTATGCCAGGCATGAATGGACGCGAACTCTCACAGCGCGTTTCCGAGATACGCCCGAACATCCGAGTGCTGTATATGTCGGGCTACACCGAAAACGCAATCGGCCACAACGGGACTCTGGAGGCAGGCATCATGCTGCTCCAGAAGCCCTTTACCCTGCACGCACTCAAGGCAAAAGTGCGTGAGGTGCTGGATCAAACCACGCTCCCCCAGGAGGTTGCCATGTCTACTCGAGCATTAATCAGCTCCGAGGCGCGCTCGCCTCGGGACAAAGTTCCACGTTTTCGCGCACAACGTTTCAACCTGCATTTGCCCTTGCGCTACCGGAAAGTGGGCGAACAAGGATGGCGGCAAGGAACGACGTCGAACATCAGCCGTTCCGGGCTTCTGTTCAATGCAGAGGAAGTCTTGCAGCCCAACGTTCAACTGGAAATCAACTTGGTGCTGCCGGCAGAGATCGCCGGACTCAGCCCCACCGAAGTCGTCTGCAAGGGAGAAGTCGTACGCTCAGTGGAAAGCGAAGGAGCGACGACGAGTCCTTCGCTGGCGGCGAAAATCCTGCAGTATCACTTCCAGCACGGTTCGCGGGTGCAGGAAGCGTAGTCCGAGGCGGCCGGCGCAAGGTCGGCCGGGCCGGTATTTCCCACGTTTGCGCAGAAGACGCGCAAATAACGGGCCCAATTCCGGCACATCTCCCAGGTTCTGCGGTGAGTGGGCAACGCTCGCCGCCCTTCCCGAAGCCACGTCAATCCCGACGTATAGGCCCTTACGACTCTACCCCTGCAAGATTGCCCCTGCGTGCATGAATGCAGTCTTCTTCGCGCAATCAGAATTGTGCAAACTAGTGACACAACTCTGACAACCAGGTTTTCCCCTTCACCCTAGCATCGCCGTCATCAGCAGGTCGGAGTACGACCCGGTTCAGCCAGCCTGCGGGTTCTGAACCGTTCGACCTCCCCTGACTCGTCGTGCTTGAAGGAGATTCCTATGCGTTCTCGCCTGTTTGCGCTTCCCCTCTGCCTCGGACTGGCCCTGACCATTCTCTCTAGTGCGGCCCAGGCTCAATACAAACTCACCAACCTCGTTTCCAACCAGTCTGGCGCCGCCGAGCACACGGATCCGTTGCTGGTGAATGCCTGGGGTCTGGCCTATGGCCCAGGTGGACCCATCTGGATCGCCGACAACAAAACCGGCTGGTCCACGATCTACAGCGGCAACGGCGTTGCCCACACGTTGAAGGTGGTTGTTCCCAGCGAGAACGGCAAGGGACTGGGATCCCCGACCGGCATCGTTTTCAATGGATCAGCGGACTTCATGATCCAAGGGTGGTCGACATTCTTCCTGTTTGCCACGCTGGATGGAACAATCAGCGGATGGGCGCCACAAGCGAATCCGAACCAGGCCATCATCAAAGTCGATAACGCGAAATTGGGAGCGTCCTATACCGGTCTCGCGATTACCAGTAATGCGAGCGGAAATCTGCTGTTTGCGGCAGACGTGGCAAACAACCAAGTGGATGTCTACGATGGCACGTTCAAGTTGGTGAAAGCTCTTTCGGATAAGACCCTTCCCGCTAACTTCGGCGTCTTTGGGGTCCAGGACATCAGCAACGTGATCTATGTGACCTACGCCGACAGTACCGGCGGCCCGGGTGGGTTCATCAACATGTATACCGAGGATGGCACCTTCATCAAGCGCCTGACCTCCGACAAACACTTGAATCAACCCTGGGGAGTAGCGGCGGCGCCGGGCAACTTCGGCCCGCTCAGCAACACGCTCCTGGTGTCCAACAACACCAACGATGGGCACATCATCGCGATCAACGGAATTACGGGAGCATTCGTCGGAATCGTGAAGGATGAAGACGGGAAACCTATCACGATCAACCAGCTTTGGGGCATCACCTTTGGCGGAGGAACTGCGAATGATGGCGGCAAGAATCAGCTCTTCTTCACTGCCGGTCCGGACAATAATCTCGCGGGCACTTTTGGGGTGATTGATTTCAAGCCGGATAACTAGGCCTTTGGGGGAGACGCGGCGGCCGCCGGGGAATGGTGGCCGTCGCTTCTGAGACGAGCCTTATCAGCCTGCGGCGTCGAGCGACGCCGGGCTTTGAGCGCGAAGTCTGGCAACTTCTTCTGCCATCGCAAACTTCAGCTTCTCGATGCCCTCACCTGTGACGGCCGAAATTGGATAGAGGGGAAGCTTCTTCTTCTTGCAGTATTGCTTGAGCTTGGCCAGCTTGTCTTTGTTGGCGACGTCGATCTTGGAAGCGACCATGAGCATCGGCTTTTCGGCGAGGTGAGCGCCGAAGCTGTCGAGTTCGCCCATAATCACTCCGAAGTCATTCACGACATCAGAGCGGCCGCTTGCGTCAGAGACATCGACCAGGTGAACCAGCAAGCGGGTGCGCTCGATGTGGCGCAGGAATTGCGTACCCAAGCCGGCGCCGTCGTGAGCGCCTTCGATAAGACCAGGGATGTCGGCCACCACCAAGCTGACTTCTTCTTTCTTGTCGCCGACGGCGACCACTCCGAGATTAGGCTGCAAGGTCGTAAACGGGTAGTCGCCGATTTTCGGGCGCGCGGCTGAGATGCGGGAGATCAGTGTTGACTTGCCGACGTTGGGATAGCCGACCAGGCCCACGTCTGCCAGGAGTTTCAGCTCCAGCCGAAAACCGCGCTCCTCTCCCGGACGACCGGGTTCGTGTTCGCGGGGCGCCTGATGCGTGGAAGTCGCGAACCGGGCATTGCCACGGCCTCCGCGGCCTCCGTGAGCGATCACGATGCGCTCGTCGGGGCGGGAGAAATCCCAAACCTTTTCACCGGTCTCTTCGTCGAAGACGATGGTGCCGACGGGGACTTTGAGGACGACGTCGCCTCCGTCACGCCCGGTCTTGTTGGAGCCTTCGCCGTGACGTCCGCGCTCGGCCTTGTATTCGGGATTGAAGCGGAAGTGCACGAGCGTATTGTGACGCTCGCTCGATTCCATGATCACGTCGCCGCCCTTGCCGCCGTCGCCGCCCGAAGGGCCGCCGCGCGGGACGAACTTCTCGCGGCGGAAGGCCATGCAGCCGTTGCCGCCGTCGCCGGCTTTGACGCGGATTGTCGCTTCGTCGATGAACACAGTCGTTCGTCGCTGGTCGTTAGTCTTCAGTCTTCAGCAAAGGCGCTCGGGGCTGACGGCTGGCAGCTGGTTGCGAAAGCCTCTCGTGGCTACTCGGTGTGATGAGTGAGACATTGATCCCATTCAGGGCAAGGTCCATGGTTCGTTAGCCGCAGACAGCCAGCGACGGAAAACTGGCGACTCGCGGCTCTCCCCAAAAACAATAGCCCCTTAACCTCAGGGGCTATGCGCTGGAGCGGCGGGCGTCCCCGCCCGCCAGGCTCGCGAGACGCTCATTCTCCCTTGAATTACGCCTTTGCTACTTCGACCGGCTCGATCATCACGTACTTGCCCATCGAACCGCGATCCTTGAAGATGATGCGGCCGGTGATCTTGGCGAAGAGCGTGTCGTCTTTGCCGCGGCCTACGTTGAGGCCGGGCTTCACTCGGGTGCCGCGCTGGCGGACGATGATGGTGCCGCCGGGGACGACTTGTCCCCCGAAAGCCTTAAAACCCAGCCGCTGCGAATTCGAGTCGCGGCCGTTTCGGGATGTGCCTTGTCCCTTCTTGTGTGCCATGGATGAATCCTTAGTTCCTCAGTTCCTCGAACCGGTAGTTGGTTGTCGGTCGTTGGTCGTTGGCCAAAAACCCTGTGAGCACGCATCAGTCGCTGACGCGGGCACGACTCGGGCCTATTTCTTCTTCGCAGCTGACTTCTTGGCTGCCGTTTTCTTCGCTGCCTTCTTCTTCGCGGAAGCCTTGGGTGCGGCTTCCTTCGTTTCTGCGGCGGCCTTCTTGGCCTTGGGTTCTTTCTTGGGCAGTGCGGGGGCCTTGAAGGACTGGCCGTCGTAGGCGATTTCGGTAATGCGGACATCACTGAAAGGCTGGCGATGCCCGCGGAGCTTCTTGTACTGCTTCTTGCGCTTGTAGTGGAAGACGAGGATCTTAGCCCCGCGCCCTTCTTCGACCACCTGGCCGACGACGCGCGCCTCAGCGCTTGGACGGACGATCTCGCCCGCGGAAGCCGATACGGCCAAGACCTCTTTGAACTCTACCTGCCCGTCAGTTCCGGTACCGACCTTCTCCACTCGGATCACATCTCCGGGCGCCACCCGGTATTGCTTACCGCCGGCGCGGATCACGGCGTACATACGCTCTGCCTCCGAAAAATTCCTGCCCCAGCGCACACGGGCGCTTTGGCGGGGACCCTGTCATCTCTTGTGCTTGCTGTGTTTTGCCGCGAGGCGCTTCAGCCAGGGCGGGCGGCCCAGAACGGGTCCGCAGGTACAGGCAAACCCCACCATTCTAGCTTGGGGTGTTGAAAACGGTCAAACAGAGTTTGCCGCCAACGCGATAGGGCGGGATACGCCCTTCTCACAGGCTCAGCGAACGCAGGCGGCGCTACCGTCGGCCCGGCGTATGGCTAGCGCGGGAGCTTGCCGGACAAGGAGTCCGACCTACACAGCTTCGGCTGACACGGCATCGGCTTTCTGGTACACCTGAAAGCCTTGTCTTTGCACTCCATCCTCGCGCTATTCATCGCGGGTGCGCTTGGCGGCGCACTCAACGCCGTTGCCGGGGGAGGAAGTTTCGTGGCCTTTCCAGCCCTGCTCTTCGTCGGCGTGCCGCCCATCCCGGCGAACGCGACCAATTGCTTTGCCCTTTGGATCGGCACCACGGCCAGCGGAGGCGCCTACCGGGAGCGCTTTGACATCAGCCGCCGCGTGCTGGTTCCGCTTCTGCTGATCAGCGTGGTCGGTGGGGTTGCTGGAGCCATTCTGCTGTTGAGGACACCGGCGCACACGTTCATGCGCGTGATCCCCTGGCTGATGCTGGGCGCCACCCTCCTGTTCGCCTTCGGAAAGAAGCTCTATGGGAACCGTCCATCTGGGTTGGCGCACGACGCTTCGACGAATGCCCTGTTCTGGGCGTGCGTCTTTGAGTTCTTTGTCGCGGTCTACGGAGGCTATTTCGGAGGCGGCGTCGGGATCATCAACCTGGCCATGCTGGCGGCCCTGGGCATGACCGATATTCACGCCATGAACGCCCTGAAGGTTGTGCTCGGCGGCGTGATCAATGGAGTGGCCGTTGTCACCTTCATCGCCGCCCACGCCATTGTCTGGCGGGAAGGGACGGTGATGACGATCGGTGCGATCGCTGGCGGTTACTCGGCCGCGCACTACTCGCAGAAGCTTCCGCAAGCCTGGATCCGCGCGTTCGTCATACTGGTCGGATCAGCAATGACGATCTACTTCTTCTACAAGGCGTATCACTTGTGAGCTGCCACCCTAAATGGCGGAGAAACTTCCCCACCCTGAACGTCGCCAAACGCGCGACGCTTAGAATGGGGCACCCGCTCGGCAGCCAGCCTATTGCGCGGGCACGGAAATGTGCTCGTGAATGATCAACCACTTTCCATTCTGTTTTTCGAACAGAACGGTCCACCGGAAATTCCCCATTTCGTGCTTGCCCGATTTCATGACGGCGTCTTCCTTCACGGTCGCCGTGGCCCAGACCAGCGGGCCAGCGGTGTGGACCTGGGCATCGTCGTTGACCGTCATCTTCGCTGACTTGAAATCGGCCAGAACGGCAACGACCCCCTTCTGATATTCGTCCCAACTGCCGTACTTGAGCGGAGCAATGTCGAAGAACACGTGCGGGCCCGAAGCGTAAAACGGCGCGGGGTTCACCGGATCGAGCGTGCACCACGCATCCCAGATCTTCTGCAGGTAAGCTTTGTCGGGAATGCCACCGGCGGATTTGGCCGGGGCTTTTATGTCCCTGGCGAAACCAAGGCTGGCGGCCAACATGAGCAACAGGGCGAGTCCGGCCGGGAGATGGTTGTGTCGCATGAGTTCCTCCTGAGCGGGCGGCATTGTCGCACAAGTGGGCGCAATCTCCCAGCTGAAGGCGCCGTACCCCCGCTGGATCGAGCGCGATACTCCGCAGCCAGCTGTCGTTGACGAAGTTGAACCACGCCTCCATTCGCCGCTTGCGCGTCCCCTTGCTCTGCTAGAATCCTGCGTATTCCGGTCGCGTGGAGCTCCCCGCATGCTTCGATGGTCAGCGGTACTGGCGGTAATTCTTTTGGCGATTGTGAGTCTCGCAGTTTCTCCTTCGACCGGCGCTGCCCAAGCCGACGACGAATTGAAAGGCGCCTTCCGCCGGCCCGAGTCCAACGGCTGGACCTACGTTCACTTGCAGGGAACTCCGCATCAGATCGGCTATCAGAATGGATACCTGCTGGCGCCCGAGATCGAGGACTTTCTCAAGGTCACGATGCTCGAGCAGACCCACGATGCCAAGAAGGATTGGGCGTTTTTCCGTGACGCCGCACAGAACATGATGTGGCCCCATATCGAGCAGGAGTATCGCGAGGAGTTGCAGGGGATCGCGGACGGCGCCTCGGCCAAAGGCACGAAGATTGACGTCTGGGATGTGGTTGCCATGAATGCCGAAACGGAGTGGAGCTACTACGTCAAGGAGTACGACCGGCTCCACGGGATCAAGACCGCATCGCTGGGCGTTCCCGAACACTGCAGCGCATTCGTCGCCACCGGCAAGTATACGAAAGACGGCAAGATCGTCATTGCCCACAATAACTGGTCCACTTATCTGGAAGGCGAGCGCTGGACAATCATTTTTGACATCGTCCCGTCGAACGGGAAGCGGATGCTGATGGACGGACTGCCTGGGGTCATTCACAGTGCCGACGATTTCGTGGTCAACTCCGCGGGATTTGTGATCACGGAAACGACCATCGGACACTTCTTTGGCTACGATCCGGCGGCGATTCCCGAGTTTGTACGCGCGCGCAAAGCGGCGCAGTACTCGTCCTCCATCGACGACTTCACCCGCATCATGAAGGAAGGCAATAACGGCGGATATGCGAACACTTGGTTGCTGGCCGACACGGCCAAGAACGAAATAGGGCGCCTGGAACTGGGCCTGAAGAACGTCACCCTGGAGCGCAGTGGCGACGGATATTTTGTCGGGTCGAATTTTCCGATCAACGAGAAACTCATCCGCGAAGAAACTGATTACGACGTGAAGGACAGGAGTCAGAGTGCAGAGGCGCGCCATGTGCGCTGGGAGCAACTCATGGCCAAGAACAAGGGCAAGATTGATCTCGCGGGTGCGCAACGCTTCCTGGCCGATCACTACGACACTTATGAGAAGAAAGAAGACGCGGACGAGCGGACGCTCGATGGCCACATTGACCTCTCACCTCGTGGATCGCAGCCCTGGCAGCCGCCTTACGGAACCGCGGGCGCCGTGCAGAACAAGGCCACGGATGCAAGCGGTGCTGCCGCGATGACATTCACCGCTGCAGCCGGCCACGCTTGCGGCATGGACTTTAAAGCGGCCGACCACGTCAAGGCGCATCCGGAATTCATGTGGCAGAAAGACCTGCAGCGCGACATGAGGGCCTACACCTGGACCAGTTTCACCGTGGCCAAATAAGGTGATTAGAATTTCTGACAAGATTCGCTGCCTGGCGGAGTTGTATGCGTCGAGTCCTCTGAGAGAAGGGCGTCCCCATCCCCTGGCACGCCCCTCTCGGTGCTGAGCGGTCCACGGCGAGCGCAAAGCCTCCGTCGACCCGTTCTGCACATCTTTCGCGGCCTGGTCGAGCGGCGCCGCGATTCTTGCGGGCGATCAATCTTGCCCTGCGATGCCTAAACCCAGGGTCCGCGTGGAAGTTGCGGGCGAATTGTGTCCGTCGTTCCCCGCGCCATCCCGCTGAATCTATGGGATTTCGCTCATTACGGACGGCGGTTTCCGCTTTTGCAACGTTTGCCCACTGTCGTGCACGATTCTGCAGTCGACCCATGGTTGCGTGGCCCCCTTTTGGCGCGCCACGAAGGGGCGGGTCAAAGGTTGTTTCTGCGGTTACGATGGCGAACAACATCTTGCCATTCATGCCGAAGTCAGTAGGATGGAGCGATCTAAGAACAGTCCGCCGCTTCCCTAGCGCGTGTGCCCCGTTGCCCCACCGGTCGTCCTTTGGAGGAGTGCCATGACAGCAGAGAAAGCCAAGCAGTACGTGCGACCCTTGCGCGTCTTCGTCGGACACGGGACGAAAGCCGAGAAGGGTTTTCATGCCCGCATGTCGATGCCCGAGGTGCTGGCGCCGGGAGTCCCTGCGACTCCCGCGCATGATCTCGTGTATCACGGCGGTCACACTATTACCGACCTGGTCTTCACGAACTTCTATGTGGGCGGCGCTGCCGCCTGGAATGCGAGCGATATGCAGAACATCGACAAGGCGCTGGCTGCTGCCATGTCGGACGCTGATTTGAACAACGTAATGGTGCAGTACTACCCGGGCGGCAAGATCACGAGCACATTTCGGCCGTCCCAAACCCTCGCGGGGCCGCCGCCCAAAGTGGTTTCACAGGGAGACGTCGAGAACCTTGTGAAGCGCCTGTTTGCGGCCGGATCCCTGAACGGCTCCGACTTCACGTCCACGGTTTTCAATTTCATGCTTCCTAGCGGCACCATCCTGAACACCGATACGGCGCCCACGGGTGGAACGATTTCCGCACAAGCCGAAAAGCCGCTTGCCGGCAAGAAGGGCGTTCCTGTCGAAGAAGCGGAGGATTCCACGCAAGGGCTGGGCGGCTACCACGGCTCGGTTCGCACGGGAACAGGTCCTGGCGATCCGATCATCTACTACGCAACCGGAGTTTATTCGGAGACCCTGCCGGATGGCACGGTGAACGGCATCCCGGTGTTCGATCAGTCCTGGAAGAATGTGGTCGCGACTTTTTACCACGAGTTGAACGAAGCGCGGACGGATCCCGATGTGGAGGACGCGATCCGCGCCGGCAATGACCCAAACGCGACCAAGTTCCTGGGATGGACTTCGAAACAAGGGGAAGAGTGCGGGGACTTCCCGGTGTTTGAGGCGAATCCACTCAGCCAGGTATTCCAGGAAGTGGAATTGACCGACAACAGCGGAACGGTTCCTGTGCAGTTCCAGTATTCCGATGGAGTGCATGGCCCCGAAGGGCCTCGCACGACGCCCGCGAAGTTTGCTGGACAACTCCGTGCCAAGGGCGCTGGGCATGGAGGCGGCAAGCGGGCGAGAGGATAGGTTCTTGGCCGCAAAATGATTTGGAGCTCCAACAAGGTTGTTGGAGCTCCGTTTTCTTACAGCAACGCCGTGAGTGCCGCCTGCCTGAACGGATCGGCTTCAATCTCCTGAAGGGAGCAGGATTTCCTCGGACGGGCCAGCGTGAGCTACCAGCGACGGGCACTCGCCGAGAATCGGCTGGCGGGCCGCATCCGGACCGGGTTTGGGGTGATGTTGGGGTTCGATCTCCGCGAACTGTTCCTGTTCCGTTGAACCGGTCAGGGCGGTGGTGGACGCCAGGCCGCCCGCGATCACTTGCGTGAGCGCGTCGAAGTATCCTGTCCCGACGAAGCGCTGGTGCTTGACCGCTTCATAGCCGTATCCGGCCTCGCGCGCGAACTCCTTCTGCTGCAACCGCGAGTAGGCGGTCATGCCAGAGTCCCTGTATCCCCGCGCCAGCTCAAACATGCTGAGGTTGAGCGCGTGGAAGCCGGCCAGCGTGACGAACTGGAACTTGTAGCCCATGCGCCCGAGTTCAGATTGGAACCGAGCAATAGTCGCGTCGTCGAGCTTCTTTTTCCAGTTGAAGGATGGCGAGCAGTTGTAGGCGAGCATTTTGCCGGGATATTTGGCGTGAATCGCAACCGCGAAGCGGTGGGCCTCGTCGAGGTTGGGCTCCGAAGTTTCGCACCAGATCAGGTCGGCGTACGGTGCATACGCCAAGCCGCGGGCGATCGCAGAATCCAGTCCGCCGCGAATTTCAAAGAATCCTTCCGCAGTGCGCGTGCCCGTGATGAATTCGCGGTCGCGCGGGTCGATGTCGCTGGTCAACAGGAATGCGCTGTTGGCGTCGGTGCGCGCCATGATCAGGGTAGGCACTCCCAGTACGTCGGCTGCCAGGCGCGCGGCAACCAGCTTCTGGATCGCTTCCGAAGTCGGCACCAAAACTTTTCCGCCGAGGTGGCCGCACTTTTTCGCCGAGGAGAGCTGATCCTCGAAGTGGACGCAGGCCGCCCCCGCCTCGATCATCGCTTTCATCAGCTCGAAGGCGTTGAGTGTGCCGCCAAACCCGGCTTCGGCATCGGCCACGATGGGCGCGAGCCAATAGGTCGAATTCTTGCCGTCCATGTGGTGAACCTGGTCGGCGCGTAACAGGGCGTTATTGATCTTGCGCACGACGTTGGGGACGCTATCGGCCGGGTACAGGCTTTGGTCCGGGTACATCTGCCCGGCATCGTTGGCGTCGGCGGCTACTTGCCATCCGCTGAGGTAGATTGCCTTCAGACCGGCCTTGACCTGCTGGACGGCCTGATTCCCGGTGAGCGCACCCAAGGCTCGAGTGTAGGGTTCATTTTGTAGGAGTGACCAGAGCCGCTCCGCCCCGATGCGTGCCAGTGTGTGTTCGATGTGAAGGGAGCCGCGCAGCTTAACCACGTCCTGCGCCCTGTATGGGCGCGAAATACCCGACCATCGTTTTTCGGCTTGCCATTGCTTTTCGAGCTGAGTTGCGGTGAACGCTGCCATAGTAGGTTTCCTCCCCCAACTGGGTGCTGTTCGCAGTAGACTTGAGAGAGTCGCCGTGGACAAACCGACTCGTCCGAATTGGACAACTCGTCCATTTTGTCCCAGTTGAGGATTTCACCGCAGGAGCAGTGCCTACCATGAACGACATGACCACTACCATCGCGCCCTTGCCATCCATAGAGTCCCAGGTGCTCACGCCCGCCGCGCGCGAGTTCCTCCAGCAGCTGGCCGGAAAATTCGAAAACCGCCGTCAGGAATTGCTGGAGCGAAGGCTGGTGCGCCAGAAGGAAATCGACGGCGGACGGCTTCCCGACTTCCTTTCCGAGACCGCCGAGATCCGCAAGGCGGATTGGAAGGTCGCTCCCATCCCGGCAGACCTCACGGACCGGCGCGTCGAAATCACCGGGCCGGTGGACCGCAAGATGATCATTAACGCGCTGAACTCGGGCGCAAATGTGTTCATGGCGGATTTTGAAGATTCAAACTCGCCCACCTGGCAGAACAACATTGAGGGCCAAGCGAACTTGTTCGATGCGGTACGCCGCACCATCAGCTTTGTCAGCCCGGAGGGGAAGGATTATCGGCTGAACCAGAAGGTTGCGACCTTGCTGGTGCGGCCGCGCGGCTGGCACCTGAACGAACGTCATTTCAAAGTGGATGGCGCTCCGATCTCGGGGTCGTTGTTCGACTTTGGTCTGTATTTCTTCCATAACGCGAAAGAGTTGATCGGACGCGGTACCGGGCCCTACTTCTATTTGCCCAAGATGGAAAGCCATCTCGAAGCTCGGCTGTGGAACGACGTTTTCAACTTCTCGCAGGACCGGCTGGGAATTCCGCGCGGCACGATCCGTGCGACTGTGCTGATCGAGACGATCCTGGCGGCTTTCGAAATGGACGAGATTCTGTACGAACTGCGGGAGCACTCTTCCGGGCTTAACTGCGGGCGTTGGGACTACATTTTCAGCTTCATCAAGAAATTCAAGAACCGGCCGGATTTTGTCTTGCCCGACCGCTCCAGCGTCACCATGGAAAAGCATTTCTTGAAGTCCTACGTCGAATTGCTGATTCGCACCTGCCATCGCCGTGGAATTCACGCCATGGGCGGAATGGCCGCCCAGATCCCGATCAAGAGTGACCGTGCGGCCAATGAGAGCGCGCTGGAGAAAGTCCGCCAGGACAAGTTGCGCGAGGTCCACGCAGGGCACGACGGCACTTGGGTGGCGCACCCGGGGCTGGTCCCGATCGCAAAAGAAATCTTCGATGCGCACATGGAGACGCCGAACCAGATCGGGCGAGCGCTGCCGGAAGTTCACATCACGGCGAAAGACCTTCTCGCCGTGCCCGCAGGAAAGATCACGGAAGCGGGTCTGAAGTGGAATATCGACGTGGGCCTGCAATATGTGGAGTCGTGGTTGCGCGCCAACGGATGCGTTCCGATTTATAACCTGATGGAAGACGCCGCCACGGCGGAGATCTGTCGCACGCAGATATGGCAGTGGGTGCGGCACGGCGCCAAGTTAAGCGACGACGGCCGCACCATCACGCTCGACCTGGTGCGGGCGTGCATCGCCGAACAGAAAAAGAGACTGCCCGGAGCTCGAGCCGAGAAAGCGGCGGAAATTTTCGAGCGCTTGATCGTCAGCCCGGACTTCCCGGAATTCCTGACCCTGGTTGCCTATGAATCGATCGACTAGGGGACCAAAAAGGGTTCCCGTCCCCAGATGAGCCAGAGTGCTCGAGAGATCACACCCGAATTCCTTGCACACCTTAAGGACGATTTGGTCTGCCGGCGCGTGGAACGAGGGATGGCCCGTCTGGATAGGGCCAGCGACGTCTTTTCGTCGCTAGAGCCCCGCCAGGAGAACGCCGCGCGTCTGGTTGGCTTCGTCGCCCAGTGGGTGGACGTTGGTTACCAGCGACCGGCGCTGGTGAAATTGTTAGTGGCTCGCTTCTCGAAAGCGCACCGTGGCCGTCTGCCCCTGCAGGACTATCTTTACTTGCGCCTGGCCGAGGGCATGATCGCCATGACCGAGGAGGCAACAGACCAGGCCATTCAGCATCTGGACTTCGTGCTCAGCCTCGAAGAGCAAACCGACGACGCCGAATTACTCTCCATTGCGAATTTCTGGAAGGGCCGTTGCCTGCGCATGAAGGGCGAGTACGATGTTGCCCTGGCCTACGCGGTGAAAGGTCGCAAACTCGCCCAGGAGCTTGGCCACGAAGCCATGGCAGCGGTCATGCTTGTGCTCGAAAGCTGGCTGTGCTTCCAGAAAGGTAACTCCCACGAAGCCCTGCGGATTCTGAAGCAGGCCGAAGCCGCGCTGAGAGACACGGACGACTACCTCACATTCGGCAACATCCAATCCTCCTATGGGCGGATTGCGCGGCGCCAGGGCCGGTATCAGCACGCGGTCGAACATTTCAGCGCAGCGATCGCGAGCTATCGCAAACGGGATCCGCGGCATCGCAACGTTGCCCGCACTCTCAACAACCTCGCTTCTGCCAAGCGAAGGATCGCTCTGCAACTGCGCCGCAAGATCGACGCCGATGCTGCCCGAAGCCGCAAGGCGGCCAGTCGCGGCGCCGAAGCCAGGCGGGCGAATCGACCGCAGGATCGCACCCGTTTTGCTCAGCTGCGAAGGGAAGCCCTCGCTGAACTGGACGAAGCGGCTGCCATCTACCAGGAATACCGCAACCATCACGGTCTGGGCAGCGTGCATTTGAACTATGGCTATTTGCATCTCGATAACGGCGATCTGGAGTTGGCCGAGGCGGAAAGCAAAACCGCTTTTCACTTTGGGGAGCAGAAAGGCGACTACATCCTGATGGCGCGAGCGCGCTTGCTTGACTGCATGGTCGAGAATGCGCGGGTGGATGAGGAGATTGGAGAAGTTGCCGAACCCGGCGCCCACGCCCGCCAGGCGCAAGACTGCGCGCGTGAGGCGATTGAATTCGCGGGACACACACAGAACCGCCGCCTCCTGGCCGACGCCCACATCTGGCACGGGCTCACTCTGTGCAATCGGTTCTTCGATGACCCGGATTCCGCCCGCGCCTCCTATGATCAGGCCCTCAACTTCTCCAAGGGCATCCATTCCGATGGCGCGTGGGACGACCTCGAGACCTTGCGCAGCCGGGTTGTGCGCGGGGGACGGGTGAATCCCCTGCTGCGAGCCTGGTCGCAAGGTTCCATTGGCGATAAGACCTTCCAGCAGATCACAGAAGAATTCGCGGAGCTGATCATTCCCAAGGTATGGGAACGCGAAGCGCGGAAGATTTCGCGGGTGGCGACCCGGCTCTCGATGTCACCGAAGAAGGTGAGGCGGATCCTGGGGCGAGCGGGACGCCGGAAGCCGAAGGCGGAATGAGCGGCTCCATGCGGACCGGGGTGCCGGGTTCCAGCCGAGATAGAGGGTCGCTCGGGCTCACGAGCAAAGCGCTTCAGATCAGCGTTGCATTTCTCCTCAAGCCGAGAGAAGGAAAGCCTTTGTTTGACAATGCAGGGCACATTTGCAATATTGTCAAAGCGGTTAGGCATTTCGTGCCCTCTCGATAGCTCCCGCCGCGAGCGGAGAACCTCAATGTCGGAAGTGGAGTTCCTTGTCCATTCACGCGATCTGTCCCCGGATCAGGCCGGAGAGCTCCTTCACCTGCCCCGCAAGTCGGCCCAGTGGGAGTGGATGAGCTTCTACGTACGGCGCCTTGTTCCCGGCCAAGCGTACGAGTCACACAGCAAGGGTGAGGAAACCGCGTTCGTCCTGCTGGGCGGAATCTGCATGGCGGATTGGGGAAGCGGTCCGCAGAGGATCGGCAAGCGCAAGAACGTTTTCGACGGGTATCCGTACGCCATCTACTCGCCACCGGGCAACCGGGTGACCTTCAAAGCTGAAACGATCTGTGAGATTGCGGAATGCCGTGTTCCTTCGCAGGCTCGTCTTGAGCCGAGGCTGGTGACTCCCGGCGACGTGGCCAGCAATCTGCGCGGCGGTGGGAATGTGTCCCGGCAGATCGTCGACGTCATGACGCCTGCGTTCCCAGCCGACAAACTCGTTGTCATCGAGGTCTACACTCCCGGCGGCAACTGGTCGAGCTACCCGCCTCACAAACACGACGTCCATGATCCGCCCAGCGAGGTGGACCTTGACGAAATCTACTACTACCGCATGAGTGAGCCGAGCGCCTTTGCTTTCCAGCACCTGTATTCGGGCAAGCACGGAAGCGACCGCACCTTGAAGGTGGGGGATGGTGATGTCGTATTGGTGCACAGTGGGTTTCACCCCGTGGTGGCGGGTCCGGGCTACGATGTGTATTACCTGAATTTCTTGGCGGGCAGCGCCCGGACACTGGCGATTACCGAAGATCCCAAGCACGTCTGGATTCGCAACACCTGGAAGGAAACCGATCCTCGCTTGCCCCTCGTGAGAGGATGACCTGGCATCCGGTCCGCAAGCCGCCATTTTGACTCTGCGGGGGGTTTGTCCATGAAAAGACGATTGACCATGGCGCAGGCCGTGGTCGCCTTCCTGAAGAACCAGTACAGCGAGCGCGAGGGCAAGGAGCACCGGTTCTTCGAGGCGTGTCTGGGAATCTTCGGACATGGGAACGTAGCCGGGATCGGGCAGGCGCTCGAGCAGGAGCCGGGACTGCGGTACTGGCTGGTTCGCAACGAGCAGGCCATGGTGCATACCGCCTCAGCGTTTGCCAAGACCAGCAACCGGCTGCGCACCCTGGTGTGTACGACCTCAATTGGGCCTGGCGCCACGAACATGGTGACCGGAGCGGCGGTGGCGACGGTCAACCGCCTCCCTGTCCTGCTTTTGCCCGGCGATATTTTCGCGCGCCGCGACGTTGCTCCCGTGCTCCAGCAACTGGAGTCGCCCACCACCCAGGACATTTCGGTCAACGACTGCTTCAAGCCGGTTGCGCGATACTGGGATCGTATTGAGCGCCCCGAGCAGGTTCTGACCTCGCTGCCGGCCGCCATGCGGGTGCTGACGTCACCGGCTGAGACCGGCGCAGTTGTGCTCAGCTTGCCGCAAGATGTACAGGCCGAAGCTTTCGACTACCCGGAGGATTTCTTCCGCAAGCGGGTTTGGACCGTTCCTCGTCCCCGCTGCGATGGCAAGCTCCTGACGGTTGCGGCGGAATGGATCCGTGCGGCAAAGCGTCCTGTGCTGGTGGCGGGTGGAGGAGTGATTTACTCCGAAGCAAGCGCCGTGCTCTCCGATTTTGTCGCCCAGACGGGAATTCCGGTGGTCGAAACGCAAGCGGGCAAGGGCGCTCTCCGATACGATCATCCCCAACAGCTCGGGGCCATCGGCGTGACGGGCACGCCCGGTGCGAACCGATTAGCCCGGGAAGCCGATTTGATCATCGGAGTGGGCACGCGCTACAGCGACTTCACCACGGCTTCCCAGAGCGCCTTTCAGAATCCCACGGTCCGCTTCATCAACATCAACGTCAGCGAGTTCGATGCCGGCAAACAAGCTGCCCTGCCACTGGTTGGCGATGCGCAGGTCACACTGCAGGAGCTGGCAGAACTCGTGGCGGGTTTTCGGGTGCACGAGACCTATGGCGCGCAGATGCAGGCGTACCGGTCAGAGTGGGAGAAAGAAGTCGATCGCATCTTTCACCTAGACGTCGGCCTACCGATCAGCCAGGGAGAGGTCATTGGCGTTGTCAATGAAGTCTCGGGGCCGCGCGATGTGGTGGTGTGCGCGGCTGGGAGCTTGCCCGGTGACCTGCACAAACTGTGGCGCACGCGAGATCCCAATGGCTATCACCTCGAGTACGGCTACTCCTGCATGGGGTACGAAATTGCCGGCGGGCTGGGCGTTCGCTTAGCGGCGCCCGACCGCGACGTGTTTGTCATGGTGGGCGACGGCTCTTATCTCATGATGGCGCAGGAAATCGTCACTGCGGTGCAGGAAGGGCAAAAGCTGATCATCGTGCTGCTCGACAACCACGGCTTTTCGAGCATTGGCGGCCTGAGCCGTGCCTGCGGCAACCGCGGGATGGGCACCGAATATCGCTATCGGCGAAACGGGAAGCTCGAAGGGGATGCCATCCCGGTGGATTTTGTCGCCAACGCGCAGAGTCTCGGAGCCCATGCCGTGCGGGCCCGAACCCGCGAGGATCTGCGAAAACAGTTAGTTGCTGCCCAGGGGCGATCGAGTACGTCTGTGATCGTAGTCGAGACGGCGTATGACAAGCGCGTGCCGGGGTACGAGTCGTGGTGGGATGTCCCGATCGCAGAAGTCTCAGAGGTCGAGTCCGTGCGGGCGGCAAGGACAAACTACGTGAAAGCTCGCGAGAAGCAGAGGATTTTCTAGGAAGGTCCGGGTGCATACAACCGCGGCTGAAGCAACCGAACGGCCCAAGCTTAAGCGAGTCCTCGGGCTCTGGGATCTGGTCTACTACGGCATCATTCTTACCTCGCCGATCGCGGTTGTGCCGATGTTCGGTGTGGCACAGGTGAATTCGCGCGGGCACGCCGTGATCACACTTCTCGCGGCGATGGTCGCGATGACCGCGACCGCCGTCAGCTTCGGGCGCATGGCGACTGTCTATCCCTCGGCGGGATCTGTTTATACCTATGTAAGTCGGGGCTTCAATTCGCAGATTGGTTTTGTCGTCGGCTGGGCCATGTTCCTGGAGTATCTATTCCAGCCGCTGCAGAACAGCCTCTACGCGGCGCTTACCATCCAACGACTGGTCCCCCAGGTCCCGTTCGCGCTGCTGTCCGCCGCGGCGGTCGGGTTTATGACCTTGCTGTGTTGGTTCGGGATTCGCACCACCGCGCGCGCCAATCAGATCCTTCTGGCGTTTATGTCGATTGTTATGATCGCGTTTCTGGGCGAAGCGCTTTGGTACATTTTCGTTCACGGGCATTGGCATGGGCTCATCTCTGCCGAGCCATTCTACGATTCCAGGACCTTCAGTGTGCGGGCGATTGCTGCGGGCACCGCTCTGGCGGCCACGACCTACATCGGTTTCGACGGTGTGAGCATCCTCGCCGAGGAAGTCGAGAATCCACGACGCAATGTGATGCTCGCCTCGGTTCTGGTTTGTGTGTTCACCGGCTTGTTCGCGGCATTTCAGGTGTATCTTGCGCAGCGCATCTGGCCCGACTACCGCACGCTCGCGAACCCGGAAACAGCGTTCATGGACGTGGCCCAGGTTGTCGGCGGCCGTCACTTGTTCATAGGCTTTGCTGTGGTGCTGCTCGTGTCGAGTCTTGCATGTGGCTTGGCAGGCTTGTTGGGGGCGGTTCGCTTGCTCTATGGCATGGGCCGCGACAATATCCTGCCGCAGAAGGTCTTTGGACACCTGGACCCAGCGCGCGGCAATCCCTCGTATAACGTGATCATCGCGGGGGTGGCCGCCTACGTGGGCACTCTCGTGATGGGCTGGCAGCGTGCTGTGGAACTGCTGAATTTCGGAGCTCTGATGGCGTTCATGGCCGTGAACCTCGCGGCGGTGCGCTATTTCGGGTTCTCGCCCGAGATCCAGGGGAGGCGGAAGGTTTTCCTTGACGTGATGGTTCCGACCTTAGGATTCCTCTTTTGCCTTGTCATTTTTTTGGGCTTAGCAAACTCGACCCTGATTGTCGGAGGGGTTTGGGTCGTAGCCGGGGCCGTTTACGTGGTCGTCAAAACCAAGGCTCTGGGACACCCGGTCACTATCGATTTCAGCGAATCGTAGCCGCCTGTCGCGGCAGGCTCGGGCGGGTGGCGGTTATTCCGATGTAACCGACCTTAGATGTGGTTCTCCGGCCAACTCAACAACCGGCGGTGGCTGCTTTCCCGTACGCAAGCTGAATCCGCAGGACTCGCGCACGCGCAGTTGGGGCGAGAGGCTGATCGTCACCGGGTTGGTTCGCTTGGCTTGGACCCGCTCGAGCAGCAGCCGGATCGCGGTATCTCCCAACTCGTACTTCGGCAACTCAATGGTCGTCAGGCGCGGACGGAAGCAGCCGAGCCACGGGTAATCATCAAAACTCACCAGGCCGAAGTCGTCGGGACAGCGCATGCCGATTTCATCGGCCGCGGTCATGAACCCGATCGTCATCAGGTAATTCGTGACCAGGATCGCGTCGGGCCGGTGCGGCAGAAGCGCATGGCCCGCCCGCAAGCCGGATTCAATCCGATAGTCGCCCTCAAACGTCAACTCGGGAACATATTCGAGGTTCCACTGCTCGAGAGCTTTGGCATAACCCTGCCGTCTGGCACGAGCGTTGCTGACGTCGAGCGGGCCGCTAACAAAGGCGATCCGCTTATGCCCGATGCGCGCCAGGTGTGAAATCGCATCGATAGCGCCCTGGCGATCGTTGGTCTGCACGATGTCGGTTTTTAGACCGGGGCAGGTCCTCATCAGAAGCACAACCGGAACCTTTGATTCTTCCAGCATCTGCTGTTGGGAGAGCGTAAGCGGCGTCGGCGTTTTGTTCAGGATGATGCCGTCGACCCGCTTGGAGATGAGCAACTCCAGATAGAGCGCTTCTTTGTCTGCCTTATCGTCGCTGTTGCAAAGCAGCATGCTATAGCCGGCCTTCTGAGCGGCGTCTTCCGCCCCGCGCACGATCGCGGGGAAGAACGGGTTCGCGATGTCGGTCACCACCATGCCGAACGTGTGGGTCTGCCGTTTGGCGAGGCTGCGCGCCAGGAGATTAGGACGGTAGTTGAGCTTGCGAATCGCCGCCTCGACGCGGCGGCGCAAGGTTGCGCTTACCCGGCCCGTTTCGTTAATCACGGCCGACACCGTGAACACCGACACCTTGGCTTCGCGCGCCACGTCGTAAATACTGGGCGCTTTGGAGGTTCTTCCCGCAGACCGAGTTCGCCGGGTTGGATCGCTCATAGTGGTCCGGAATGATGCTCAAGACTGAGACCGAGTCCCATACTGAAAGCTGCCCCAGCCTCGCTTACCATACCACAGGAAAATCCACCCCGGTCACGGTGGCGGGTGCTCTCGGACAGGAGAGGGCACGCCGTTCAGCTGGGCCTAGCCGTAACGACCGAGAGCAGGTCCAGCAGGTTTCCCTGGGTCGAGTACCTAAGCGGTTTTAGACATTCCCCGCTTTTCCGGTCTGGGAGATTTGTGAAGACTTGCAGTATTCTCCCTGGCAGCGATATTCTTGCCTGCGGCTGGGGTGGAAGTTTTTTCTCGCAATTTGGTATTCGCATGGTCTGATGAAGCTTTTGTAATAGCTCTGCAAAGCGCTAAGGTGACGTGCTTGGCCAGGAAAAAACTGGGAGTCGGCGTTCTCGGAGTGGGTGACATGGGCAGGCGTCACGCGGAGAATCTCCGCCGGCTTGTACCTGCGGCCCGGCTGGTGGCGATCGCGGACCCGGCCCGGGAGCGGGCCCTGAAGGTTGCCAGCGAACTTGAAGTTGAACCATGCTTTTCCTCCTTCGACGAGATGCTCGCCCAGAAAGACGTCGAGTGCGTTGTCATCGCGGCTCCTGATAAGTTTCACGCCAGTGCGATTTGTGCCGCGGCCGCCGCGGGCAAAGACGTCCTGTGCGAAAAGCCGATTGCTCTGAGCCTCGCCGATGCTCACACCGCGCTCGCCGCCGTAGAAAAAGCTGGAGTGCGCTTGCAGATAGGCTTTATGCGCCGATATGACCCGGGCTATGCAAATGCTCAGAAGCGCGTCGAAGCCGGCGAGATTGGGGAACCTGTCATCTTTAAATCGCTGGGCCGTGATCGCGACGCGCCACCTTTGGCGGCGTATCAGGCGAAGCTGAACGGCATGCTGCTCTACAACAACACCATCCACGATTTCGATCTGGCCCGCTGGCTCCTGGGGGACGAAGTGGCGGAAGTCCAGGCTTACACCACCGTCGCCATCCGGCCCGAGGTTTCTCAAGATGGCGACATCGTGGCCAGCGTGGTGAATCTCAAGTACCGGCGCGGCGCCATCGCCAACATCGAATCCTATGTGCCAGCCGCCTACGGATACGACATTCGCACAGACATCGTGGGTTCTAAGGGGACCATTCTCGT
>Ga0182037_10000202_pt1 | contig 27349 bp, 27 predicted proteins | sample sta12Cox44000082_FD_125974 | JGI IMG/M metagenome (GOLD analysis project Ga0182037, IMG submission 125974) | Lab enrichment of tropical soil microbial communities from Luquillo Experimental Forest, Puerto Rico - statoxic.12C.oxic.44.000.082 | ecosystem: Environmental > Terrestrial > Soil >... | reverse complement strand
TGTGGCGGTGTCCGCTGTAATCGCCCGAGTAGGTCAGCCACCGCGTCGGATCCTTGAGGCCGTCCATCAGATCCTGCGGCGCCACAAGCCGAGCCTCGGGCTGCTGGGCAGCGAGCCCAGCCGATCCGACCAGGATCATCGCCGCGATCACATTCGACGGGCGCATGAGGTCTCTCCTCTGTCTCAACTGTCCCATTAGCGGGCGGCTGTATCCGTGCCGCGCAGTGTGCTCAGATACCCGATCACATCGTCGAGGTCGCGTTCGTTCAACCGTTCGGGGCCAAACGTCGGCATGAGCGAGACGTTCTCGTAGATCACGTCCTGCAGGTCTGCCTTCAGATAGCCCTGGATCCGCTCGCGCGTGTCCATGATCTGAATGCTGAAGACGTCGTCGTTCTTCTTGGTTCCCCGGATGCGCTGGCCCCTTTTGGTTACCAGCGTGACGGTTTCATATCCGGGCGCCATCCAGGCCGAGGGCGTCCGGATTTCGCGGACGAGCGCCGCGCGCGAGCGCGCCACGCCGATTCGCGTCAAATCGGGCCCGAGCCGTCCGCCCTTGCCCGCTATGCGGTGGCAACTCTGGCACTCGGACGCGAACAGCCGCTCACCGTTCGTCACGTTGCCCACAGGGCGCTCGGGCGGGGCCACGGTGCCGACATTGCGCAGATACGCGATGATCTGGAGGATGTCGTCGTCCGGCGTCTCCCTGGACGACGGCGGCATATCCGTCCCGGGCACACCTTTACGAATTGTGTCGTAGAGCCGCTCGTCGGTGGCGCCGCCTGCGACCACGGCGGTCAGATCCGGGCCGCGATAGCCGGCCGCGTCGAGACCGTGACAGTCGGCGCACCGGATGCGATACAGCATCATGCCTGCGTTGATCGACTCCCGGTTGCCAAGATGCGGGTTGTGGGCGGCAGGGTTTTCTGCCGGCGGCTTCTGAGCGCCTGCGGCCTGGCCAGGCCCGACCTCGGCAGCGCGGGCGTTGCCGGCGGCGAGCATCGCAAAGCACACGAAGCCTCGCACGACGATCCTCATCTGACCTCCCTATCAGGCGATGCCAGCGCCGCCTTGACCCGTTCCGGGGTGAACGGCACTTCCCGGACGCGGGCTCCAGTGGCATCGAAGATTGCGTTGCCGACTGCAGCGGCGACGACCGTAATCGCTGTCTCCCCGGCGCCATTCGCTTCGGCGTCAGGGCGATTGATCAAGACGCTTTCGATGGCCGGCGCCGCCAACCCGAGCGGCAGGCTGTGGTAGGTTCGCCAATCAATCGACGTCACCTGCGCATCGTCCCACGTCACCTGCTCTCCGAGCGCGCGGCTCAGACCCTGCAGCGCGCCCCCCTCGATCTGATTGCGCATCCCGTCGGGGTTCGAGATCGGCCCGCAGTCTTGCGCGACAACGAAGCGCTTCGCCGTCACCCTGCCGCTGCTGCGGTCGACGTCGACCTCTGCGACCATGGCGACGTATCCGTTGTTGCCCTCATAGACGACGCAGGCCATGCCTCGGCCGGTCGCGACGCCTGAAGGTGAGGGCGTCGGTTTGGGCGATGGACGGGTCTCCCACTGCGCCGCCTTTGCCGCGGCGGATACCGCCTCCTTGAGCCGTGTGTCGCTCACATGACGAAGGCGGTACTGGACCGGATCTGCCTTCACGTGAGCCGCCACTTCATCGAGGAAGCATTCGTGCGCAAACGTGTGTTGGAGGCGCGCCGGCGAGCGGAGCGGTCCGGTGAAGAAAGGCGACTCCACAGTGTGCGTGAGCACGCGTTCGTTGGCGACGGTACCCGCCCCGCCGGCCCTGCCGGAGACGCGTCCCGCGACGTACGATGGGGCGGCGTTGCTGCCGTTGCGGAACTCGCCGCTCGGGTCCGAGGCTGCTCGCGGCGTCAAAGGGGAGGGCTCGAACCCGGCGAGCATCCCGGTCACGACATTTCCCGGCCGATCGTACCCGGGGCGGCCGCCGCGGGACGGGGACCATGACTCGCAGTGCCAGGCGAGGATCCCGCCGGCCCCATCGATGCCGACGCGCTGATCGATGACGTAGGCCGGTCCGTAGTTTTCCCACGCCATTTCGTCTTTGCGCGAGAGCTGCACGCGGACCGGCCTCGAGACGGCCTGTGACAGGAGCGCCGCATCATAGGACACGGTGTCCGCGCCGTTGATGCCGTAACATCCCGCGCCGCGCGTGAAGATTACGCGGACGTTGTCTACCGGGATCCCGAGCAGCATGGCCACGCCGCTTCTGGTCGGATAGGCCGACTGAGTGGCCGACCAGATCGTCGCGCGCTGTCCGTTGACGTCGGCGACCGCGCACGAAGTGCCCATCGAACCGTGCATCTGAAACGGATGCCGGTAAGTCGCCTGGAGAACCGTCGCGGCCCCCGCGAACGCGCTGTCTACGTCGGCCGACCTCACCACGTACGCATCGCGTGCCGGCAGCTTTTTCAGATCGTCGTAGTAGGTCTGCTGGCTCGGGAGCGGGCCGCCTGACGACCACGTGGCCTTGAGCGCGTGCGCCGCCTGCATCGCCTGCCATGGCCGTTCGGCGATCACCCCGACAAAGCTCTTCTTGACGACGACGCTCACGATGCCAGGCATCGCGCGGACGGAGCTCTCGTCGACCTTCATGAGCCTGGCGCCGACGGCCGGCGGCCGCACCACGGCGCCATGGAGCATCCCGGGCACGCGCACATTGTGGACGAATTTGAATTCACCGCTCGCCATCGCGCGCATATCGACACGCGGCGCCGGAGAGCCGAGCACCATCCACTCCTGCGCCGGCTTCCGCTTCGCGCGGCTGTCCATCGGGACATTGAATCGCCTGCCGGCCACCAGCTCGCCATAGGTCGCGCGCTTGGCGCGATCAGCGCTCGACATGATCACGCCGCCGGCAACGGTCAGCTCATTCACCGGCACCGAGAGGCGTGTGGAGGCGAGCCGCAGCAGAGTCTGGCGGGCGGTTGCCGCCGCCTGCGCAAGGTTGCGCTCGTTGAAGTTCGTCGGCGTCGACTGGCTCCCCGACGTCGTGCCCTGGTCGGGGGTCACCGCCGTGTCGCACTGGATCACGCGGATGCGATCGATGCGCACCGAGAGCTCCTCCGCGACGAGCTGTGTCTGGGCCGTCAGGATTCCCTGGCCGAGCTCGCACTTGCCCGTGTATGCGGTGACCGTGCCGTCGGCCGCGATGGCGATCCACGAGTCGAGCTGTCCGGGATCGATGTGGGAGGCGCGTGTCCCGAACTCACCTTGATCGCTCGGCCACAGGTCTTCCGGCGCCGCGAGAGCGGCAGCGCCAAAGCTCACGATCAGGGCACCGGAGGTCTGTAGAAAGTCGCGCCGCGAGAACCCCGCGCGTGCCATCGCTCTGCGAGCGTCCCGCGTCACCTCCCCCTCCCCGTCGCTGCGGACTTCGCGTATTTTTTGATCGCCGCCAGCATTCGTGTGTGCGCAAAGCAGCGGCAGAGAACCCCGGACAGCGCCTGTTGGATCTCGGCATCGTTCGCGCGGGGATTCTGATCGAGGTATGCCTTCGCTGTCAGGATGACGCCGTTCAGGCAGAAGCCGCATTGGGCGGCCTGCTCGTCGATGAATGCCTGCTGGATCGGGTGAGGCGTTGCGGACGTGCCGAGCCCTTCGAGCGTGGTGATTGTGGCGCCGTTCATCATCGACACGGGGGTCACGCACGAGCGGATGGCCCGGCCGCCGGCGATGACTGTGCAGGCGCCGCACTGCCCAAGACCGCAGCCGAACTTCGGACCGCTGAGCGCGAGGTCGTCGGTCAGGACGTACAACAGCGGCGTCGCGGGATCGACATCCACGGAATGGGAGCGGCCGTTGACGGTCAGCCTGATTGTGCTCACGGGCGCATTATACGGCTCATGATCTTGGGGCCGTCACGTTGTCTCAGCACCATGCCGGGGCGGCTCACTTGGCCGTTTCCCCTCCGCTTCGGATCTTCTCGATTTTGCGGTCGCGTTCGGACGTAAGCCGCTCGCGCTCGCGCCGGTACTCGTGCTCGATCGTGTCAAGGGTCGAGGGATCCGTCGCCTTGCGACGATTGGACTCGTGCAGCACTTGCGCTTCGGCCAGCTTCGCTTCGTAGAAGTTCCGGATCTCGGCGATTGCGGCCTTCTGCGCATCCGTCACGGTACGGCTCGCGATCCCCGCCTCTTCATCGCGCTTCCTCAACCGCTCCATCGCCAGTTCGTACGCGGACTTGGGGGCTCCGTCTTGCGCCATGGTCGAATCTTAACCAATTACCGGCACCAAGACACCCGGATCCCCGGATCTGGTAGCCTTCACGGCATGCGAATCATCGTTCTGTTTTTCATTCTCGGGTCGGCGCTCCCGGCGTCGTACGCCGGCGCGGCTGAGGCACAAGCGGTCGGTGGGACGGACAAGGCTCGCCCGGTCGCAGGCGATCCCGGCATGTCCACGATGCTCGTGATGGATCAACCTCAATTCCGCGTCCTTCGAGACTTCGCGGAACCCGGCGCCGTCCGCCGCATGCACTCTCACGACGACGCGACATGGCATGTCTTCGTGCTGGTCACGGGTCAACTCTTGCTGACGGTTGAAGGCGAGACGCCGGTCGAGGTGACTCAAGGCCAGGTGCTGTCGCTCAAAGGCGGCGTGAAGCACACCTTCAAGAACACCGGCAGCGTTGCCGCAACCATTGTCGAAGTGTTTGGCAAAGCGCCGGCTGGAGGCGCCGACCAGGACGGCCTCGTATCGGCGGCGCTGGGGATCGCGTGCGGCCTCAGGTCCCCTGGCTCCAATCGTGATTGCCAATGATCACCTTCACGTCGGTAAAGAAGTTCCAGCGGAAGTAGCCGCCGCCGACCGCGCCGCCGAGCTCGGTGTTGTCGCCGAGCGACAAGCGGACCACGCCCGGGCCGTAGCCGTAGTACGGAATCCACGGGCCGTGCTCGGGAACAGCAAGCTGGGGGTTGAATCCCAGAGCGAATTCGCGAAATGCCTTGCCGGCGTCTCCCGCTCTCGCCATTTCGGCCTCGACGGCGGCTTTGCCGCTCGTCGCCGCGACGTCGACGACGCGGCCCCGAGCCAAGCGCAGCTTCAGGCCTTCGACCGGCCGTCCGTCCCACTGTGACGCCGGAAATGCGATGATGCCTTCCACGCTTTCCTCGATCGGCGCCGTTCGGACCACGCCGGCCGGCAGCTCGATCTCTTTATCGATCAACACGAGGCCTCGAGCGGCCCGCGCTCGCGAGGCGTCGCCGTCCTGGAGGTTGATGGGGCGATCGCCAACGCGAAATCGGAGATCGGTGCCACTTGGCGACGTCAAGTGAACCTCTCCGGTGCGAAGCGCGGCGGCGAAGGCCCGTTCGTGCGCGGCCAGGGCCGCGTAATCGGTTTCGAGCAAGGCGCGTTGGTAGAGGGAATCAATCGCGACACGTGGCGGGAGGGGTTGCCCCGGCAGGGCGTATGCGCTGCCGTTTTCGACCCAGTGGAAGTGGACTGTTCTTCGACCCCGACGCTCGGTCAGATCGTCCTTCAACCAGTCCTGCATCGCCAGATAGGCCGGGTGCGCGGGCGTCGCGCCAGGCATCATGATCGCGGCGTCGATGTCACGAAACATGGCCTTGTAGGCGGCTCGCGCGTCGCGGTTGCCCTTCGCAAGCACTGGCGCATCGAACGATTCGGGAACCGGCTCGCGCAGGATCTCGACGACGCCGAGGTCAACGGCGCCCGCCCGCATGACTTCATAACGAAGGTACGGGACGAGGCCGTCGAAGATTCCCGGCTCTGCGATGGACATGACGCGCTCGCCGGGTGTGAGCGCGAGCTGCCGGACCACCCGGCGGGCGATCGCCTGGTAGTCGAGCGACAATCGGGGCTGAGCGAGCAGGGGCGCGACGAGCGTGAGGGCCGCCGCGAGGAATGTGAGACGTCGCATCCGGTCATTATCGATGAACCGGGGCTGCTTCTCGCCGGGAGAAAGCGACGCGTTCAACCGCTGAATGGGGCTACGATACGCGGATGCTTTTACACCTCGTGTGCTTCAAGTACAAGCCGAGCGTCGACCATGAGACGCGTACGGACCACCGCAAGCGTTTGCGCGCCCTCGCCTCGTTGGACGGGATCGTGGACCTCAAGGTTGGCGAGGACGTCCTCCGGTCGGTCAGGTCCTACGATACGGGCCTCTGCGTCACCTTTCGTGATCGGGCAGCGCTCGAGACCTACGCGAAGGACGCGCGCCACGTTCCCGTCGCACAGTTCGGTGTTGGGATTTCTGAACACATCGTGTCGTGCGATTTTGAGATTTAACACCGTCCGTCGTTGACGTTTTCGGACATCAAACTTTCGGCGTCTTGCACCGTCTATTGCGGACAGGATGCTGATTGCTGCCGCCGCAAGCGTCGCCGTGACGATCGTCACGACGATGGCGGGTGCGGCCGATGGACTCGCCGTCAAGTCCATGCCGCCGATGGCGGTCAGCGTGCAGACGGAAGCGAACGTTCCCCCAGGGCTTCTGGCGATCCTGCTTGGTGAGACCGAGGCCATCTGGCGCGGGACCGGCATTCAGTTCATCTGGGAGGGGGACGCCGCGCGCGGGCGCTCACCGTTGCCGCCACTGCGCAGATCGGGCATGCTGCGCGTCGTGATCGGCCACGACACCCGTTCCGCTCGGGCTCCCCATTTGCCGCTCGGCTGGATCAAGTTCGAGAGCCCGACGACCCCGGACCATGAGATCTATCTCTCCTACGACAACGCGGTCACGCTGCTGGAGGAGTCGTCGGGCGTCGTGGGTCGCTTGGATTCGATGCCGCGGCTGAAGCGCGACACGTTGATCGGACGCGCGATGGGACGCGCGTTCGCCCACGAGCTCGGCCACTACCTCTCCGCATCGACGGCGCATACGGAGAAAGGGTTGATGATGGCGGTCCATTCCGCGGTGGAGCTCTTCGGAACCGAACGCACGCACTTCTTTCTGGAGCCGGCGGAACAGGCGAGGATGGTGGCGAGATTTACATCTATTTACATGGCCTCGCGCAGTTGAATCGCGCTACCATCGCGGGAACCGTCATCTTCCGCGAGGTCTCACATGTCCAGAACAAAGGCAGCTGGTGCTCTGCTGCTGGTCTTCGTTTGCTGGGTCGGAACAGCTGCGCCACGGGCGCAGAAACCGGCCGAGAAGCTCACTCCGGCGGCGCATTCGGCCCGGCCGCTCACAACCCCCAAGGAACAGTTCGGCTGGGACATCGGCGACGACTACCGCCTGGTGAACTACACACAGTATGTCGAGTACGTCAGGAAGCTCGGCCAGCAGTCCGATCGTATGAAAGTCGTGGAGATCGGCAAGACCGAAGAAGGGCGGCCCGAGCTGACCGTGATCATCACCTCGCCGGAGAATCAGAAGCGGCTGGCGCAGCTCAAGGAGATGAACCGCAAGCTCGCGCTCGGAGAGCCGACTGAAGAGCAGGCGCACGAGTTGGCCAAAGAGGGCAAGGCGGTCGTCTGGATCGACGGCGGCCTCCACGCAACCGAGGTACTCGGCGCGCAGCAGCTCATCGAAACCGTTTACCGGCTCAACACCAGGACCGATCCGGAGACGACGCGGATCCTGAACGACGATATCGTCCTGTGCACGCTCGTCAATCCCGATGGGATGGAGTTGGTGTCGAACTGGTACATGCGCGAGACGGACGAGAAAAAGCGCTCGACGAACGGCATTCCGCGCCTCTACCAGAAGTACATCGGGCACGACGACAACCGCGACTTCTACATGATGAACATGTCGGAGAGCGTGAACGCGAACAAGGTCATGTATCGCGAGTGGTATCCGGCGATCATGTACAACCACCATCAGACCGGACCGGCGGGAGCCGTCCTGTTCGCGCCGCCGTTCCGCGATCCGTTCAACTACAACTTCGATCCGCTGATTCCGCTCGGGATCGACATGGTCGGCTCGGCGATCCACACGCGGCTCGCCGTCGAAGGGAAGCCCGGCGCGGTGATGCGGTCGGGCGCGCCCTATTCAACCTGGTTCAATGGCGGCCTTCGGACGACGTCGTATTTCCACAATCAAATCGGCATCCTCACGGAAACCATCGGGAACCCGACGCCGGTGCAGATCCCGTTCGTCGTGAGCATGCAGTTGCCGCGCGCAGACGTCCCCAACCCGATCGCGCCGCAGACGTGGCATTTCAAGCAGTCGATCGAGTATTCGCTGACGAACAACTATGCGATCCTCGACATCGCGTCCAAACGGAAGGAAGACTTCCTGTTCAACATGTACCGGATGGCCAGAAACGCCATCGAGAAGGGCACCACCGATAGCTGGACGATTCATCCCAAGCGCATCAGGGCGGCCGAGGACGCCATTACGTCGCAGTCCGGCCAACCAGCCGGAGGCGGCCCCGAGAACATCGGCCCACGCGGCGGCCGGGGCGGCGGCAACGCGGGCGGCGCCGGGGCGCCGCTGTCAATCTACGCGAACGTGCTTCACGACCCGAAGATGCGCGATCCGCGCGGTTTCATCGTGCCGTCCGACCAGCCGGACTTCCTGACCGCAGTCAAATTCATCAACACGCTCATCAAAGCCGGCGTCCTCGTCCAGCGGGCCACCGCGGCCTTCACAGTCGGCGGCAAGCCGTATCCAGCCGGATCGTACGTCGTCAAGGCGGCACAGCCGTTTCGTGCGCACGTGATGGATATGTTCGAGCCGCAGGATCATCCCGACGACATCCCGTACCCGGGCGGCCCGCCGCGCCCACCGTACGACGTCACGGGCTACAACCTCTCGTACTCGATGGGGATCACGTTTGATCGCATCCTCGACGCCTTCGACGGTCCTTTCGAGAAGGTCCCGGATTTGGCGCCGGTTCCGCCCGGCAAGGTGGCGGCGGGCGGGGCGGGATATCTCCTGAGCCATGAGGTCAACGATGCGTTCGTTGCGGTCAATCGGCTCTTGAAGGCCAACGAGGAGGTGTTCTGGCTGAAATCCCCGACGAACGCGGGCGGCAAGACCTACCCGGTCGGCACGATGTACATTCCTGCGAAGGCATCGACGTTGCCCATTCTTCAGAAGCTCGCGAGCGAGAAGGGTCTGAGCTTCGACGCCGTGCCGGCCAAGCCGGCGGGCGACGCCATGAAGCTGAAACCGGTGCGGATCGGTTTGTGGGATCAGTATGGCGGATCGATGCCATCCGGGTGGACCCGTTGGCTGCTCGAGCAGTACGAGTTCCCGTTCACCGTCGTCTATCCGCAGACACTCGACGCCGCCAACCTGAACGCGAAGTTCGATGTCCTCATCTTCGTCGACGGCGCGATCCCCGAGCGGGACGGTGCGGGGGGGCGCGGCGAGTTTGGCGGACAGCCGCCGGCGGACTCGATTCCCACCCAGTTCCGTGGCTGGCTCGGGCGCGTGACGGTGTCGAAGACGGTTCCCGAAATCAAGAAGTTCACGGAGGGCGGCGGAAACGTCCTCACGATCGGATCCTCGACTACCCTCGGGTACCTTCTCGGCCTGCCCATGCGCAACGCGCTCGTCGAGACGGTCAACGGCGTCACGCGTCCCCTCCCGCGCGAGAAGTACTACGTGCCCGGCTCGATCCTGGAGGCGCGGATCGACAACACCCAGCCGGTGGCCTACGGCATGGCAGAGAAAGCGATGGTGTTCTACGACGAGAGCCCGGCGTTCCGGTTGGAGCCGGATGCCGCCGCGAAAGGCGTGAAGCCGATCGCCTGGTACGGCAGCCCGACGCCGCTTCGCAGCGGGTGGGCGTGGGGGCAAGCGTATCTCGACGAGGCTGTCTCAATCATCGAAGCGCCGGTCGGCAAGGGACACGTCGTGCTGTTTGGGAACGAGGTCCTGTGGCGCGGGCAGCCGCACGGGACATTCAAGATGTTTTTCAACGGCATCTACTACGGCAGTGCGACCGCACAGCCCGGTGCCGGCTCCCGTCCAACCGAACAGCCGTAGGGGATGAGGCGGGAAGGGCTGGTCAGGCAGGAAGGGGTCGGGGAGGGCCGCGCGATCGGTTAGGCTGCTGCGCGAGGCGGGAAAAACCTCCGGCGCAGAGCCCGGATGATGAACGACGCGAAGGCGAGAACGACGAGCAGCAGCGCCACGACGATGGCCAGCGCTATTCGGGGGGACCTGAGGGCCGTGTAGGAGAGGGTCACGGTGAGGAGGTCCTCCCCCAGACTGAGGAGCCAGTTGGAGAACGGCTCCGGGCTGGCGTTCGCCGCGACGCGCGTCCCGGCCTTCGTCACATGTGTGGTCATGGCGACGGAGCCGCCGAGGAGCGCCGCCAGGGCCCGCGCGAGTGGTGAGGCATTGCCGAGCGCCATCACCGCGAGGAGGGCGCCACCAAACGGCCTGATGACGGTGTGGACCATGTCCCACAGGGAGTCGAGCCACGGAATCTTGTCCGCGATGAATTCGACAAGGTACAGCCCAACCGCGACGCCGATGATGATCGGGTTGTCGAACGCGCGAAACTGGTCAGGAAGGGTGACCAGGCCGTAGCGCGAGCTGATCCCGATCACCGCGATCGTCGCGTACACATTGAGACCGGACGCGAAGGCAAGCGGAATCGCGCTTCCGAGCGCGGTCAGGACCGGCATCGCTTCCATCATCGTAGCGCCAAGGGAAAGGAGAGGCCGGCTGCACGCTCAGGTCAGGGATCGGGCACGAGCTCTGGCGAGGGGATGAAATTGTGCAGGTGCCGGCCCACGATCTCCTGGATCACGAGGTCGGGGTGTTCCCGTTCAACGACCTCCGCATCGAAGTCGTTCTGCCAGAGGTAGACGGCGCGGCTGAAATGCTCCGAGAGAAACGGCGCCAGCTGCGAGGCAAATGAATCGCGAAAAATAACGGTCCGCGGCAGCGTCGAGCCAGGAATCTCCGTGACGAGCCGCCCGACCTCATCATCCGGTTGCCCGCCGGATGGCTGGACGACGCGGGCCAGGCGCGGGCGCCGGGGCACGAGTCGCAGATCCTGCTCTCTCAGGACACGCTTCAACCCCATCATGCCAGTCAGATCCTTGCCCGCAACGTCGAGCGACACGGCGTCAAATTCATCGCGTGTCCACGGTGCGGGAATCGACGGCACCTCGGCGCGCGCCGCGTTGACGATTGTCTGGTAGGCGACGAACGCTCCGCGGTCGTTCCAGTGCGTATCGGTCTTTTGATAGATTCGTTCTCGCGCTCTCGCGGCAACGAGCGCCGGCCGGACATCGACGAGCACTTTCGTGTCCCACAGGTTTCCGTAGAACTGATCCGTGCGCGACTTCTCGCCGATTCGGACGACGGTCGATGGCATCTCGTCCGGGTAGAGCACGTGTTTGTCGGGGGCAATCAGGAACAGGTAGGCGATGTTTCTCGCGCGGAGCCATCGCTCGGCTCGGACAAGCGCATGCCGCCAGTTCGCGAGCGCCTCCGGCGTCAAGGGGTGTTCCGACACATAGTCCTCGACCGCGCTGTCATCCGCATAGAAGAACCATCCATTGCGGCCCTTGATGACCGACGCGCTCGGCGAGACGCCGAAGACGAAGAGTTGCGCCTCGCCGTACCACCGGACGAAGGTAGACCGAAGCCCGAAGTGGTCGTTGAACCACGCGCCGATGTTGGTGCCGGTGAAGGCGACGAGCTCGCGGTTCTCGCCTTCCGGATCTCCGCCGTCGCGGCCGGCGACGTTCAGCCCGAGCGGCAGCCAGACAATCAGGACGAAGAGAATGACGAGTGACGCGCGCATCAGAATCGAAAGTAGATGAACGGGTTGTAGGTTCGGGCCGCGACGCTGACGATCGACGCGAACAGCATGGCCGCGAGCGCCGCTGCGCCGAGCCATTCGAGACCGCGATCGCGCAACGGGCGCGGGCGGCTTGCCAGGCGCGCCGCCAGTGTCGGCACCCACGGCATCGACCCGACGGCGGCCGCCAGCAGCGTGATCCACAGCTCCGGCGTGAGGAAGAACCCTACCGTAAACGGCGCCGGAGACGCGGGTCCAAGTCCGGCGAGCGCCTTCAGGAAGGCGATCGAGGCGGGGAGACTGTCGGCGCGGAAGAACACCCAACCGAGCATGACGACCGCCATGGTGTACATGTGCGCATAGACGCGCCCGATGAGGCGCCTAGGGCTGTCCTGCGTTGAGGACCCCGGCGCGGCACCCCAACGCAGGAGCTGCGTTGGGGACGCCACCCGCTCGATGACGAGAAAGGCGCCGTGCCAGATGCCCCAAATGACGAAGTTCCAGCTCGCCCCGTGCCACAGGCCGCAGAGAAAGAACACGGTGACGAGATTCCGATACCGGCGGGCGGGCGTGACCCGGTTGCCGCCGAGCGGAATGTACAGGTAATCACGGAACCACGTCGACAGCGAAATGTGCCACCGGCGCCAGAACTCCTGAACGCTCGACGAGATGTACGGCCATCTGAAGTTCTCCGGAAAGCGGAAGCCGAACATGCGGCCCAGCCCGATCGCCATGTCCGAGTAGCCGGAGAAATCGAAATAGATCTGAAACGTGTAGCAGACGAGGCCGAGCCAGGCGTGCGCGGGTGACAGCTGAGCGACCGGCATGGCGAAGATCCGGTCGGCGGGTGACGCCACGACATTCGCGATGAGCACTTTCTTGCCCAGGCCGAGCACGAACCGGCGGATCCCGTACGCGAAATCGTCCAGCGTGACGACGCGGCGCGCGAGCTGGTCCGCGATGTCACGGTAGCGGATGATGGGGCCCGCGATGAGCTGCGGGAAGAGCAGGAGATACAGCGCGGCGTGCACGGGGCTCTTCTGGGCGGTCGCGTCCCGGCGGGAGACGTCGACGACGTAAGAGATCGCGTGGAAGGTGAAGAAGGAGATGCCGATCGGCAGGAGCACCCGTGGGAGGTTCAGAACAGGGGCTCGAGCGGGACCGACCGCGGAGACGAGCGCGTTCACGTTGTCGGCGAAGAAGTTGGCGTACTTGAACACCCCGAGCACGATCAGGTTGATCGTGACGGCGACCGCAAGCCGCCGTCTCGCCGCTGACCTCCCGCCGGCGCGGTCCACGGCGATCGCCATCCAGTAGTTGAAAGCAATCGACGCAAGCACCAGCCACGTGAACGCCCCCCCGCCCGTGGCGTAGAAAATGACGCTCGCGACGAGCAGCAGGACATTGCCGTAGGTGCCGTGGACGCCTGCCTGCCGACCACCTCGCGCGATGTCGGTCACGAAGTAGAGCGCGAGCAGGATCGGCAGAAAGAGAAAAAGGAATGTGGGCTCTGTGAAAAGCACCGTGAATAGGTGGCGGCCGCCGGATCAATCCTGAGGCGGGGGACTGGCCGCGAAAACGAGAATGTGCTGACGCGGGAGCGATTCATCCACGGTGACGAGGGTGAAGCCTTCGGCCTCCACCTCCATCTTCGCCTCCCGCACGCTCATCTTGTGCTCGGGACGAATCGGAATCGTCGGGTCCTCCTTGCGGTATTCGAGCAGAGCGAGCTGTCCGCGTCGCTTCAGGGCCGCGCGCAGGTGGCGCAGCATCGCCTGGGGTTGAGACAGTTCGTGGTACACGTCGACCATGAGCTCGAGATCGATCGAGTCCGCCGGCAACTTCGGATCATCGATGTCGCCCTGGATCACGGTCACATTGGCGATCTTCTGGCGGTCCAAGCGGCGCCGCAGCATGTCGAGCATCTGAGGTTGCACATCGTTGGCGTAGACGCGTCCGGTCGGCCCCACGCGGGCCGCGAGGCGGACCGTCATGTAACCGGAGCCGGCGCCGATGTCGGCGACCGCCGCCCCCTTGGGAATCTTCAACAATCGAATCGCCTCGTCCGGCGCTTCCTCGTCGAGACGCTCCGTCCGCTCCAGCCAGTCTGCGCCCTGCCATCCCATCACCGGCGCGATGCGCCGGCCCGAGATCGGATGCACGCCAGATCCCTGGAGGGCGACGACGGCTGCGACGAGGGCCGCGACAAGTCGCATCCGACTAGAATAGCAGCTAATGCCTGACACGACGTTGACGCCTTCGCGTCTCTGGCGAACCATGACGCTCGAACAGCGGCAACGCGCAGCCCACGCGTTCTGGTCGGAGAAGGAAGCCGCCGACGATCAGGTTCAAGCCTCGCTCCTCATCGCCCAGCAGAAGAAGTTTCGGCCCAAAACGGTCGCGTCGCTCGATCTCGACAGGAAGGCCCGTCACCTCGCAAGCCTCGTGGCGCTTCCCGACACGCTCGCGGCTCGCGCCCTCATCGTGTATCACCTGGCGGAGCAGCGCGGGATGATGAGCGCCTTTCTGGATGCGCTCGGGATCAAGCACGAGAACGGCTTGATCGAGGAGGACAGCGTGAAGCCGGAGACGGCGAAGCTGGCGCCGGCCGTCGCCAAGCTGACAGCGGAATTCCCGGCCGACGACGTGCGTCTCTATCTGAAAACGCTGGTCTGCCAGGATCCCCAAACATGGGGAGGGCTCAGGGAACTAATGGCTGATGGGTGATGGCTCTGCCGGCGCGTCCTTCAAGTATTTGTCGAACCAACCGATGATACGGTTCAGGCGATCGAGCAGGTGTTGCTCCTCGCGCAGCTCTTGATGAAACCGTCCAGACGTTCGTAGGGCGTGCCGTAGGACCAGCCGCCTATGCCGAGCCGATTGGCGTCGGCAACGCCTCGGGCAACCATCGCGTCCACGCCGGCCCGGGCGACCACTGTGGCGAACCGTCGCTCTTGCCGGCAAAGGTCAGCTGACGCCGAGCTCCCGTTGCGACGTCAAGGAGCCACAGCGATCGTGCCCGTGCCTTGCCCTTGACCGGCTCGGTGACGGTGAACACCAGCTTCGATCCGTCGGGCGAGAACGCGAGATCGGCGATGGTACGGCGGTCGAGCGTCTGTTGCGGCGTGAGCACACCAGCGAGCGTGTCCACCGCCCGGCCCGCGCCGGGCAAGCCGATAGGAGACGGCCTCCAGGGACCCGACGCGTGTCGGAAGCGAGACGACGGCCGCCACGAGAAGCGCGTTCTTCATACTAAGATGGCCTACCTTAGCATGGCTCTTCGCCGATGACCGATCGCTTCCTCGATCTGCAATCGTCGCCTCTGGCGCGAGGCGTTTCGCCCGTTCGCATCCGGTACCGCGATGCCGGCAGTGGCCCGCCCGTTGTGATTCTGCACGGAGGCTGGGGCTATGACGTGTATTCGTTCGATCGGCAGCTCGCCGGCCTCAATGACCATCGTGTCGTGATCCCGGACCGGACGGGTTACGGCCAGTCGGGGCGGTTGGACGCGCAGCCGCCGGACTTTCATCAGCGAGCGGCCGAAGAGACGCTGGCGGTGCTCGACATGCTGAAACTCGATCGAGCGGCGCTCTGGGGCCACAGCGATGGGGCCGTCATTGCTTTGCGCGTTGGGTTGATGGCGCCCGAACGGGTCCGTGGAATCGTGGCCGAGGCCACGCATTTCTTTCGTCGAAAGCCGCGATCGCGCGAGTTCTTCGAGACGATGCGCGATGCGCCGGACACGCTGGGCGAACGCGTCGTGGTGTCGTTGAAGGGAGATCACGGTGACCGATGGCGCGCGTTGATCATGACCAACGGAAGCGCCTGGTTGCGAATCGCCGACGAAGCCTCGTCCGACCGCTCCGACTTCTATGATGGTCGCTTGAGCGACCTGCAGGTGCCGGTCCTCGTTATCCACGGCGCCCAGGATCCGCGCACCGAAAGCGGTGAAGTGAGCGCGCTCTGCGCTGCTCTTGACAGCCGTTCCCGAGCGCTCCGTCAGGCGTCACGGGTGGTTATCCTGGCCGATGGCGGACACAGCCCTCACAGCGAGCGAGCAACCGCCGATCGCGTGACGCGAGACGCGTTGGACTTCCTCGTTCGCCTTCCATCCGTTCCAAAGGAGCCCCCTGCTCTCGCGCGCGCAGTCGTTGGACCCGAGCCATGATCGCGGTGGCGCTCGAACGCGTGTCACGTGACTTTGCCGGGCCGGACGGCTCGCCCTACCGCGCCCTTGAAGATGTGTCGCTTGATATTGCCGCAGGGGCCTTTGTCGCGATCGTCGGCCCGAGCGGTTGCGGCAAGTCGACGCTGCTCAACATCGCGGCGGGACTGGTGACCCCGACCGCGGGCCTCGTCCGGGTCGACGGCGAAGCTCTGGCCGGCCTGAATCGGCAGGCGGCGTATATGTTCCAGCACGACGCGCTCCTCCCGTGGAAGAGCGTGCGCGACAATGTCGCGCTCGGCCTGACGCTCGCTGGTCTGTCGCGGCCGGTGGCCCACGCGCGAGCCGACGAGTGGCTGCGCCGTGTCGGCCTCGCCGCGTTCGCGTCACACTATCCGTCGCAATTGAGCGGAGGCATGCGCAAGCGAGTGACGATGGCGCAGAACTGGATCATCGACCGACCAATCGTGCTGATGGACGAACCGTTCTCGGCCCTCGACGTGCACACGCGCCAGCGCATGGAGACGGAGTTGCTCGCGTTGTGGGACGAAGGGACCTTGCGCAATCCGCAGGGTGCCCCCGGGAGTCCCGGCTCCCCGTCGCGGCGAACGGTCCTCTTCGTCACCCACGATCTCGAGGAAGCGATCGCGCTGGCCGACGACGTGGTGGTGCTCTCTGCGGGGCCGGCGAGCCGGATCGTGGCCCGGTACCGCGTCGAGCTCGGACGCCCACGTGAGCTCATGGATCTGCGCACCTCCCCGGCGTTCATCGATCTCTATAAGACGATGTGGTCGGTGTTGCGAGAGGAAGTGATGAAGAGTCAGCGTGCCGTGGCGGTGCATGGCTGAAGAACGTTTCAGCCGGGCTTCCATAACGCTCGCCCAGCTTGCCCTCGGCGCCATCATCCTTGCGACTTGGCAAGCGGGTGCCACGCTCAAGCTGCTCGACCCGTTCTTTTTCAGCCGACCGACCGACATCGCCGGGCGGGTTGCGCTCTGGGTGGCGAACGGCTCGCTCTGGCGGCATCTGGTCGTGACGCTCGAGGAGGCTGTGCTCGGGCTGATCATCGGGGCAGCGATCGGCATCACGCTCGGGTTCGTGCTGGCGCGCTCACCGTTCGCGGCCCGCGTGCTGGATCCTTATATTGCGATGTTGAACGCCATCCCACGCGTTGTCCTCGCCCCCTTGTTCCTTTTGTGGTTCGGGCTCGGCATCTGGTCGAAGGTGGCGCTGGCTGTGACCCTCGTCTTCTTTATCATGTTCTTCAACACGTATCAGGGCGTGCGGGACGCTGATCGCGGCATCATCGACAGCGTTCGGATGCTCGGCGCCAGCGAACGGCAACTGATGCGTCACGTGTTGCTGCCGAGCGCGCTCACCTGGATCTTCTCGAGCTTGCAGACGAGCCTCGGATTCGCGATGGTGGGGGCGGTTGTGGGAGAGTATCTGGGCGCCGCTCGCGGCCTGGGTTACATCATTGCCCAGGCTGAAGGAACATTCGATACCACAGGTGTCTTCGCGGGGATGACCGTACTCTCGGCCGTGGTGGTCATCGTCAGCGCCGGCGTGACGCGGCTTGAACGATATCTCCTCAGATGGAAAGCGTGAATCGAGGGTGGCGGCGGGCGCTTGGCGCGGCCGCGATCGTGTTCCTTGCGGGCGCGATCGGGACTGTTGGAGCGTGCAGCCGGGGCGCCGCCGATACGAGAGCGACGACGGTTCGCCTCGCGGTCGGCGGCCAGAACCAGATGGTGTACCTGCCGACGACCCTCGCTCGGGAGCTCGGGTTCTATCGAGATGAAGGCGTCGACGTCGAGCTCCAGGACTTTCAGGGCGGCGCCAAGGCGCTTCAGGCGCTTGTCGGAGGAAGTGCGGATGTGGCGTCCGGCTTCTACGATCACACCATTCAAATGGCCGCAGAGGGCCGGGAATACGTGGCGTTCGTGAGCATGCTCCGGTTCCCCGGGCTCGTGCTGGCGACGTCGCCGCAGGCCGCGGCCACGGTGACGCGGATCGAAGACCTCGAGGGGCGCATGGCGGGCGTGACGACCGCCGGCTCATCGTCGCAGATGTTCCTCACGTTCCTGCTGACGCGGCACAAGGTGGCGCCGGAGTCGGTCAGCGTGACGGCGATTGGCAGCGCGGCGACGGCGATTGCCGCTATCGAGCACGGCAAGGTCGACGCCGGCTGGATGGCCGACCCGTCGTTCACGCTTGTGAAGCGGCGGAATCCCACTGTTCGCGTGCTCGCGGACCTGCGGGACGAGGCAGGCGTCAGGCAGGCGTTTGGAACGGCCACGTATCCTGGAGCGGTGCTGTATGCGAGCGGCGACTGGGTGCGTGCCAATCGCGATACCTCCCGCCGGCTTGCGCGGGCAATCGTGCGGACACTGCAGTGGATGCACGCGCACTCGGTGGAGGAGATCGCACAGAAAACCCCGAAGGCGCTTCGCGGCGACGACGACGCGCTCTACGTGGAAGCGTTGAAGAATTCGATGGCGATGTTTTCCACCGACGGGCTGATGACGCCCGAGGGCGCTCGGGCCGTACGAGGGTTACTGGCGGGATCGATGGAGAAGGTCCGCGACCGGACGATCGATCTCTCGAAGACGTATACGAACGAGCTCGCTCAATGAGAGAGAGGACATGAAGGGCCGGGACGCGCCGGAGGCGGCGTAGATGCGAAAACCGGTCGTTCTCATCACCGGGGCTGGCGGCGAAATCGGCCACGGCCTGGTCGCGCGACTTGCCAGGTCGGGCTCGCCGATCATCACACTCGACGTGAGCCCGCTCGACGCGTCGGTCGCGTCACAGGTCAGCCGGGAGTTCACCGGATCCATTACCGATGCCTCGCTGCTCGATCGCGTCCTCGCGGAGTTCGAGGTCGATCGCGTATTCCATCTCGCCGCCCTTCTTTCGACACGGTCGGAGTTCACGCCGGTGACGGCTCATCATGTGAACGTTGAAGGGACGCTCAATCTGCTCGAATTCGCGCAGCGACAAGGCGAATCGCACGGCCGGCCGGTCATCTTCATTTATCCCTCTTCCATCGCGGCGTACGGGCTGCCCGATCTCGAAACCAAGCGCCGGTGCGCACGCGTCCGGGAAGACCAGTTCACGCATCCGGTGACGATGTACGGATGCAACAAGCTGTACTGCGAGCTGCTTGGCGATTACTACGGCAAGCACTACAAGCAGTTGTCGGCAGACGCCATCGCGCGGGTTGATTTTCGCGCGGTTCGCTTTCCCGGACTTATCTCCGCGGTGACCGTGCCATCCGGCGGGACGTCCGACTATGCCCCCGAGATGATTCATGCGGCGGCGAAAGGCGAGCACTATGACTGCTTCGTCCGCCCGGACACGAGGATTCCGTTCATGGCAATGCCGGACGGCGTCGAGGCGCTGCTGACATTGGCTGCTGCGCCACGCAGCCAGCTCACGCGCACTCAGTACAACGTCACGGCGTTTAACCCGTCCGCCGCTGAAATCCGCGACGTCGTCGTTGCTCGGTTTCCTCAGGCGACCGTCAGCTACGACGTCGACCCGAAGCGGCAGGGCATCGTGGATTCCTGGCCCATGGACGTCGACGATTCGGCCGCGCGGCGCGATTGGCGCTTCGCCCCGCGATACGACTTCGAGCGCGCCTTCAGCGAGTACCTGATTCCGACGATTCGTCAGCGATACCGCGACATGGAAGCGCGGAGACACACGGGCACTGATGCACGCACACTCATGGACACAGAGCCACGGAGACGTAGAGAAGACTGACGATATGGATGCCGTCACAGCGTTTGCCCCTGCCACCGTCTCCAACGTTGCGTGCGGGTTCGACGTGCTCGGCTTTGCGCTGCACGAGCCTGGCGACGAAGTGACGGCGCGGTGGGCGGAGGGTGGAGTCCGGATCGACGGTATCCTCAATGATCACGGACGATTGCCGCGCGACGCCGCGAAGAACACCGCTGGCGTCGCGGCGGCGGCGCTTCTGCGCACGCTCGGTGAGCGCCGCGGCGTGGCGCTGACCATCCGCAAGGGACTGCCGCTTTCGAGCGGGCTGGGCGGGAGCGCCGCGAGCGCGGTGGCGGCAGTCGTCGCGGTCGACGCCCTGGTCGGAGCGCACTCGTCGCTGGACACGCTGCTGGCGTGCGCGTTCGAGGGTGAGCGCGATGGCGCCGGATCGGCACACGCGGACAACATCGCGCCGGCGCTTGTCGGGGGCTTCGTCCTCGTGCGATCTGCGATGCCGGCGGATGTCGTACGGCTGCCTGTGCCGTCCGGCCTGACGGCAGTCGTCGTGCACCCGGATCTCGAGATCGAGACGTCCCGGGCCCGGGCGCTCCTCGGCGTGACGGTCCCGCTCGACGCCGCGATTCGCCAGTGGGCGAATGTCGGTGCCCTGGTTGACGCGTTGCACAGGAGCGACTATCGGCTGCTCTCGCGATCGCTCGAGGATGCGATTGCTGAGCCGCGGCGCGCGGCCCTGCTTCCGGGCCTTGGCGCCATCAAACAGGCGGCGGCCGAGAGCGGCGCGCTCGGATGCAGCTTTTCGGGATCGGGGCCGTCGTTGTTCGCGCTCTGCGAAGGCCGCGATGTTGCGGATCGTGTGGCCGCCGCCATGACACGCGCGGTCCACGAACATGTGGGGCCGGAGGTGCAAACCTACATCTCGCCCATCGCTTCCGTTGGAGCTCGCGTCGTGACCGCTCCAGGCTTCCCTTCCCGGAGCCCACAGTCGGCCTCGCCGACATGCGCTTCGTAACCACGCGGGGTGGGAGGCCCGCCTCGTTCAGGACGGCCCTGTTCGACGGGCCCGCGCCCGACGGCGGGCTCTACATGCCGGAGTCCCTGGAGCCGTGGCGGGCCGATGAGCTGGCCCGCCTGCCGCGCCGCACGCTGACGGAAATCGGATGGCTTGCGCTGCGGCCGTTCGTCCGTGGCGAAATCGATCTCACGACGCTCGAAGCCGTGGTCGTGGAGGCACTGAACTTTCCAGTTCCGCTCGTGGAGGTCGAACCCGGCATCCATGCGCTGGAGCTGTTCCACGGACCGACGCTCGCCTTCAAGGATGTCGGCGCGCGCGTGATGGCCCGGCTCATGGCCGCGTTGCACGAGGGCGATGAACCGCTGACCGTGCTCGCGGCGACATCCGGCGACACCGGGGCGGCCGTCGCCCATGCCTTCCACCGCGTGCCGCACACGCGCGTGGTGATTCTCTACCCGGACGGCCGCATCAGCCCGACTCAAGAAGCGCAGCTGACGACCTTCAACGGCCAGCGGACCAACGTGCGCGCTTACGCGGTGGCCGGGAGCTTCGACGACTGTCATCGATTGACGCGAGAGCTGTTCGGCGACGTGGACCTTCGGCGGCGCATGCGCCTGACTTCGGCCAACTCGGTCAACGTCGGCAGGCTGCTGCCGCAAAGCGTGTACTACTTTCACGCGGTGGCCCAATTGAACCGCGCCGATGGCAGGGCCGTCACGTTCTCGACGCCAAGCGGAAACTTCGGCAACCTCACCGCCGGCGTCCTGGCGAAGCGGCTGGGGCTGCCGGTCGGCTGCTTCGTCGCCGCGACCAACGTCAACGATGTCGTGCCGATGTACCTGGCGACGGGCATCTTCCAACCGCGCACATCGGTCCGGACGCTGGCAAACGCCATGGATGTCGGGCACCCGAGCAACTTCGAGCGGATGGCGTGGCTCTACGGGAGCGACGTCAGCCGCATGCGCCGCGATATCGTGGGCGCGCGATTCTCGGACGACGAGGTTCGTGGGACGATCGCCGCCGTGTACCACCGGACCGGCTACTTGCTGGATCCCCACAGTGCGATCGCGTATGGGGGACTGACGCGGACAAGAGGCCCCGCCGAGGGCGCAGCCGGAGGCGGTGGGAACGACGCCGGGCGGGAAGGGCACGGTGTATTCCTGGCGACGGCGCATCCCGCGAAGTTCGGCGAGATCGTCGAGCCGATTATCGAGCGCAGGGTCGAGAAGCCGCCGGCGCTCGCCGACGCCCTCGCCCGCCCGCGTCACATCGTGCGGATCAATGCCACGTTTGCGGCGGTGAGAGAGCTCCTCGAATGATCTACACGTATCGTCAGGACGTTCTCGCCGCGCTCCTCGCCCATGGCGTCAGGCCCACGCCCGCGACGGATCCCGAGCTCGTGCGTGCCTTCGTCCGGGATCTCTATCGGTACGAGATCCGGCGGCTGCGCGAGCGTTACGTGCGGCGCGAGTTTCCGAGGGCGGAATACAGCGCGCGCGTGGACGCGCTGCGTCGTCAATACCCGGTTCTGTCGCTGCGCGCGCGAGATTGGCTGTCTGGGGGTTGAGGATGATTTGCATTGAGATTGCGCATCCTGGGGGACCGGAGGTGCTCGTGCCGGTCGAGCGGCCGACACCTGAGCCCGCCGCGGGCGAGGTGTTGATCAAGGTCGCCGCTGCAGGGGTCAATCGACCCGATGTGATGCAGCGGTTGGGGAAATATCCGCCGCCTGCCGGCGCGTCGGACATTCCCGGTCTGGAGGTGGCCGGCACCGTCACACGGATCGGCGAAGGCGTCGACCGTTGGAAGCCGGGCGATCAGGTTTGCGCGCTCGTGTCGGGGGGAGGATACGCGGAGTACTGCGTGGCGCCGTCGCCGCAGTGTCTTCCGGTGCCGAAGCGCACGGACCTGACGGCTGCTGCCGCGATTCCCGAAACGTTCTTCACCGTCTGGACCAACCTGTTCGAACGAGGGCGGCTGAAGCGGGGCGAGTCGGTGCTCATCCACGGCGGTTCGAGCGGGATCGGCACGACCGCCATCCAGCTGGCGCGCGCGTGGAGCGCGCGTGTGTTCGCGACCGCCGGCTCGGCAGAGAAGTGCCGCGCGTGCGAGCAGCTCGGCGCGGACCGATGCTTCAACTATCGCGAGGTCGACTTCGCCGGCGGCGTGCGCGAGCTTACCGCCGGGCGCGGCGTGGACGTCGTCCTTGACATGGTGGGCGCCGAGTACTTCGCCCGCAACGTCGAGGTGCTCGCGATGGAAGGGCGGCTTGTGGAGATCGCGACGCTCCGGGGCGGCAGGACCGAGCTGAACATTCAGACGATCATGCAGCGGCGCTTGACGATCACCGGCTCCACCCTGCGCACGCGGCCGGTGGCGGAGAAAGGCGCGATTGCTGCCGCGGTCGGCGAGCACGTCTGGCCGCTCCTCGAGGCCGGCACGGTCAAACCGATCCTGCACCGAACGTTTCCGCTGCGCGAAGCGGCCGCCGCGCATCGCGTGATGGAAGCCAGCACGCATATCGGCAAGCTCGTCCTGGTTGTTTGACATACAATCAGGCCATCCAACAGTCGATTCGCACGACCATTCTCGGGCACTCGTGATCACGCGCAACTCCTTCGTTGCGCTCCGTCATCGCAACTTCAGGCTCATCTGGATCGGCCTGATGCTGTCGTTCACCGGGTCGATGATGCAGAACGCGGCCCTGCTGTGGCAGGTGTCGCTCCTGGCGCCGGAGGGTCGCAAAGGGCTGGCGTTGGGGATGGTCGGCCTCGTCAAGGTGGCGCCGATTTTCGTCTTTTCGATGATCAGCGGCGTCGTCGCCGACGCCTGGGATCGGCGGCGTCTGCTGCTCTCGACTCAGATAGCCGCGACGGTCGTCGCCGTCGCGCTGGCCGTCTTGACGTTCCGTGGCTTGACGGTGATCTGGCCGATCTACGCGTTGGCCGCGCTCAGCGCGGCCGTCGGAGCGTTCGACTTGCCTGCGCGCAACGCGCTCGTGCCGAACCTCGTCCCGCGCGAACATCTGCCGAATGCGATCAGCCTGAACACGATCATGTTCCAGACCGCGTCGGTCGCCGGCCCATCGCTCGGCGGGCTGGTGATCGCCGCTGCGGGGGTCGGCTGGGTCTATCTGGCCAACGCGGTTTCGTTCGGCGCTGTGGTTGCAGCGCTTCTGATGATGCGCGACGTGCCTGCGCGGCAGCCGCCAAAAGCCGGATGGCGCGGGCGTGAGGCTTCCAGAGCGTCAAGTACCCCGGACGTGTCGATGCACGCGGCGCTCGAGGGGCTGCGATTCGTCTTTCAATCGTCGCTCATCCGATCGACGATGCTGCTCGATTTCTTTGCAACGTTCTTTTCGTCGGCGACGGCGCTCTTGCCCATCTTCGCGCAGGATGTGCTGCACGTCGGCGCCGAGGGGTACGGCTGGCTGTACGCGGCGCCCGCGTCCGGGGCGTTGTTGGCCAGCGGCGCGATGGTGCCGCTCACCGAGCGCGTGGAATTCCGGGGGCGGCTGCTGCTCTGGGCCGTGACAGGGTACGGGCTGGCCACGGTCGTGTTCGGGCTTTCGCGATCGTTCTGGCTCACGTTCACCTGCCTTGCGCTGACGGGCGCGTCTGACACAGTGAGCACGGTCATCAGGAACATCGTGCGCCAGCTCGAGACGCCCGATTGGCTGCGGGGCCGGATGACGGGGGTCAACATGGTCTTCTTTCTGGGCGGACCTCAGCTCGGCGAGCTCGAGGCGGGCGTGGTCGCCAACTGGCTCGGCGCGCCGTTTTCCGTCGTCAGCGGCGGCGTCGGTTGCCTCCTGTGCACGGCATGGGTGGCACTGACGACGCCGGCCTTGCGGCACTATCGGCGCGAGACGATGGAAACGACTGCGGCGGTCCCATGATCGTGATCGGGCTGATTGCCGACACGCACGGCCTCTACCGCCCGGAAATCGCTCGCGCGTTCGCCGGCGTCACGTTGATTCTGCACGCCGGCGACGTGGGAGGGCCTTCGGTGCTCGAGGCGCTTCGGAAGATCGCGCCTGTCGAGGCGGTGTTCGGGAACGTCGATGATCCGCGCGACCCGGCGCTTCTGCGCGAGCGCGTGGTGGCGATCGGCGGCTTGACCATTCATGTGTCTCATGGCCACGAGCTCGGGCGGCCGACCCCGGATCTCGTGTTGTCGCGCTACTCGGGCGACGTCGTCGTCTTCGGCCACACGCACCGGGTCGCCGTGGTGCACGACCCGGCCGCACGGGTCGCCGTGAACCCGGGCGCCGCCGGCCCTCGACGGTTCGATCTGCAGCCTAGCGTGGGGCGTCTAACGGTCGATGTCGACGCGCGGGGTGGACCCCGCGCCGAGGTCGAGATTATTTCGCTGGCGTGAACTCGATCGTCACCTCGCGATCGAGCGGGATCTTGAGTCCCGGCAGATCCATCAGCGCGGCCTTGACCTCGTCGGGCGTGGTCGCCGCCTGGAGCTTCGCGATCACGGCTTCGTTCCCCAGGACCTGATCGAGATTGACGTCGAGGAGCGTGACACGTTCGCCATCGACGAACGGGCTGTTCGTCCGGACGAGGTGCCCGGCAGGTTCCACGCCTATCGAGATCCTGGCCCCTGCGAGGAGCGAGCGCACCATCGCGAGCTGCTGCGCGGCCGGCGGATTGCCGATCGCCGCATCGCCGAGCGCGCCGGAGAAATTCATCTCAGGCAGGTTGATGTGAAGTACGGCGTTGCCGTTCGGTTCCCGCGTCAGCGTGCACGTGAAGTCGCTCGCCCTGGCGTTGAGCGACGACCTGCCGCGCGTGGGCAGGCCGTCGGCGGAGGGTTGGTCGCTGATGCGCAGCTGGCTGATATCCGTAAAGGCATACTGAGCGCGGCGCCCCTGGCCGACCGGAGTGTCGATGGCGGTCGACGACACATAGGTCACGCCTGGACCGAGTGCGCTCGCCATGGCCCGAGCCTGATCTTCCGACGTCAAGTCAATCGGCTGCCCGCGGCCGCTGCCTCCAAGCGCCGCGAAATTGCGGAGCTGCGCGAGCGCGGCTTTCGTGATGACGAGCGCGTGGTCAATGGTCCCGCTCCCGTCGCCATTGACCTTGACGACGGTCGTCATCTGGAAACACGCGGAAGACGCCAGGCAGGCAGCGACAAGCGACGCGAGGCCAGTAGTTCGCATGTTCACAAGATGCCTTAGAATCGGCGTCATGGGAAAAGTTTTTTCGAAGGGCGCGCGTCTCATCGCTGTCGGGATTGCCCTCGCCGGCAGCGTGATCGGCTGGGCTCCGGGGAGTGGCGGGCGCTCGCTGCTGGCGCAGGCGCCGTCGGGCGCCGCCGCAAAGGACGTGACCGTTCTTGGATTCAAGCTCCATTACCTCGAGGCGGGTCGAGGCGCTCCGGTCGTTCTTCTCCATGGGCTGGGAGGGGACGGCTCGCGTTGGGGCCCCACCATCGCCCCGCTGGCGAAAGATTTCCACGTGTTTGCGCTCGATCAGATTGGGTTCGGACAGTCCGACAAACCGTTGGCGAACTATCACACGGGCATGCTCGCCGAGTTCCTCGTCGATTTCCTCCGGGCGGTGAACGTGCCAAGGGCGTCGCTCGTGGGAAACTCGATGGGAGCGAGCGTCGCGCTCTACACGGCCGCGCACTACCCTTCGGTGGTCGACCGCATCGTTCTGGCCGATGGCGGTGGATTCCGCACGGAGTCGGGCCCGCGGCCGACACCGCTCAGCCCCGACGCGCTTCGCCGCCGACAGCTGCAGAACAGCGTCACGCGCGAGGAGACTCGCGAGTTCTTCAAGATTCTGTTCCACGACAAATCGCTCGTCACCGACAAGATGGTTGACGAACAGCTGGCGATGCGCCTCCGGTCGGCGTTCACGATCACGAAGATTCAGGAAGCCGGCGAGAAAGGACTTGCCGTGCTGACCGAACAAGAGGTACGCGCCGTGCGTGCGCCGGCGCTTGTCGTGTGGGGCCGCTACGACGAGCTCGCCGACCCGACCGGGGCCGATCGCCTCGGGAAGACGATCCCCGGCGCCCAGACGGTCATCATTGACGACTGCGGGCACATGCCGCAGCTCGAAAAGCCGGAAGAGTTCAATCGCGTGGTTCGCGAGTTCCTGATGACGACGCGCACGAGCTCGACCCCCTGATGGCTGTCGCGCGCGCGACCGTCCCGCTCAATCGCGCGCTGTCGAAGCTTGGCATCCTGTCTCGCGCGCAGGCCACGCGGGCCATCCGCGCCGGCCGCGTGAGCGTCGGTGGACGCGTCGAGCGCGATCCGCTGCGCGCCGTGGTCCCCGAGCGGGCGCGTATCGAAGTCGACGGCGTCCGGGGAGTGAAAAGCCCGTGGCGCGCAATCGCGTTCCACAAACCCCGCGGCATCGTGACGACCAGGCAAGACCCTGAACACCGCCGGACCATCTACGATGTCATCGGGATCGCCGCCCGCGGGCTGATCCCCGTCGGTCGCCTCGACCTCGCGACATCGGGACTTCTTATCCTGACCAGCGACACCCATCTGGCGGACTGTTTGACCGATCCCGCCAACGCCGTTCCGCGCGTGTATCTGGTGACGGTGCGAGGGCGGGTGACGGCCGACGAATGTGCCGCGCTCGAGCGAGGCATCGGGACCGGCCGCGAGCGTCTCCGGGCGGCGTCGGCCGTCCTTCGGAAGGGGTCTCAGCGGGAGGCACATCTG
>Ga0182037_10000199_pt1 | contig 27388 bp, 19 predicted proteins | sample sta12Cox44000082_FD_125974 | JGI IMG/M metagenome (GOLD analysis project Ga0182037, IMG submission 125974) | Lab enrichment of tropical soil microbial communities from Luquillo Experimental Forest, Puerto Rico - statoxic.12C.oxic.44.000.082 | ecosystem: Environmental > Terrestrial > Soil >... | reverse complement strand
TCGATACGCCATGGGCACAAACGAGCGGCAGGCAGAACACGGTAAGACTTATGGCTGGCAAGTAGCGGTGATTCCAATCGCATTTCAAAACGCCGAAAAGCCTCGCTACCCCGAGTCCATCTCTATACTGCGGCAAGCCTGTACCTATACAATCGAAGATTGGCAAAATTCCAGGTCGAAAGAATCTCCTCTAGGAACAAGGGATGAAGTTTCTCTGTAAGCCGGTGGTCATCGTGACCACTCTGTTATGGCTGTTGCTCGAACTTGGGTGTGGCGTGCAGTATCGTCCGGTCGCTAATCCGATTGTCTCGCACGGCGGTCAGCCGCAGACTTTGCACTCTGCGTTCGTGGTGAACTACAACCCGCTGGGTAGCGGCTCGAATACCAAGATCGACGTCTCAGGCGACACCAACGTGCAGGTGTTGACCATGGGACCGGGATCCGTCGTGGAGTCCTACCAAGGCGCGGTGCAAGGTGCGATCTTCGTCGCCAATCGCGATGGCGACTCCGTCAGCGAGTTTCCATTGATCGGACAGCTCGTCGTCTCTAACATCTCTTTGTATCCGGGGTCGCGGCCTGTCAATCTTGCTGCGACCGCCTCGACGCTGATGTACGTGGTCAATTCCGGCGCCACGTCGCCTTGCTCGAATACCGGTTCACTGAGCGTCATCAGCACGACCTCTCTTGTGGCCACAACGACCGTTTGTGTGGGAGTCAATCCCGGCCCGATTGCGCAGTTACCGAACGGCGGGAAGGTGTATGTCGCCAACCAGGGCGACAACAGCGTCTCGATCTACGATCCGACGACGCAGAGCGTGACCAGGACACTCACACCTGCGAATGGGGTTGATAAGAATCCGATTGCGATGGTTGCCAGCAGCGACGGCGCTTACGTCTTCCTGGTGACTCAGGGAAACGGCAGTACGCCGGGAATTCTGGACATCATCAATACCTCAAACGACACGGTTGGCGGCTCTGCGCCGTTGGGCGTTGGGCCGACTTCGATCACGCTGGACACCGTGCTGAATCGTCTCTATGTTGCCAATACCGGCGGGAACTCTGTGACAACTCTTGATGCGACCAGCGTGGCGCTGGGCGTGAATCCACCCATCAAAGCCCTAGGTACGACACCAGTCGGTACTGCGCCGGTCTCAGTTGCTGCGCTGCCCAACGGACTAAGCTTCTACGTGGCCAACTCCGGTTCGAACGACGTCAGCGTGGTGAGTTCCAGCAGTTTTCAGGTAGTGGCCACGGTTGCGGTAGGACAGAATCCCGTCTTCGTAGCCACCGAGCCGTCGTCCACCAAGGTTTACACTGCCAATGCTGGAGGCGGCAGCATCAGCATCATTCAGGTGGCGAACAACAACCTGGTGTTAAACATGCCCGCACCGCAACAGGATCCGACCTGCGATCCCAAGGTTTCAACCTGTCCGTTGCAGCGTCCGCAGATGATCATTACCCAATAGATCGGTCCAGAATCAGAAAGCCGGATGCGATTGCATCCGGCCCTCTTGCTTGTCAGTGATTGGGCCCGGTCTAGGTAAACATGAATTCCTTGCTGCGCAGCTCTTTCACCTGATCGCGCAACTTAGCTGCTTGTTCGAACTCAAAGCGCTTGGCAGCCTCGCGCATTTCGCTCTCCAGCTTGACGATGTAGGTGTCGAGCTCTGCCTGGGAACGGAACTCGGGAATGCCGTCCGCGTCTTTGGTCAAATCCACGTAGTCGGCGTCGGCCACTGCAACCAGCGACATATCCAGAGGACGCACAATCGATTCCGGCGTGATGCCGTGCTCTTCATTGTAGGCGCGCTGAATGGCGCGGCGTCGTTCGGTCTCATCGATGGCCTGGTGCATGGAATCGGTTACCGTGTCGGCGTACAAGATGGCCCGTCCGCTGAGGTTGCGTGCGCAACGGCCAATGGTCTGGATCAGCGAACCCGACGAGCGCAGAAAGCCTTCTTTGTCGGCGTCCAGCACAGCAACTAGTGAGACCTCGGGAAGGTCGAGCCCTTCGCGCAGCAGGTTAATACCAATCAAAACGTCGAATTCACCGCCTCGCAAATCGCGCAGAATCTTGATGCGCTCCAGGGTTTCGATCTCGGAGTGCATGTAACGGCAGCGCACTCCGACCTCGCTGTAGTATTCGGCCAAATCTTCGGCCATGCGCTTAGTGAGAGTGGTTACCAGCACACGTTCGTTCTTTTTTTCGCGCGCTCGAATTTCTTTCAGCAGGTCATCGATCTGACCTTTTACCGGCCGCACCTCGACTTCGGGATCGATAAGGCCAGTCGGTCGAATGATCTGTTCCACCACAACGCCCGCCGACTTCGTCAGTTCGTAAGGACCAGGTGTCGCCGAGACATAGATCGCCTGATTCACCCGGTTCTCGAACTCCTCAAACGTCAGCGGCCGGTTGTCCAACGCACTCGGTAATCGAAACCCATACTCGATCAGGTTCTCTTTGCGAGAGCGGTCGCCATGCCACATGCCACGCACCTGCGGCATGGTCTGGTGCGATTCGTCCACGAAGAGCAAATAGTCGCGCGGCACGTAGTCCAGCAGCGTGGGAGGCGGCTCGCCCGGCAGGCGACCGGTGAAGTGGCGCGAATAGTTCTCGATTCCGTGGCAGTAGCCCATCTCCTTGATCATCTCGAGGTCGAAGCGCGTGCGCTGGTGAATGCGCTGCGACTCAACCATGCGGCCCTGCTTCTCCAGCTCGGCTTCCCACCACTTCAACTCTTCGAGGATACTGTCGACAGCCGAGGTTTTGCGCTCGGGCTGCATCACATAGTGAGTTCGCGGATAAATCGGCAGGCGTGCGTACTTCTGCCTCACTGTGCCGAACAGCGGATCGATCTGGGCCAGCGACTCGACCTCATCGCCAAACATCTCGATGCGGTAAGCGTTGTCGTCGTAGGTGGGAAAGATTTCGATGATGTCGCCGCGAACACGAAAGGTGCCACGCCGGAAATCGCCTTCCGTGCGCTCGTATAGGATTTCCACCAGCTTGCGCACAATGTCCTGGCGTTTGATTTTCTGCCCCTTCTCGAGGAACAACAGCAAGCCGTAATATGCTTCGGGCGAGCCGAGGCCATAAATGCAGCTTACGGACGCGACGATGACACAGTCGCGGCGCTCGAATAGCGAACGAGTGGCGGCTAGTCGCAGCTTGTCGAGCTCGTCATTGACCGTCGCTTCCTTCTCGATGTAAACGTCGCCTGCGGGAATGTAGGCTTCCGGCTGGTAGTAATCGTAGTAAGAAACGAAATATTCCACCGCGTTGTGTGGAAAAAATGCCTTGAACTCGTGGTAAAGCTGCGCGGCCAGTGTCTTGTTGTGCGCGAGCACCAGGGCGGGACGGTTCATCTCCTCGATGACCTTCGCCATGGTATAGGTCTTGCCGGAACCGGTGACGCCGAGCAGAACCTGGTGCTTCTCGCCCTCGTAAACGCCGCGAGTAAGCGAGTCAATGGCGCTAGCCTGGTCTCCGGCAGGACGGTAAGGGCTGGCTAGTTTGAAATCCATGAAGACAGTTCAGCCCACTGGGATTCGCGAACCAAGTTGTTCGCAAGCCTCACAGATTACGATTTCGCCGGGTGGGCATCTCTGCATTATACGGCGAAATGGCTCCGCCGCTATCACCTGGGCATGTGACATTCCTCACAGACACAGTTCGCCTCGCAGTGATACATACTGCCCAATTTTCCCAGGAACTGTCCCTTTGCCGGTAGACTGGGCAAGAGCGCCGGGAACATTTCATCTGGCGGTTGACGTGGGGAGGCTTCATGCTCACACGACGAGATACCCTATTTCTAATCGGAGCAGCCACGGTAGTTACAGGTGGTGCGCTGTTTCTCAATCCCATTCACGTCGAACCCTTGTGGGCCGAGTGGTTTGTTGGTCCCGTGCTCGTTTATGTAGGACTGCCAATCGCGATCATTGGAATCGCAATTCATTTCTATACAGCAAACGAGCAATCCGGACAGACCAAGAACAGCGCAGCCACAAACGCTCATCGCTAGAACGCAAAGCGCGAGTTGGGTCACGTTTCGTCACCAACTCAGATCACAATCACCGCGGCACCGTCGATCGCGTCGCGCTTGACGGCGAGGAGCGCTTCATTGACTTCACCCAGCCGGAATTGCGTCACTCTCGGTTGCATCCCGATTTCAGCAGCGATTTGCAGGAAATCACGAGCGTCGTCGCGTGTCATATTGGCGACACTGCGAAGCTGGCGCTCTCCCCACAGAAGACGGTCATGGTCGAACTCGGGAACGCGATCGAGGTGGATGGCATTGATGGCGACGACTCCGCCTTTGCGCAGGCTACTGAGAGCCGCGACGACAACCGCGCCGCTTGGCGCGAAAGTAATGGCTCGGTCGAGCTCGACGGGAGGTTTGTCGGTCTCTGTGCCAACCCACTTTGCATCCATCGAGCGCGCCAGCTTCTGGTGCGATTGACCGCGAGTGGAGACGTAAACTTCGCAATTCCAGGCGTGCAGAACTTCGATAGCAAGATGAGCAGACGCACCGAAACCAAAGAGTCCAACCCGTTCGCCGCGCTCTACTTCGGCGACGCGCAAGCTGCGGAAGCCAATGATGCCGGCGCACAGGAGAGGGGCAGCGTGAAGATCATCGAGCGCGGCCGGCAGAGGAAAGACGAAGTCGGCACGAGCGGTGGCGAACTCGGCGTAACCACCGTCCACCGTGTAGCCGGTGAAGGTAGGCGCGTCGCAAAGATTCTCTTTGTGATTGCGGCAGTACCAGCAGGTGCTGTCGGTGCCGCCGATCCACGAGACGCCGACGCGCGTCCCGAGCGGAAGCTCGGCAGTCGCACCGGCGACGATTTCGCCGACGATCTGATGGCCTGGGATTACCGGAGAGCGACGGCGCGGCAGTTCGCCCTCGGTAATGTGAAGGTCCGTACGGCAGACTCCGCAGGCGCGGACCCTCAACAGCACCTGACTCGAGAGCGGCTCCGGGGTTGGTACATCCTCGACTTGCAACGGCTTGTCGATGATAGGTGCGGGCTTGGCAAGGACGGCAGCTTTCATGTGCGCCTCCGGTTCACGAGACGATCAGTGGCGGTTCAGAGCGAGGCGAACGGCAAGCCATGAATCGTGGTAACTTCATAGTGCGCCGCCTTGGCATCCCAGTGTGCGAGAAGCTTCCTGCGTTCTTCGGGGATCACAGCAGTTTCGTAATCTGCGCCGGCAACAGCACGTATCGCGTCGATCGAATCCCACAGCAAAATTGTGATGAACTCGACCTCGTAGCCTGCCGGACGCAGGAGTAAATAGCTTCCACGATAACCCACGACTTTGCTGATGCCGGGAAGGAGTTCGGGTTTCAGCATTGCCTCGTAAGCATCGGCGTGCTCGGGCTTGGTGAATCCATGCCAGATTCGGGCAATCACAAAGGCCTCCCAGACCAACATCTTACGCGACGAAATGTGGCAAAAGTCAGCACGAGGCTCGGCGTTTCGGCACTGTTTTGCTGGCATAGTGCGGCGGGATGGCAAAGAAGATGGCGAGCACGAGGTTGATCAGCAGGCTGGCGGATATGCTGATCCACGCCAGAGCGATAGCGATGGCGTACGCCATCGGCCCGTAATTGTACTGCTCGGTGATTCTTTGTGCGGCTTCACGGTTCACGTTATCGGCGAGCAGATGACCGTCGCCGGAGGCAGCGTATCGCCACAGCAAAGTGAAAAACAGTGCAACCGAAATACGCAGCGTCATAAACGATCAACGCTGTACGCGCGCCTGCATGTCCCAAGTGCGCCGCTAGCAGCGCGGTGGTGTAGGGGACCACGCAAACCCCGAACATCAAGAACAGATTCAGGATTAACAGCATGTCATTCGTTTTCTTGATATGCGTGAACATGCGGTGATGGTTGATCCACATGATGCCTATGAATGCGAAGCTGATGAAGAAGGCGAGATACGACGGCCACTGGCGTAGGAGCTCCCGGGCGAGATTGGCAGCTAGGGACCTTGATTTCGAGGATGAGCAGCGTGATGGCGATGGCGAATTCGCCGTCAGAAAAAGCCTCAAGGCGTGTGGTTTCAGTGGTCAAAGAGGGGTTCCGGAATCGCCGCAGTCATGATATCTTGCCGGGTCTTGAGACGGTAATTGCCTTGTCATGGCGTATGACGCTGCGAAGCTTGGATGCTATGATGCGATGACGCGCAAACTCTCCGGTTTCCCGCGCGATATTTATGCTGCCTCACCGGGCAGAAGGAGTTTTTGCTAGAACGTGCCGAGCGAAAAACAGGTGAGATGGTCGCAACTACGGGTTGGACTGACCGTCATCTTTGCGAGCGTCACGCTGGCATTGCTGATCTTCCTCATGACCGGCACGACCGGGATCTTCACTAAGAAAATTTTGGTTCGCGCCTACGTCGATAACGCGGGCGGCCTACGCGTCGGTGCGCCGGTAAGGTTGGAGGGCGTGGACATCGGCAACGTGAAGGGTATCCGCGTGATACGCGACCCAAAGCGGAAAGCTGCTCCGGTTGAAGTCCTGATGAGAATCTCCATGAAGTACGCCGACAGCATGAGCTCCGGCTGCGTGGCAGGCTTAACTACGGCGGGCGTGCTGGGTGAGGTCTTCGTGGATTTGGACTGTCGTCAGGCTAACGGCCCACCGCTCCAGAACAACGCGGAACTGCCGACCCGCGATGTGCCACAATTGCAGGACGTGGTGCGCGCCAGCCAGGGCACGCTGGAGAACATCAACGTCCTGATTCAGCGGCTGGACAATATCATTTCGTACGTCCAGAGCGGCCAGGGATCGATCGGCAAGGTCATTTACGATCCGTCGCTGTTCAATCGCGCCAATGACATGCTGACCCAGTTGCAGAACATTGTTGCGCAGGCGAATTCTCAGAACGGTACCATCGGCAAGCTGCTCAACAGCCCCGAGCTGTACAACAAGGCAGGCTCGGCGGTCGATAACCTGAACAAGATCATCGAACAAATCAATCAGGGGAACGGCACCGCAGGTAAGTTCATCAAAGACCCGGCGCTGTACGACAACGCGAACCAGACGCTGGCAAAAGCAAATCAATTGATGAGCGACATCAATGCCGGCAAAGGTACGCTGGGTAAGCTCCTCAAGGATGAGGCGCTGGCTAAGAAAATTGACGACAGCATCACGCGGTTGAACACAGTTCTCGACCGCCTGGAGAAGGGCGAAGGGACGGCGGGTCAATTGCTAGTCAACAAGTCGCTGTACAACAATGCCGACGCAACGCTGGCTTCGACGCACGATCTGATCGAGGCGATCAAGAAAGACCCGAAGAAGTATCTCACCATCCATCTGAAGATTTTCTAGCTGCGTACGCCTGTAGCTATCCTCATGTGTGAGCGCAGCTATCCGAAGCAGGTACCCTGTTTGGTGGTTATGCAACGACGAAACAGCCCAGCAATTACCACAACGTGCAATCTCCTGCGCAATCCGCGTGTTACAGCCTCGCGAAGGCACTGATTTCCTCGTGACATGCGGTTCTCCTGCGATGGAACACGAGTTGCAACATTAGTGAGCGAGAGCTGCGCGGCTCGCCAAGGTTCACGGTAATACTCGTTTCAAGACTCAAACTTTTTGTCACCTGCGCTCCCGGAAAGGAACGCCTGGCGGAGGAACGCCAGACCGCAGGCCGAAATATCGGCGTACGAACTCGACGGGAAGGGTTCGATGCCTGACTACGAACGGGCCCACAGGCCCACGGCGCGCCGCAGTGCCTGTCTCGAGTATTTGAGAGCAAGTCTTGCCGCTTCAGCCGCAAATGGCCTCGCCCAAACCAGCATTTCACAAGGAGGGACTCAGGATGAAGAAAGTTTTGCCAATGCTTTGCCTGGTTACGCTCGCCAGCTTGCCCAGTTTCGCGGCTTCGCAGTTTTTGTACGCAGACAACGCCAGCTTCGAAGTACCATACGTTTATCAGATCGATCCATCCACCGGTGCCATACTGAACACCTACACCAACCTGCAGGGATTCAACGGTCGTGGTGTGATCGACGTGAACAACATTTTGTACTACACCGATGCGAGCGACGGAAATGTGTACAAGTACGATCTCGCTAAACAAGCTCAGCTTGGAATCGCGTTTACAGTGGGGGGCGCCTCGGGACTAGCCTCCATTACTTATGACGGCACCAATTTCTGGATTGGCGACTACAGCGGCTCGAACCATGCCTTCCTGTATTCTCCGACCGGTACGTTGCTGAAGACAATTACCCTGTCCAACTGCACCGGCTTTTGCGACGGATTGACGTTCTTCAAGTCGGGTGGCGTCGGCTATCTATTGTCGAACCGCGTTGACGGATGCTGTGGAGGAACGCCCGTTCTGTACGACGTGTATGACACCAACGGCAATCTGATCACCCCCGGTCTGATTTCCGCTCCGACCACCAGCACAGGTGTGGCCTGGGACGGGAGTCACTTCTGGACAGTCAATCCCAACGGCGGCCAGTTGACAGAGTGGAGCATGACAGGAGCCTTCATGAGTACCGAACCTATGACAGGATTCCCGTCTAGCTTCCCACCGCTGACAGAGGGAATTTCGTTCAACTTTGCGCAGACGGTGTCCACACCAGAGCCCGGAACCCTCTTGATGTTAGGGACCGGTATCGTTGGGCTTGCGGGTTTGATTCGCAGGAAATTCCACGCTTGAATTTGCGGTCTCAGAGAACCACAAAGCCGGAGCGCTCCTTCCGGCTTCTTTACGATGGAAGACTCCACCAAGAACAGCCTTGTGGACTATTGAAGATTTTCTAGCGATTGGGCTCAAGAAAGTAGCGGCTCATCCCCGGCAAAATTTACCAGCCCCTAATCTTTGTAGTAGTGTGTTCAGTTGGTGGTTGCCGGTCTGCCGCCTGCAAACGTCCGCATGCTGCTTTCTTTATCTGCATATCTGAAGGGAAGTCATCCCGCTGGCCGACCGACCGATTCCTAATGTGAGGCCGTAATGCTCTCTCGTTTCCTACCCGTCGCAATAATTCTGTCTGCAGTACCTACCGGTTTCGCACAAAGCTCTCCTTCAGGCCCACCGAAGCCCATACCCAGCTTTGATCTGAACGCCATCGATAAGAGCATTGATCCCTGCGTGGACTTCTATCGTTATGCCTGCGGTAATTGGATGAAGAACAATCCGGTGCCGCCGGACAAGTCGCGCTGGGGACGGTTCGATGAGTTGTATGACAGCAACATCTATCTTCTTCGCGATCTACTGGTACAGACCCAGCAGCCCGGACAGCACAGCGCAACCGAAAAAATGGTCGGAGATTTCTATGCCTCCTGCATGGATGAGGCAACCATCGAGAATAAAGGCACCCTTCCTTTGCAGCCAGACCTGGCACGCATCGAGAGCATGAAGAGCAAGTCTGACCTGGTGACGCGAATCGCCTACATGCACCAGCAAGGCACTCCGGCGCTGTTTGCCTTCTATGGCCAGCCCGACATGCATGACTCGAACGAGACGATTGCGTACCTCGATCAGGGAGGACTGACACTGCCCGACCGCGATTACTACATCAAGAATGATGCAAAATCGGTGGAGACACGCCAAAAATATGTCGAGCACGTGCAGAGGATGTTCCAGTTAGTCGGCGACAAGCCGGACGTCGCAGCCGCGGAAGCGAAAACCGTATTGGCCATTGAGACCGGACTGGCGCAGGCGTCGATGGATCGCACCGAACGCCGCGATCCCAAGAAGCGTGACCACAAGATGACGGTGACAGAAATCGCAGCAGCCGCACCCAATTTCGATCTGGTGACGTATTTCGCCAGCAATGGCTCGCCAAAGTTCAGTAACCTGAACGTGGGCAATCCGGACTTCTTCAAGCAAGTGGATGCACAGCTGGACGGTGTTTCCCTCGCCGATTGGAAGACCTACCTTCTCTGGAAGACCATCAACGGCCGCGCCCAAGTGCTCACCAAGGCATTTGTGGAGGAGGATTTTCAGTTCAACGGGAAGTACATGTCGGGCCAGCAGGAGCTCGAGCCGCGGTGGAAGCGCTGCGTCAAGGCCACCGACCAAAATCTGGGCATGGCGCTGGGGCAGCTCTACGTCAATAAGACCTTCGGTCCCGAGGGCAAGGAACGCACAATGAAGATGGTGAAAGCCATCGAGAAGGCGATGCAGCAGGACATCTCACAGTTGAACTGGATGTCTGACACTAGCAAGAAGCAGGCTTATGAGAAGTTAAATGCGATCGTCAATAACGTCGGCTATCCCGACAAATGGCGAGACTACAGCAGCGTCACTATCAGGGCCGACAATTACGCCGGCAATGTTCAACGCGCTGCGGCCTTCGAAGTCAAACGCCAGTACAACAAGATCGAGAAACCAACGGACCGGAAGGACTGGAGCATGAGTCCGCCGACGGTAAACGCCTACTATCGTCCGCCCATGAACGACATCAATTTTCCCGCAGGGATTTTGCAGCCTCCGTTCTACAGCGTTTCGCTAGATGATGCCGTGAATTACGGCGGCATCGGCGTCGTCATCGGTCACGAATTGACGCATGGCTTTGACGATCAAGGGCGTAAATACGACGCTGCGGGCAACTTCCGCGATTGGTGGACCGCCGAGGACGGCCAACAATTCGAAGAGCGCGCCGACTGCACCGCGAAAGAATATTCGAACTTCGTTGCTGTGAAGGACGACAAGGGCGAGGTCAAGCTGAACGGCAAGCTGACGCTGGGCGAAAACACCGCCGACAACGGCGGACTGAAGCTGGCTTACATGGCGCTTACTGAAATTTTGCCGCATGCGCCAGTAAAGCCGATTGACGGATATACACCGCAGCAGCGGTTCTTCCTCTCGTACGGACAGATTTGGTGCCAAAACGTCACCGACCAGGAGGCGCGCAAGCGCGTGCTGACTGATCCGCACTCCCCCGGAGAGTGGCGCGTGAACGGAGCGGTGCAGAATTCGGCGGCATTCCAGCAGGTTTTCGGATGCAAACGAGGCCAGCCGATGGTCAGCGCCAACGCTTGCCGGGTGTGGTAGTTAGGACTTTTTGGTGGAAGCACCGCTCTTCAGGCCGGTGACACCATTCAAATAATGACGGGCTTCAGCCCCGCATGAAAAAAGATTCGGTTCTAATTTCAGTGAGGTTCCTATGAAAGCACTGCTTTTGATGGCCTGCATTGTTGTGCTGGCTCCGAGTTTTGCCTCGGCGCAGAACGCCTCCGGCACCCTGGCGAGGACGCCCGCCAGCTTCGACTTGACGGCCATCGATAAGTCAGCCGATCCCTGCGAGGACTTTTATCAGTTCGCCTGCGGCATGTGGCTGAAGAACAATCCGATCCCGCCCGACCAGTCGGCGTGGGGACGCTTCACTGAACTGCGCGAGCGCAACCAAACGATTCTCCGCGGCATTCTCGAAAAACAATCGGGGGACAATCCGAGCAGGAGCGCAGTCGATCAGAAGATCGGCGACTATTACTACTCGTGCATGGACGAAGCGGCCATAGAAGCCAAAGGCACGGCGCCGCTGAAGCCCTACATGGACAAAATCAGCGGCATTAAATCGAGTTCGGACGTGCCCGCGGTATTGGCGGGACTGCACAAGGGCGGAGTCAAGGCATTCTTCGAATTTGACGCGGAGCCCGATTTCAAAGACGCAAAGACGAACATCGCAACCGCCGGACAGGGCGGGCTGTCGCTGCCCGACCGCGACTACTACTTCAAAGACGATGCCAAGTCAGTGGAAGTGCGCGAGAAGCTGCAAAAGCACATCGCCAACATGTTCCAACTGTACGGGGAAAGCCCTGCGCAAGCTGCGGCCGACGCGAAAACGGTAATGAAGGTCGAAACCGACCTTGCCAAGGTCTCGTTGGACAGCACCGAGCTGCGCGACCCGCAGAAGATCTACCACAAAATGAGCGTCGGCGACCTGCAGAAGCTGACGCCGGACTTTGGCTGGAACCAGTACTTCACCAGTATCCAATCGCCGTCATTCGAGAACATCAACGTAGCCATGCCCGATTTCATGAAAGGCATGAACCAGTTGCTCGCCGCCAATGAGCTGGATGCGGTCAAAACGTATCTTCGTTGGCAGACGCTGCGCACTGCGGCCCCAGTGATGCCTAAGGCATTTGTGGAAGAGAACTTCGACTTCTACGGCAAGACGCTGCGCGGCGCGAAGGAACTTCGACCGCGCTGGAAGCGATGCGTGCAGTACACCGACAACGACTTGGGGGAAGCACTAGGACAAGCGTACGTGGCCAAAGCGTTTCCTCCGGAGGCCAAAGCGCGCATGCTGAAGATGGTGCACGAGCTTGAAGCTGCGCTGAAGCAGGATATTAGCGAGTTGTCGTGGATGAGTCCGGAGACCAAGAAGCAGGCGCTGGAAAAGCTTTCGCGCATCGACAACAAAATCGGGTACCCAAATAAATGGCGCGATTACAGCTCGCTGAATATCGTTCGCGGAGACGCCATGGGCAACTCGATGCGCGCCAACCAGTTCGAGTTCAACCGGCAGCTCAAGAAAATCGGTCAGCCGGTGGACCGGATGGAGTGGGGCATGACTCCCCCGACTGTGAATGCCTATTACAACCCGCTGGAAAACAATATCAACTTCCCGGCCGGTATTCTGCAGCCGCCGTTTTTCGACATGAAAGCCGATGATGCGGTGAATTTTGGCGGAATCGGCGTGGTCATCGGCCACGAATTGACACACGGCTTCGACGATGAAGGTAGCCAGTTCGACGCTGAGGGAAACCTGCGCGACTGGTGGACGCCGACTGACAAGAAACAGTTCGATGAACTGGAGCAGTGTTTCATCAATGAATATGACGGCTTCACGGTTGTGGATGATGTCCACGTCAAAGGAAAGCTGACCCTCGGCGAAAATACTGCCGACAACGGCGGCATGCGCATCTCGCACATGGCGCTACTCGACGTGCTGGGCACGACACCTGGGAAGGAAATCGATGGCTTCACGCCCGACCAGCGCTTCTTCATCAGCTACGGGCAAATCTGGTGTGAAAACGAGACTCCGGAGCAGGCCCGCCTGAAGGCGCTGACCAACGAGCACTCGGACAACAGGTATCGGGTGAACGGTGTGGTGTCGAATTTTCCTTCATTCGCTAAAGCGTTTGGCTGCAAGCCGAACTCACCAATGGTGCGCAAGCCGGCCTGCCGAGTGTGGTAGCTGACTATTTTGTTTTGGAGGGGCAAGGCTTTAGCCGTGCCGTAAAGAGCCTCTAGGAGATCCAGGGCGCGGACTTTAGTTTTAGTCCGCGCCAACCACTGCCGACCTGCAGCATCAGTCTTGCCACTACTGCCCGTCAACCCCCGCCACTCATACTGCGCTATAGTGAAACGTGGTGCCGGTAATCGCGTCCCGCTCTCATTCTTTCCGAATATTCTTTGCTTTCGTAGTGCTGTTGTCGCTGGCAAGTTCCTCCTGCAAACGCGCGGCGATCACAAAGCACGAGTACATGTACGTCTCGGCAGCTGAAACCAGCCTGCGTGACCGAGTCGCCACCATGTACAACAAGGTCGGGACCGTCCACAATGGCGAACGGGTCGAGGTGCTGGAGCGCGCCAAACGCTTCGTCCGCGTGCGTACCGATAAGGGGCTCGAAGGCTGGATCGAGCAGCGAAGCCTGGTCACGCAAGATGTGTACGACGGCTTCGAGAAGCTGGCAAAAGATACGACGGGCATCGCGGTGCAGGGTCATGGAACCACGCGCGCCGAGTTGAATATGCATCTGACGCCGGCGCGCGATGGGGAGCACTTATATCAGCTCAACGAAGGCGAGAAGGTCGAAATGCTGCGGCGCGCGACCAGCGACAAGAACCCCCCGAAACCGCAGCCCCCTCCCAAACCGGCAACCACAGCCAAGCCACAGACCGCTTCCAATCAGCAACAAGCCGCGCCAGCCAATACGGTCGCTGCAGCGCCGCCCAACCAGAGTTCGCCTCCGGCAACGGCTTCCGGCCGGGCAGCCCCGGCTTCCAGCCCGACGGCCACGCCGTCCAAACCTGGACCAAGCACTGCCGACAAGAGCAAGGAGCCCGAGCCTCCGAAGCCCGTCATGGAAGACTGGTATCTTGTGCGCAACTCCGGCGGACAGGTGGGCTGGGTGCTCATGCGCATGGTGGACTTGGATGTGCCGCTCGATATCGCCCAATACGCTGAGGGCCAGCGCATCGTGGGGTACTTTGTGCTGAACACTGTGACAGAGACGATTGAAGGTCAGGAAAAGCAGGAGCCGCAATACCTGGTGCTGATGAACCAGCCGAAAGACGGGTTGCCATACGACTACAACCAGATACGCGTGTTTACCCGTAATCGCAACAAGCATCGCTACGAAACGGCTTACCGCGAGCGCGACATGGAAGGCTACCTTCCCGTAGCCACGGGACACGCCAACTTCGAAAAAGAAGGCGACCTGCCGACGTTCACCATTCGGAAGAGGAAAGCCGACGGGCAGATCGTCGAAGTCACCTACAAGATGAACGGGCCGATCGTCCGCCGCGTGCCAACCCCCGCGGAATTGGCGTCGCAAAAGGGCAAGCACGACGCCGAATTAGCCGCGCGCCAGAAAGCTAAGGCCGAAGCGACCGGTAAGAAATCGGCAAGCCATTCAAGCACTGCCGCAACAAAACAGAAAAAAAAGAAACATCACTGATCCTGGCGAGTTTTGCGGTTGGGATCGAACCCTCAACCGGCATCATCCTGGGCCAGATCGCTGTAGGGACCGAGGCGAAGGACCGTTTGTTCTGACAGCCGACAACTGACTGCTGACAATTGGGTTTTCGCTGGAAACGCCCGGCTTCAGCGACCGGCGAATTCTGGCTTCTCCTCTGAGCCTGCAGGCGGATTCCCAAGCACAGCGAGAAATCTGACCTTAGCGGCTGTAGAACTCGGAAATTCCCGCCACCACCCGCTGCTGCTCATCTTCGCGCAACTCAGGGAAGATGGGTAGAGCGAGAGATTCGGCGGCGGCACGCTCGGATTCGGGCAGGTCTCGCGGCTTGTAGCCCAGGTAAGCGAAACTCTGTTGCAGGTGCAGCGGAACTGGATAGTAGATTTCGGTTCCAATAGAGCGCGGCGCTAGAAAGGTCCGCAGTTCGTCGCGACGGTGAGCGCGCACCACGTACTGATGGTATATGTGATGGGCTTCGGGTCGCCTACCCAGCAAAGCGACCGGCGCTTGAGCATCGACGGTGGTTGCGTCGGTCTTGACGAGTCCAGAAGCGCGAAAGAGTTCGTCATATTTCTGCGCGACGGCGCGGCGCTGCTGGTTCCAGCGGTCGATGTGCTTCAGCTTGACGCGAAGCACCGCCGCTTGCAGCGCGTCGAGCCGGCAGTTCCAGCCTATCTCCTCATGGTAGTAACGATGCTGGCTGCCGTGATTGCGCAGGCGGCGAACATGGTCGGCGATCTCCCCGTCGTTGGTGGTTACCCCGCCGCCGTCGCCATAGGCACTGAGGTTCTTGGTCGGATAGAAGCTGAATGCGGCGACCGTGCCCATAGCTCCAGCTTTTTTTCCCTGCCAGCTCGCGCCGAAACCTTGCGCGGCGTCCTCGACAATCGCGAGGTTGTGCTGGCAAGCGATCGCGGAGAAGGCGTCCATATCAGCGCACTGTCCGTAAAGGTGCACAGGCATGATGGCGCGGACAGGCTTTCCGTCACTGAGAACCTTGTCGACTGCTGTGGGGTCGAGGTTGAAGGTTGCGGGATCGATGTCGGCGAAGACTGGGGTTGCGCCGCAGCGCGTAATCGAACTGGCAGAGGCGAAAAACGTGAACGGTGGCGTGATGGCGCGGTCACCGGGCTTAACTCCCGCAGCCGCCAGCGCCAGCCACAACGCATCCGTTCCCGAAGAGCAGCCGACGCAGGCTGACGCACCGAGATATGCGGCCGATTCGCGCTCAAAAGCCTCGAGTTCGGGCCCGCCGATGAAATACTGGATGGTCAGCACGCGCTCTATGGCGGCAGCGACCTCTTCTTTGATGGACTCGTACTGCCGCTTGAGATCGAGCATGGGAACGGGCTCGACTTTGGACGCAGTCGCAGACGAGATGAATGGCGTGGAAGCGGGCATCAGAATCTTCAATTCTAGCAGCGTGTGCGAGAGAAGCAGACTTGCGAAGATGCTTTTGAGATGCTTTCGTCCGATTCGTTTGCTATAGTCGCTGGCTGCATAACAACGCCGAGGAACACAAATGACGAAAGCTCGTGGAGTCAAGGCAATTTCCTATGTGTGGATGTACCTTGCGAGTCTTATCGTAGGGATGATGATCTTGAGTGCTGCTGCTTGTAACACCCAGCCTGCTGCACCTGATACGGCAGCGGCAGAAGCAGCAATCCGCAAAGCCGATGCAGATTGGGTGAAAGCCGCGCAATCGAAGAAGGCAGAGGATTGGGTAGCGTTCTATAGCGAAGACGCGGTTGTGTTGCCGCCAAACGACAAGACGATGACCGGCAAAGAGGCTGTTCGCCAGCCGATTGCCGATATGCTCGCGACCCCCGGCCTAGTGCTTACTTGGGAGCCGACGAGAGTGGCAATTGCCAAATCGGGTGACTTGGGCTACTTGTACGGCACATACCAGGAGTCCTGGACCGGGCCCGACGGAAAGCCGGCGACGGACCACGGCAAGATGGTCGAAATCTGGAAGAAGCAGGCCGACGGCTCCTGGAAATGCATCGTCGATACGTGGAGCTCGGACTTGCCGCCAACGCCACCCGCAGCCCCTGCGGCGAAAGGGTGAGGTTTCAGCGCTGCTCAACTGCCGCGCGGACTAAAGTCCGCGCGGGGCATGAAGAGAACACGTCTAGGGCACGATTGAGGTCGTGGCCTGACCACAAGAACGTCGAACGAGCTCTTTCGCAGCACCTCAGCGCTGCAATTGAACCTTCACGTTCAGTTTCATTTCGCCATTTACCTCGACTAGTGCGGCGTCCTTCAGAAATGGCTGGAGCACGGAAGGGCTGGCCCAGTCGAGGTCCCATCCGTCCTCGATGGCGATGACAAGATAGGAGCCGGGGATAACCTCGAGCAAGGTAAAGGTCCCGTCGCTGTCGCTTTGGTCGCGCCGAAATAAGGTGGGGCTGCTTCCGGTGGCGCGGGGAACCAGAACGACCATCGCGCCCGGATGCGGTTGGTCTCCATCGAGAACGACTCCGGTAACACGGGCGAGGGCGTTTGTCGCGGTTACTGCCAGTTCAATGCGACTGGCGGCAATCTGAATGGATTGGCCGTGCACGTGAGCGCCATGCGCGGTGAGCGTTTTCACCTGATACCCGGGTGCATTTTGGATAACAAGATCGTAAGTACCGGGCCGAATATCCGATTCAGCGAACTCGAAGCTGCCATTTGCTTTAACTTCAGCTACGAAGGTCTCAGAGGTAGCCCGATTGGCAAGCACGACATAAATCTGCCCCGGAGGACGGCGCTCGTTTCCTTCCAGTGCAAGCATGCCCGACACGGATACAAGTGGCGGGCTGCCGCTGGGGTCAAGTTCCACGGTGCCGTTCAGGTCCATCTCCTGGTACCAGCCGGCCCGGCCCGGACGGCTAGAATCGGGTAGTTCGACGATGTAGTGTCCGGGAGCGATGCCGGTGTAGTCGTAGGAGTTGGGCGAGGCAGAGGAGGCTTGGGCAATTCCCACCGGCACCAGGGTCCCTTCGAAAATGCGTTGCGACAAACGCGGAAATCCTCGAACGGCAGTCGAAAGCGAGCCGGAAGCATCGCCATTTCGGATGCGCAGATGGACTGCAGGAACCGCGCGCACAGTGATATCGGCGGTCACTCTGTCGCCGGGACGCAAGACAATCGCGCTGGCGCCGCTCGAGTCTTCGACGGAGGGATAGAACGTCATGGGATAGGCCACGTCGAGTTGCGCTCGCTCTTCGGCTGAACGTGTGGCGTCGTCAGGATCAGATGGGGCCTCGCTGGAATTGGAATACTGCGCAAACCAGGGTCGCGCGGAGACGGAGACGAAGTAAGTGCCGGGAGAGAGGTGGCTAAACATGTAGTGGCCGCGGTCGTCGGTGGCTGCGCTGGTCAGTTGGCGTGTGAGTTGCCGTCCACTATCAGCATTGCGCAGATAAAGGGAAACGCTCGCCTGACGGACGGGCTCTCCGGAATCGTCGAGCATCTTACCTTCGATGCGGGCGTCCGCCACTAAGCGAAAGGTTATGTGCTCGGAGTCGAGATTCGGTCCGATGGCGATGCCGACGAAGTAATCGCCATGCTGATGAAAGCCCTGCGCGCGATAGCCATAAGCGCTCCCCGTGAGAGTGTACTTGCCTGCAGGTAGAGCGCTGAAGAGGAATCGGCCGTCGGAGGCGGTCGTCACATGCCACGCGAGCTCGCGGTTTTCCGAGCCGTAGATGGAGACATTTGCAGCAGAGAGTGGCTGGCCATTGGTGGAGTCCACCACAACTCCGGCGATCTTGTACGAGGAGCTTCCTTGTGCCGGCCCGCTGGTTTGCGCCAGCCCAAGCAGGGGCAGCAGGAGGACCGAGGCAGGCCAGAGCATCACTGCTCCTCCTCGGTGCGGATCAGTTCCAAGCTGATTTTGCTGCGTTGACCGGGAGAGAGGACCACATGCGCAGCTTGTGAGACGTAATTCTGCAGGATGTCGCGATTGGCGTACTCGAGACCGTCAACGTGATCGAAGGCAAAGACAAGGTAACCACCCGGAGCAAGGGTGTCAAAAACGAACGCAGATTGCTCATTGTTATCGCGAAGCGGAAACCAAGCAGTCGTTGCTGGAGATGCCCTGGCTAGGCCTTCGGGGACAGCGATGATGCTGACCCGGTCCTCAAACTTAGGCGGAACGCTAACCGTGCCTGTAAGGGAGGCGCTGTCGTTACGTAGCAAGATGTTCACGCTGAGCGGAGGTGCACCCTGGCCGACGACTAGATCGTCCGTCAGCAGGTTGGTCGAGCCGTACTCGGCGGAGGCAACATACCATCCTTCGCGGGCCTCGATGACCGCGGTGTACCGTCCGGGAACTACGTGGCGCAGTGACAGCGAGCGCGGATCCTGCGGATCCTCTGGAGAAGCACCAGATTCGCCTAAGTTTGGTCCTGTACCGAGCAGGCGAATCGAGACGGGAAGCAATCGCACGCCGTTGACAACGGGACCAACAATCACGCGCAAACCGGAAGACGTGGGCTTCGGACTCCCTTCGGTTTGCACGATGACAGGTAGGGAGGGCACTGGTCCTAGAGCCAGGTGCAAATTATGTAAGTCGGCGCCAAGGGTGAAACGCGCTTCCGCCTGAACCGGTTGGGTTGGACCCAACGCCGAAAACGCGCGAACAATGTAGTTGCCGGCAGGCAGCGGATGCACGTCAAATCGGCCGTTTTCCTGGCTGAACTGGTAACTCTCCGGAATCGACACGCCGGACTGATCGAAGATATGTAAGCTGGCGCCTTGATTGGGACCATATCCAGAAATCGTTCCCGAGACGGCATACACCGGCACCTGGTTGAGAACGAAATTAGCCTCCGTTTGTTGGCCACCACGAAGTTGAATCGGGCTCGCTGAGGCTAGGTCAGTTGCGGCAGGGTAGTAAGACTCCTGATATCCCCACGTTACTCGTTCCTCAGGTTCGAACATCGATTCAGCAAGTGGTGTGTAAGGGCCGGCGCTGAGATAGTAGGTCCCGGGCCGCAGATTGGCGAAACGATATTGGCCGTCCTCGTCAGTCATGGCAGAGCCTTTGGTCTCCCAATGGCGACGGCCCTCGTGGACGCCAACGTAGGTCAGATTGAGGGAAACGTGCTCCAGGGGGACGCCCGAGGTGGTTGTGACTTTACCGGAGATGATTGCTTCTGGTGTGAGCTTTACTATTGCCAGAGCCGCGTCAGGCCCGGCCTCGCCAGGATGTACACCTGAGCGTGACAGCTCCTGCTCACTAAAGTAGCCCGGCTTTTGCGCTGTAAATGCGTAGGACCCCCGGGGGACGCCTTCGAACTGAAACCGTCCGTTATCGTCACTGAAAGTGGTGCGGCGCTGCGGGGCATAGATTTGCACCAGTGCGCGGGGGACAGACTCGCCGGTGGCGGAGTCAACCACCGTGCCGGAGAGAGTGAACTTGTCGGGCGTGGGTCGACTGCTGGGCGCGGCCAGGGCAGACTGGGGCGAGTTCCCCAGGTCTGCCCCGTCCTGCATTGCTGGTATTTGCCCAAGCCCAATAGCAGCGATGAGTAGGCTGCAGGCCGGGACGAGCAAGGCACGGTAAGACCTGAACCGCTTGCATCCCACCTTGGCGAGCCAGTCAGTCATGTGGGAGTGTTAGCGCCCTAACGCCGCCAGAGATTATAGACACCGAGTCCAGGTGCAGAGTTGCGTCTGACTCACTTTTGTGACCGCTTGCTGGCGCGCTGAATGAAGATCTCCTGGCTGTTCAATGCGCCTTTCTTACAGGCGTTCGAATCGCGGACGTACTTTCCGTCGGGTAACATATGGCGCGCTTTGGCTTGTTCCTTGAGGTAAGTGCCGAGGATATCGTCTCTCAGTGTGGCTATCAGGCCGACCTCGCGAACAGGGAAGAGTACTTCGACGCGCCGATTAAGGTTGCGCGGCATGAGGTCGGCGCTGCCGAGATAGATTTCCTCCTCGCCGCCATTGAGGAAGTAAAAAATGCGGCTGTGTTCAAGGAAACGGCCGACAATACTGGTTACGTGGATGTTGTCGCTGACGCCCGGAACGCCTGGCCGCAGGCAGCAGATTCCGCGAACCAGAAGATCGACTTTCACTCCCGCTTGGGAAGCCTCATAGAGCAACTGGATCATCTTGCGGTCTACCAGCGAGTTCATCTTGAGGATCAGACGAGCCGGTCGGCCTGCTTTTTGATGATCGATCTCGCGCTCCAGCAGTTCCTCGAAACGATTGCGCAGCGAGTTTGGCGCGACCAGCAGCTTGCGATATTTCGACTTGGCGGAATAGCCGGTAAGAAAGTTGAAAAGGTCACTGCAATCGGCCCCGATATCGGGATCGCAGGTCAGCATGCCGATATCGGTGTAGAGCTGCGCGGTTACGCTGTTGTAATTTCCGGTAGAAAGATGCGCGTATCGGCGGATGACATCGCCTTCTTTGCGAACGATGAGTGCGGCCTTGCAGTGCACCTTGAGGCCGAGAAGGCCATACACCACGTGTACGCCGTACTCTTCTAGCTTGCGCGCCCAGCCGATGTTGCTTTCCTCGTCGAATCGCGCCTTCAATTCCAGAAGCACAGCGATTTGTTTTCCGTTTTCCGCGGCTTCCAAGAGAGCGTCCACCACCGGCGCATTGCGACCGACGCGGTAAAGCGTGATCTTGATCGCAAGCACATTGGGGTCCTTGGCCGCTTTCTGCAACATACCCACGATCGGCTGGAATGAATCGAACGGGTGGTGAAACAGGACATCGCCCCGGCGGATCGTGGAGAAGATATCTTCCTCTTCATCTTTCAATAGCGGCGCCGGTAAGGCAGGTACGAAGGGAGGAAACTTCAGATCGGGCCGATCGAATTTGGCCAGGCCTCGTACACGGACCAGTGACAGCGGGCCCGAGATCTTGTAAATGTCGTCGCGGTCGAGTTCTAGATTGGTGACAAGGATCTCCAACACCGAGGCCGGCATTGCCTCGTTGATCTCTACCCGAACTACGTCGGCGAACCGGCGCTGAAAGACACCCTCTTCGACGGACTCCATCAGGTCGCCCGCTTCCAGATCCTGAATGTCGGAGTCGGCATCGCGCGTGATGTGGAAGGGATGGGCCTCGAGAATTTCCATGCCAGGAAACAGCGTGGAAAGATTGGCGGTCACCAATTGCTCGAGCCAGATGAAGACCTGCTCTTTTACCTGCATCTTGGTGCGGCTCTTCGACTTTGCCGCAATCGTAACCGGCACCAGTTGAGGGAGAGTGTCGGGAATCTTTACGCGTGCAAAGTGCTCGATGCCGTCGGCGCCGCGAAGTACAACAGCCAAATTCAGGCTGAGGTTCGACATGTGCGGGAACGGCCGCCCTGGGTCGAACGCCAACGGCGTCAAAGTGGGGAAGATGGTGTCCTGAAAATACGTGTTGGCGAAGTTGCGCTGGTCCTCGGTGAGGTCGGCGAGGTCGGCGATGCGCAATCCGGCCGTGGCTAGTGCGGGAACGAGTTCCTTAGCCCAGCATTCGTGTGCGGCCCGATTCAGACGGATGACCGAAGCGCGAATAGCGCGGAGTTGCTCGGCGGGCGTCATTGCGTCGGGACCGCTCTCGATGACTCCCTTCTCGATCTGGCGCTTGAGTCCGGCAACGCGGACCATAAAGAATTCGTCCACGTTGGAGCCTACAAAGGACAGAAACATTACCCGATCCAGTGGCGGATTGGCGCTGTCCTGCGCTTCTTCCAACACGCGCCGCTGAAAATCCAAAAGACTGAGCTCACGATTAATAAACAAACTTGGATCGTCGAGCGACAACGGATGTTCCACTCGTTCCAGCGCAGCGGGTTGCTCACCATTGTTGGGAAACGGGCGGACCGTTTTACGTGACTTGGCAGGTCTGGTCTTGGCTGAGGTTGCCATAATTCCTTGTATTCACTACAAGCCGGACTCCGATGATGTCACCGGCGGTAGCGGTCATTGTATTGTGTCTGCGTCCAAATTCCCACCCTCGCAGCTACCGAAAGCATCGTTTGCTTCCTTGTGTCACCTGATTTTATGAAGCCTTAACAATTGTGTCACGCGCGCGTTAAAGGGCGGCGGTTTTGTAGGCCTGGCTCATCGGCGGGGCGACTACCCATCCACCTGCAGTTCCCGTTTACGCGTTTCCGGTAAGCAGAAGGTGCAGAGGACTATCGCTAGGTAGGCCGTGGTAGCGAATACCCAGATTGCGCTTTTTGCCCGTAACGCGCGCTGAGGTAACCCCGCCATCGCGGGAAAAATGGCCCCAAGTGCACATCCTACATTGTAGGATAAACCTTGCCCCCAGCCGCGCAGGCGAGTGGAAAATAATTCGGTGAGAAACGCGCCCATGGGACTGAATGATTCCGAGGCAAAGAATCCCGGCGGAAACCCTAGGGCACAAGCATCGTGCGATTGCCGATGGGCGAAAAGTTATAAGCGAGGACAGATAGAAGTGAGCGCGACCGAAAATCAGAAGCGTCGGCTTGCGTCCAAAGCTGTAGATCATCACGTCATGCCGTCGAGCGCCCAGCCTCCAAAAGTGGCGATGAAGGTGGCGCGCTCTTTGCGGGTTAGGTACATGAGCCAAGTCCTCCCGGGAAGATGTTGAATGCGTGATTGGGTTAGCGCATGGAGTTGAGTGTTTCTGCGAATCATACTGAATCGTGCGGTCCTCGTGTTCGCAACAGGGCAATGCTGCAGCGATTGACACGACAGTTACAGCGCACGCATCATCGGAATGCTTGGCGACATACGCTCTGGTGGCCTGCAAAAGCCTATGAAGATGATTCCCGCAAGCGACTCGTCCGTGCTGGTGGTTTTTGGAGAAGCTATTACTCCCGAGATGCACGGGCGAGTGCTAAATCTTTTTCATGCATTACGAAGCCGGCGAGACCGCCGCATTCGCAATTTGCATCCCGGCTACGTCTCGCTGCTGGTGGATTTTGATCCTCTCGCGCTGACGCATGAGCGTATCTTTGCGTTGATCGAGGAAGCCTCGGAGGCAGAACCGGGTGCGAATCCAGGACGCATTAAGCTGGTGGATGTTCCAGTCCACTATGGCGAGGAGCACGGACCCGACTTGGCCGATGTAGCTGCTCACGCACAACTTGCGGTCGAAGAGGTGGTCCGGCTACATTGCAGCGCAACTTACGACGTGAGCTTTCTGGGGTTCACGGCCGGTTTCGCCTATCTCTCCGGAATGCCGGAGACGCTGAGTATGCCTCGCCTGGCCACGCCGCGAAGATCGGTCGTCGCGGGAAGCGTTGGCATCGCCGGCGGCCAAACCGGAATTTATCCGACGGAAACTCCCGGAGGCTGGAGGTTGATTGGCCGCACTCCGTTGCGGATGTTCGATTCGAGACGAAGCGCCCCGACTTTGGTTCTGCCCGGCGATCAGGTACGTTTCACGTCCATCAGCCGTGCCGAGTTCGAGCGGCTATGGCAGGAGTGCGCGTGAGTATTCGCGTACTCAAACCAGGACTCTCCACGACGGTGCAGGATGGCGGCCGTTTTGGGTATGCGCATCTGGGGATTTCTCCTTGCGGCGCAGCCGACCGTTTGTCGATGCGAATCGCGAACCGCATGGTAGGAAATGATGAGTACGCCCCGGCATTAGAGATGACGCTCATGGGAGCCACCCTGGAGTTTGAATCCGATGCGACGATTGCGCTCGCCGGGGCAAATTGCGGGTGCGTATTGGCTGAGGAGCGCGTTGGCGCGTTTACCCCGCTGCCAACCGCGGCCGGTATGGTCTTACATTGTGGAAGCACGACAGACGGCGCGCGGACGTATCTCGCGGTGCGCGGAGGCATCGAGGTCCCGCTTATCATGGGCAGTGCATCGACCGATGTCCGCGGAAAGTTTGGGGGCGTGGAGGGAAGGCGGCTCAAGGCTGGAGATGTGCTCAAAATCAGCAGCGCTGGAGCACGGCAACCGCAGCGGGTGCGGCGCGAGGCACTTCAAAAAATGCATTCAGAAGGACCGATTCGGGTGACTCGTGGCGCACAGCATGACTGGTTTTGCCCGGCCGAGTATGGCAGATTCTTGACGTCGCCCTATGTTGTGAGCGAGCAGTCAGACCGTGCCGGGCTGCGCCTGAAGGGAGAGGCGATCAACACCGTCGAACGGCGGCAGCTTCTTACGGATGGCATCCCGTTGGGAGCGATTCAAGTTCCGCAGGACGGGCAACCGATTATTCTGTTCGTCGATCAGCAAACCACAGGCGGCTATCCAAAGATCACGAACGTCATCGCGGCCGACATGCATCGGGTTGGCCAATTGCGACCGCGAGACCAAGTGCGCTTCGCCGAGGTTTCGATCTGCCAAGCATTTGAGGCTTTGCGGAAGCAGGAACGCTGGTTCGAGGAGATTTGGCAGGAGTGAGAGCAATGGGTGAACTCTGGATCGACATCAACTCCGACCTGGGCGAGTCGGAGGAGGCGCTGGCGAATGGCTCGGACTTCGAAATCATGCGCTATATCACCTCGGCTAACGTCGCCTGTGGCGGTCATGCAGGCGACGATCACACCATGCGCGTAACTGTGGGCAAGGCGAAGGAGCTGAATGTTGCTGTCGGGGCGCACCCCGGGTATCCCGATCGAGCGAATTTTGGGCGAATCGAAATCCCGATGTTGTCGGCCGAGATTGAGGCTGCGGTACGCGACCAGATTGCTGCCCTGGCCGAGATCGCAGAATCACTTGGCGTTAACCTTGTTCATTGCAAGCCGCATGGCGCGCTGTACCACGCCGCAAACAAAAATGCGGAAGTGGCGGCGGCGATCGGACGGGCCGTTCTGGAGAGCGACGACCCGCTGATCATGGTGGGGCAGGCCGGATCTTCAACTCTCGCATTGTGGGAATCAATGGGTCTGACCTGTGCCGCCGAAGCCTTTGCCGATCGTGCTTATGAACCCGACGGGATTCTGCGCAAGCGAACGCTGGCTGGCGCGCTGCTGGAAAATCCGTTGGATGCGGCTCGGCAAGCAACCGATATTGCAATCCGCCATGCTGCGATAGCAACGAATGGCAACAAGCTGAAGGTGTCGGCCGAGACCATTTGCATTCACTCAGACACTCCGGGAAGCGCGGCCATTGCGCGCGCGGTGAATGAGGCGCTAAGGCAAGCAGGTGTTCAAGTAAAGCCGCTGTCGCGGGTGCTGGGGTAACTTTATTCTTCACTCAGCAGATTGCCCATTGTGGGCTTGTGCTTCAGAACGGTTGCCTTGCGCCTTTTGGTGGAGGGCACTGCTCGGGTCGGTGGCGGCGTGCCAATCTTCTCTCGCGCCGCGGCCTTGACCGCCGATGCAGCTTTGAATGGCTTTGATTTGCGTCGTTTCGATGGCACAATTCATTCCCGCAAATTATCTGAATGTTAGCAGCAGTCCGATGATGAAGACACAAATCCCAGCCCGTCCCAGGGCTGCTGCTCTGGTTGGCGCGCGCCCGGGGACGAGCTGGGCGGGAGGATGGATATCAGTACGAGTAGCCGTCAGGCTGCGTTACGGCGCCGACCTCCACGGTCGTGTCCACATAATCGCGCCCGGCAACAATCGCCTGCCTATCCAGGGCGAGCAACTTTTCGTTCTTTACGATACTTTCCAGCACGCCAATCGCCGTATCAGTGGGCAGGCAGCCCGTCTCTTCCAGCAGACCGCCCAGCATCACTACGTTTGCGATTTTGGCTGTACCGATCCGGTCGGCGATCTGCGAGACGGGAATGCAGATGACGCGTGCGTGAATCTCACTGAATCCTTCAGGCAGTGTTTCGCCGTTATATAGAATCAGTCCGCCGGAGATCACGCTCGGCCCAAACTTGCGCAGCGAGATTTCATTCATGGCAACCAGTACTTCCGGCCGCGACGTGACCGGCGAGCCGATGCGTTCATGCGAAAGGGTGACGTAGCAATGCGCGCTGCCCGAGCGCATCTCCGGTCCATAACTGGGCAGCCGGCTTACCTCTATCTGCTCGCGCAAGCCCATTTCGGCGAGGAGCTGTCCCATCAGCAGAACCCCCTGCCCACCAAAGCCGGCGAAGTTCACGGTGACTTCGCGGGTGTGGCGATGGCGCTTTGGGACTTCCTCATTTGTGCTTTCTGCGAGTTCCAGCGCCTGCGCGAGGGCCTTCATCGGTACCTTTGCCGACTCTGGCAGTTCGGGTTTGCGGTCGCAGAAGACGCCGAGCAGGAACGTCTTTGCCAGAGTTTCGCCCACCCATTTGCGGGCCACGAGCGGATCCATTTTCAGGATGGTGGGGCAAGGAGACAGGATTTCGACCAGTGAAAATCCACCACAGTCTTTTTGGATCTGCAGCGCTTTCTTGACGGCCTTCTTCGCCTTCATGATGTTCTTCATGTCGCTGAGGGCGACGCGCTCTATGTACGTTGGCGTTTCCAAGGCCGCGAGTAATTCGGCGACATGAATGGGAAGACCCTCGTTCATGGGGCGGCGTCCCCAGGGGGATGTGGTGCTGTACTGACCGACTAGCGTCGTGGGAGCCAATTGCCCGCCCGTCATGCCGTAAATCGAGTTGTTGATGAAGAAGACAGAAATGTTCTCGCCGCGATTAGCGGCGTGAACGATTTCGGCCGTGCCGATGGCGGCCAAATCTCCGTCGCCCTGGTATGACATAACGATGCTCTCGGGATGAGCGCGCTTTAGGGCCGTTGCAACCGCCGACGCCCGACCATGGGCGGCCTGTACATTAGCGACATCGAAGTAGTAGTAGGCAAAGACCGAGCAGCCAACCGGAC
>Ga0182037_10000195_pt1 | contig 27639 bp, 19 predicted proteins | sample sta12Cox44000082_FD_125974 | JGI IMG/M metagenome (GOLD analysis project Ga0182037, IMG submission 125974) | Lab enrichment of tropical soil microbial communities from Luquillo Experimental Forest, Puerto Rico - statoxic.12C.oxic.44.000.082 | ecosystem: Environmental > Terrestrial > Soil >... | reverse complement strand
TTGAAAAGATGGTGAGCGCGGAAGGAATCGAACCTTCAACCTACTGATAGGTTCGTCAAGGTTCGTAAACACTTAAACGATTGGCCTTACACGGTTTCCCAGTTCCGGTTTTGGTCACGAGTGGTCGGTTTTGGGCACGGTTGTGCCCAAGGATGTGCCCAAGCGTGATTCTGACTCCCACGCTCTATGCGCGGTTGGTGGCGCTGTAGAACAAATACCATCCCACCAACCTGTTTCGCTTTAACCAGAATATTAGGCCCAGTGAGGCGTCACCGACTGCAAAGGCGCCTAGAGAAGAGCCTCATCGGCCAGATCGCTCTCGACGACAATCCAACCCTTCCGCTGTTCTCTCTCAGAACGTGATCTTCAGCGCAAACTGGACGTTAAATGGTTCGCCAGCTCCCAATCCAGGCGCGTCCGGCTGATGCAAGGTGCTGGTGATCACGCCGAACGAACCCGCGCCGTCGGTGATCCTTGTCGCCGCCGGGGCCTGGGTGGCCACGGGAGAATCCCCGCCCGGGGGCGCAAGATTGAGGATGTTAAACAGGTTGAACATCTCCACTCGGAATTGCGCCGAGACTCTTTCCGTAATATTCGTGTTCTTGATAACCGAGAAATCTACGGTCTTGAAGCGCGGCCCTTTGAACTCATTGCGGCGAGTGTTGCCGAAAGTGCCTGGAGCATTGCTGGCAAACGCGGCCGGATTGATCCACTGAACGCCATTGACTAGCAATCCCGGTGGATTGGCCGGCTGAACGATGCCGCCGAACGGGTCGCCGACCAGGTTCGCGAAGTCTAGGGAGTTCCCTGTATGGCTGCCGGTCTTCGTGCTACCGAGACCCGAATAGACCGTGAAGGGGAAGCCGTTGTTGTACGAAACGAGCGTGCTGAGCTCCCAGCCCTTAGTCAACCTCGGCACGGAATGAGCAAATTGTGGGATGTCGTAGAGCAGGTAGCCGCTCACATTATGCCGGGCATCGAAGTCGGCGTTCCCGTAGTTGGATTTGAGATTCCGGTTGTCGGTGGGCCGATTGTTCCGTGGCGTCGACAGATCGTCCAGAGCATGGCTCCAGGTATACGCTAACTGTCCGGACAACCCGTGCCACCCGCTGGTTCGCACCAGGGTCTGTAGCGAGTTGTAATTAGAGTTGCTGATGCTGGAGATCTCCGTGATCCCCGACAGATTCGGGAAAGCAGCATTGAACGGACGAGCGGCCTGAAAGTTTGCATACGGAGTAACACTCGGTGGAGGAAGATTGATGTTACGGTCGACAATGAGCTTCCGGCCCTGGCTGCCGACGTACCCTACTTGGAACAACACATTGGATGTTATTTGCCGCTGCACATTCAAACTGAAGTTCTGCACGTAGGGAGAGCGCAATTTTTGATCGACTGCGTATGCTGTAAACGGGGGTTGCGGCGTAATGCTTCCGAAGATGGGTGCTACCCCGTTCGGGTCAACCGTAATGGTGCCGGGATTGGAAATGTCATGTACCGGGTTCAGGTTAGCAGGGCCCGGATTGCGCGAAACGCCACGGCCGCCCGGCTTGGCGCGGTTGTCGATGATCAGGTTCCCATTGGGGACGTCATAGTACACACCCCAGGCGCCCCGGATGACAGTTTTGCCGCCCCGTGTAGGAGTGAAGGCAAATCCCAGGCGAGGAGCAAAGTTGTTCAAGTCTTTCGGGTACAAGGAACTGATGGGAGATCCCGATTGTCCAGGGTAGGCCAAACCGTTAAACAGCGATGTAGCACCGGGAAGGAATGTGGAAATCGTGTGCGTGGGGTCGTAGAGAGGCCCATTGTACTCATAGCGCAGACCGAGCGTCAGGTTTAGACGCGGGGTGGCTTGCCAGTTGTCCTGGGCATAGCCGTAGAACGAATTTACATAGTAGTTGCGACGTGGATTGCCCGTTGCGATGCCTCCGTTTGTGGGAGCGATGAAACCGGCTAGGAAATCCGCCAATGATTCCTCGGGAGTCGGCGACCCGGATGCTGGCGCCCAAGGTCCGGCTGTCCCGTCAAAAAGGAAAGCGCCGCGCGTATTTCGCAGGTAGTGCACATCCAATTTTGCCCGACGAAACTCCCCACCAAATTTCAGGCTGTGGCCGCCGAGCGTATGGCTGACATCATCGGTGATGTGCCAAGTTGTGTCGGTCCGGCCCAGAGCAGGCGTTTCGCCCACCCCCCCGTGTGTAAACCCATTGATCTCGATGTTTGGTGAGCCAAAGTTTGCCGACGTGACGCCCGTGTTGAATCCCCAGGACGGAGGGTTTTGTTCGTGAGTTGCGTCGTTGAAGTTCTGCAGGAAATAGTTAACGCCGAACAGGAACTGATTCACCAGGTGATGTGTGAGCGTACTGTTCAGTATCACAGCCCAGTTCTGCTGGCGGCTGGGAACGGATTGGAAGTATTCGCCGTAGACAGAGCCGGAGTATGCAGTGGCATCTCCGGTACCGACAAAGCCGCGCAGGGATATGCGCTCGGTCGAATTGATCGCCCAATCTACCCTGGCCACGCCGTTGTCGCTCTTGTAATTGTTTGGGGCGCTGCTGCTGAAGTTCGGCGAAGCAGCTGGCGCGCTCGTAATGGAACTTGGCCAAAGGTGTTGTAGCGTGGCCACCATGGTCGGGTTTACCGGAACATTGTGGGCGGTGAGCAGCGCGGTTGCGCTGGTCACCCAAGCAGCAGATGGAACGGTGGCCTGAATCGCATTGCCTGCGATGAACCGCTGGCCTTCCATGGAGAGAAAGAAGAACGCCTTGTCCTTGATAATGGGGCCGCCAATGGAGAATCCGAAGTTGTGATTGCGGAGCTCGCTCGGCGAATTGGGCGGGTTGAAAGGATTCGGCTTGGCTACAGCGTCGTTGCGATGAAAGTAGTACGCACTGCCATGCCAGATGTTGGTGCCGGACTTGATGACCACATTCACCATGGACCCCGGGTTGCGGCCGTAGTCGGCACCGCCCACGCTCTGCTGGTTGAATTCCTCGACGGCGTCTAAAGGCAGCAGTACGCCAGCCAGCCCGGAGATACTTCCCTGGTTCACGGCTTCTGAGTTATGCCAAAAATCATTGTTGTCAACGCCGTCAATCTGCCAGTTGTTCTGGTTTGCGCGGTTGCCGTTCTGCGACGACTGCAAGTTGTAGCCGGGAGTGAGCTGCAGCAACTGCCGGTAGTCCCTGCCATTCAAGGGCGCATCCTCAATCTCGCGCGACGTGACGACTGAATTGAGAGCGCTCTGAGTCGTCTCAATGGCGGCACCTGCGGCCACAATCTCCACGGTCTGAGTTTCGCTGGCCACCGAAAGATTCACTGGGAGGTTCGTGGTCTTGCCGACCTCTACCTGGACCTGCTGGATGCGTTGGGTCGCAAAACCAGCGTGGCTTACCGTAACGGTATAGACGCCCGAAGGCAGGTCGCTAAAAGAGAAGAGGCCGGCAGTCGTGGAGGCCGTGCTCTGGGTATAGCCAGTACCGGTCTGGTCAACCTTCACGGTGGCGTCTGTAACGACTGCACCGCTCTGGTCATAGATCGTCCCAGAAATGGTGCCGCGTGAAGTCTGGGCAAGAACCGCTGCCGCAAACATCAGAACAATCGTCAGCAAAACGGAGGAACGAGGAGACGGGACCATCTTGCACCTCCTAGAAGGACCGCCCAGCAATGAAAGTAAAGCACGCCCGCGTGCGTCAGCCGGGAACGGTAGGCAGTCCGGCTACGCAACTGTGCCCCATCTGGTACACCCGTTGCAGAACGACTGTCAAGACGAATCGTGTTCCGTGGACAGACGTTAGCTCATCCCACGTCCTCGAAAGCGCGTGCTGCTTCTTTCCTCAGTGACAGTCTCGTGACAGCAGAGCAGTACTTCCTCGACTGGGGCCAGAATCTACTTGCCCCTTTTGTCACTCGCGACCTACTCGCTTGTTCACCGGTCTTAATGGTGTCCTCGCAAATATCCATGTGTCGGCTTGCGGGTTCGCGTGCCCAAATGTGCCCAAAACGGGCACGTTCGAGGTGAACTGATGTTGAAAAGAAATAAGTTGGTGAGCGCGGAAGGAATCGAACCTTCAACCTACTGATTAAGAGTCAGTTGCTCTGCCAATTGAGCTACGCGCCCTGGGAGGATTTTTGGCGGCTTGCGAATGACCTGGCGCTTCTCTGGAACCTGCCAGGTCATGTTGCAGATGTCTTATAGTATCGCAGCCGCGCTCAGCCCCGCAACCCGCAGCACGCGTATTATCAGATGGAATAACGCCGAGTGGAGTAACGCCGACCCAATACTCAAGAACGAACCCTCCGATGATGGAGTCGTGGGGCGAGCGATTCGTCCTTGCTGCAATTGCGGATCGCGGTTTCTCGAGAGTCGTGTCGGGGTCGCAGCAGGGATCATTCTTGAAATCTGCTTCAACAACCTGCTTCAAAGAATGGATTCGGCGGAGCAACTTCAACTCTTACCCCGCAATTCCACTCTCCCCGTTCGCGCGCGGGGCACACACCTATCTTTCCGCCACGTACTCCCATTTTGCGGAGTGGACCTCGCCGTTCGCGTTTCCGTTGCCCCCGCTAAAGCGGGATCAAGCTACCGCCGCAAGTCAGACAACAAAACTCCGTTCGGGAATCGCCGGGTCAGGAACTGCGGCGCTGCTGCAAGTCCGGAACTAGGGTTCCGTCGTTCACACTCGCCGGCGGACGCTTCGGCACCATCTCTTCCAGTTGCTTGAGCGGGACTCGCTCGAGTGTGCCGATCACGGGCGCCTCGTCCATGGTTGATGGCAGGGAGATGAAGCGATGTTCCACGCAGAGTTCATCGATGAAGCGCTGCTGGCCTTCGCTCAGCACCTGCTGCGGCAGTTTGTCGAAGTGCCGGAAGATCCAGAGGAAGTAAACGCGTTGGGGGAGGGTCAGTCGAACGTAGCGCGGGCCGACGGGGGTGACAATGCGCACCACGCCGTCAGCAAGTTTGTCGAGCAACATACGGGCCTACCTAGGATCTGATTTCGAACTACGCCAGAGCACAACAAGAGCGCGACATTATTGCACCTCTTCTGATGCAATCAAAACTAAAAATTTTGGAAAACGCACTGGGAAGGGCAGGATTTCTCAATACAAGACACGTTCGAGCCGGTGGCGACCACCAGCCCTGGTATTGCACAAAAATTAGTGCAGTGTCTCCATGCCGGCCAGGGTGCTACATCGGGATTTCCGGCAGCAAGTCGAGGCGGTCGATCGTGGCCGCCACCCCAAACCGGTCGCCCTTACCTTCCTCTACGCGAACCACCGAGGCCTGGCAGCAGGCCCACTGTCTTTCGCCGAAGCCCAGTTCCCGCGGAAGGATGAGAACCACCTCCAGCTTGCTGCCCTGCGTAATGCGCTTGTCGGTGTAGAGGAAGACTCCCCCGGCGCTGAGGTCGCGAGTGACCGCTGAAATCTCTGCCTGCCCCTGCGTCTTTACGCGGGCAGCGACTTTCGCCGGAAAGCGGATCAGTGTGCGCTTGTCGGATGGTCCGCCGGACATGGGCGGGAAGCCTATCACGCACCGGCAAGGCGTGGCGGGAAGAGTTTTGAACAGGAATCAGGCGCGGCAAGTCGGGGGTCCCCTACGTCGCCAGGCGGAAAGTCCCCGCTCGTTCCGAGGAAATGCGGCTATGAGCTAAGCGGCTCTAGGTCGTCGAGGGCTTCTGCGACCGCGCGGCCGGAACGACCACAGCCTGCTCGATGGTCGGAACATTCGTGCCCCGGAGCCGCTCCTCTACTTCATGCATCTTCTCGCTTGAGCCGGCCTCGTAATAGGCACGGGACAGCAACTGCATCGAAAACGGATCGTCGTGATCTTCTTCTAGCTGCGCGATCGCGTCCTGCCATTTCTCCTGGGCGGCAAGCACGGCCCCGGCGGCCCCGTGATAGGAACTCAGGATGACCAGGTTGTGGCTGCTGGAGGCCATCGCCTCGAGAGACTTTAGAGATTTCTGTGCCAGTTCCTGATTGCCGGCATGGGCGGCGCGAATGGTGCGGTAGCGGAGAATGCGCGAAAGTTCTTCCTCGCGATCGAGGGGCGAGATGTTCTTCTGGTGACCAAGCGCGTCTTCCGCCTCTTCCAGGTGATGCAACGCGGCCGAGTCGTCGGACTGATACTCCGCCATGCGCTGGTGGGCTTGGGCTTCCTGCAGGTCCAGGCCGAGTTCGTGGGCTTTGTGCGCCGTTTCGGCAAATGCTTTATCGGCCTCGGTGGGGGTTGCCTCGCGCACCCATGTGGTCGCCTTCTGCATCATGTAGTCGACGCGGTCGCCGTCATTGTGCGCCTGGGCAATCGCCTTGTCATACTCGATGCGCGCCTGTGGCTGGTTGCCCATGAGTGCGTAGGTATCTGCGATCCCGACTTGAGACGAGGCAAAACTCGGATCTACCTTCAGCGCCATCCGGTAATGCACTAGGGCTTCATCGAAGTGTCCTGCCATGCGCAGCAACTCACCGTAGGAGTCGTGCGGATTCGGCTCATTCGGCAGCACCACCACGTAGCGGTCCATCATCGCGAACGCTTTGGCGAACTGGCGATCGCGGGCATAAACGTAGGCCGCATCGTTCAGCGCCGCCGGATAGTTCTTGTCGAGTGCCAGTGCACGCTCGAGGATCTTCAACGCCTGGTCATTGCCGTTCTCGCCCATCAGCCAGTTCCCGGCCAGATAAAGCAGGTGCTTGTCCTTGGGAAACATCGCCAGCAGATCGTTCATCGCTGAAATGCCCGCGATGTAGTTCCCTTCCTGTACCCCCGCGATCCACTGAATCATGAGCTTCTCGCCGGGCGTGACCTGCGGCAGAAGCGACTTCGCTTTCTCGCGAGCAGAGCTCACTTCCACGGGATTGCGACTGTTGAACGCGATCCAGGCCCAGGCCATGGCGAGCGTGGGATCTTCTTTTACTGCGGCCCGCCAGTCATCGTTGCAGCGCTCCAGGTAAAGATTCTCGTAGTCCTCCATGCCCTTGCGGTAGAGCGCAAGCGTCTTGTCGGAAGCGGCGGTCACCGGCATGGAACCAGCGACGGGCTTTGTTTTGGAGGACTTGTCCTTCGAGGGTTTATCGGCGGCGCTGACGATTGAAGCGCATGCCAGGCAGACCAGGAGCACAGCGGAAACGCGGCGCAGCAACATTGGTTTCTCTCAGAGACAAGGATTTTGCGGACTGCAACGCGGGCCAGCGTAGCATCGGCCGGAATCGCCCCAAAGTGACGGAAGGGTTACGACGGCTGGGGGAAAATACGTTTTGAGCAGAAAGGCTGTGCAGAAGGGATCCGCTTAGAGCAAGAAAAAGGCGGATGCGTTATGCGCACCCGCCCTTCACGAAGCAGAAAGGAGCCTAGAACTAGAAGATGATCTTGGCCGCCAATTGCAGGTTGAACGGTTCGCCGGGACCGATTCCCGGTGCCCCATTGAAATCGCCGATGGTGTCACCCACGACGCCATTGGAACCAACGGACCCTGCTCCAGTTGCCAGATTCTTTCGATTGAAGATATTGAACATCTCCGCGCGGAGCTGCACTTTCAACCGCTCCTTGATCGGGATGTTCTTGATCACCGACACATCGACGTCCGAGAAACCTGGTCCGTAAAAAGCATTGCGGCCCAAGTTACCTGCCGGATCTGTCGTACCTGGACAACCCATCGCTCCCGGGATACAGAACGCCGCAGGATTCACCCAAGGAAGACCACCAGCTGCCAGGCTAAATTTGTGTGAGACACCCGCGAACGGATTCGCGACTAGGTTCAACCCCGGACGCTGTGTTCCGGCATTGAAATTGAAAGGCTGGCCTCCATGGAAGGACCAGAGGGTATTTACTTGCCAGCCGTGGGTCAGAATCTTCGGCCCGTGCGACGACCCCGGTATGTCGTAATTCACGTAGCTAGTGAAGTTTTGCCGCGTGTCGAAGTCTCCGCTACCATAATCCAGTCCCGGATGCGTGTAGTCGAACTGAATGGAACCGCGGTATTCGGTCATCGTGTCCAGTTCGTGCGCCCAAGTGTAGGCGAACTGTCCTGACAGACCGTGCCAGCCCCGGATCTTCAGCACGCTCTGCAGTGCGTTGTAGTTCGAGTTGCCGACGCTGTTCAACTGCAATACGTGATTGATGTTCGGATACGGACACGTCGTCGGAGTGGCTAAGCATGGGCCGAGGTGGCTGTCCAGGTTGATGTCGTCCATCACGGACAGCTTGTGACCCGCGCTCCCGACGTAGCCCACCTGCAGCACCGCACCACCGTTGGCAAAACCCTTCTCCACTTGCAAGTTGTAGTTGTAGAAGTAAGGAGTTCGGAAATTCTGGCCGACGGAGTAGACGTTGTAGACGTTCTGACCGCAAGCAGCGTCAACCGTGAAATTCAGAGACGGACAGCTGGTTAGTCCCTGGTAAAGGTAGGTGCTGGGTTGCCAGGTTAACCCCGCCGGTTTGCCGCCGGATGATGCCGGAAACGGTCCCAGACTGTAGTTGTCCACTGGTGAAGGACCGATCGGATTATCCTGCAGCCCATCCGCTCCGGCCCCGCCGGGCCGAAAGTCCAGGAACGGGTTCATGTTGATCTGATCATAGAAAACGCCGATTCCCCCGCGTACCACGAGGCTCTCGCTGGCTGTCGGCTGGTAGGCAAACCCGATGCGTGGCGCGAAGTTGTTATGGTCAGCCGGGAAAATGGAGCCAATGCCATTTCCCTGGACGAACAGCCCTTTATTCGGAATAAAGACCGCCAGGTCTTTCTTCTTGCTGTGCAAGGGGCCAATGTACTCGTAGCGCAGTCCCCAGTTAAAGTTCAGCTTGCGGGTTACTTGCCAAGCATCCTGCGCAAAGAAATCAAACCCGTTCACCCGAACCCAGCGCTCGGCAGTACCCACTGCAAGGGAAGTCGACTGCAGGTATCCTGCAAGGAAATCAGCAAGGGCGGCGGTAGGATCGCCCTGCTTGCTCCATGGGCCCTGAGAGCCATCGAATATGAACGATCCCAGGGACCGGCGATAGTAGAACTCATCGACACGTCCTTGCCGGAGTTCGCCACCGAAGCGGAATTGGTGTTTCCCAACCGTGTAGGACAGAATGTCCGTCAAGTGACCGGTGATGTCGTTGCGCCCTTCCGGCGGGGTGATGCCGACCTGGTCAAATCCCGAGATCTGAAGGTTGGGCGCACCAGGGATCGGTTGTCCATTCTTGAGTGCGTCGGGACTGGTGAACAAGCCGAGCGCCTTGGAGTCGATCTTGTTGTTCTTGTCATGGAAGACCTGAGTGAAGTAGCTGATCCCGAACAAGACCTGGTTTGTAAATCTTGCGTTAATTACCCTATTCCACACCAGCGAATAGTTCTCAATGCGAATTGGAGCAACTTCGAAGTAGTCACCCAAATTCGAACTGGCAGTGGCGAGCGCCAGGCTTGCCCCCGGAGGTTGCGTCTGATTGCCTTGCCCGTAGAAGAAGTGGAACAACAGATGGTTCCGGTCATTGAAGTTGTGGTCAATCTTCCCCACTTCGTTGTAGCTGTATCCCGTGCCTGGAACCGTGGCGAAGTAATTACTCGTGGTAGCTGGAAGATTCTGAACCGAACTGGGCCAGAGGCCTGGAGCCGGCCCCGGCGTACAAGTTGCGCCTGCGGGCAGGTCAGCGGTGAGGGTCCCAAGCATGTTGCACGAAATCTGATTCACCGGGATGTGGGCATTCAACAGCTTCTGACCTGCACTGGCCACCCATGCTGCGGAAGGCTCGGTGGCTAACCCGGTCAGGCCGAAAATGTAGTTCTGCTTTTCAAACCCCAAGAAGAAGAACGTCTTCTCCTTGATGATAGGACCACCCACGGTGAAGCCGTAATTCTGATTGCGCAATTCCGGAGCCTTGGGGAACTGCGGCGTCGGGGCAAAGAAGGGCGATGTGGCAGCGTAAAACTCATTGCGGTTGTAGTAGTAGGCACTGCCGTGGAATTGGTTGGTGCCGCTCTTGATCACGAGGTTGACCGTCCCACCTGCGTTGCGCCCGGTTTCGGCGTTCGATTGCGTTTGCGCCGAGAATTCGTCGATGGCGTCAATCGGCATAACGGTACCAGCAATTCCTGACACACCACCTTGATTGATGGCAGGGATGTTGTGCCAGAAGTCGTTATTGTCGGTGCCGTCCACCTGCCAGTTCATCTGGTTGGCGCGGGTACCATTGAGGGAACCGAAGCCGTTGACCGAGTAGCCGCCATAGCCCGGGCCTGCCGCAATCAACTGCGAAAAGTCGCGTCCGTTGATCGGAATGTTCTGCAAGGACTCGGTGGGTATGGTGTTGCTCTGCGTCGCGGTCGTGGTGTCGATACTCAGCGAGGCGGCAGAGACTTCCACCGTCGTGGACGTTTCACCAACTTTGAGTTTCACGGGCAAGCTATAGACATTCCCCGCGGTCACGCTAACGTTCTCAGTCGTTACTCTTGAGAACCCAGTGGCAATCACCTCCACTCGGTAATTCCCCGGCGGTATGTCCTGGAAAGCGAACTGCCCGTCGGTGGTTGTGGTGGTGGTGAGTATCCCGCCCGTGGCCACGTTCGTCGCCTTCACGCTGGCGCCCGCGACCATGGCCCCCGTGGGATCGGTTACGTTGCCGTTGATGGCTCCTCGAAAGGTCTGTCCGTACCCTGCAATCCAAAGCATTGCTACCGCAATGATGCTACCCACGAAACGTCTCATTGAAATTCCCTCCGGAAAGACTGTTCTGCGTGAAGAACCGATCGTGATGCCACCTGCAACCCCGCACAATGCCTTTATTTCCATACCTCTCAGTTATGAAATCCGTTTCATGGAATTTCAGTCGTGCGCTGCTTATGAAATTGCGTAAATCTTCTGCCCCACCCCCCGTCTCATGGGAGCAGCTTTCTCATCGTAGTTACTGATAAATCAATACTTTAGTTCCCAATCGAGTTCCGCTCAGAGTAAAGATCAACCTGACAGAGGTGAAATGTTTTGTTGAATGAAGGCATTTTGTGTTCCACAAGGTCCCTTTTCGGGCACAACTTATTTCGATCGGGCCCATCGCCGCAGTGCGCGAAAGGCACGCAGTCCAGCGGCCCGCTAATCGGGCTTATGCGCATAGAGATGGCGCCGGAATGTAGTTCATTTAGCCCCGAGGAGTCAACCAAAGATTGAGGTAAAGATTGACTTTTCGGGATACAATCTCGACACGGTCCGGACGGAGAGATACTCGGACTGGAGGGGCCATGGTTCGCTGGGTAGCATTCGACGATGATACGGCGGAGGCGGTGGTGAACTGCTTGCGCCGTGGCGCAGCCGAGATCAACCATTCGACCCCGGTCGACGCCGCCCTGCAGTCGAAGGGCTCCGCGGTGGTGGTGCTGCCAGCTTCTACACCCGGCCGTGTGCTGATCGCGCGCTTCTCCAAGCGCAAGGACGACGCGACCCCCACGCTTCCAGCCAACGTCGTCCGTCAGCCCAAACCTCCGGTGGGCGCCAAAGCCAAGAAAGCGTCTGGCTCCGCTCCCAGGCCGTGGTGGCGCGGGATCGGCGCCTGATTTTACCTGCGGATAATTCCAGCACTATTAACTACTCGTCATTTCCGACGCCAAGCGCATCGGAGGCAAGGAGGAATCTGTTTTTCGAGCGTGTGGGCAAAAAGCAAGCGGCGCGGGAGAATTCTTTTCCCCCGCCATTTGGCATTTTCGAGATAAATAAAAAAACCGCTAGAACGTGAACGCCACGCCACCCCGCACCGAGCGCGCGGAAGGCACCAGGTAAACCGTGCGTCCGTCGGGACCCATGACCGGCACATAGCCCTGGGCCATCAGGTTGCGTAGATCCAGCATGGCTTCCATGTGGACCGGGAGGAAGCTGAAGCCGGGCAATGGCTGCCGCAGCAACACGTTCAAGTAGGGATCGGACTGCCCCGCAGAGGCATTGAACATATCCACCGGTGTGAGACCCCTGCCGTTCGTCCATCCGTAGGAGGTTGTCCAGCGCGTCCGGCAGCCCGGCAGCTTGCCGCTGAACTTGGCCGACACGGCCTGCCTACGAACCGTCGACAGTGCCTGTCGTGCCTCGCGCAACTCGATGTCGGGACTCTGCAGGTCAAGTACTCCGCCATTTGCGTAGTCAAGTGTCGCAGTCAGATCGGAAGCAAGCTTGCGCTGCAGCACCACGCGTATCCCGCTCGTGTTGAGATCGGTTCCTTGGTACGAGAAGGTGCCCGAATCCATGTCGGGCAACATTTCCCCGCTGCCGGCGGTCACCATGCCCACGCCAGTCAACACGGTATTCGAAACCCGGTCGGAGAAGAATGCCACCTGCACGTTCGTTTTGCCCATGCGGTGCGACACGGAAACTTCCTGATGGTGTGCGCGCTCCAAAGCCGGAGCGAAGCTCGCCATGCTGACTTTGGGTCCGGAGAGGCCCAGGTCCGCGCTCTCGACTTCACTGTCCTTGGTTAACGGACTCGCAGGACGCGAACTCGCATATCGGTACTCAAGCACCGTGTTCGGGGACAGATGCAGATCGGCAGTCCCAAAAGGTTGGAACGACGATAGCCGGCCCATGAACTGCACGGTCTGCAGTTCGCTGCCGAACCTGAGTTCCAGCACATTGCCGAAACTGAGATCATCAGCGGTGGTCAGGCTGAAGGATTGCAATCCCTGCTGGCGGAAGCTGCCCACCGGAGGCGCCAACCGGCGCACGGTCAGGGCGACGCTTGGGGATGAACCGGTCGCGGTGTGGTGCGTATAAGAGGTGCGCAGGATCGCCGACCCAGCACCCTGACCGGCGCCGACGTTGCCTTCAAGGGCAATCGCGTCATCGGAGAGGATGCGGTGCTCGACCAAGAAGCCCGTGCTCATGTCGGAAACCGCGCCGTAGCCTTCCGAGGGCGATCCGGCCAGGAACGACAAACTGGCTTTCAAGTCGTGGTCCGATCCGCCTTCCGCTGCGTGTTTGACCGTCGTGACTTGTGAACCATCGTCCAAGATGCGCAGCACGGGACGGTTGGCCATCGAGCGCAGCGTCCACTTCCAATCATCATCTTCTGTGGGGCCGCGCAGAGGGCCGAGCTGAATCGCTTCGAACAGCGTGTTCAGCGTGACGTTGACAATCATGCTCGAGCCCGAGCGCAAACCGATTCGGTCGCGCAAGGCGGGAAGGAACGTCGGTGCCGTCACTTTCAGCGAGTAAGTGCCGGGCAGCACACCATGAACGGAGTAGAAGCCGTGTTCGTCGGTGAAGACGCGCAGGCTGTGGGCGGTCCAACCGAGCAGTTCTACGACTGCACCCATCTGCGGCACACCTGCCGAGCTGCGCACGTACCCCGAGATCGAACCTGGAGTGTCCGCAGCCAGCGCGGGGAGCGCGAGGCTGAACACAAGCGCAAGGTATCCGAACTTACGGAGCATCACAGTACCTCAGGGGGGCCAACAAAGCCCGCTATTCTACGGCAAAAGTGGCCGTAGGATCGACCGTCTGTTTCGAGACGTTGTCGTTCACCTTGATCTCGATCTTGTACAGGCCCGGCTGCAGATTGGCCGCCGAGAGCGTTTTCTGCAGGGTGACCTGCTCGCCAACATTGCCCATCTGCTCGGTGGATTCGGTCGTGTGCACGACGGCCTTGTTGGTGCCCGTGTTCACGACGTCGTATTCGATGGTGGCGGAAGGCTTGTGCGTCTTCTCGTCCACACCCAGGTTATAGACCTGCACCCAGAAATTCAGCTTCTGGTTGCGCTTGAAAACAACCGGCTTTCCGTCGGCAGTCGGTACACGCGGCCGGATCTTCATGGTGCCGATCACGAAGTTTCCGGTACCGATTTCCTTGGTGGCCACGGGATACATCTGGTCGGCCACGATCAGTGAGGAGTTCGAGAGGCGGTCGTCACCGAAGTCCGGAACCATCAGGCTCTTGCTCCAGTTCCCTGCCCGGTCGCCGTTTACATCTTTCACCACGATATCGAGCCGGTAATGGCCCGGCCTCAGCGGCAGGGCTTTCCAGTACACCTGCGAATTGTCGACCGTCTTCGGTAGCAATTCCGCCGGCACGTCCACCTGCACTGTGTCTTCGAAAGTCTGCGCGATGCGGCCGCTGAGCGTCGTGACGCGACCGAAGATGTTGACCGTTCCGCGTTGCACGCCTTCCTTGTTGGCAAAAGTGATGTCGCGGTTCTTCACCTGGATCGTGATCGGCGTCAGCACCGTGTCGCTGGTGACCTTCACGAAGTCGGCGCGCACATCAAAGGGCATCAGGTTTACGTTGATCTTGTGCGAGACGATTTCTTCCAGATCCTTGAACTTCACCGCCGGTGGCTTGTTCAGCTTGGCGAACTGCTCCAGGCGATCGAACTGTTTGGTCTGCAGGTCTTGCGAGAAAGGCCCCGTCCCGAGATGCTCCAGCCCGCCGTTGAAGCGGCTGGTCTTGTTCGCCATGCCCATTTGCTCATAAAGGGTCAGGCCGGCGTTGGGCGTGTAGAGCAGCGCGTCCTTTTCGGAGCGGTCGATGGTCATGTGGTAATCGCCGCACATGCACGTGTCGACGAATTCGATGATGACTTCCTGGCCGACGCCTTCGAGATAGCGGTAGCGCCAGTCTTCAAACGGAAACGTCGAAGTCTCGCCCCCGCCTTCTTCCATGGGGCGCTCGTAGGTTCCACCTGACGGATGGGATTCAATCTCATCGGGCGGGCCGTACATGATGTACATGCGCCCGCGGTCCGTCTTCCATCCCGGGATGCCGGCGGGGAAGTGCTCGTTCGCATAGGCAATGCGCCGGTAGTGCTCTTCCTTGAATTCGTTCTCGATGGTGTCGGGAGTGGGATCGCGGCGCTGCCAGAAGGCCTCGATGAACTGGTCGCGCTCTTCGTCATTCGAGAGTTGCTTGAAGGCGGAGCGTTCTTCGTCGGTGATGATCCAGCGGACGTCCTCGTCGAGCCACTTTTTGTACGAGCCCGATACTTCCTGCTTGAAGCGCTTTTCGTTGGCCTTCTTTTCCTTTTCGCTGAGCGGGCGCCTGAGGGGATCTACCTCGTCTTTTTGCGGTTTCTTGGAGGTATCGACCGTCGGCGGTGTATCGGAATCCGACTTTTCTGACTGAGCAAACCCGGGAATTTGCAGAAGTAGAAGAAGCAAAAGCGCAAGCGGAGACAAGGCCGAAACGCGGATGCGCTTACCTACCTGGAACATGACGGGGGCACTCCTAAACTTGTACGCCGGCAGCCAGATTGTACGTTCTTTCAGGCCCTCAAGGCAAGGCTAAGTCTCTCGCCCAGAAGGTATTGTGAATCTCCGCATGGCCTAGAGGTTGCCTCGGGAGTACATCTTTCGACACCGAAATCGAAGAACCTAGTCTCCGGAGCCGAGCGTCTATAATTAAGGGTTTTCTTTGACTCGAGATGTCAGCAATGTGAGCCGGTTGCCGGCAAGCACGGGGGAGGGAACTTTCCGCTTCTGGCCGGCGTATCTGAAGGCGTGCGGCAAGTTCGCCACTCAGGCCGGTCCCCGGGCAGGCATCAGGGAAAGCCGGGGGCGGGCGGAAACGCATGAAGACGTGGAAGAAAGCCCTGATCGGGGCAGGCACGCTGATCGCTCTGCTGATCGCGATCGCCATTGTGGTTCACGAGAGCAACAAGGGCGTGGTAACCGTTCAAACCGGACATGTGCAGCGCCAGAACCTGGCTTCGATCGTCAGCGCTTCGGGGGAAATCAAGCCCAAAACCTACGTCAATATCGGGGCTAACGCGTTTGGAAAGATCACCCACCTCTATGTGAGAGAGGGCGACCGGGTCAAGAAGGGTCAATTGCTGGCGCAACTGGAGAACGTGCAGTCGGCGGCGGACGTGGCAGCGAGCAGGGCTTCGCTTGAGGCTTCGCGCACCGATGCGCTGGCGGCAGCAGCCAACTTGAACACGGCCAAAGCCGACCTGGAGCGTGCGAAGGCGGATCTGGAACGTGCTCGCCTCGATTGGGACCGCGCCGAGGGTCTCTACAGGGCCGGAGTCATCTCCAAGGCCGAGTACGATACCCGCAAAATGACCTGGCAGACGTCTGAAGCTGGGCTGGCCCAGGCACAGGCCCGGGTCGCGCAGGCCAACGCCCAGAAGGAATCTGCCGACCGCCACATTGCGCAGACCAATGCCACACTGACGCGCGCCTCCGACGTGCTGGACAAGACCGTGTATGCGGCACCGTATGCGGGCGTGATCACGAACCTGCCGGTACGCGAAGGCGAGACCGTCGTCATCGGAATTCAGAATGCCCCGGGCAGCACGCTGATGACGCTGGCCGACATGTCGGTGATCACAGCGGAAGTGAAAGTCGACGAGACCGACATTGTGAACGTGGAACTGGGACAGCCGGCGGAAGTCACCATCGACGCCATTCCGAAGAAAACATTCCATGCGGTGGTGAGCGAGATCGGTAACAACGCTATCGTGCGCTCGACTGGGGTGGCGACGTCGCAACAGGCAACGGCGAGCCAAGAAGCAAAGGACTTCAAAGTCGTGGTCACGTTGCAGGACCCGCCCGAAGATTTACGGCCGGGGCTCTCGGCTACGGCCAAGATCACGACCGCCACCCGCACCAACGTAGTCACGATCCCGATTCAGGCGGTGACGTACCGGCGCGAGGCCGACCTCGATGCCCGCGCGGACAAGGGAGCGGTGGAGGCAGCGTCACCCGCACGGGATGCGTCGAAGAATAAAGACGACGAGGTCCAGGGTGTATTCGTCATTCGGAACAAGAAGGCGGAGTTCGTTCCGGTTGAGACCGGTATCACGGGCACGTCGGACATTGAGGTGACGGGCGGATTGAAGGAAGGCGAGGAAATCGTGACCGGCAGCTACAAGGTCTTGCGCACCATGAAGCCGGGGGCGAGCGTGAAAATTGACAATTCCGCCCCCAAGACTGAACAGAGCACTTAACATGACAGAACGAGACTGCGGCACCTAACAAAAGCTTGGGGTGGCTCGTCCAACGGGGGAGCCGTCCGGATGGAGAACGTGAGTGTCCCCGAAGGACCAGGAGAAGAAGATGGCAACCGCTGAAGTCGTGAATTTCTCGCAGCCCGCCGCGTTGACACCCCCCGACCAGTGCATGATCGCCAGCGAAGATCTGTGGAAGACCTACGACATGGGGTCGGAGCAGCAGGTGCACGCGCTGCGCGGAGTGAACCTTCGGATTCAGCGGAATGAGTACGTCGCCATCATGGGGCCGTCAGGCTCGGGCAAATCGACGCTGATGAACCTGATCGGATGCCTCGACACTCCCAGCAAGGGAAATTACTGGCTCAACAATCAACTGGTCAGCGAACTGGATGATGACGAACTGGCGCGTATTCGCAACAAGGAAATCGGCTTCGTGTTCCAAACCTTCAACCTGCTGGCCCGTGCAACCGCTCTGCACAATGTGGAGCTGCCGCTCATCTACGCGGGCATTCCGGCGGACGAACGCATCGAACGGGCGGAGGGCGCGCTGACCGCGGTCGGCATGGAGAAGCGCATGTCGCATAAGCCGAACGAACTCTCCGGCGGCCAGCGGCAACGAGTGGCGATTGCGCGCGCGCTGGTGAACAAGCCGTCGATCATCCTGGCGGACGAGCCCACCGGCAATCTCGACTCGCAGACGGGCAACGAGATCATGGCGCTGTTTGACCGCTTGCAGGCCGAGGGCAACACGATCGTGCTGGTCACGCACGAGCACGACATTGCCGAATACGCGCATCGCGTGATCTTCATCAAGGACGGCGTGATCGCCGGGGACGAGCGGAAGCGATAGAGGCGCTTCGATTCGCTCCAAGCTAAGTTTATTGAAAACACGTTCGGGCGGCTTTCCGGCTGAACAACACTCCAGCAACAATCTCTAGAGCGCCCTTCTTCTGCGTTCTGCAGCCCGCAGAGCGCTTTCTATGACTACCATTTGGGAGGCGTCCGGCCTTCCAAGCGCGCGCTATCACGCATCCTGACGCAAAGTTTATCTCGCAGTTAAGCTCGACTTTGTCCGGGATGCGTTCGCCTGGTAGATGAACTTCCCGGCCGCCGAGGTTTCGGCAAACGAATGCACGGCCAGTTTGCGGTCCCGCGCTATAGTGAAAGGCACACACACTTGCCCTCGCCGAGGAGAACAGCATGTCGAACTACCGCGTTGCGAATGCACCGATGGTTTCCCACAACCTGGTGACGACCCAGTTCGAACTGGATGGCTACCGCGTCACGCGCACTCTGGGCGTGGTGCGCGGCATCGTGGTGCGTTCGCGCTCGATTTTCGGAACCATCGGCGCCAGCCTGCAGACCCTGGTCGGCGGCAACATCACCCTGCTCACGAATCTGTGTGAGAAGACGCGCGCCGAGGCTTTCGACTTGATGCTGCAACACGCGGCAGAACTCGGGGGCAATGCGGTCGTGGGCGCGCGCTATGACGCGACGGAAATCATGCAGGGCGTCACCGAGGTGCTGGCCTACGGTACCGCCGTTTACGTCGAACCTAGCAAGTAGGTCCAGCTTACCCTCTCAGGAGACTCTGATAGGTTTGTGAGGGATGGCGAATTGTGCGCAATGCGGCCGGAGGCTGCCGGCTTTTTCGTTCCGGAAGATCTGCGAATGGTGCGTGCGACACCAGGCAGCGCAGCGGGGCGAGGAATCCGAAGACGTAATCCAGCCGGTCATGCCGGTGCCCTGGGCGTCGGGCGTGGATACGTCGGCCACGGTCACCATCGCGTTTCTTGCCATCAATCTGATTGTTTTCATCGCCATGGCGCTGGAAGGGATCGCCATGGATCCGACGTCGCAGCAGTTAATTCCCTGGGGCGAGAACTTCGGACCACTCACCCTGGGCGGACAGGAATGGCGGCTGCTCACGTGCGTGTTTGTGCATGGCGGCCCACTGCACATCCTCTTCAACCTGTGGTGCCTGTGGGATCTTGGCGCGATGTGCGAGGCGCTGTACGGACACTGGACCTTCGCCGCCGTCTATTTGATCAGCGGCGTCGGGGCAAGCCTGACCAGCGTGTGGTGGCACCCCGTAGGAACTAGCGTAGGCGCGTCGGGCGCGATCTTCGGGATTGTGGGTGCTTTGATTGCTTCGCACTACCTCGGCGAGTTTTCCGCGCCGCTGTTTGCCGTGCGGGCGCGGCTGCGTAGCGTGCTGCTGTTCGCGGCATACAACCTTGTGCTCGGGGCCATGTCGGGGTTAACCGACAATGCCGCCCACATCGGAGGCCTGATCACCGGACTGCTCTTCGGTGCGCTGATCGCGCGCTTCGCTCCGGGACGCGAAGTGTTCCCCCGCCTCGCCATACTCGCGGCGGTAGGACTCATCGTGCTTGGCAGTGGCGCGTGGCTGCACAACTCGCGGACTTACCTGATTCATGCTGCCCGGGGCGATGATTTGCTCGAGGCAGGCAAGACCTCGCAGGCAATCGCGGAATTGAACACGGCGATCCGGCAGCATCCAGAGTATGTTCCCGCTCATTTTGGGCTGGCCCACGCATACTTCGAGCAAAAGCAATATGACCGCGCCGAAACCGAATTAAAGCGTGTACTCGAACTGCAGCCGGGACACGACGGCGCCCGATATGAACTAGGCATCGTTTATCTGAATCAGAAGCGTGTGCTTGAGGCGAAAGAGGTCTTTACCCGGCTCTTAAGGTCCGACGGCAACGACGGCTACGCACATCTTGGACTTGGGATGGCGCTGGCCGCGGAACAGAATAACTCCGCGGCAATTGAGGAGTACAAGCGGGCGGCGCGATTGCAACCCAACCTGGATTCGGTCTATTACCGGATGGGTCTCTCGCAAGCGGAACTCCAGAACTATGACGCGGCCATCAGCGCTTTCCTCACGCAGCAGGAGAAAGCGGGAGACGATGCGGATACCGAGGCCCACCTGGCCGAGGCCTACCGCGCCAAGGGCCTGGTGAAGGAAGCTGAAGAAGCCAGGCAAAAATCCGAAAAACTGAAAACGTTGAAGTAGAGCCCGCCTGAGGCGTTACAGCACCTCAATTTGCAAGCCCTGGCGGCAGGGTCTTCCTTTTCTTGCTGATCTTATTCTCTGTTCCGCGCCGCTGACAGGCTCATGACGAAGCTAGCAACTGCGCCAGCGCACGTTGGCGGTATCTGAACGTGCTCTTCAACCGAGCGGGTAGAAGCACCCGCACGCCGATCTCGCCGAGTATTCCGAACCCTAGCTCACATTCGATGTTGTCGCGCACGATCGTCCCCTCGACCATCGCGAGTGTCGGCGGTGATCTCATGCCGGTGATGCCAAGTGCGGAACGGACCGCGCACCTGGATGTCTTGAAGTGATCGTTCCATTCGGACTCGTGTGACGCAGCCAATCCAGCGCGCGCGGAAGGGTAGATAAGGAAGCGCGCGGAACGAAGTGTCGATCCTTGTGCCGACACCGGCGAGTTGAGGTACGCGATCTGGCAACGGGCCGGGTAACGGCTCAGGCGCGACCCGTCGCAGTCGATCGATTCGCGTGCTGGTCATGGGCGGCATGAGGTGAGGAAGATTTCGTGGATCGGCAAAGAAAAGAAAAACGCGGTCAACAGCAAACGCGACCCAATCTTCAAACCTGAAGACCTTGATCATGCATGCAAGCATTTCGTCGCAGACGGTTCGTTATCCACAGAATTTTTCTGAAGGCAAGAAAAAAGCAGGCGAAGAATTACCGAAAGAATCACTGACGTAAACCCAACATCTTGTAGTCACTAGTTGGGTTATGCACAAGACTTGGCGCTTTTCCGGAAGGCACTTCTAAGACCCCCATAACCTTCAAGTTTGTGATTGACAACAAACCATTTAGGCGTAGGATGTGGTCAAAAGTGGTACAAAGTGGTCGAAGCAGTAGAGGTCGTGGGCCAAAGTCTTGCAAGTTGAGGCGCCAGTGGAATTTAAGGCTGACACCCCCAAACAGAGCCCGAACGAACCGGAAATGACCCCTTTGGACATCGCTTTTACCTCCTCCCTGGTTGCTGTACTGGCAACTGCCAAGCGGTTCGGAAGCCCCCGCACGGGCAGGTTACGACATGTTTCGCGGCAATCATCCAACTCGCGTCGACGACAAAGGCCGTTTAAAGGTCCCGGCCGAGTTCAAGCGGGTGATCGACGAGAAATACGGGACGCAATTCTACATCACAAGTTTAGACGGGAAAGTTGCCCAGATATATCCCTTCGAGGAATGGGAGCGGATCGAGCAAAAACTGGCTGGACTCTCCACTTTCAATCCCACGAAGAAGAAGTTCCTCACCCGGGCGAACTACTGGGGACAGCAGGTCGAGATGGATGGTCAGGGCCGGTTGCTGATTCCGCAGTTGCTGCGCGAGAACGCGGCGATCAAGGGAGAGGTTGCGGTGCTGGGCAACCTGACCTACCTGGAAGTTCGCAACCTGGAAGCGTTGCAGCAGGAGATCGAGACCGAGCAATTCACCGAGGATGATGAGAAGACGCTCGACGGCCTGGGCATCTAGTGGACGAGGGTTCTGGAGTAAACACCCCCGAGCGGGGGCATGGTGGCAAGGCTGGCCATGTACCGGTTCTTTTAAAAGAAGCGATCGATTTTCTAAACATCCGGCGCGGTGGAACGTATATCGACGCCACGGTGGGCCTGGGCGGGCACAGTTACGAAATCGCAAAACGCCTCGGCGCAGCGGGACGTTTGATTGGGGTCGATAAGGACCGGGCGGCGCTCGAGAAGGTAAAGGCAGTCCTTGGTCGTTCGTCGTTGGTCATTGGCACACACACCGATCAGTTGCTGACGGCAGGGGACGAACAAGCAGACTGGCCGCCAATTGAGTTGCGCCACGGGTCGTTTGCAGCCTTAGCCAACGACGTTCGCGTCGACGGTTTGCTGGCCGATCTCGGCGTCAGCAGCTTGCAGCTTGACGACGCTGCGCGCGGATTCAGTTTTCAGGCGGATGGACCGCTGGACATGCGTATGAATACGCAGTCCGGCGAGACCGCCGAACAAGTGGTAAATCGGGTCGACGAGGTCACACTCGCCAACCTGATTTACGAATTCGGTGAGGAAAGGAGGTCGCGGAGAATCGCCAGAGCCATTGTCCGGTCGCGGCCGATACGCACAACCGCGCAACTTGCGGAAATCGTTTCAGCCGCGGCCCGGCCAATGAATCAGGCAGAAAGAAGGATTCATCCCGCGACGCGCACCTTTCAGGCTCTCCGAATCTTCGTAAACCATGAACTTGATGACCTGCGGGAGCTGATGCGCATCGCCCCGCAGTTGCTGAAGCCGGGCGGCGGACGCCTGGTCGTCATCAGTTTTCACTCGCTCGAGGACCGCATCGTGAAAGATGCGCTCCGCGAGGGAGCGAAGCAGGGCTGGTACCGGGTACTGACCAAGAAGCCGGTGACGGCGAGCGAAGCAGAGATCGATCGCAATCCGCGGGCACGCAGCGCGAAACTGCGAGCGGCGGAAAGGGTTTAAGTAGGCAATCAGCACTCGGCAGCCAGCATTCCGCCATTCGAAGGCAATGCTGGAGACTGAATGCGGAGTGCTGAATGCGAAAGGCAGAATGCGGAAGGCTTTTCCCCCGAAGAACCCATCGGGGGCCCCAGCGTGACCGCTCTTGCGTTGGGGAAGATTGTGGGTGAAGGAAAACCCGGCACGCACCAGGGAAGGCGTGCCGGGGCAAGGTTTCCGGGGCAGCAGCGCCTCTGTTTGAAAGGGCAAAGAACAGGATCCAAGTCTTTCGATGCCGTTCCGGAAGAATTACGAAAACAGGAGTCAGGGCCATGTATTCGGGAATGCTGATCAACGAATTGATTGCGACAGTGGAACGAACTGAAGCCCGCATGCGCAACGCGGACGAGGACAACGAACTGGAGCGCTGGTACGTGAGCGTGCACACGCCCGTACTGGCCGAAGTCGACCTGCTCGGAGTCGCTTAAATGGCAACCATGGCCGCCCCACAAATGCCGGTTCCCGCGCGCCGTCAGTCGTTTTGGATGGGCACGCCCGAAATTTACTTCAACAAGGCGATCGACAACTCGCGCCTGGTGAAAGTAGAAGACCCTCGCCGCAGCCGTGAAATGCGGCAATTCGCGCTGGCCCTCGGCTGCCTGTTCCTGCTAGTGATGACCTATGCCTGGCAGCATTTCAAGGCCATCGAATACGGTTACCAGATCGAGTCGCTGAAGATCCATCGCGATGGCATGGTGGAGATGAACCGCGAGCTGCGCCTGGAAGACGCTTCCCTGCGCAACCCCGAGCGCATTGACGTAATGGCACGCAGGCTGGGACTGCAGTCTCCGCTGGCGGGGCAAGTGATGCAGATGGATACCGCTACCGACGGTGGTGCCCCAGTGATGGCGAGCGTGACGCCGATTTCGGTGATCTCGGTTCGCTAGTGTAGGGCGGACGTTTCTGTCCGCTGAAACGGGTAGCAGGAGAGCACTCTGATTGGCAGCGTGAACTCCCAGCATGAACAAGCTTAAGCCCTCCCTGTGAACGTGTATTGGCGGCCCTCCGGAACCCGGTGAGCCGCCATGTTTGTCTAGAGAGCACTCGGCACTTAACAGTTAGCATTTAGCCAAAGCAAGGCTGGGTGGCAGGGTTACAGGCCAAATGCGAATTGCCAAATGCTAAATGCTTGCTTTTTCGTAGTACGGACGCATCACTTTGCCAGCGAACAAGCTCAGCGCCGCCAATCATCGACTCTATCTTCTGGGCGGACTGTTCCTGTTTTGGTTTGCCGTCATTTGCCTGCGGCTGGTGTACCTGCAGATCTTCCGCTACGGCGATTTCGAGCAGCGGGCCGAGCACCAGCAGCAGCGCTCGGTAAATGTTTCGGCGAAGCGTGGAATCATTTATGACCGCCAGGGGAACGAGCTGGCCATGTCGATCATGGTTGATTCGGCTTTCGCCGTCCCCAGCGAGGTCCCTGATCTTCCTACCGCGATTTCCCTGATTACCCGTATCACCGGAGAAGATCCGCGCCTGATACTGGCGGACTGCCGTGCGCACAAGACTTTCTGCTGGGTGGCTCGCAAGGGGAATGCGGATGTCATCGAACGTATCCGGTCTCTCAACCTGCAGGGGATCCATTTCCAGAAGGAATCGAAGCGTTTCTACCCCAAGCGGGAGTTGGCGGCACAGGTCCTGGGGTATGTGGGCACCGATGATGATGGGCTGAGCGGCATCGAGCGCGGGTACAACGACCAGCTCAGTGGCCAACCCGGTCGAATGCAGATCTCGGTGGACGCGCGCAAGAAGTGGTTCGCGCGCATCGAGAAGCAGCCGGAAGCCGGCAGCAACGTCGTGCTCACGGTCGACGAGAAGATTCAGTACATCGCCGAGCGCGAACTGGAGCAAGCCATCAAGGACACGCACGCGATCGCGGGCACCGTGATTGTGGAGAATCCGCACACGGGCGAGATTCTTGCGCTCGCGAACCGGCCCAATTTCAACCCCAACGTCAAGAAAGAGATCCGCAACGAAGCTCTCAAGAATCGCGCGGTTAGCGACATCTACGAACCCGGCTCGACCTTCAAGCTGGTCACGATTTCGGCGGCGCTGGAAGAGAAGCTCACGCGGCCGGACGAGCTGTTCGACTGCCAGATGGGATCGATCGTGATCAACGGCATGCGCATCCGCGACAGCAAGCCGCACGGCGTGCTCTCGGTGGCGGATGTGCTGGCGGAGTCGAGCGATGTGGGGGCGATCAAGATTGCGCTCCGCCTTGGGGAAGACCGCTTTTACAAATACATTCGCGCCTACGGGTTTGGACAGCAGACCGGCATTGAATTGCCGGGGGAGACGCGGGGCATGACCAAGCCCGTGGAGAAATGGTCGAAGGTCTCGATCGGCGCGATCTCGATGGGGCAGGAGATCGGCGTTTCGGCACTGCAACTTGCGGCCATGATTTCGACGTTCGCGAATGATGGGGTGTGGGTCGCGCCGCGGATCGTCGCGACCACGACGCAGCCGGAGAGCGCGCCCCAGACCGTCGTCTTTCACCCGCAGCAGGAACGGCGCGTGATTTCGCCGATGACTGCGGCGCAGATGCGGCAGATGATGCGCGGAGTGGTGCTCCACGGCACAGGGCGGAAAGCGGTTCTCGAGGGCTACAGCGCGGCGGGAAAAACTGGAACGGCGCAAAAAGTGGATCCCGACACAGGTGCATATTCACGCACAAAGTATGTGGGATCGTTCGCCGGATTCGCTCCGATCAATAATCCGGCGATCACGGTGGCGGTGATTCTTGATTCCGCTGTCGGACTCCACCAGGGCGGGCAGGTGGCTGCGCCGGTGTTCCAGAGAATCGCGCAGCAGGTCCTTGAGTATATGCATGTTCCGCACGATGTGGCGCTGCCGCCGAATCGCCAGGTCTGGCTGGCGCAGAACCGGGTGACGGATTCCGATCTGGACGAGAACTCGCCCGACCATCTGGGGGCGGCGCTGGAACTTTCGGATGGCCCTATGGCGGATGCGCCTTCCCTTCCCCCGGCTCCGAGAAAGCCATCGGCTTCGCAGGGACCCATTGTTCCTGCGGCGCTGCGGGAGCGGGAACCGGTCGCCGCTTCGAAGGCGCAGCCTTCGAACCCAGCAGCCGCTTCTGCCGAGCCATCGCCTCAGCCTCCGTCAACCGGCACCGTCGTGCTGGAAGTCGAGCAGGGCGGGATCGAGGTTCCGTCTTTCCTCGGTAAGAGCATTCGCAGCGCGATCGAGACCGCGCAGGACAGTGGGCTGGAGCTGAATCCGGTGGGCAGCGGGATTGCGCGCGAGCAGTCGCCGGCACCGGGGACGCACGTGGCCAGCGGGACCACGGTAGTCGTGCGATTCGGCCGATAGGCGGCTGGGCGACAAATCGCGGCTGCGAAGCACGATTCCACACCCGCCATAATGCGCGGGCAGCGTACACTAAAATCACCCCAATGAACTTCGAGCAAGTACTGGAGGGCGCGGAGGTTCTGTCCCGCTCCGGCAATCCCGGTGTCACCGGAGTGGCTTACGACTCGCGGCGGGTGAAGCCGGGGTTCGTGTTCGTCGCCATGCGCGGCGAGACCAGCGACGGAAATCGGTTCATCGATCGGGCCATTACAGCGGGGGCAGTCGCGATCACCACCGATTCCCCGAGTGAGTTGCCGCGGAAGAATGTCGCTTGGGCACAAGTGAGCCAGGGGCGGCGGGCGCTCGGGCGTTTGAGCGCCAATTTCTATAAGCGCCCCGCGGAACGACTGGCCCTTTCTGGAATCACGGGCACGAACGGCAAAAGCACAACCGCTTTTCTTCTGGAGTCAATCCTGGCAGCGGCCGGACGAAAAGCGGTGCTGGTCGGCACCATCGAGTATCACGTGGCCGGGAAAGTTCTGCCCGCGCCCCATACCACGCCTGAGTCGCTGGAACTGAACCAGATGCTCGCGGAAGGCCTTGCTTACGGAGCCGCGGAAGCGGTGATGGAGGTTTCGTCGCACGCGCTGGCGCAGCAACGGGTGTTTGCGATTCCCTTCGATGTTGCGGTATTCACGAATCTTACGCGCGATCACCTTGATTACCACCACAGCATGGAGGAGTACTTCGCGGCCAAGCAGATTCTGTTCGCGGGCTGCGGAACGGAGGCTCCTCGTGCAGCCGTGATCAACGGCGATGAGGAGTACGGACAGAAGTTGGCAGTCGCCAGCAAAAAAGGCGGCACGCGAGTCATCACCTACGGATGGTCAGGGGGAGACCTGCACGCGGAGAATGTGCAGATCCGCTCGCAGGGGACGCGGTTTGACCTGGTAACTCCAGCGGGAATGGTGGCCGTGTTTTCTCCCCTGATTGGCCGCGTGAACGTCTTCAATATCCTGGCGGCGGCCGGGGCGGCGCTGGCGCGAGAATGCTCGCCGAAACAGATTGCCACGGGTATCGCGGCAGTGACGCGCGTTCCGGGGCGCTTCGAGCGCGTAGATTGCGGTCAGCCATTCACTGTCGTGGTCGACTACGCGCACACCGACGACGCTTTGCGGAACCTGACTGCCCTGGCGCGCGAATTCGTGACGCAGGCAGGGCTGAAGGGTCGGGTGATCACTGTTTTCGGCTGTGGGGGGGACCGTGACCGCGCCAAGCGTCCCTTGATGGGCGAGGCGGCGGGGCGAGGAAGTGATTTTGTCGTCCTGACCTCGGACAATCCTCGCAGCGAAGACCCGCTGGCGATCATGAATGACGCGGTCGTGGGGCTGCAGCGTTCCGGCGTGAAGTACGCGATGGAACCGGACCGGACAACGGCCATCTCGCTGGCGATCGCGGAGGCTCGGCCAGGCGATATCGTGCTGGTGGCCGGCAAAGGACACGAAAAGGTACAAGTCTCGCGCGAGGGAACCATTCCCTTTGACGATGTGCAGGTCTGCCGGACCGTGCTCGGTGGGGCGGGCTACGAGTGCCAGGCTGCCAAGGCCGCGGGACGCACGAAATGAAACTGCCCCTTTCCAAGATCGAGGAGTTCCTGGGCGCGACCGGGGAGTGCGAGTTGAAGGAAGTCGCGCAGGGATATTCGATCGACTCGCGCACGATACGCCCTGGGGAGCTGTTTTTCGCGGTCAAAGGCGAGAGGCTCGATGGGCACGACTTCGTGCACCAGGCGCTGGAGAACGGGGCAGTGTCGGCCGTTGTGCGTAAAGATCAGCTCGCGCGCTTCTCGGTGAAGACCTGCCTGCTGGCGGTGGA
>Ga0182037_10000192_pt1 | contig 27845 bp, 16 predicted proteins | sample sta12Cox44000082_FD_125974 | JGI IMG/M metagenome (GOLD analysis project Ga0182037, IMG submission 125974) | Lab enrichment of tropical soil microbial communities from Luquillo Experimental Forest, Puerto Rico - statoxic.12C.oxic.44.000.082 | ecosystem: Environmental > Terrestrial > Soil >... | reverse complement strand
TCTTGGGCAAAGTTCTGGGGAAAAAAGGCGAGGCCGAGCTCGCGGTCCGTGCCCTGCAGCACGCCCTTACCATGGATCCCAACAACAGCATGGCCCATCATTTACTCGGACAGGCTTATCAGGACATGGGGCGAACCAGCGAGGCGGAGCGGGAGCGCAAACTCGCACAGGAGCTGCAGGATGTTCCACGTGAATGAACCCCGCTCAAGAACGGATCGTTAGGCCAAACCATTTTCCATGACTCATCCTTTCGTCTGAGATTGCCTCACCTCAGCACCAATCGGACCGAGATTGCTGCTCATTTACTCCGAACTGCGGCAGAGGATTCGATGAGGCTCTGCCATCGCGCCCACTGTTCCGGCGTGGGCTTCCCGGAGATTAATTCGTAGTCGGTAAACACGACCTCTCCGCCAACCAACTCGGGTGAGTACGCGGCCTCAAAGCGTCGCACGGCCTCCGACTGCCCATGGCGACTCTGCGCGGCTTCGTCGGCGAAAATAAACAGATGCAAGAAGCGCGTGGGGTCGCTCTGTTCCTGCCATGCCAGATACATCTGCGTACCCTGCTCATTTGCCTGAACGTAGGACACGAATTCCTTGATTGCCTGTTTCACTTTGTTCACAGCTGACGGTTTGACCTGATATCCACCGGTCTGAAAGATAGGCATTCGCGAGATTCCTTTCTGTGTTGTGATTTCTGCTCTGTCCGGTGCCGTGAACGAGGAAATCAGCACCCGGTCCTTAGCGGCGCGGCGACGCCGGCATCCCCCGGCCGCACCACAATCCGATGCTTGGCGTCTTCGCCCTGTCCAACCTTTTTTGTAAACAGATTGTCACTGCAGCAAAGGACGGTCTTTGCGAGATCGTTGGTATCGTGATCTTAGTCGCTCATTCGTGCTGTCAGGTTTCATTTATGATGTGTGCCTGAACTGAGGCCATCCTGACCACGTTGCGGCCATGTCGCCCTCAGCCGTATGATTGGCGATACGCTAGACAGCATTCCTCAAGAACGCTGACTGATCCCCGCTAACCCTGGCAAACCGGTGCGCGCTCGTTGTGGTCAAACGCTGCGTGCCAAATGTTCACTCGCACCCACAACCCCGTTGAGATTTTTCAACCATGGCTCATCATCCGTAGGAGGATCAATGGCAACGCTAAGAGTGGCACTACCCAAAATGACGGTGGCACAGGTTCCGAAGCCGGGAGCACCATTTCAGATCGTCGAACGCGAGATTCCCGCTCCGGGCGCCGGACAGGTCCGGATCCGGGTGAAGGCCTGTGGAGTTTGTCACAGTGACGTGCTAACCAAAGAAGGCGGGTGGCCCGGGCTCGAGTATCCGCGGATTCCTGGACATGAAGTGGCGGGCGTCATCGACGATGTAGGCGCGGGCGTTTCTGCCTGGAAGAAAGGACAGCGTATTGGCGTCGGCTGGCACGGCGGCCAGGACAACACCTGCCGCGAGTGCCGCCGCGGCGATTTTCGCAATTGCCAGAACGTGAAAGTCTGCGGCATCAGCTATGACGGCGGATACCAGCAATACATGGTGGCACCCGTCGAGGCACTGGTCCCGATACCGGACACGCTCAGCGACGTTGAAGCGGCGCCGCTGCTCTGCGCGGGAATCACCACCTACAACGCGCTGCGACACAGCGGTGCCCTTCCAGGCGATCTGGTCGCAGTGCAGGGGATCGGCGGGTTAGGTCACCTCGGGGTACAGTTCGCGAACAAGTTTGGCTATCAGGTGGCCGCCATCGGACGTGGCCCCGAAAACGCGCCCCTGGCAAAGAAGCTCGGCGCCAGCATGTACATTGACACCCAGTCGACCAATGCCGCCGAGGCCTTGCAGAAATTAGGCGGAGCAAGGGTCATCCTGGCCACCGCTCCGAATTCTAAAGCGATGTCTGCACTGATTGATGGACTTGGCCCAAACGGCAAGCTCCTTGTGATCGGTGCGACCTTCGACCCCATCGAGGTAACGCCGATTCAGCTCATCACTGGCAGCCGGACCATCCAGGGGTGGGCCGCGGGAACCCCGGCCGATTCCGAGGACACGCTGCGGTTCGCTGAACTGAGCGGCGTGCGTCCCATGATCGAAACCTTCCCACTGGAAAGAGCAGAAGAGGCTTATGCCCGAATGATGAGCGGCAAAGCTCAATTCCGGGTCGTTTTGACGATGTAAACTGGACCCAAAAAACGTGTCTTAAGGAACGCTCCGATCCGTGGATGCTTCGCGGGCCGGAGCGTTCGCCCTTGGGGTTCGAGCGAGACTTCAGCGTCCCGATGTCTTTGCTCCTGCAGACACTTAACGTTGATCTGTCTTCCCCTGACCCAGGGATAGATACAAAAATTTTGCATGGCCGAATTCATATCCAGGTGCATTCGTGCACAAAAACGGGGGTATAATCCTCGGCGCTTTCCGGATTCACTCCACATGATCGACGTTCCCGGCGTCGCCTGACGTTGGGCAACGTTCCGACGTCTAGCAGCGCACCGGTCTTTTTCCGATACGCGAGGGGGAGGAAAAATGAGCGCACGCAGAGTCGTGTTGGCGGTCGCCGCACTCTTTTGTCTGTCCAACGTGGTATTTGCCCAGGGCGGTGCTACCGGCGCCATCATCGGAACCGTTCAGGACGCATCGGGTGCCGTGCTTGCGAACGCTCGTGTAGACGTCATCAGTGAAAGCACCGGACAGGTGGTCCGCCAGCTGGCAACGGACATCACCGGAGCCTTCTCCGCGCCGCTCCTGCCAGTCGGAAGCTATTCTGTCGAGATCAGCTCTGCCGGATTCGCCAAAACAAAATTTCCCGGCATCGCGGTCCGCATCACCGAGACCACCCGAATGAGTGCAACGCTGAAGCCATCGGCCACCCAGGAAGTGGTCGAAGTACAGGGCGAAGTCGCCACCGTGAACACTACCGTCGCGACGACCGGAGAATCTCTCGGCTACACCGCGATCAACTCCTTGCCTTTAGCCACGCGCAATTTCCAGCAGATTCTCACGCTTTCCGCGGGAGCGGTCTCTGACTTGAACAATGCCGCTCAACTCGGCCGCGGCCAGGTGTTTATCCATGTCAATGGAGGTCGAGAAGACAATAACAACTACTTGATCGAAGGCATCTCCGCCGCGGATTACGCTTTCGGAGAACTGACCTACACGCCGCTACCGAATCCTGACGCCATCGAGGAATTCAAGGTTTCCACCAGCCTCTACGATGCCAGTCAAGGGCGCAATGGCGGTGGAAACATCAACGCCACACTGCGCAGCGGAACAAACAAGTTTCACGGCGATGTCTGGGAATACTTCCGCAACACCGCGCTGGACGCGAACGACTATTTTCTCGGCAAGGTCCAGATCAAACAGAATATCTTTGGAGGTGACCTCGGAGGACCCATCGGGTCCGGAGCCAAACTGGGTTTCTTCTATGTGAACTATCAGGGAACCCGGCAGCGAAGCGGGGATTCGCCGGGAACGTATATCAACACGAGCATCCCGGTCCTGCCTACGGATCGGTCGGCTGTGAACCTAGAATCCGTGTTCACCGTGCCAGCGATCCCCAATTGTCCGGCCATACCGCTGACCTCGATCGACCCCGTTTCGCTGGCACTTCTAAACACGCCTGACAAGACCCATCAGTTCGGAACAACCACTGGAGGATTCCTCTTTCCTACAGTGCCCGGAACGGCAGGTATTTCGCAGACGTACAATCCAACCACAAAGACCTGCAGTACATCCGCTCCCAACCAGGGTCCGCTTACCATCACTACGCCCGGCAAATTTACCGACGATCAGTTCACCACCAACTGGGATCGCGATTTCCGCGCAGGCAAGGATCACGTTGCAGTACGTTTCTTCTGGTCGAACTCGGCGCAATTCCAGCCTTTTGGCGCCGACACCTATGGAATTCAAACCGGGGGACTGCCCGGAACCAACAACCTCAATTTCCCGCTGAACATTCCTTTGCACAGCCGATTCGGCAGCGTCACGCAAACCCACATTTTCAGCAATGCGCTGATCAACGAATTCCGGTTTGGCGTGAACATCATCAGCGACAAACTCGACAACAAGGCTCCCATCACTGGAGCTGACATCGGCATCAACTTGCCGACCGCTAACCAGAACCCCAACATGTACCGGTTGCAGTTCGGGACCTGGGCTTTTGGACCTTATCCCACGCAATTGCAATACGCGCTTTCCGATAATTTCACCTGGCTCGACACATTAAGTTGGAGCCACGGTCCGCATCAGTTCCGCATCGGTGGTGAACTGAACCGCGTCACACTGCGGCGCAGCCTGCCCGTGGCGAACAATGGACTGGTGTTTTTCGCGCCTCCTGCTCCCGGGTTCAGTAATGACTTTGTGAGCTTTTTGGCAGGAGATCCCTCCCTCGCAAATGGGGGTGGGGGACTCGGCACGCACGACTATCGCATTCCCAGCTACGCCTGGTTCGTGCAGGACGACTATCGCATTCGCAAGGACCTGACCATCAATCTGGGTATGCGCAATGAATTTGTGGGCGCACCTTACGATACCCTGTGCCGCACCGCCAACACAGACACGGCCATTGCAAACGCGAGCGGGCAACCTTTCGTGTATCCGAAGTGCGCGAACAAGTATGGGCTTGCAGGCGTGAAAGGGACCAAGAACGCGGCGGGCCTGAACAACGAGTTCGCCACCGTGTTCGAACCCCGCATCGGGTTTGCGTACGATGTCGGCGGACACCACACGACTTCCATTCGTGCCGGCTACGGAATTTACAGCGTTCGCGAAGATCTCGGTGCGGTCGACAACCTGGCTTTCTCGCCTCCGTATTTCCCGTTGCTGTTCCCGGGGCCGCCTGGGCCGGGAGGTCTCGCGAATTTGTTCGCGCCGAATCCGGCCACGGGATTCCCTGGGATCCCGCCTATGGGTGCGCCGCCGTCTGAGACGTATGTACCGCAGCCTTCGTTCTTCACAGGTTTCACTCCCAGTTGCACCCTGGGAAATCAGACTCCGTCGAAGCTGGCGCAGCAGTGCGCAGCCAATTTCTCCGGGAACCTCCCCAGCATTTTCGCCCTGAACGTTCCCCTGCACTGGGTCATCGGAACCACGCAGCAGTGGAACCTCACGGTTCAGCGGCAGCTTCGCCAGAACTGGTTTGCGGAGTTGGGCTACGTGGGCACAAAAGGCACCCGCCTGCGCGCCGACTATGATCCCAACCAGGCACGGCTGGCCACAACGCAGAACGTTATTACGCTCCCGTTCGCTTGCACCGGCGGGTCGGGCTCGTGCCCGATCGCCGACTCCACCGTCGAAAACGCGGCTGCGAGAGCTCAGTTCTATCCCATTGGGCCGGGACTCTATGAAGAGTTCGCGCCCATCGCCGATTCCCATTACAACGCCCTGCAGGCTACGCTGGGACATCACTTCGGACAGGGGCTCTATTTCCAGAGTGCGTACACCTATTCGAATTCGATCGACGATGTTTCCAACGCCTCGGTGGCATTTGTCGCCAGGATCAACGACCAGCTCAATGCGCGCGCTTCTCGCGGTCTCTCTGACTTTGCCAAGCGCCATCGCTGGGTAACCAGCGCTGTCTATCAGCTGCCGACTCTGAGCGGCAAAAACAGATTGACCAAGGCCGCGTTAGGCGGATGGCAGGCCAGCACCGTGATTATTTTGCAGTCAGGGTCGCCCTTCACCGTTTTCGATCCGGCAGGCGGAAGCGCCTATCAATTGGCCAGTCCATCGGCCAGCGCAACGTTCTCGCCAGGATTCGGTTGTGGCAACGCCTTGAGCTCCGGCGGCAGGGCAACGCGCCTGGCCAGTTGGGTGAACCCGGCTGCTTATCAGCCCGACGCGTTCGCCCCGCTTTCGACCGGCGGAAATAGCGATGCAACCCTGTTCGGAAACACGCCGCGAAACTGCATCGTAGGCCCCTCGCAGAAGAACGTTGATTTCAGCTTCGGCAAGATCTTCCGCATCACCGAGGGGCAAAGCCTGCGCTTCCTGGTGGACTTCTTCAACCTCTTCAACCATCCTTCGTTCGCGAATCCGGCGTTTGCGGCCGTGAGTTCGACCCCGGGTTCGGGTTCAGCGCCGATCACCTCCACGATCGGCACCCCGAGGCTGATCCAGTTTTCGCTGAAGTATTCGTTTTGAAGCTGATAACCTTCTTTTCCTCCCACCGGTGGTGGCTGCTCGCACGGCAGCCCCGCCGTCGTAGAGGACAATCTCGCGTCGAACGGGAGTCATGCATGCCACACAGGATCGCTTTGCTGGTGTTAACCCTCGGCGCATTGGTGCCATCGCTGGGTGCTCAGAATGTGGTCAAGTACCACGCGACCATCAACGACGTGAAGTACGTCTACGGAGTCGCACAGCCCGTGGCCCGCCTCAAGCCGGGCGATGTTCTGGAAACCAACACTCTCGATGGCTTTGGCAACGCGCTGAAGAAACCCGGCGACACCCTCAGCATGGTCAAAGGCGACAATCCTCTCACCGGGCCCTTCTACGTGGAGGGAGCTGCGCCTGGCGACACGCTGGCGATCAAGATTCTCAACGTCGAGGTGGACGGAGATTTCGGTGTCGGTGCCATCGTACCCGGCTTTGGCGCGATCAACGAAACCAGCTACACCCCCATGCTCCACAAACCCCTCCCCGAGAAGATCTGGTTCTACCCCATCGATCACGCCACGAACATGGCGACGTTCAAGGCATCGGATTCCGACTTTTCAGTAAAGATTCCCGTCCACCCGTTCTGGGGATGTATCGGCGTAGCTCCCGCCAGCGGGGAAGCCCGAAGCTCCATCGTGCCGGCCGAATTTGGCGGCAACATGGACGCTCCCGAAGTGAGCGTCGGCAACACGCTGTACCTTCCCGTCAACGTAGAGGGAGCCCTGCTGTACATGGGCGATGGGCACGCAGCCATGGGAGACGGTGAGGTCGCCGGAACGGCGATCGAGGCGCCCCTTCGCGGTCGCCTGCAGCTCAGCGTCATCAAAGGGCAGAAAATCAACTGGCCGCGCTTTGAAAACGATGAGGCCATCATGGCTGTGGGCATCTACCGGCCACTGGACGATGCCCTCCGCATCGCATTCACGGAACTGGTGGGCTGGATTCACCAGGATTACGGGTTATCTGAACTGGATGCCTACGAATTGCTCTCCAAGGTGGCGAAAATCCACCTGGATGAGATGGTCGACCCGAACTACGTAATCGTCGCGTCCATCGAGAAGAAGTACCTGCCGCCGAAGAAAAAGTAGGGGCCCGGACTGGGAAGTACTCACCCCCTCGCGATGGCCAGCCGGCGGGGGCGAACCTTGGCACAGCCCCTGCTACCCACTCTTTTCAGGCACTTCGAAGCCGTCTGGAAACATCCAAGGCCGCCCCTCCGCGAACCCTGCCCAAGCCGTACGTGTCACTCCCAGACAAGTCTCTCCACCCAAACCGGAGTAGCCTTTGACGTCACTAGTCCGGCATCGCTCGGCGGCCTAAGGGCTGGTGCGCGCCCGTGAGCACATCCCGGTTAGGAGGGGCCATGAAACCGTCTCGTTTCTGCGTCTCGCTGTTGGCGTTCTTCTTCTTCTTCAACTGCCTGGCCTTCCCCCAAGGTTCTTCCAGTTCGCTGCAGGGCACGGTCACAGACCCCAGCGGCAGCGCCATCCCCGAAGCCACCCTGGTGCTCGCCAACACGCAGGCCACCCTTGAGCGCACGGTGACGACCGGGCCGCAAGGCGACTTCCGCATACTCGCGATTCCTCCGGGTACATACACGTTGACCGTAATCGCACGCGGGTTCGCGCATTACACCCAGACGGGATTGCAACTCCTGGTCAACACGCCGGCGACGGTGAACGTCCAACTCAAGCTAGGCGCTGTCACCGAGAACGTGAACGTAACAGGCGAGGCGCCCGCACTCAACTTGGTCGACGCTTCGATCGGAAATCCCTTCGACGAGACCCAGGTAAAACAAATCCCGCTCGAAGGGCGCAACGTCCCCGACCTGCTCAATCTGCAGGCCGGAGTCGCGTACACGGGCAATAATCCCGATCTTCAGAAAAATGCGTATAAGGATCAAGACACTCGGAGTGGCGCAGTAAACGGCGCACGAAGCGACCAGAGCAACATCACTCTCGATGGCGTAGACGTGAACGATCAAGCCAACGGCTACGCATTCACCTCTGTCCTTCCCGTGACACTCGACTCGGTCCAGGAGTTCCGAGTCACAACTACCAACTACAACGCAGATCAGGGCGACGGCTCGGGCGCACAGGTCGCGCTGATCACCAAAAGCGGCACGAATAACTTTCACGGCTCCCTCTACGAGTACCATCGCAATACCGTCACCAGCGCCAGTGACTACTTTCTGCAGCAACCCCTCAAATTGATCAGGAATATTTTCGGCGGGTCAGTCGGCGGCCCCCTCCAAAAGAGTCGCCTGTTCTTCTTCTTTAACTACGAGGGAACGCGGCAACGCGAGCAGCACAGTGTTGTCCGTAACATTCCCACTCCATCCTTTCTCGATGGTGTCATTCAATACCAGTGCTTTGACCCAACCCAGTGCACCGGCAGCGGAAACGTCTTGGGTCTGAGCGGCAAAAGTTATCCCTATCAGCCCGGCTATCGCGCGTTAGGTCCCACTGAAATCAACAGCTTCGATCCTGGCAGTCCGGACGGTCTAAAGGGACCCAATGTCGCTCTGCTGAACAGCTACTTTTTGCCTACGTTTGGCAAGTTCGTCCCCAATGACTCCGCGGTAGGAGACAGTCTCAACTATTCAGGATACCGGTTCGCGGCGCCCTTCAGCCTGGACAACAATGCCTTCATCGCGCGCATCGATTACCACATCACCGCTGATGGCAGGCACACAATCTTCTGGCGCGGCGCGCTGCAAAACGTTTTCAATCCACAGGAGCCATTCCTACCCGGCAATTCCCCCGAGCACACCATCACCGATCACAGCAAAGGGTTCGCGGTCGGGTATACGGCTGTACTCAAGCCCACGATTGTCAACACCTTCCATTGGGGTTTCACGCGCCAGAGCTTCGGAGATCTCGGCAACTCGGACACCAAGGGGTGGAACGTCTTCTATACCCTCGACCAGGGAATCGCTTACAGTCGTAATTTGCAGTTGCCAGTCCACAATCTGCTTGATGACTTGGCTTGGACCAAAGGCAACCACACGCTGCAGTTTGGCGGCAACGTTGGAATCGCTCGTGACCCCCGCGTGAGCTATCAACATTCTTTCAACACAGCCCTGGGCGCGACCTTCTGGATGTCTCCGGTTGGATTCGCCAATACCGGCGGTCAAAGTCCATTGGATCCCATCAATGGTGGATTTCCTGAGCCGGCGTCCAGCACGCAGTATGACTATCCGATGCTCGGTCTGCTGGGGATGGTCTCGGATGTGAAAGCGAACCTCAACTATGACCGGCAAGGCAACACGCTGGCCGAGGGAACACCCATCAAGCGCAATTACGGCCTGAATTGGTATGAGCTTTACGCGCAGGATTCATGGCGCATGAAACCCAACCTCACCGTTACTTACGGTCTGCGCTGGTCTTTGTTCCCGCCGCCCTGGGAAGTCAATGGCTTCCAGGCATCTCCTACGTTCGATCTCGGAAAATATTTCGACCAGAATGTTGTGAACATGAAGAAGGGACTTGGCTATGGTGACGGATTGCCAGTCTCTTTCATTCTGGGAGGGGCGGGCAATCATGGCGCTGGTACAGGCCCGGGGTTCTATCACTTTGAAAAGAGCGACTTCTCTCCGCGGATCTCCTTTGCATATGCGCCGCGGCCACACGATGGCTGGTTGCGAAAGGTCGTCGGCGAAGGCGACAAGACTGTAATTCGAGGCGGGTTTGGCAAGGTTTACGACCGTGCCGGGATGCAACTGCTCAGCACCTTCGATGCCAATGCTCCTGGCGGCCTTTCAGCCACCGTCCAGAATCCCTGCTGTCTGCCGGGGGTCACCGATGCCGGCCATGTGCCTCGTGTGACTGATGTCAATGAAGTTCCGCTCTCTTATCTGGTCGGCCAGCTACCGGGCGGAGTGCTGCCTCCCGGACAGTTCCCTCAGACCCCAAATCCTGCAGGCGAGGCAATCACCTGGGGAGTCGACCAATCGATTAGGACCCCATATGCATACACTGTCGACTTCTCGATCGGCCGGGAGCTGCCGGGAAAACTTGCGTTGCAGCTGTCGTATGTCGGACGCGTTGGCAGGAATCTACTCACCCAACGCGATCTCATGCAACCGCTCGATCTCGTCGATCCCAAGTCTAGTGTCGACTATTACAGCGCGGCTACAGCACTATCTAAACTAGCTAGAAATGGCACACCCGTCAGCGCAGTCACCGCAAGTTCGGTTGGGTCCACGGCACCATTTTGGCAAAACCTGATCGGCCCACTCTGCCCGCCTGCACCTTGCGGTCCCGGACTGGTATCAGGGGCTTCCTATGTGATGCCGAATGGTCTCGGCAACACCAAGGATGTTGTCCAGGCCGTTTACGCGCTCTACACAACCTCAGGCGCTTATGCTGGCGATGAAGTTGTAGGCTTGGCTAATGTCGACATCTATTACCTCCTCGCTGATACGGCAGCAAACTCCTACTTCTTCAACAATAAGGTGGGCGAGTTGCTGAACAACCAGATGACCAGCATGTACGCCTGGAGTTCGGTTGGCAAGTCAAACTACAATGCGCTCCAAGCCAATCTGAAGAAGCAGTTCAGTCATGGCATTCAGTTCGATATCAACTACACGTATTCCAAGTCGATCGACCACACTTCCGGCGCGGCACGCCTCGGCTTCAGTCCCAGTGATAACGTAGGGGCGCCAGGAAGCAGGCTGGTCAATGCCTTCAACCCGCGCGCAGTTCGAAGTGTGTCCGACTTCGATACCACCCATCAGATCAATGCCAATTGGATCGCAGAGCTGCCCTTTGGAAAAGGAAAGGCCATCGCGGGTAATGCCCCTTCTGCGCTGGAAGCCGTGATTGGCGGATGGCAACTATCCGGCATCGCCCGCTGGACCACAGGCTTCCCATTCACGGTTGACAACGGGCAGTTCTGGCCCACGGACTGGGACGAGCAAGGTAGTGCTCAGGTGATTGGCAAACCGAGAACCGGCGCTTTTCGACAGCCAGACGGGACGATCAGTGTATTTGCAAATCCCGCCAGCGCTCTCAACAACAATTTCATGCATCCCTTCCCCGGCGGGGCGGGCTCAAGGAACGTCCTCCGTGGCCAGGGCTACGCCGGGTGGGACATGGGGTTGAGCAAGCGCTGGAAGTTGCCGTTTGAGTCTCAAAGCCTGCAGTTCCGGTGGGAGGTCTTCAACGTCCCGAACCTTCATCGGTTCAATGTTGTTGCCGGATTGGGTGATGGAGCTCCGTCTCTTCAACAGTTGCCTCAATCGTTTGGCGACTATACAGGCCTCCTCACGCAACCTCGGGTCATGCAGTTCGCCCTGCGCTATGAATTTTGATCCTCGGCGGCAGAGCGAGCGATAGACTGTCCCGGACTGCATGACCCATCTGGCACGCAAGTTACGGCTGGTGGACTACTTCGCGCTCGGCTTCGGCGTGATGGTCGGCACCGCATGGCTCGTCGTGATGGACGACATCCTGCGGCGGGGCGGGCCGCTCGGGGCCATCCTGGGCTTCACGCTGGGTGCCCTGATCCTGCTGCCCATCGGCTACGTCTACGGCCAGCTCGTCAAAGAGATTCCCGACGCCGCCGGCGAGGCTGCCTACGTGGGCCGGTTCTTCCCCCCAGCGGTCAGCTTTGCGACTGGCTGGATGATGCTCCTGAGCTACGCTCTGACTTGTCCCTTCGAGGCTCTCGCAGCCGGCAGAATTACCGGCTACCTGGTGCCGTCGCTCAACCGCCACGAGCTCTACCGGGTTGGCGGCTACGCCGTGTATCTCCCTCATGTCGCTCTCGGATTAGCGCTCACGGTCGTGCTGACCGCGCTCAACTATCGCGGCATCCAGGCCAGCGCGCGCCTGAGCAAGACAGCGACGTTTACGTTCCTCAGCCTGGTGGTGGTTTTTGCCTTGGCCGGCGCACGGCATGGTTCGGCTGCAAACTTCTTCCCGCTGTTCAGCCACTCGCCGTTGCTCTCGATCCTGCTGGTATGGCAGGTTGTGCCCTGGCTCGTCTCTGGATTCGAATCGGTTGGGAAGTGCGCGGAAGAGGCCAGCCCCGAATTCTCGGATCGAAACTTCACGGTGGCGATTGTGTTGACCATCTTCGCCGGCCTGATCTTCTTCTGGGTCGTGATCAGCGCGGTTTCGTTTGTCGCACCCTGGCAGAGCCTGAACAGCAGCCTGCAGTTCCCGACTGCGGTTGCGTTTGAGCGAGCCTTGCATGCTCACTGGATTGTCGTGCTGATCATGGGATCCGCTCTGGTCGCGCTGGTCCAGGCGTTCAACGCAAACATCGTCGCCTCGTCGCGCCTTCTCTACGCGATGTCGCGCCACAATCTGCTCAACCCGATTATGAGCGGGGTGCACCCGCGAAACTTGACTCCATCCACGGCCATCATCGCGGTCGGAATGGCAACCGCAGCCACAATCTTTATGGGCGAAGCCCTACTGGTGCCGATCCTGGAGGTGGGCGCAGTCTCCGCGGCCGTAGGATGGATGGCCGCCTGCGCCTCGTACTATCGAATGAAGCCCAACCCGTTGGGACGGGCAGCCGCCGTCTGGGGACTATTCGTCACCGCGGCCATGATCCTGGTGAAGCTGCTTCCCTGGGTTCCGGGGCATTTCACCTGGCACGAATGGGTCGCGCTCGGAATCTGGGCGGGGCTGGGAATTGCAGCCCGGGCCACTCGAGCGCGGGACTTTCGGGCTCAACCCGACCTCGAGACCGCAGACGCTGCCAACTGAGATCGCACAGGAAGTTCGGCTCCTGATGCAACGCCGCCCGATGCAGCGTTCGCGAAATTCCTCGGATTGAAGCCTGACCGCAGGAGATCGTCAGTTCAGGTCGGAGTAGAGGTCATCCATTTCGGGGTGGAACAAGTCACGGACGCAGTCTTCCTGGATCCAATTTCCAGCCAGAGCCTGCGCTCGAAACGCGCGCGGCGAAATACCGAATGCCTTGCGGAACGCATGACTGAAATGCGCCGAATCGCTGAATCCCCAAAAGAAAGCAATCTCTGTGATCGTTCTCCCCCGCATCCCTTCATTTGCCAGGTCGCCACGGCAGCCCCTGAGTCGGCGGCTTCGAATATGTTCCCCGAGCGTGCTCCCGGTGATCAGGAACAGGCGGTGCAGGTGGCGGACCGAGATTCCCATGGAAGCCGCGATCTCGGCTGGACCCAAACTAGACTCCGACAAGTGACTTTCGATATAGCGATGGATTTGTCGGCGCAGGTCGACCGCGCGGGGGCCATGGTGCGAACGTTCTCCCAGGCAAGCCGCCAGCACTTCGAAATACGCCTCGAGCGCCACCGAGCCTTCTTCTTCCCCCATCCGGCCCGCCTCTTCGTAGAGCGACCGTGAAAGGCGGCAGAGTGCGGCGCCATCGCAGCTGTTGCCACGGATTCGCTGGGCGATCGGAATCTCAGTCCGTCGTAGACGGTCCTCGAGAATCCAGCGGGGCACGCGCAGGTAGAGCCGTGAGCAGTCGGTGCTGCAGCTCGACGACCAGGGGCTGGCGGAATCCACCAGCGCGCTGTCCCCGGGTTGAAGCAGCACGCTCGTTCCGTTCTGCTCATATCGCCGGACCCCGGCAAATTGGGTCACCACGATGCAGAAGCGATTCTCCGGACTGCTCGAGTCCACCGGCCATTTCGAGAAGGAAAGTGGGCTCGACGAAAAACGGGTAAGCCGCAGGCCGCCGACATCACGGATGTCGATCGTGCCATGAAACGATGTCTTGGGAAGCCGGACACGGCAGTCTCCGCAGATCTGTTTGGCATTCCATTGCCAGGCGTCGATCCGGTCGGAAGCGGGTAAGAGTTCTGTGGAGAACAGTTGTGACATCAAGCGCCCCTGGGATGTCCTTGCGGTTTGCGCCCGTCCCGTATCCGCCGCAAGCATCGAGCGGCTGGCCCTCGCGCCGCTGCGAACAGCGCATCCCGAATTACTCCTGCTGCAACGTTTCTGGCGCGGAAACGTAGCACACAAGTTAACAGGGTTGCAATATGAATTCTTGGCCGCCCACGCTGGAGCGGGTCACAAAGGTCTCACTTTGCCCCTCGCAGGAGTGGGGATTTCCAGAGACGAAGCCAGCAATCACGCCCGCCGCCGCTCAAACGGCGCTTCGGACCGACTCGGAGGTCCGTCCGCCGAGCTCCCATGCACGGCTTCCTCGTATACGCGGAGGATTCGCCGCGCAGAATCATCCCAGGAAAAGCGCTTCCCTTGTTCGTATCCCGCTTGCTTCAGCCGCTCTCGCAGGTTTTTGTCGATCAGCACCCGATGGGTCGCCCGCATGATCTCGAACACATTTTCAGGATTCACCAGCACCGCCGCATTCCCGACCACTTCGGGCAAGGAAGATGTGTTCGAGGTCACAACCGGAGTGCCATGCGCCATAGCTTCCAGAGGCGGCAACCCAAATCCTTCGTACAGAGACGGAAACAGAAATACGATGGCCAGGTCGTAAAAGATGCGCAGAATCTCGATCGGCACAAAGCCAAAAAAGCGCACATCGTTGTGCACCCCGCTGCGCACCACGGTCCGCCGCAGATCCGGATGCCCGGAAAGATCATCCCCAATAATGATCAGTTTCAACTCTGGAAGGAGGCTCTCTTTCTCCAACTCTCCCCGCAGCGCCGAGAAGGCCTCGATAATCCGGATCAGGTTCTTGTGCGGACTGATGCGTCCCGCATAGAGAACAAAAGGGTAGGTGACCAGATAGCGCTCGGCAATCAACTGCCGGTCGGCTTCGCTGGCGTGTCCGTGCAGAAAGCGTTCGTCGATCGCGTTGTAGACAACTTCAATCTTCTCGGAGGGAATCTCAAACAGCTTTTCCAACTCGCTTTTTGTGAATTTTGAAACCGCCAGGATCCGCGCCGCCCGGGTGAGCACGCGTCGGGTCAGCTGGAAGTGCATCGCCCGTCGCATACTGGAGCCGTCCTTCGAGCGCGACATGTGCTCAAGCAGGTCGTGAACGGTAACGACATAAGGGCAGGGAAGACGCCGCGGCACCGAGAAGAGATGAGGGATGTGGGCCAAATCGCAGTGCAGGCGCTTCACGATCGTGCGGAATTCAAAATATCCCCTCGCTGTCCGGTCACTTTCCAGCAAAGGAACGGTATGAAAGTTTGGCGGCAGCGGCCCGATTTCTCGTACTTTTTCCGGAGATCCGATCAGGAAGTACTTGTTCTGGCGATCGAGCCGGCTCAACGCCCGCACCACATTGCGCGTGTAGGTACCAATGCCGAACTCCGTCATGCGACGGATGTCGATGGCTATCTTCACGGGTCGATTTAACCACAGGAAGACCGTGCCACTACAAGGATTTCCGCAAAATGTGACCGGCCCCAGGGGCGTTTCGGGAGGGCCTTAAGCGCGAACCTCGGCCTGGGCCCGCGACCGCCGCTCGGCGTAAAGCGGGAACGCCTCGGCGAGTTCCAGCACCTGCCCACGAATCTTCGCCAGCACTTGGGGCTCGCTACGATGCTGAAGCCCTTCGGCAATCCAACGCCCAACCTGGTGCATTTCCGGCTCTTTCATGCCGCGCGTCGTCAGGGCGGGGCTGCCGATCCGCACGCCGCTTGGCTTCAGAGGCGGGTTGGTGTCAAACGGAATCGCGTTTTTGTTGACCGTGATGCCGGCCTCGCCCAGAGCTTTCTCCGCCTCGCTGCCAAGCATCCCCTTGGCAAACACATCGATCAGCAGGACGTGGGTATCAGTTCCACCCGAGATCACACGGTAGCCCTCGGCTGCCAGTGTTTCCGCCAGCACCTTGGCGTTCGCTACCACCTGCCGCGCGTACGCCTTGAATTCAGGCTGCATCGCTTCCAGGAAGCAAACGGCCTTCGCCGCAATCATGTGGACCAGCGGCCCACCCTGCATGCCCGGAAACACGGTCTTATCGATCGCCGGGCCCAGGTCAGCTTTGGCCAGGATCATCCCTGACCGCGGACCGCGCAGCGTCTTGTGCGTCGTCGAGGTCACGATGTGCGCATGCGGCACCGGTGAGGGGTGGATGCCCCCCGCCACCAGCCCTGCGAAGTGCGCCATGTCCACCAGGTAAATCGCGCCGACTTTGTCCGCAATCTGCCGCATGCGTGCGAAATCAATGATCCGCGGATATGCGCTGCCCCCGCCGATGATCATCTTCGGCCGTTCTTTTTCCGCCAGCCGCTCCAGTTCGTCGTAGTCGATGGTCTCGGTCTCTTTGGTGACGCCGTAAGGAATCACCTTGTAGGTCTTCCCCGAGAAGTTGAGATGGTGCCCGTGCGTGAGATGCCCGCCGTGCGCCAGATTCAAACCCAGGATCGTGTCTCCCGGCTGAAGAACTGCCGCATACGCCGCCATGTTCGCCTGCGACCCGGCGTGCGGTTGCACGTTCGCGAACTCGGCGCCGAACAGTTGCTTGGCGCGCGAACGAGCCAATTCTTCGACCACGTCCGTGAACTCGCATCCGCCGTAATACCGCTTTGCCGGATACCCCTCGGCATACTTGTTGGTGAAGACCGAGCCGGCCGCTTCCAGCACCGCCTCGCTCACAAAGTTCTCCGAGGCAATCAGTTCCAATCCCTCGTGCTGACGGCGGGTTTCGTTGTCGATAGCGGCGGCAATCTGCGGGTCGGTTTCAAACAGGGGGCGCGACAGGGCGGAATTTTTCATGGAAATTCACCTTGAATGATTGTAACTCGTAGCTCGCAGAAGGCCGAACCACCGCCCGATCCGGGCTCAATCGAAAGCCGTGCGTAGAAAGCTCGCCAGGTGCCACCCGTCCATATATTTGTAGGGGGCTTCCCCGGTCGTATAGTGGCCGCATGGCAGAACGACGACCTTGTGATCCAGACGATGCGAGGAGAACTCGCGCACCACTTCCCGCGAAAACTCCGGCAGGAACGTCATGTCGTAGTCGGCGTACACCACCAGCGACCGCTTGCGATAGCGCGCAAACTTGTCGAAGTACACCATGGGACTGATCGCCAGCCAGATGCGCCGCAGCCGCTCCAGGTCGATCGCGCTTTCGATTCCCTGTCGGATGTGCCGCGTCGACTGCCCGTGCCAGACCACGTCCGCAAAGTAAGTCGAGGCGTGGTTGAATGCCGCTGCCCGCACCCTCGGGTCATGCGCGCTCGCGATGAACGCGTAGCAGGACCCCAGGCTCGTCCCCACCAGGCCGAGTTGGCGGTAGCCCTGCTGCTCAAGCCAGTCGAAACAACTTCGAATATCGACCACTCCCTGCCGTACGGCATCGAGAGTGCGCCCGATGTTCGCTGACACAGCATAGTCTGCGCGCCCGATCTCGGCCGGCATGCGAATATCGTGGTACGGCAGGCTCAGGCGCAGCACCGCCACGCCCAGCAGGTTGAGCACTTTGCACAATCCCGTATAGGCGACGGCGTCCGCGTTCCAGTGCGGCAGAAGCACCACCGCTCGCCGTCCGCGCGCCGGGAACCAGCGAGCATTGACCAGATTGTTTTCCGGGTAAGGCGTCTTCACCGGAGAGGTAAAGCGCAGAAATTCCGCGCAAGTACCTCGAACCTTCTTCTCCAGCTTCAGGTCGGGCACTTCGCGGGTGCTGAACACCTGCACCTGGCGCCGCTCAAGCCGAAAATCCGTTGGCGTCTTGTAAGAATAAAATTCGTCGCTCCGGGCGATGATCCGCTGGTTGTACTCGGCAAAGAACTTCTCGGGATCCCGAGGCACTGCCCCAGGCGGAACGCCGTTGCGGCAGAGCCAGTCGTGTGCCCATTCCACCCCCCAGTCCAGTGGACGGACCACACGATTGTTGTCCACCGATGTGAGCCGGTCCTCCCAGTCATACATCCATTTGGCGTAGCGGCTAGGCATGGTTCAGGTAATCAAAAATACAGGATGACAGCAGAAGACCGCATCCAAGCCGCAGCCAGTGGGGAAATCCTGCATTGGACGGAGCTTTGCTGCTTGCTGCTAAGGCAGGTGAATGCGGGGTACGCGCTTCGAAATTCCGCAGAGAATCTCGTAGGGAACCGTGCCGCAGTGGTCGGCAACCTCCACCGCGTCCACCTTCAAAAAACCGCTTGTGCCAATCAGCAGCACATCGTCCCCAACCTCCGCGGAAGGGAGATGCGTTACGTCAATCAGGGTCAGGTCCATCGAGATTGCTCCCACGATGGGCGCATAGCTGTTGCCCACGATCACTCGGCCACGGTTCGAAAGCCCCCGCCGATAGCCATCCGCATATCCCACGGGCAAAACCGCAATCCGTGAAGGACGGGTTGTCGTGTAGGTTGCGTTATACCCCAGCGGCCGTCCTTCCGGAAACTCGCGAACCGAAATGATCCGGCTGCGCCATGCCAGGGCCGGGCGCAGCGGCAGCGCAGGGCCACTGGTCGCCGGCTTCCCCGCTCGGCTCTGCCGCAGCGCGTACCCATAAAGTGCAATGCCGGGACGGACCATGTTTTTCCATGTGCCGGGCCGGGCCAGGATGCCCCCGGTATTGTCGACATGAACCAGCGAAGGATTCAGTCCTGCATTTTTGACAACACGTAACGCGCACTCAAAATCAGCAATCTGCTTCTCGGTCTGCGACGCGTCTAAAACTTCCGAGGACGCCAGGTGAGTCGAGATTCCCTCCAGCACAAGATGCGACGACCGCCGGATCAACTCGCATATGCCGGGCAGTTCCTCGAGCGTGACCCCCAACCGCCCCATGCCGCTGTCGATTTTCAGGTGCACCGGCTGTGGCGGAGCATCCGTTCGCTGTGCCGCCCGATTCAACAACTCCAGGTGCCAGGGTTCCCAAACCGTCGCGGTCAGGTTCTGCCGGACAACTTCTTCCTCCTCGCCCCGCCAGAAGCCGGTCATCAGCAAAATGCGGCTGCTGATTCCCGCCGAACGGAGCGGCATCCCTTCGTCGGTTGTGGTCACACCCAGCCATTTCGCGCCAGCCGACTCGAGCGCGACTGCGCAGGGCGTCGCGCCATGCCCGTAGGCGTCGGCCTTGATCACGGCGCACACCTGCACGCGCGGGCCGACATGGTTCTGCACAGTCCGGAAATTCTCTGTCAGCGCGGAAAGAGAGATCTCTGCCCAGGTTGGCCGAGCCGATTGCCGGGGCGCCACATCGAGGGTTGCGGAACTCACGGTCTATCGATTATATCGACGCGGTTCGCCAGCCCACGGGGCAACCCCCTTCCTAACTTGGTGCCGCCCGATGGGGAGACCTCACCTGTTTGGGCTCCTATCCGCCACCTACCGAGAACTTCACTGTCACCTGCGTTTCTACCTCGACTGGATCACCATTCAGAATGTACGGCCGGTAACGCCACTGTCGCACCGCGTCGATCGCTGCCCCCACGAGCATCGGGTGTCCACTGATCACTTGCAGATTCTCGATCGATCCCGTCCGGCTGATGATCGCCCGCAACATAACGGTCCCCTGAATGCGCGCCATCTGCGCGAGGTGCGGGTAGACGGGCTCTACCCGATGGATCAGGTTCCCCTCCATCAGGTGAGAGATTCGGGGAGGATGTGCAGTCGGAGCAGGAGGTGGTGGGACGATTGGCATCGGATTTCCGCCTGGCCCGAAGATCGAGTTCGCCGTTGAGATCGATCCGGGCCCGGCAAGAACGCAAATCGCGCAAGGCGCAGTATCTTGTGGCGGCTCGTCATCCCTGAAGCGAGTTCCAAGTGCCGGAATCGTGGACGGCACCATGACAAGCCCTCGAAAGGCGTTGCTTCCTCCCCGGCGCGCCACGGCATGCGTCGGCGTCGCAGGCAGCCCGGGTGGAGGCGCAACCCGTGCGCCGACCGAAAGCAAATGCAACTTCGGCAGTCCTTCGGTGTAGATGAGCGGCAATATCAGGACCGCCCCGATCGCGAGTGTCTGCAGCGCAAAAGAGGTTAGCGTGGTCCAACCTCGTTGTGCGCCACTGGGAAAGTGAGATTCCAGCAAACTGTCAGCCAACATCGTGTCCTCCAGCACAAGGCATTTGTGCTGTAAAGACACCGGCTATGACGCCCTCGGCTCCCACGCCAAAAAAATGGCCGCGTGTGAAACGCGGCCTCGGGAACTTTCGTGACAACTAAGGCGTCTTGAATTTACTTGGGCGGCTCAGCCGGCTTCACCGGCGCTGGCTTCGCTCCCGTCCCGGCGGGTTTGGCTGCGGGCTTCGGAGCGGCTGTGCCGGAAGACGCGGGAGGCGCGGGCACACCCGACTGCGCGTTGTAGACGTCGACCACCGGCTTGGTCACATCCACCGACTCACCCCACCAAACTACGGGACTCTGCGGCCAGGGTTGCGATGTGTCGACGATCATGCCGAAACCATTGTCGGTCGCATATTTGATGAGCACCGGTCCCAGCTTCTGCAGGATCCGCTGCGCAATCTCGTTCTGCTGGTTCTGCGCGTCCTCGCGGGCATCCTGCAGCGCTCGGTCCAGCACCTTCTGCTTGCTCTCGATCTGCTTGACCAGATTGGCGCGGGCATCTTCGTTCAGCTTGTCGCCCTGCGTATTGAGCTGCTTCTTCAGGCTGTCGATCTCGTCATTCTGGCTCTTCAGTTCGTTCTGCTTGGGCTCAAGCTTCTTGCTGAGCGCCTCGAAATCGCGTCGGCCTTCATTGGTAGCGAAGATGGCCTGCTCCATGCTGATGGTGCCCACCTTGGTGCCGCTACCGGTGGCGGCGGGCGCTGCAGCCGGGGCAGCAGACGAAGAGGGTGCAGCGGCAGCGCTGCCAGTTTGCGCCAGGGCGGCAACCGAAATGACAGACGCCATGGCCAGAAGTATGCGCGTGAACTTGCTTTTCATTGGATCGCTTGGACTCCTTGGAAATTGTTCCGGGAAATCTTGGCTTGCTTCTTTCTCCCCAGGCTTACGCTGGGCGTGCCACTCGGTTGACCGAATCGCGTAGCGGACACTGCTTCGCAACCGCAGCAGGTGAGCTCCTTCCAGCTCCTCACGCCGAACCTGCTCTTGGTGGCGGCATCCCCGATCGTCGTTCTATTTCAGGGCAGAAGACGTTCGAATTATAGCATCAGCCGTCAAACTGCGTTGCTTTTCATCCAGTTAGACCGGGCTTAGAAAGTCGTCGCCACGGTGAAACGGAACGTCTTCCGCGGCTCCCGAAGGGCAAAGTTCGCACCGTAGGTATTCAGGGCCTGGGTAAAAGTGTGATCTCCCGCCGCTTTGTACAGGAAGGGAGCCACCGCGCCGGGGAACATGCTGCGGGTAATCTTAGTCGGAGGTGTCGCCGTCGAGTCCAGCCGCAGCGGGTTGTAGGCCCAATAGATCCGGAACGGTGCGTTGATCACTGGCAGCATCACCTGCAGTTCCAGTCCCGTCGACATGCGCGGCGTCCAGTTTGTACCCGCCACTGGTTTGAGGTACTGCGAGAAGGACAACTTTTCGCCGCCGATGCAGTTCAGTGCGATATCCAGCTGCGGGCATCCAAAGGGCGTATTGTTGATGTCGCTCAACTGCCCCGGGTTGATGCGCAACTGCGTCGTTCGCACAATGGGATCGATTCCCATGTCCATGAACGGGGCCAGGGTCACCGGGCCGACGATGGTGATCCGGTACTCGGCGTTCCCGAAGACGTTGAAGTCCCCACCCGGCTGCACGATCGTCTGCACAGGAATCGGAATCTGATACGGTCCTGCGCGTGGGTTCGAAGGGTCCTTCAGCACAAGCGACCCGTCCGGATTGGTCAGGTTCACGGTCGCCTTATTCGGCAGGAACGCAATCGGTGACACCGACCGAATATCGAATCCGCGCAGATCATTCTCGCCGCCCATATAGAAGCGCTGGAACGGAGGTGCCACCAGGCCGCCGTATCCGGTCAGGAACGATCCCTGGAAGTTGATGCCAATCGCGTTCCGGCGCTTGTTTACCGGGAAAAACTGTTTGTACTGCACAATCGGGCGCACCGACTTCACGGTTCCGCCCAAGCCCGCGAGCTCACCGCCAAGAAATAGTTGTTTCCCGCTATGAGGTTGATAAGATGCATCCAGCGTATTGACCGAGAAGCTGGGCAGAATTTTGCTCGTAATAATCCCGGTCAAAGCGTTGGGCCCGGAAATCCCGCGAAAGGCGAGGTTCGTAAACAGCGCTTTCGAGGCATCGCTGAGCGCAATCAGCGAAGAGTTGTCGAACGAATAGGTCACGCCCACTCGCTTTAGCGATCGATGCAGCGGGTAACTCAGCGAAGTCGAGAAGCCCGTGCTCGACTGCGTGTAATTCTGCAGGTTCTGCAAATAGTACGCGGGCAGGTTCAGTTGTTGACCGGTGAGGATGGCGTATTGCCGCGCCTGGTTGTAGCTGGTGCGCGTGGTGTACACCGTGAACCCGGCTTGCAGCGGCCGGTCCCACAGGTAGGGTTCCGTGAAGCCGAACAGCACGCTGCGCATCAGGTTTCCGATGCTGGCCTGAATCTGCAGCGTCTCGCCCAATCCCAGGAAGTTGTTGGTCGTGTAGCTCAGCCCGATGAAAGCGCCTTCCAGCCCGCTGACCCCGCCGTTGAGCCCGATGCTGTTCTTGCCCTTCTCATGCACTTTCAGGGTCAGGTCGACGGTGCCTTCCTTTTCGTCGAGCTTCTTGTCGGTCGTGTTCGGATCGTCCGGTTTGAGCTGTTCGAAGTAGCCCAACTGGTTCAGGCGCAGAAGGCTGAATTCCCACAGCCGCGAGTTGTAGACCTGGCCTTCCTCCAGCGCAACCTCGCGGCGAATGACCTTATCGCGCGTGGTCGTGTTGCCCTGAAACTCGATGCGCCGGACATAGAACTGCTTGCCTTCGTCCACGTCGATCTCGAGATTGATCAGCTTTTTCTCGTCGTCGAACTTGGTATCGGGAACCGAAGTGAAGTTGATGTACCCGAATTCTCCGTAGGCCTTGCGCAAGTTTTCCAGGCCCTTGCCGATCTTCTCGCGGCTGAAGATGTCGCCATCTTTGATGGGAAAAAGCGCCCGCAGCGCTCTGCTGTTCGGGATCGCTTTGTTGTTCTTGAACGTAATGCTGGCCAGCTTGTATCGGTCGCCTTCCTCGATCGGCATGGTGATGTCGACCGCCTTGCCCGGCCCCTTCTGAATTAGGGGAATGTGGAAACCGGGGTGGCCCGTGTCGTGGATGTCGGTCTTCGGGTCCTGCACCAGGACCTTAAAGAAGCCGCGGTTCTGGTACTCGTTGCGGACACGCTCGGCATCTTCTTCGAGCTTGGTTGCGTCGTAGGTCTTGGCGAACAGATTTTCCAGGAAGATAGAGTGCGGGATCCCGATCGGCTTCAAGTTCTTCATCGCCGCCCGCAGCGTGCGTGCGGGCACATTCCGGTTCCCGGTGAAGCGGATCCGGCCCACCTTGACCTTGGGACCTTCTTTCACCACAAACGTAATACCTACGGCAGCTGGCGGGATCGGCCGTACTTCCGATCGAATGGTCGCAAACTGGCGCCCGTGCTCCGCCAACAAGTCCTTGATTGCAACCTCGGCCTTCTTGATCCGTGTGGGATCATATTGGCTCTCCACTGAGAGCCCGACCTTGCGCTCCTTGAAGCGGTCGAGCACATCGCTGGTCGAAACCGAACTCAGGCCGCTGTAATTGATCTCGCGGATGGTGGGCTTTTCTTTCACGTAGACGTGGATGCGCCAGCCCTTGGGCGTCTGTTCCCGTTCAAAGCGGATGTCTTCGAAATACCCCGTGTTCCACAGCGAGTTAAAGTCCCGCTCCAGGCCCGAGGGGTCGTACACATCTCCCGCGTGGGTGAAAATTCTCGCCTTGATCGTGTCGGCCGGAATGCGCCGGTTGCCGTGAATGATGATCTCGGTGATCAGATCCTGTTGCGCCGCCGCCCTGGGAGAGGCCAGGAGCCAGACCGCACTGAACAGGAACCCGATGAGCAACCGCAGGGTACAAATCCGCCTGAGGGTGCGGGCAGGCGCCGTCCGGACCAGGGGGTGGACCGAAGGAGCGGAGAGGCCAGAGCCGCTCGGGCGCACAGGGATATCCGGATGAAAGCGAAGGAGAATCGCTACTACCTCGGCCTCTGGGAATCAGGAAAACGGCAATTATACGGTAGACGTGGTTCGAGCGTCCAAGAACCCGCCTACTCGGTTTGGCTGCTAATCGTTCAAAATGAGCTTGATTTCAGGACGAAGGGGTCGGCCTCGCCAACTCCACCTCCACCAAGACGGAATAAAACGTGGCGGAGTTGCCCATGTCGGTAAGTTTTTCTGAGGTCAGGACATTCACATTGTTACCGTCCGGGCTCAGCTTCGCCCAATTCAGCGTGGCAGCCACCACCCCCGGCTGCACCGCCCCGTTGACTCGGGCGCGCAGCCGCAGCTGCCCGCGAGCGTTAAAGACCCGCACCGTGTCACCGCTGCCGATCCCCCTGGCCTGGGCGTCGTCGGGATGAAGTTCCACCAATCCTGTCTCCTCCAGCTTCTGAACCGAGGGCAGGTTGGTGAACGTCGAATTCAGGAAGTTGTCCGCCTTCCGGGCCAACATTTCCAGGGGAAACCGCTTTGCAACCCCCTGGTGGCGCGACTCCTGCGGCGGAACAAACTCGGCCACGGGATCCAGCCCCTGCGCCTTCAAAGCCGGGTTCAACAGCTCGGCCTTGCCGCTCGTCGTCTGGAACCCGCCATGCGCGAAGGGGAGGAAAGCTTCCGAACCCTTTTCGCCATTGGGCACGCGGATGTGCACGTGGCCTTCTTTTTCCAGCCGGCCTCGCTCGATGCCCCTGAGCCACGGATTCTCGGAACTGAGTGCCTGATCGATCATCTCATCGACCGAATCCTCGAAGCACTTGTCCTCAAAGCCGATCGCTCTCGCCAGCGCCCGGAACACCTCGACGTTTGGCCGGCACTCTCCCAGCGGTTGAATCGCCTGGTTCGACATCTGCAGGTAGTAGTGCCCGTACGAGGTCTGCAGGTCCTTCTGCTCAAAAAACGTCGTCGCCGGCAGGACGATGTCTGCATAGTCGACCGTGTCGGTGAAGAACTGCTCGTGCACCACCGTGAACAGATCGGAACGCCGCAATCCCCGGGTCACATCATTATGATTCGGGCATACGGCCGCCGGGTTCGAGTTGTACACAAACAGCGCCTTCAGGGGAGGGTCCGTCAGCGTGTTCAGCGCCTTTCCCAATTCCACCATGTTGACTACGCGCGCCGGGCGGCCCAACGCCTTCTGCATCAGGTCCGGACGATCCAAGACGTCCCGCTTAAGGTTCCAAATACCGCTCAGGGACAACTGCAGCCCGCCCCCCACCTGCTTCCACGATCCCGTGATGCAGGGCAGCATGGTGATGGTTCGCACTGCCATCCCACCGCCCTCCGACCGCTGCACTCCGTAGTTGACTCGGATCGCGGCTGGGCGCTGCGTGGCGTACTCAACTGCCAGTTTTCGAATGTCGGCGGCCGGGATTCCAGTCCACGTTTCCACCCGCTCGGGCGGATAGTCCTTCACTTTCTCCCGCAATTGCTCGAAGCCGACGGTGTGCTGCTCGACGTATTCGGGATCGTGCAGCCCTTGGCCGATGATGACGTGCATCATGCCAAGTGCCAGGGCCGCGTCGGTTCCGGGATTGATCGGCAAATACCAGTCCGCGCACTTTGCTGTGCGTGTGCGGTAAGGATCGATGACCACCAGCTTCGCGCCCGCCCGCCGCGCCTCTTCAATGAAGGGCCACAGGTGCACGTTGGTACCGTGAATGTTTGCGCCCCAGGCAAGGATGTAGCGGGAGTGGCGGAACTGCTCCGGTTCGGTCCCCAGCTTCACTCCGGTGACCGACTTGATCCCCGCCTCGCCCGCCGCCGAGCAGATGGACCGTTCAAGTTGTGAAGCCCCCAGGCGATGGAAGAACCGCCGGTCCATGGAAGATCCGTTCAAAACGCCCAGTGTCCCACCGTAGGAGTACGGCAGAATGGCCTCGCTTCCGAATTCTGCTGCAATGCTCTTAAAACGAAAGGCAATCTCAGCGAGCGCCTCTTCCCACGAAATGCACCGAAAATCACCGGCATTCTTGCTGCCCCCACCCTTCGGCGCCACTCTCCGCATCGGGTAGAGCACGCGATCCGGCGAATAGACCCGGTCCAGATACTTTGCGACCTTCGCGCACAAGAACCCGCGCGTCACCGGATGCGCCGGATCCCCCTGAATCTTCGTCGCCCGCCCATCCTCGACCGTGATGAGCACGCCACAAGCATCCGGACAATCGTGCGGGCACGCAGCATGGACCACCTTCTTCACGGCATCATGATTATAAGGCAGCGCCGGCGTCCCGTCGGCGGTTGCGAGAGCGTCTGGCTTTCGCGCACAGTGGGGGTCAGCAACATACTCACCCGCCGAGTAGTCGCCTCAAACGGCAAAAGCCGCGCGGCGCGCGGCTTCTGAACAATCTGCTAATCAGCCAAGACTGGCCGCCAGCCCCTGGCTACCAGCAGCCGGCTGCTACTTGATCTCCATCACTTCCTTCTCTTTCGCCTTGCTCATATCTTCCATTTTCCTGATCTCGTCATCGGTGAGCTTCTGGATCTCCTCCAGCGCCCGCTTCTCCTCGTCCTCGGTGATCTTCTTGTCCTTCATTGCCTTCTTGATGGCGTCATTCCCATCGCGTCGAATATTCCTCACCGCCGTGCGATGCTCCTCCAGCACCTTGTGCAGGTGCTTCACCATATCGCGCCGGCGCTCCTCGGTCAGGGGCGGCACTGGAACGCGGATCAGCTTCCCGTCGTTCATTGGGTTCAACCCCAGGTCAGCGGTGCGAATCGCCTTCTCGATGCTCCCCAGCGACGACGGGTCAAACGGTTGCACTGTAATCAATTGTGCCTCGGGGGCGTGGACGGTGGCGATCTGGTTCAACGGCATCTGCGACCCGTAGTAGTCCACCGACACGCTGTCCAGCATGTGCACCGACGCCCGCCCGGTGCGAGTGGCCGCCATCTCACGACGGAAGTCTTCCACCGCTTTATCCATCCGGCCCTTCAATTGAGCGTAGGTATCGCGCAGCCCAGCAATCGCCGCCATCGTGGCTTGAGCCATAGTCAGCTCCAGAAGTACGGAATTAAAACGAAGAATTATAAACCTAGTCGTCAGTCGCTAGTCGTCAGTCGCTAGTCGTCAGTCGCTAGCCATCCGAGTTGATGGAGACGCCGTGTGTTTAACCTTGCACAAGATCCACGACCGACGGGTGCCCCAGGTTTGCGCGCTCTTTGCGCAAACCTGGGATTCCACGAGTCTTTCCCTCTTGGGATCTTGCTGACGACTGGCGACTGAAGACTGACGACTGTCCTACGCACTCACCAGAGACCCGATCTTCTCTCCGGTCACGACTCTCCGAATGTTCCCGCGCTGATTCAAATTGAAAACAATGATGGGGAGATTGTTGTCTTTGCATAGCGAGATCGCGGTCAAGTCCATCACCCGCAGGCCCTGTTTCAGCACGTCCATGTAACTGATCTCGGTGAATTTCTTGGCGTCCTTCACCACCATCGGGTCGGCATCGTAAATGCCGTCGACCTTCGTAGCCTTCAGAATCGCGTCTGCCTTGATCTCCATCGCGCGCAGGGACGCTGCCGTGTCGGTCGAGAAGTACGGATTTCCGGTTCCGCCTGCAAAGATTACGATGCGGCCTTTTTCCAGGTGCCGGATGGCGCGCCGTCGAATGAACGGCTCAGCCACCTGGTTCATCTCAATCGCCGACTGCACGCGGGTATGCACGTTGTGTTTTTCCAACGCGTCCT
>Ga0182037_10000190_pt1 | contig 27940 bp, 21 predicted proteins | sample sta12Cox44000082_FD_125974 | JGI IMG/M metagenome (GOLD analysis project Ga0182037, IMG submission 125974) | Lab enrichment of tropical soil microbial communities from Luquillo Experimental Forest, Puerto Rico - statoxic.12C.oxic.44.000.082 | ecosystem: Environmental > Terrestrial > Soil >... | reverse complement strand
GTTCACCGGGGACTTCACTGTGCTCTGCGGTGACTTTGTCGAACTGGGAAGTCCAAATGGCCTTACCGACCCGCACGGCAGACTGACCTCTACCTTCTGGGGTTCAGACCGGACGGGCGGAGTTGTGAATGCCATCGGGCGCGCTCCTAGTGACAAGAGCACTCTCTGGGCGGCAACGACCACCGGACGCGTGTTTGTTTCCAAGAACGCCGACGACGTTTCCAAAGTGCCAGGCGCCGACGGCAGCGACGTCACCTACACGCGCATTGACTCCACTTCGACGGCAGCGCCCAACCGGGTACCCACTTTCATTTATGTGGATGCCAGGGATGCCAACCACGCTTGGATCTCCTACTCCGGGTACAGCGCGAGAACGCCGGCCACTCCTGGCCACATCTTCGAGGTCAGGTTTGATCCGGACTCGGGGACCGCTACCTTCACCAGCATCGATGGCAGCCTCGGAGATATGCCGATCACTTCCATCGTTCGCGATGATCCAACCGGCGATTTTTATGCCTCCAACGACTTCGGCGTGTTGCGGCTGCCCAGGGGAAGCTCCAACTGGCAAACCGCGGGAACCGGAATGCCGATGGTCGAGGTGTGCGCCCTGGCAATCTCTACCAAGGGGCGGGTGCTCTACGCCGCAACCCACGGTCGAGGTGGCTACTCACTTCCGCTTCCTCATGGTGGTGGTGACTAGTAGCTTAGAACCTTCAAGAGGCTGCTCTCTCGGGCAGCCTCTTGCTTTTTCCCGACTTTCGAAGCGCAACTCAACCACGCCTGCCGTCAGCGGAAGCTCCTCGCTCAATCTTGTAATCTCCGTCAGTCCCCGCTTCGCTAGCCTCGACGTTGCACATACACGGAATTGGTTGCCTCACCCGAAAAAAAACTTCCGCATCCGGCCGAAACCTGATGCTTCACATGGTTCGTTCATCAAGGTTCCTCGACCTGTGCCCGAGCCTTGCCTGAGGGCATCGTCGGCCCAGCCCCCGCCATCTAAATGAGTGAGAGTAAGTCATAGGTTGGGAAAGTGGGGTTCTAAGTTATGAAGTCGCTGAAGTACGGAGCATTATGGTTGGCTGCATTGCTCGCGGTTCCTGTCTTTGCGGACACGAGCACGAGCAAGAGTCCAGCTGTGCCTGGAACGCTTAACTACGTGGAAGGCCAGGCTTCTATAGGTTCCCAGGCTCTGAATTCGAAGTCTGCCGGATCGACCGAACTGGGCGAGGGCCAGTCACTCACGACGACCACGGGCAAGACCGAGATGCTGCTGACACCCGGCGTTTTCCTCCGCCTGGGCGACCACAGTTCCGCGAACATGGTGTCATCGAGTCTGACGAACACGCAAGTCGCGGTCAATCAGGGTGAGGCCATGGTCGAGGTGGATCAAATCTATCCGCAGAACGATCTGCGCATCACAGAGAACGGCACCAGCACCCGCCTGCTGAAGACTGGCCTTTATGACTTCGACGCGAACCATGGACTGGTTCGTGTGGTGGATGGCAAGGCCGAGGTGACCAGCAACGACCGCAATGTCATCGTGAAGGGAGGGCACGAGCTTGCTGTAAACAACGCTGGCAGCAGCAAAGCGCAAAAGTTCGACAAAAAGGCTTTCGCGGCAACTGATCTCTATCGCTGGAGCAGCCTGCGCTCCGACTATCTGGCTCAGGCCAATGTAGATACCGCTCGTACGTATTCCGTGAACGGCTGGTACGGGCCCGGATGGTTCGGTCCCGGCTGGTATTGGGATCCCTGGTTTGCGGCGTACACCTTCATTCCGGGCGAGGGCATTTTCTACAATCCATTCGGATGGGGTTTCTACTCGCCGTTGTGGGTGTACTCCGCGCCAGTGTATTTCCGTGGTGGGAATGGTAGCCGGCCAGTCCGCATTGCGCATGCTCCCACGGCGTTCCACAATCGCAGCTTCCATTCGAGCCCGGCTGTGTGGCACGCTAGCGGATTCGCAGGTTCTTCCCGCGGATTCTCCGGCGCTCCTCGATCGTTCACCCCAGAAGGCAGCTTCCATCGTTAATAGTGTGTTTTTGCGCGACGGGTCTTCCCCCGTCGCACACGCTTGCTCTATGGCTAAACGACAGGCCTGGGGAAACGATTGCGCAGTGCACCCACGAATTCCCCATCCACACGAACTGACACGATTTCCAGCGGAGAGTACCCGCGGGCCCAAGCCAGGTAAAGAGTCGCCACCAACAGTGCAACCGTGATCAGGAAGTTCGGCCATGCATTCAGGTACCACTGTCCGCGCCAGGTCAGGGAGAGCGCCGAAGAGAACGGCGCCAGGTAGGGAATTGGCCATTGATCACCATCCGGCCCGCGCGATCCCACAAGGTCTTCCAGCAAATGCAGGTGGAATCCTACAAAGCACAGCAACGCCGTCTTCCATTTTTGGTCCGAGAGAATGAACGCGATCAGAGCCGTCACGATGGCAAACGCCAGGTTGTGCAGCGAATGATGGTAAAGGGAAAACCACAGCAGGGGATGCGATGAGTTGTGAGTCAGCGCTTCGACCAGGATCCCGAGTCCATCCACATCCGGCACGACCGCGGAAAGCGTCACCAAGGCTCGATCCCGGCGTGTAAGTGGCACCGAGTTCGCCAGCACCCAGCCGGTCAGGAAGTGAGTGACGGGACTCATAGGGATCGTGGTTGGCTCGGCGATAAGCCTGCGGGCTTGCCAAATGACCGACGGCCAGCGAGGGGTCTTTTAGTACTCCGCCAATTCCTTCATGCCGCGGAACAGATCGTTGGCCTGCGGCAGGATCGCATCTTCCAGGATGGGCTGGTATGCGACGTAGGTATCCATCGCCGCCACGCGCCGCACCGGAGCATCGAGCTGCGGGAACAGCTGGTCGGCAATGCGCGCCGCGATTTCGGCCCCGTAACCCCAACTCAACGAGTCTTCATAGGCGACCAGAACCCGATTCGTCTTCGTGACCGACGCGGCGATGGTCTCCCAGTCGAACGGATTGAGTGTGCGCAGATCGATCAACTCCACCTTCACACCCAACTCGCGCTCCAGTCTTTGCGCTGCCTGCAGGGCGCGCGGAACCACCGCGCCGTACGTGATCACGGTCAGATCCGTTCCCTGCTGCACCATCCGCGCCTTGCCGAACGGGATCATGAAATCCGCCCCCGGATAGTGCGAACGCCCATAGGTCTCGCGATACAAACGTTTGTGCTCGAGGAACAGCACCGGGTCGTCGCAGCGGATCGCGGTGCGCAGCAACCCCGCCGAATCGAGCGCATTCGACGGAAACACCACGCGCAATCCCGGGATATGCGTAAAGATGCTCTCGCCACACTGCGAGTGATAAAGCGCGCCGCCCGTCAGGTATCCGCCGATCGCCACGCGAATCACCAGCGGCGACGAGAAGGCATTGTTCGAGCGCCAGCGGATCACGGGGAGCTCATCGCGCAGTTGCAGCATCGCCGGCCAGATGTAGTCGAAGAATTGAATCTCGACGACCGGCTTCAGGCCGCGCGTGGCCATGCCGGTAGCGCGTCCCACGATGTTGGCTTCCGCGATCGGTGAATTGAACACGCGGTCGGAGCCGTAGACCATTTGCAATCCGGCCGTCAGCTTGAAGACCCCGCCCTTCCCTTTCACCATCTTCTTCTTCAGGTATTCTTCGCGGCTGGCGTCGGCGACGTCTTCGCCAAAGACCACGATGCGCTCGTCGCGCTTCATCTCATCGCGCAGCGTGGCGTTGATCAGCTCGGCCATGGTCTTGGGAAGCTGCGGGGCGGGCTTCTTACCGTCGGTTGCCGGAGGTGGCTCGACCACCTGTGGGAACTCAGGCTGGGTCTCGAACTGTGCTGAAGTCGGATCCAGGTCCGGCGAATACACGAATTGCGTGATGCTCTCGGGTGTGGGGAACTTCGCCTCGAGCGCGCGGTCGACCGCCGCTTGCATCTCTTCCTCGACCTGCTTCTCGAGCTTATTGATCCCGTTCTCGTCGAGAATGCCCTCACGGATGAGGAACATCTGCATGCGCGTGATGGGATCGCGCGCCGCATCGCGCTGCCGCTCGGCATCAGGACGGTAGAGCCGTTCGTCATCCGACAGCGAATGGGAATACGGACGGATCACGTGCGCATGCACGAACGCCGGCCCTTTGCCTGCGCGGCAGTGCGCCACCGCCCGCTTCATCGCCGCATAGCTGACCACCGGATCGGTACCGTCGACTTCCTCAAAATGGAAATTGGGAAAGCCCGCCACCAGGCGCGAAATGTTGCCACCCGCGGTCTGCACTTCAATGGGCACAGAAATCGCGTACTCGTTGTCCTCGACTACGAACACGATCGGCACCTTGCGGTTCGACGCCGTATTCAGCGCTTCCCAGAACTCGCCTTCACTGGTGGTGCCATCGCCGAGCGACACGTAAGTGACTTCGTCGCTGTGAAAATTGACATCTTTGAACTGGCGGTAATCGCCATCGACTTTCTGCGTGGCATTGGGATGATGGCGCAGGTACACGCCGGCCTCGGCGCATCCCACCGCTTGCAGGATCTGGGTTCCGGTCGGGGAAGATTGAGTGACTACGTTCAGTCGCTGGTAGGCCCAGTGCGACGGCATCTGCCGTCCGCCGGAACTGGGATCGTCGGCCGCGCCCACAGCCTGCAACAGCATCTCGTACGGCGTCGCGCCAAGCGCGAGCACCAGCGCCCGGTCACGATAGTAAGGATAGAACCAGTCGTATCCCGCCCTCAGGCAAAAACCGGCGGCCACGCCGATGGCTTCGTGCCCCGCCCCGGAGATCTGGAAGAAGATTTTCTGCTGCCGCTTGAGCAGGATCTCGCGGTCGTCGATGCGCCGCGAGGTGTACATAATGCGATACGCCTCAATCAGTTGCTGGCGGGTCAGGCCCTCGTAGGTCTTGGACCTCTTGTCGTCCGCGATCGCAGTTACCTTGGGGTCGGTCTTCGTCGTCGCCATTCATTACCCTGTGGGGGGATTTCGGCCTCGTGCATTGTAAATGCAGAAGTGGAGGATGGGGAATACAGGAATTGGGATGGCAGGACAGGTGTCGGCGCTCGACAGTCAGCCCTCCGACCCGGATTTTGGTGAAGTCGCCTGTGAACATCAGCAATCGCCGTGCCGGTTGAGCGAGCAGCGACGCCGGTTGGCATTGCGCGACAAATAAGGTTCGTTCAACCTGTTTCTATGACCAACCCAATCACGCTTGAGGACTGGCGTCCTCATCCCCTCGTGCGCTTACTTCTGTTCGACTCTTCGCTATTCCAGCTTCTTCAGCTGGTGGTTGAGCAGCTTCGCGCGTTCCTCTGAGAGTCGATCGTTCTCCTGGCCGGTTGCGTTGCCCGCGTCCGCCGGAGGCGCCTCCGCATTCCACAAGGTTCCCGTCAGGATTGGCGGGCGCGGGTCGCCGTGCTCGAAGGAAATCCGGACCTCGTCCCCCGCGCTAGGCTGAAGAACTTTGCCTTCACTACCCGACGCCTTGGCAGACGAGACCGCCGATTCCACGGGTTCTTTCGGCTTGGCCTCCATCGCGGCGGAGCCCTCATGCTCTACGACCTGCGGCAAGGAAGGACCGATGTGGAGCGGCTGCATAAACATTCACCTCCCTTATTAGTTATCGAAAAATCGGGGAAATGGTTGCGTTGGAACGCTCATGATCGGCACGTCAAGGTAGCGCCGCCGTCCCGGCGGCTGTCGTGGCGGGCGTCCCGCCTGCCGCCCCGAGGGCGAGACGCCCGCCCAACAGCCGGCAAGATGCCGGCGCCACTGGCCAAGTGCGAAATGCTCTGGCTGAACGCTGATGGCTGAGAGCTGACAGCCTCCCTCCCCCAAATCCGCTATCCTGATCTGAACCATGATCCGCACCCTGCGCAGTTTCAACCCGGAGACGATCCGCCTGGTGATCTTCGATCTCGACGGCACGCTGATTGATTCCCGGCTCGACCTGATCCACTCGGTGAATGCCGCCTTGCGGCATCTTGGCCGGCCCGAGTTGCCGGGCGACGTGATCGCGACTTACGTTGGCGATGGAGCGCCCATGCTGGTGCGCCGTGCCCTGGGCGATCCCGAGGATGACGATCTGGTTCGGCGGGCGCTTGAATACTTTCTCTCCTACTATCGCGAGCACAAGCTCGATCACACCCACGTCTACCCCGGCATTCCCGAGGCGCTGGCGATGATTCGCGAGGCGCGCAATGGTCATCCGCGCAAGCTGGCGGTTCTTTCGAACAAGCCGGTGAATCCTTCGCGCGCGATCGTCGAAGCCCTCGGCCTCGGATCGTTTTTTACCCATGTCTACGGGGGAAACAGCTTCAGCACCAAGAAGCCCGACCCGCTGGGCGCACAGACTCTGCTCAAAGACGCAGGGTGCTCTGCTCACCAGGCCGTGATGGTCGGAGATTCGTCGAACGACGTGCTCACCGGCCGCAGTGCCAGGATGTGGACCTGCGGGGTCACGTACGGCTTCGCGCCGCAGTCCCTCGACCTGACCCCTCCCGACGTAGTGGTGGATTCACCAAAAGACTTGGCAGAGGTTCTTTCTTGACGGTGCCCCAGGTTCGCGTCCGTTCTTTGGACGCTAACCTGGGCCAGTCGGGCTTGCGATCGCCCTCGCGACGGCCGACAGGATGCCGGCGCTACAGAACCCCCGCATCTCGTCCGCCAACCGGAACCTTCCCCGCGCTGCGCTACACTCGACACAGTTCCCGATGAACCGCGACCATTTGGGCTTCACTCCCCAGGAGCTGCGCAAGCTGCGCAGCCTGAAAGATCCACACGGCATTCAGACGTTTCTCGACGACATGCCCTATCACCTTGCCGACACGGCCTGGTCGCCGCGCAAGGTTCTCGCGGAAAATACCTCTCATTGCCTAGAAGGAGCGATCTTTGGCGCGGCCGCTTTGCGCGCGAATGGATTTCCGCCTCTGATCGTTGACCTTGAAGCTGAAAAGGACACCGATCATGTGCTCGCGGTGTACCGGATCGACGGACACTGGGGAGCAGTGGCCAAATCGAACTACACCGGATGCCGTTACCGCGAGCCGGTGTATCGCACGCTGCGCGAACTGGCGCTCAGCTACTTCAATATCTACTTCAACTTGCGCCGTGAGCGGACGCTGCGCCGCTTCTCTCGCCCGGTGAATCTTGCGCGTTTCGACGGGCAAGAATGGATGACCACGGAGAAGCCGATCTGGTTCATCGTCTACTACTTGCTGGAGATTCCTCACTACCCGCTGATCAGCAAGAAGATGGCCAGCCGCCTGCATCGCGTGGACGAGCGCGTGTATCAATCGGAAATTCTTGGCAAGGCCTATAAGCCGAAGGGTTGATCGGTAAGACGTCAGGCAGCGTTCGCTTGCGGCAGAGGACCATTTCCCAGAAGGAGCAGCAACAGCGCCAGCACGACCTCGGAAATCCGCAACGATTTCTTCTGCGCTGCGACTTCGCCGCATCTCTGATGAGGGCGGTCCGCGCCAGAATGCACAAGCACGGGCAGTTCCGGCTGTGCTTCGGCCAGGGAGTCCCAGACATCCGGATGCAGTTGTGTGGATGCCTGGTCGACCGCCAGCGCATCAAAGTGAAGGCCGGCAGCCAGACACATGGCGTCGTTCACGCCTTGCGCGGTCCACACTTCGAACTGGGCCTGTTGCAGAGCTTCGGTAATCTCCTTCAGGCGATGGGAGGAACTATCAATACAGAGCACTCGTGGGCCGGGGGACATGGCGTACAGCCTTTCTCCTGCTGCGAGGAACCAGCTCCAGGCAAACGGTAGTTCAAGAGTGTGAAGGTCGGAGGTTAAAACTTCGTAAATAGATTGTCTTCACAGCTCGAGATTGGGAATACAGGCTTCCCTGTAGAAATGCAGGCTGCAGGTTACCGGTTTAAAACCGATCTTGTTGAAGCCACGCAACCTTTTGAGGAACTTCGGGTTTCGGGAATGCGTAATGAAAAAAGTGATGCGGATTCATAGCCTTGCCCTATTTCTGATGCTCGGCAGCTGGACTTCGTCTGGACAGCGACAGACTGCTTCGCCTGACCCACGACCGTCCCCTGCCCCGGCGGAAACGGCCGCCAAGCCACTGGCCACAGGCAGCCTTTCCCGCGAGCAGATCCAAGCCCTGATTCGCCAGGTTGCTGAAAAAGATATGGAGAACGACAAGCTCCAGCGCGACTACACCTACGCAGAGCGTGTGGTCGAGCACAAGCTGAAGGGCAACGGCGAGGTCGGCTCGACGGAGACGCGGACTTACGATGTGCTCGAAATCTACGGCGAGCAGGTGCGGCGGCTGACTTCCAAGAACGACAAGTCGCTCTCGGCCAAGGACGTAGAAAAAGAGGACGAGAAGATCCAGAAGGTCATCGACAAGCGCAAGCATGAATCGGACTCCGATCGTGAGAAGCGGCTGAAGCGCGAAGAGAAAGAACGCGAGGACGACCGCCGCTTCGTCACCGAAGTGGCCGACGCCTACAACTTCACACTTGTTCGAACCGAGTCGCTCGACGGCCGCGAAACCTACGTAATCGACGCCGAACCTCGTCCCGGCTTCGAGGCCAAGAGCAAGGAAGCCAAGTTTCTGCCCAAGTTCAAGTTCCGGGTCTGGATCGATCGCGCGGAAAATCAATGGGTCAAGCTGGATGCGGAATGCATCGACACGGTTTCACTGGGCCTGTTCCTGGCGCGCGTGCACAAAGGTTCGCGCATCCTGATCGACACGACCCGGGTCAACGACGAAGTCTGGCTCCCGCGGCACGTCGCCCTGCACGTGGATGTGCGGGTCGCACTGCTCAAGAACTTCAACGTCGAGCAGGACGTCACCTACGCGGATTACAAGAAGTTCCACAGCGCTTCGCGGATCGTGGGGATGGAAGAAGTGAAATAGCTGATGGCTGGCAGCTCATGGCTCGCGGCTCTTAGGTTGTGGCGTTGGCGGCTGGTTCGATTCCCAAAAGATTTCTCTACCATCGCAATGCGGATTTACGGGGAGACGGCCATCGCGAATGGCCTCGTCATCGGAAACGATGCCTCGGGGAAGCAAATTGATCGCAGCATCTTTAGGGATGTCTTCGTGTATCGCGACGGCCGCTGGCGAGCAGTGAACGCGCAGGAGAATCGGATCGCGAGTGGCAAGGATGATGTCTCACGGAGCCCGACGGGGATTCAGCCTCGCGCTATAATAATAAGATTCGCAGTCGGCAAAATCGCATTTTGTAGACATCAACCAACAATTTTCGAATCTACCGGTAGCGTGCGCTGAGAGATTAGCTGCCGGCCGCAAGCTACGAGCCACCAGCTAACAGCTGCTTTCCCATGGATTTCAAACTCGTTAGTGACTACAAGCCGCAAGGGGACCAGGGCACTGCGATCAAGGCGCTAACCCGGGGGGTGCTCGACCGCGAGCAGCACCAGGTGCTGCTGGGCGTGACCGGGTCGGGCAAGACCTACACCATGGCGAAGGTGATCGAGTCGGTGAATCGGCCCGCCATCGTCATGGCGCACAACAAGACGCTCGCGGCCCAGCTCTATCACGAATTCAAGTCGTTTTTCCCGCAGAACGCGGTGGAGTACTTCGTCTCGTACTACGACTACTACCAGCCGGAAGCGTATGTCCCGGCGGCGGATCTGTACATCGAGAAAGAATCGACGATCAATGACGAGCTCGACAAGCTGCGACTTTCGGCGACGAAGTCGCTGTTTGAGCGGCGCGATGTGCTGATTGTCGCCTCGGTGAGCTGCATCTACGGCTTGGGATCACCCGAGGCGTACTACGGCATGCTGTTGTTTCTGGAAAAAGGGCAGAAGATCAAGCGCCAGGACATCACGCGCAAGCTGGTCGAGATTCTTTACGAACGAACCGACGGCGATTTCCGGCGCGGAACCTTCCGCGTGCGCGGCGACGTGATCGAAATCTTCCCGACTTACGACGACATGGCGTACCGCGTCGAGTTGTGGGGCGACGAGGTTTCAGCGCTCTCGCAAATCGATCCACTCTTCGGCACAATCAAGCAGCGCTACGTACGCTTGCCGATCTATCCCAAGACGCACTACGTCATGAAGGAAGAAACGAAGGCAACGGCGGTCGAGTCGATCAAGCAGGAACTGGCGTGGTGGGAGGCGGAACTTGAGAAGCAGGGACGCCTGGTGGAATCGCAACGCGTGCATCAGCGCACCATGTTCGATCTCGAGATGATCAAGTCGATGGGCTACTGCCACGGCATCGAGAACTACTCGCGCCACTTCACGGGGCGACTGCCTGGCGAGCCGCCGCCGACGCTGCTCGACTATTTCTCGCGCGATTTCCTGATGTTTATCGACGAGTCGCACCAGACCGTTCCGCAACTGCACGGCATGTATGCCGGCGACCGCTCGCGCAAAGAAACGCTGGTGGAGTACGGCTTCCGATTGCCGTCGGCGCTCGACAACCGCCCGCTGACATTTCAGGAATTTGAGCATCGCACGAACCAGCTCATTTACGTTTCGGCGACGCCGGGGCCGTATGAGCTGACGAAATCGGCGGGCGTGGTGGTGGAGCAGATCATCCGGCCGACGGGGCTGATCGATCCGCCGGTGGAAGTGCGCCCGGTGAAGGGGCAGATCGACGACCTATTGCACGAGATCCGCGCACGCGTGGCGCGGCATGAGCGCGTGCTGGTGACGACTCTGACTAAACGCATGGCCGAAGATCTGGCCGAGTACTACAGCGAGGTCGGGGTGCGCTGCCGCTACATGCATTCCGAGATCGAGACGCTGGAGCGGGTGAAGATCCTGCGCGACCTGCGCAAGGGCGAGTTCGACGTGCTGATCGGGATCAACCTGCTGCGCGAAGGACTGGATCTTCCGGAAGTTTCGCTGGTGGCGATCCTCGATGCCGACAAAGAAGGCTTTCTGCGCTCGACCGGGTCGCTGATCCAGACGATTGGACGTTGCGCGCGCAATTTGAATGGGCGGGCGATTCTGTTTGCCGACCGCATGACCGATTCCATGAAGCACGCTATGGACGAGACCAACCGGCGACGCGCGATCCAGCAGGCCTATAACGAAGAGCATGGCATCACGCCGGAGTCGATCGTGCGGCCGGTCGAGATGTCGCTGGCCTCGATTGTTGCAGCCGATTATGCGGACCTGGCGCCGATCGAGGAAAGCGGCATTCCCGACTTCAAATCGCAGGAAGAGCTGGACGCGTTCATCGCGAAACTCGAAAGTGATATGCGCGAGGCGGCGAAAAAGTTCGAGTTTGAAAAGGCGGCGAAGTTGCGGGACACCGTCAAGGAACTGAGGACGAAGGAGTTTCTGTTCGCTTAAATCAGCTTTCAGCTCTTAGCCGTTAGCTTCTTCGCTAGTTCCAGCTTGACGGAACTTCCACGGAAGAGCGATCCAGCGCGCTGACCGAAGCACACCCCAACAATCGCACGGTCCGTTCCACATCAGTGCGCAGGATTTCAATGGCCCGGGCGACTCCGGCCTCCCCGGCGGCCGACAGGGCGTACGCGTAGGCGCGGCCGCAAAGCACCGTACGCGCTCCCAGGCACACTGCCTTCACGATGTCGGAGCCTCGGCGCACGCCGCCATCCATCCAGACCTCGCACTGACCTTTCACCGCGGCCACGACTTCGGGCAGGGCGCGGATCGACGGACGCACGCCATCGAGCTGGCGGCCTCCGTGATTCGAGACGCTGACTGCGGCCGCGCCTTCGTCGACGGCGCGGCGGGCGTCGTCTCCGGTGAGCACGCCTTTGACGATGATCGGCCCGGTCCATTGCTGGCGGATCCAGCGCAAGTCTTCCCAGTGCACGGCTGAAGCGGCCAGCGCGGCCGCGGCGTCGGTCATCGGCATAGGTCCCTGCCCGGGGACCACGACGTTCGCCATGTTTGGGACGCCGCCATCCCGCAGGAATCCGATCAGCCAGCTAGGCCGGGAGAGCACATCGGGCAGGAACGGGAGCATGGAAAAAAGATTCGACCCCATGAGTTCTTTTACCCCGTTGCGGAAGTCGCGCTCCCGCATGCCCGCCACCGGCGTATCGATGGTCACCACCAGCCCGGTACATTTCACCGCTTTGGCTCGCTCGATGATGGCTTCGGCAGCGCCACGTCCACCCATGAGGTAGAGCTGATAGAAGACCGGTCCGGAAGACGCGGCCCGCACTTTCTCCAACGGATGTCCCGAAAGCGTGGAGAGGATAAAGCCGATGCCGGCTTTGCCCGCTGCGCGCGCCGCGGCGATCTCCCCTTGGGGATGCATGAGGCGGGTGTAGCCGACTGGCGCCAGCATCGCGGGAAACGACAATTCGTGGCCGAGAACTGAGGTCTTCAGGCCGCAATCTGCAAATGCAACTGCACAGCGCGGACGGAAGGTTACGTCATCGAAGGCGCGGCAGTTTTCGCGCAGGGTCATCTCGGCGTCGGCGCCGCCATCCACATAGTCGAAGACTGCCCTCGGCAGGCGTCTGCGTGCCAGGGGGCGAAAGTCGGCAATGCTGACAACCTGCGGTGGGGCAACGGAGGAGGCCACGGGCTTACCTTTGAGCAGAGATGGGCCGCTCGCCTTCGCGATAGCGGCGATGAACCCCAAAAGACTACCACCGGCGGTCAAGCAGAAGGCAATTCTGGGGATGGCCGCGGCGGCTACGGGCGCGGCGCGGGCGCGGGTCCGGGTGGCAAGATTTCCGGCTCGCCCGGTTTGACCTGGTTGCGGGTGACAAAGAAGACGGCGGCCGTCCAGGTGGGAAACAGGTCGAAGCCGGGAAGCAGTTCGGCAGCGAAGGTGGGCAGGAAGGCCCAGTGCCAGCCCAGCAGGCGGATCAGCAGCGCGGCAACAACGACATCGAGGGCGGTGTCGGCCGGGGAGAAGGCTCCTTCGGCAAACGTCGGGAACACGGCAATCTGTGCGACGTCGGCAGCCAGGGCAATGATCCACGCCATTCGCAGTTCAGGGGTCTTCAGGTTGTTCCAGAATTCACGGAGTCGCATGGGCCCACACCTCTCGTTGACCTCAGGATAACGCGTACCGGGAGCGGGGGAAAGCGGCAGACACCCCGACAGTCCGGTGTCGGGTTGCTGTTTTCAACTGTGCCCGAACAATCAGGAGGGCAGGAGCAAAGCCGCCAACCTGGGCGAATCGGCGGCGCAGAACAACCTGGGCGGAATGGATCTGCGGGGACTCGGAGTTGAGCGAGACGAAGCTCAGGCTCAGGCTTCTGGAACATACAGAGGCGCTGGAAGGATGGAGTTCTAGAACAGCTTTCCGGCCCGGGCCGCAGCGGCCAGGGGCTTGCGGTAGAGCGTGCATCCCTTGTGCGATTCGGACTGGAAGGCGAGGTCTATACTGGGGAGTTTCTCTCCGTCGCCGAGCAGCAGGTATCCCCCGGGTTCGAGGTACAGATGCAGGCGTTGCGCCAGGGCCATGCGCTGCGCGGTGGAGAAGTGTGGGAGCACGTCCATGCAGAAGATGCAGTCGAAGCGGCCGAGATAGGCGGGACGGGCCAAGTTCATCTGCGTGAAAGTGATCAGGTTGCGCAGCCGGGGCTTCGCCAGAACATGCTGATCGACACGAGCGAAGTACTCGCGAACCAGCGTCGAGCGGAGCGCTGCGACCGCAGCCTGCGGATAGAGTCCGCGCTCGGCGAACGTCAAGGCGCTCTGGCGGACATCGCTAGCCAGAATATGAATAGTCCAGCCTGCGCCACTGTGGTTCATCGCGGTGCAGACCGACAGAGCGATGGAATATGCCTCTTCGCCCGTGGAGCAGCCTGCACTAAGAACGCGAAGGCTTTGTCCGCTCTCGCCGGATTTGCGGAAGTGCAATTCGGGGAGGATGTACTGCTCGAAGGTCGAGAACGTGGAGGGATGGCGGAGGAAACCGGTTTCTCCATCGAGCACGAGATCGAGCAGCCGTTCACACTCGCTGTCGGAAGCCTGCAAGCGGCCGAGCAGATCGGCCACCGAAGCCAAGCGGCGCTGTTCGAGATACCGGGCTAACCGATCGCACAGCACCTCCTGGGGAGCATTGAGCAGCACGCCGGCCTGGCGCTCAAGCAGCAGGCGGAGCTCGGTGATTTCGTGCTCCAGCACAAAGTTCGCGGGCGACGGTTGCCCGCGATTGTTTCCTCCGTAGTGGACACCAGTGCTCATGCAATTCCGCCGGGAGCTGCAAACGATGCTCCGAATTCGGCTATCAGATTCGCATCGGCCTCGGGCGGAGCAGTCGTAAAGGGCTCCAGAACCGCGCCGAATCTTCCTCTCTACAGACCTATCTGGGCCGCGGCCGCTGCCGGCCGCGCGCCGGGTTCGTTCCGGGGCTGCTTTTCCGCAAAACTCAATTCCTTCTCCAGCGAGGAAAAGCGCTGGAGGATTTCGTGCATCCGCAAGGACATGTGACGGATGGTGTCAAGCTGGGAGCGCACATCAGCCGTGAACGCCCCAGGCTCAAGCAGCAACAACTCGGCGTTGCCCAACACCGAGGTAAGCGCGTTGTTCAGCGAGTGCCGCATGTCGATGACGTACTGGCCCAGTGTGGCATTGCGTTTGAGGGCCAGATTCAACTGCTCGGCGCGTTCGGCGCGCTTCACCGCGTCCATGCGGCGCAAGGTCTCAACCGCGAGGCACACCAGAGTGTCGGGCCAGTTCTCGTGAAAAGCGATCGCGAGGACGCGAGGAAAGGCGTGGCGAAGGATGTGCAACGTTTCCTGGTGGGCTGCGAGGGCGAGGATTGGCCGGCCAGTTTTTTCGAGCTCGCGGAGCGTGGAGCGGAGAGTCTGTTGGCCACTCGGGGTCCCGATGGTCGCGGGAGGACCAACGATGGCGATGTCGAAGTTTGGGTGGGAGGCCGCACGATCGGCCGCCACGAAAACCGGGACAACCCGCTCGCTCTGCCAGCGATCGGAAAGCTGGCGAAGGAATTCTGCGTCGTCGGGAAGCAACAGCACCGTGCGCTGATCCATTGTGGGCATATCGATTCCCGCTAGCTCGCTAATTTCCGCCAGAGGAGTCCGGATTCCAGGAATCGTCGCCGGAGACTTCGAACTCGGGAGCCTGGTCGGCTGTGACGTTGAACTTTGCCGGGGCGGCAGCCGCGGCGGCTTTGGCGGCCGGCTTGGGAGCCGCTGGCTTGCTCGCAGGCGAGGCGGCGGTTGCTTTCGCAGCTGGAGCGGATGCGGCTGCTTTCCTGGCCGGAGCGGAAGCCACCTTGGGTGGTGCCTGCGATGACTTTGCGGTGCCGCGGCCCAACGCGTCGTCAATCGCGGCGCGCAGATCCACCAGCATGCGCAGCGGCTGCCCCGAGGAGTATTCGGCCTGGAACATCACCTTCCAGGACTGGCAGATCATGCGCAGGCGCAGGATCGGTTCGTCGGCCGAGAATTGGGCCCGCCGGCAATCAATGCTGGTCACACCTTTCTGCTCCAGTTCGCGCAGGCCGTCGAAGATAGCATTCAGGTCCTGATGCATGAGGCGGAAGAAGCTGCGGCGCATCAGGAAACTGAAGCGCGCGAACGACACCATGGCAACGGGCAGGAAGTAATTCTCCCCGCTCTGGATCTTGATCTTGCGGCCCTGTTCGAGGATCCCGCTGTGCAGAAGTTCGTTGAGCGTTTTGGCAGTCTGCGCAGACTGGAGCACCTTGTCGAGCGGCTGGAGCCAAACTGGAACTGTAGTATCGACCGCGCCGAGAACGGGCGAAAGCGTTCTGGCGACGTATTCGAGCGTCACCGAACTGTCTTCCAGGCGCGAGGGCGAGGCCAGCGAAAACAGTTGCACCAGCAGGAAGTCGATCTTGTCGCGATCTGCCGGTGACTTCTCGTCCTTGTGCAGATGATGCAGCAGCAGCGTCTGCAGCAGTTGCGGTGTGACCCTGGTGGTGGTCTGCAGGAACTGGCGCAACTGGTGAATCTGGATGCGCTCATCCATCTGGTTGAGCCATTGCCGCGCGTGCTCTATCGATTCCTCCGGAGCCTGCTCGACTCCGGCGTCAAGGTCATTGCAGGGCGTCAGGTCGATCACGAACTCGCGCGCCAGCGCGGAGTAGGTCGGATACAGAACGCGGGCGGCGTTCCATTCGGCGGACAGCCGGTGCGGTTCAGGACTCATAAATCTCTCGAAGGCGGGATAGGCTCCCCTCTTCCCGGTTAGGAAGAATATGCGGGGAGCCGTCGTATCCGCGTTTACGGGAAACTGGTTATGCACGGAAGAAACCAAAGCAAAAGCCGGAAGGTCGTGGGGGTTAAGTACATGAAAACAGGAAGAGGAGCCCACCGAGACAGCGAATGAAGGCGCCCAGAACGGCACCCATCGTCTCAAAATGAAACAAAATCTCAGAGAATCTATAGAAACTCGCCCTTGAAGCCCACCCTTCCATCGCACGACGTCGGGACGGGGCACCCGCTGAAGGACGGGGCACCCGCTATTGCAGCGACGGGCTGGAAAGCGAATGCGGTCGACCGCCGATGTTATAGCGCTTCAGCTTGCGGTAGAGGGTCGCCCGGCTGATGCCTAACATCTTGCCCGCCAGCACTTTGTCTCCTTTTACCTGCTCAAAGACGCGTTCGATGGTGTTGCGCTCGATGTCCTCGAGATCCGTGGCCAAGGGGAAGTCGATCGATGAGGCGGTGCGAATCTCGGCTGGTTGCGAGACATTGGCAATGGCCGGAGGCAGATCTTCCAGGTCGATAAGCTGGCGGTCCCCGAGCGCCACCGCGCGAGCCATGCAGTTCTCCAGTTCGCGGACGTTGCCGGGCCAATCGTACTGCAACAGAGATTTCATGGCAGCGCTCGTAATCTGCACCGGGCGGGTGGGCGTACAGCGCTCCAGGAACCAGTGCGCCAACATGGGAATGTCGGAGCGGCGTTCGCGCAGAGCGGGCACGTGGAGGGTTACAACGTTCAGCCGGAAATACAGGTCTTTGCGGAAGGCGCCGGAGCGGTATTCCTGCTCGAGGTCGCGATTGGTGGCGGCCATGACCCGCACGTCGACCTTGACGCGCTGATTGCTACCGACCGGGCGAACCTCTTTTTCCTGCAGGGTGCGCAGCAACTTGGCCTGCATTTCAAGCGGCAGTTCGCCGATTTCGTCGAGGAAGAGCGTGCCGCCATCGGCGGATTGGAAAAGTCCGGTGCGCGACTTGAGCGCACCAGTGAAGGCGCCCTTTTCGTAGCCGAACAGTTCGCTTTCGATCAGCGTGGGGACAAGCGAGCCGCAATCGACTGCCACGAAGGGACGGTTCGCAAATGATCCGCGGAAATGAATCGCGCGGGCCACCAGTTCCTTGCCGGTGCCACTCTCGCCGGTGATGAGCACCGGGGTACGCGTGTCCTTCAAGCGCGAAACCATGCGCAGCAAATCTTGAATCTTCGCCGAGGAGCCGACGATGCCGTGCAACTGGGTTTCGGTGTCCATGCGGTCGCGCAGGAACTGGTTCTCTTCGACCAGGCGGACTTTTTCGGCCATGCGGCGCAGGAAGAGTCGCAGTTCCTCGAGCGGCGAGAAGGGCTTGGCGATGTAGTCGTAAGCGCCCAGCTTCATAGCCTGCACGGCCGTCTCGACCGACCCGTGCCCGGTCATGACCGCGACCTCAGCGCGCGGGAGCATCTTCTTCACCTTCTCGAGGAACTCGAGGCCCGACATTTGCGGCATCACCATGTCGGTGAGGATCATGTGCGCGGGTTGCTCTTCGAGCAGGGCGATAGCTGCCTCGCCGCTGGCGGCTTCGAGGCAGACAAATCCCAGGGCTTCGCCGACCGTGATACAGAGGCGGCGGATGCTTTGCTCGTCGTCGACGATCAGGAGACGGATCCTAAGGTCTTCGCTCACAGTGCCTTCCCCATAGTCTTTTCAACAACCGAGATGAACTGCTGCACGCGGAATGGTTTTTCCACGCAGGGCGCGCCGGTGCGACGCAGGGTTTCGACGGTTTGTTCGTTAGCGATGTCGCCGGTGATGAACACCAGGCGCGCCGCCAGTTCGGGACGGTGGGTGGAGATCCAGGCATGGACGTCGGCGCCGTTGACACCGCCGGGCGTCACCATGTCAGAGACGACGCCCAGGAACTCGCCAGTTTTCAGCAACTGCACGCCCTGGGCACCGGAGTTGGCGCAGACAACGTGATAGCCGCTCCGCTCCAGGGTGGCGGAGACGTAGGCCATCACGGCAGGCTCGTCTTCGATCAGCAAGATCGGCAAGGGGCTGGGTTTGACAGCAAGAAGGCTCATCGTTGTGGGACTCCTGCGGCGACACCCAGCGAGGCCGACTCAGAAACGGCCGGCAGGCGAACGATAAACGTCGCCCCGGGTGCGCCAGTGTTGTTGTGACACAGAATTTCTCCGCCATGCTCGCGGACGATGCCGTAGCAAATGCTCAATCCAAGACCGGTGCCCTTCCCCACTTCTTTCGTGGTGAAGAAAGGATCGAAGATGCGGTCAGGCTGGGTGATGCCGTGGCCGTTGTCGCGGAACGAAACCTCGACGTAGGTGCCGAGGCTAGCGGTCATGATTTCGATGCGGGCAGAGCGGCCCGTTTCCCGCACGGCATCGTAGGCGTTGTTCATGATGTTGAGGAAAACCTGCTGGAGTTGGTGGGAGTCCCCGACCACCGGAGGCAGGCTCTCGTCGAGGTGCTCGACCACTTCGACGCCGTGGCTGTTGAAGTCGTAGGCGCGCAACTGGACGGTGCGGCGCAGGATGCTGTTGAGTTCCACGGGCTTGCGCTGGGGCGGCATCTGGCGCGCGAAGCTGAGCAGGTTCTGCACGATCTGCTTGGTGCGCTGGGCCTCTTGCAGGATGACGCGCAGGTCTTTTTGCGCAGCTGCGGGCATTTCTGGGTTCTCGATGAGCAGATCGGCAAAGCCGAGGATGGCAGTAAGAGGATTGTTGACCTCATGCGCAACTCCGGACACGAGCTGGCCGACAGCCGCCATCTTCTCGGCGTGGATGAGCTTGGACTGCAGCATGGCAGAGTCGGTGATGTCGGTCATCACGACCACAATGCTGGTGACGATGCCCTGCTCGTCGCGCATGGGGCTGAGGTTCACCGAAAACTGCCCGACGCGGCCATCCCCGCGCAACACTGGCAAGTCCAAGTTGTCGACCTGATGGCCGGAGAGTGTCGAATTCAAGGCATCGGCTAGGACGGGCCGGCGGTTCGGCGAAACCAATTCGGCGAGCGGACAGCCGAGGAGCTGACGCTGCTCATAGCCGGCGTCATACCACCGACGGTTGGCATAGCTGATCAGCCCGGCGGTGTCGACCACCAGGATCAAGCTCTGCGTGTTGTTAAGAATTTTCTCAGAGAAGTCGCGGGCGTGCTGCAGTTCGGACTGGAAGGTCTTGAGGCCTGTGATGTCGAGCATCAGGCCGCGATACTGCAATACCTGGCCGTGCGCATCGGGAACCGCGAAGGCATTGATGAGCACGTGGATGGCGGATCCGTCCCTGCGGCGAAGCACTTCTTCGTGATTGCGGATGACCCCCTGCTGCTGGATCTCTTCGCTCAAGTAGCGCAAGCGCTCGGGCGAAGAGTAGACCTGGGTGGCGATATCGACCTTGAGCAATTCCCCGCGATCGCGATAGCCCAACATACGCACGAGGGCGTCGTTGACCTCGATGAAGTGCCCGGAAGGAACCGCGAAGAACAGGCCTTCCTGGATGTTGTCGAAGAGTTCGCGGTAGCGACGCTCCGCCTCGCGGCGGTCGGTGATGTCCTTGAGCACGTGAATGGTGTGCTGGCCCTCTTTCGCGGAGGCGTGAATTCGTGAGGTGGACACCAGGTACATACGATCGAGGACGGAGTGCAGGTATTCGTCGGTGCTTTCCGAGGAGGTGCGGCAGAACGGGCAACCGTGAGCAGGAGAGTCGTTGGCCAGCGCGACCAGCGCGCGCATATTGACGCCGACGAGTTCGCTGGGCGGAACGCCAATGAATTCGGCGAGTGAGCGGTTGACGCGCAAAACATTCTGGATTTCATCGTGCACGATGATGAAGTCGGTGATCGCGTCGAAGATTTCCATCCAGTGCCGGTTGGCCTTGTCGACGCGCGTGAACAGGCGTGCGTTTTCGAGGGCAACGGAGGCGTGGCTGGCGATGGCCTGCAGCAGTTGCTGATCTGCGTTGGTTACGGTCTTGCCGCGATTGGCGAGGCAGAGAGCACCAACCGATTCTTCGCCCGATCCCTTCAGGCGAAGGACGGCGCAGTCGGTCCAGCCCAGGGCGGAGGCCAGGGCCGAACCCAGCAGTTCCGAGGCTTCCCCGTTAAAAAGCCGCTGCGGATGAACGGTCAGCAATTCCGAGAGGGCGTGGCTTAAGCGGCGCTCAAGGCTGCGATTCGAAGGCTCGGCCTGTTCGCCATTTTGCAGGACGGCAGTCTCCAGGACCGTGTCCTCGTACATCGCAAGAGCGGCCGCTCCGGCGCCGGTCAACTGCATGGCGTGTTTGACGAAACGGCGGTTGAAGTCGGGCTGGTGAACCAGGCTACTCAGCTCAAAAGCCAGCCCCATGAGCGCTTCGGCGCGACGGCGATGCTGCTCGGAGAGGTGGACGTTGTGCATGGCCTCCAAAGCGACCGCCACTTGCGCGGCCAGAGCGCGGGCGCGCCGAGTGTCCTCCGGCGCGATGCTGGCATGGTCGAGGCGGTCGAGCACGCCGAACATGCCCATGACTTCGCCATCGGAACCCAGCAGCGGCACAGCGAGGATCTGCTTGATGTCGAACTTCGCGATGGCTTCCAGATTCGCGCCGTCGAGCTGGCGGGCATCGTCATTCCAGAAGACTTCCTTGGCCAGCAAGGCACGGGTGGCAATGCCCTCGGGGAAGGTGAGATCGACATGCCGAGCTGTACCCTTTTCCGCGCCCAGGCGCACGCGGAAAGCGCCCTCTTCGAGCAAGCCAATGAAGCAGCGGCCGAAGCCAAGGAAGTCCGCGGCGCGGACAACGAAGGCTTCCAGGAACTTTTCGAGATTGCCGATGGAAGTCAGCTCGGAGGAGATCTCGAGCAACTGGTGCAGCTCGTGAGCCTGACTGCGGGCGGTCGAGTAAAGCTCGGCGTTGGCGAGCGCGACGGCGCCAAACCCGGTGACCGCGGAAATGAGCGACTTCTCGTCGGAGGTGAAGATCCCGTCCGCGCGTGGGTAAACGAGGATCGCGCCTTGGGTTCGCGAAGTGCGGAAAGGAGCAGCCATCAGCATGCCGGATGAAATCAATTCGCCCAAGCCGTGAGTGTCCGAGTCGATGGTGACGGTGATGGGCTCTCCCGCCGCGACGGCGCGGGCAGCAATATCGGCTGCCGTGCGAAGCACAGTGCGATCAAAGCGGGCGCGGGCGGTATTGCCGGCCATGGAGGTTTCGGCGGCGACTCCCTTGAGCTCGAACGGTCCTTCCTGGCGCACAAAAACGCAGACCAGGCGCGCCCGCAACAGCACCCGGATACGGTCGGCGAGGGCCTCAATGACGGCGGCGACGTCGGGATTGCCGTGGAGGGCGTGGGCGACCTCTGCCAGGATTTGGGCACGACGATGGTCTTCCCTGGAGGCCTCGGTCAGGCGACGAGCTTCGAGCAGGCTGCCGAGTTGCCCGGCCACGATGGTGGCCTTCGCGGCGAGGTCGTCGTTAAAGAAGCCCGGGTTAGAGTCGTGCAGGAAAGTGATGGCCCCCAGAACTTCGTTCGAGACGACCAGCGGGGCTGCCATCATGGAGCGGGCCTGGAACTCGATGGCCCGCGGGTACCTGGTCGGGTCCAGGAAATTTGTAAAGATGGTGCGGCGCCTACGGACGGCTTCGCCCGAAACGGCGCTCTCGGAGGACTTCATTCGCATGCCGCGAAAGCGCTCAGCGAACAACCCGTCGGCCTCGGCCCCGATCAATTCGCCGGGGGAAAGCGACTGCCAGAAATAGACACCCGCGACCTGGAAGAATTCTCGCGTTTCACGGCAAAACAAACGAATCAGCGACGCTGCGTCCGCGCCCTGAGCCGCTGCTGCCGAAAAGCGCAGGAGCAACTGCTGAAAAGCTTCGTCGGAACGGGGGCTAGAACCGTTGACGAGCGTCATGTCTCCCGGCGGCATGGTGAGCGGAACACCGCGAACGACCTCAACTTATCTTTCCAAGTATTTGAAGATAAGGGGAAAGTACCTTGCAATCTCAAATTGAGTCAAGCGAATAAGGCCTCAGGGGTGTCGAGGTGGGAAATCCCAGAAAAGGCCGCAGAAATCGAAGTCTCAACATGAGACTCGCCTGGATTCATGAGAGGCAACGACGGCAGGGAGTCATTCCCGGCGACCCTTAGTGCTTTCCATGCTGTTCTGGGACAGCGACTTAACGCAGTCACCAAAGTAACGTTCCCGACGATAAAGCTGGTACGGCTGTTGCACCTGCCGGGGTAGGATTTTTTTTACGGGAGGGCCTGTGTCCGCACGAGGCTTCGAACGCTGGTTCATGAGAGCCGCCTTGGCGGTCCTTACAGGAGCGATTTTGTTGCACCCGGTCTCGGGTCGAGCCCAGGAAGAGATCACGCGCAAGGTGAAGACCAAGGTGGCTCCGGCGTATCCGGAGCTGGCGCGGCGCATGAGCATCTCCGGAGTGGCGAAAGTGCAGATCGTGGTGGCCACCAACGGGTCGGTGAAGAGCGCCAAAGTCGTGGGTGGGCACCCGCTATTGGCCAACGCCGCGGTAGACGCGGTAAGGAAGTGGCGCTTTGAGCCTGCGGCGGAAGAGACCACGGGCATCGTGGAATTCAAGTTCGATCCCACGGTCGCCACCCAATAAGCGCGGAGCGGGGAGTGGGTGGCCGGTTGTTCAGGGGAGGAGTGGCGATGACGCTGGGCAAAAAACTTTACATCAGTTTCGGACTCGTCCTGATGACGGTGGTCCTGCTGTTTCTGGCCAACTGGCGGGCCGTGACCCGCGAGCACGAGGCGAAGAAGGCGGCCGGCAAGTCGCTCGAACTGGCCGAGGCCACGGACGCGGTGAAGTTCCAGATGATGCAGAACCGCCTCTACCTCAGCAATTACCTGCTCAGTGGCGACACCCGCGAAGTGGACCGGATGAACGAAGGTGTCCGCATCCTCAACGAGAAGCTGGACAAGGCACAGGCACTGGCCAATTCCGAACAGCAGAAAACAGCCCTCGAAAAAGTGCAGCAACTGGAGCAAAGCTGGGCGAAGGAATTCGCGCAGCCGCTGGTCGACAAGCGCAAGGATGTGGACAGCGGAAACGCCACCGTGGCGGAACTGCAGATTTTCTATTTGCAGAAGGACGCTTCTTCGTGGGTGAAGAACTCGACCGAGTTCCTGGACGTGGCCGATAAAGAGAACAAGAAGATCGTCGAAGACCGGCGCATCTCCGACGAGGCGGCGGCCAACTGGACTATCGCAATTTCCGTGACCGGTCTGATCCTCGCGCTGCTGTTCGGAGGCTTCATTGCCTATCGCACCTCGCTCTCCATCACCGAACCCCTCGCCAAGCTGATGACGGTGGCACACAAGATCGGCAATACCGGCGACCTCGACCACAACATAGAGATCGACACCCAGCGGCAGGACGAGATTGGAGAGCTGGCGCGCACGTTCGCGAACATGGTCACTTACCTGAAAGAGATGGCCGGAGTTTCGGAAGCCATCGCGAACGGCGACCTCATGGTGGAAGTCGAGCCCCGTTCGAAACAGGACACCCTGGGTCATGCCTTCCAGCAGATGGTGCAGAGCTTGCGCGGATTGGTGCGCAGCGTGCGTGACCTGGCTTCGCAAGTGGCGAGCGCATCGAGCCAGGTGGCAGGGGCTTCCGACGAGTCCGCGAAGATCAGTCTGCAGGGTTCATCGGCCATTGATGAAGTCACCAGCACCATGCACGAGATGAGCGTCAACGTGCAGAACATGGTGAAGAGCACGCAGACGCAGGCGTCGAGCGTGAGCGAGACTTCAGCCTCGATCGACCAGATGGTGGCCTCGATCCAGCGCGTGGCGGATACGGCCAAGGTGTTGCTCGACATTTCGAACCGGTCGCGCGAAGAAGTGCACAGCGGCATCACCACCATGGACAAGGCCACCGAGGGCCTGAACAAGATCAATACCACCATCAAGTCGTCGGGAGCCATCATCGATGCGCTCGGGCAGCGGGCGGATGACATCGGCAAGATCATCGAGGTCATCGACGACTTGGCCGAGCAGACCAACCTGCTGGCACTGAACGCGGCCATCGAAGCGGCGCGCGCGGGCGAGCATGGCCTGGGCTTTGCGGTGGTGGCGGACGAAGTCCGCAAGCTGGCGGAGAAGTCGGCGCAGTCGACCAAGGAAATTTCCGAACTCATTCAGAGCATTCAGAAGGAGGCGCGCAAGGCCGTCGAGAACATGGACGACAGCACTTCGATCGTCAACCAGGGCCTGGAGCTGGGCGGAGAACTGAACGGTGCGCTACGCAAGATCTCGAACGTGGTCACCGAAGTCTACAAGTTCGCGCAGGAGATCGGCGCTGCGACCAACGAGCAGTCGCATGGATCGTCGCAGATTGCGCGGGCGACGACGCGGCTGAACGAAATCACGCACGAGATCAACTCGGCGGTGGAAGAACAGGCTTCGGGCGCACAAGCAGTCGTCAAGGCGATGGAGCGCATGCGCGAACTGATTCAGCAGTCGACCTCGGGCTCGACCGAGTTGGCGGCTTCGGCGGAACAGATGTCGAAGATGTCTCGCGAGCTACTGGACGCGCTGGAACGTGTAGCCGGACGCACGGGCGATGTCGACCACGCGGCCCCCAGCGAAAAAGTTCCAGCCAAGGGCGCCCGTCGCGCTACGGCAGGAGCCTGATCCATGAGCAGCGAGCGGCACAGCAACCGGGAACTGCAGATCGTGGGCTTCCGGGTGGGCAACGAGACCTACGGGGTGCCTATCACGGCGCTGCATGAAATCGTGCGCGTGCCCGATATCACGGCGGTACCCGACGCTCCTGAGTACATGGAAGGGGTCATCAACCTGCGCGGCAAGATCGTCTCGGTGATCGACCTGCGCAAGCGCTTCGGGATCAAGGACACAGCGCCCAGCCGGAGAAACCGGATCCTGGTCGTCGAGTTCAACGGCCGGCTGTCGGGCTTGATCGTCGATTCCGCTTCCGAAGTCCTGAAAATTCCTCCCGCTGATGTGGAACCGCCACCGGCGGTGCTGCAGGAAGGCGGATTGAACTGCATTACGGGACTGGGGAAGTACCAGGGCCGGCTGATCATGCTGTTGGATACGACGAAGCTGCTGGAGTCGGGCAACCTGCGCGGGCAGAAGGCGCAGGCTGAGAGCAAGGCGGCGAACTCCAAAGCGGAGGTCCGCGGCGCGGCTGCCCGCTAGGCAGAACGAACCGGAACCACATGGGGACATCAGGGGCAGCACCGGCGCCGGTACTCACCGAAGCGGAACTGAAGCTTCTGCAGGCGCTCATCTACCAGGAATGCGGCATGCATTTCGACGAGCGCCGCACGCACTTTCTGCAGGACCGCCTGCTGCGGCGGCTGAAGGAATGTCACATGGATTCCTTCTACAGCTACTACCGCCTGCTGATCAGCGATAAGGGCAAGGGCGAGCTGGCGGTGCTGCTCGAGAACCTGACGGTCAACGAGACCAGCTTCTTCCGCAACCGGGCGCAACTGGATCTGTTCCACAAGTACGTCCTGGAAAATCTGCTGCACCGCAAGCAGGACCGGCGCGACTTCTCGCTGCGCTTCTGGAGCGCGGGCTGCTCGACCGGCCAGGAAGCCTACACAATGGCCATGCAAGTGGCGGACGGGCTGGCCTACTACTACATGCGGAACCCGCTGCCGGTGGAGACGCCGACGCCGAAACCCCTGGTCCCTCATCCCTGGAAGGTCGAAATTCTCGCCAGCGATATCAGCTACTCGGTGCTACGGGCCGGGCAGCATGGCCTCTACAACGAAACGCAAATGGCGCCGGTGGAGTACAGCTACCGCCTGCGCTACTTCGACAAGCTGGGCGAGCGCTATGCGGTGAAGAAGGCGCTGAAAGAGATCGTCCACTTCGACTTCCACAATTTGAAGACCGAGTACCTGCCGCAGCGCAATGACGTCATCTTTTGCCGCAACGTGATGATGTATTTCGACGAGGCCGAGCAGAAGCGGCTGATCGACAAGTTTTATCGCTGCCTGAATCCCGAAGGCTATCTCTTTGTCGGCCATGCCGAGAGCCTGCTCGGACTGACGGACAAATTCCACATGGTGCACCGCAACAGCGGGACGGCGTATCAGCGGATCGAGGCCAAGCTATGAGCCAGTCCGACGAGCGCATGACCGAACTTCGGGAGCTCTTCTTCGAGAGCGCGCAGGAACTGCTGCAGGCGCTCAATGAGGAGGCGCTGAAGCTCGAGAAGCATCCCGGCGATTCGGAGATCGTGCGCAGCCTGCGGCGGATCGTGCATACGCTCAAAGGCGATGCGGCGGCCTGCGGCTACCGCGAGCTGAGCGAAGTCGCACACCAACTGGAAGATGCGTTGGCGCTGGAATCGGCAGCCGCGCATGCCACGCTGGCCGAGGTCGCCTTTGCGGCGGCCGATCTGTTCTCGGCCATGCTGAACGCGTACCGCAAGCGCGCCAAGCTGCCTTCCCGCGAACCGCTGCGCAAGATGGTCAAGAAGCTGACGGCGGAACCGGCTACCAAGGCACGCGGTCGCAAGAAGGCGGCGGTTACAGCCAAGACGCTGGGCTGGACGGAATACGAAAAGCTGGCCGTGCAGAAGGCGCAGGAACTCGGCCAGTTTGTGTATCACGTGCAAGCGCAGATCGATCCGCACTGCGCCATGCCCATCGCGGGCCGGCAACTGGTGCAGAACGCGCTGGCGAGCATCGGTGAAGTGCTTGCGGCAAGACCCGAAGCGGGATCTCCCACTGCGACCAAGCAGGTCGATTTCCTGCTGGGCACGACGAAGAGTGCGGAGGAAGTCCGAGCGAAATGCCAGATCCCGACGATCATTTCCAGTGTAAAGGCTGCGTTGCTTCCGGGACAGGTGGCGGCCCCGGCAGCACGGGCCACTAAGAAAGCTGCGAAGGAACCGGAACACGAGCCGGTTGAGGCTCGAACCGCGGCGGAGCCCGAAGTCGCGCCGTTGGCAGAGGTCCACGAAGTTGCCGCCGAAGCCGGAGCTCCCGCCCACGGCGCAACCGTGGAGAACATCCTGCGCGTCGACGCCGAGCGCATTGACAGCGTGCTCAACCTGGTGGGCGAACTGATTATCGGCAAGTCGATGCTGCAGCAGGCGCTCAACGAGCTGTCGAAGACTTACCCCAAAGACTCGCTGCGCGGAAAGTTTGCTGATGCCATGGCGTTCCAGGCACGGGTACTGAACGATCTGCAGCGCTCGGTGATGAAGATCCGCATGGTGCCGGTAGATCAGTTGTTCCGGCGCTTCCCGCGCATGGTGCGAGATGTGGCACGGCAATGCGGGAAGGAAGTTGAGCTGGTGGTGAGTGGACAGGACACCGATCTCGATAAAAGCATTCTGGATGCGATCGCCGAGCCGCTGACCCACCTGGTCCGCAATGCGATCGGGCATGGGCTGGAGACCGCGGAAGAGCGGCAGAAAGCGGGGAAGCCGGCCCCGGGGACGCTGCGGCTGGGAGCGTATCACCAGGGCAACCAGGTAATCGTCGAAGCCAGCGACGACGGCCGGGGCATGGACATTCAGCGTATCAAGGCGCGGGCGATCGAGATGGGGCTGATCAGCAGCGAGGATGCGGCCCGGCTGAGCGAAAACGAGATCATGGAGTTTGTGTTCCGCCCCGGGTTCAGCACGGCGCGCGAAGTAACCGAAATATCCGGACGCGGCGTGGGCATGGACGTGGTGCAGAGCGTCCTGCACCGGCTGAAGGGGACGATCCACATCGAGTCGCATCCCGGGCAGGGCACGACGTTCCGCCTGAAGCTGCCTCTGACGCTGGCCATCATCAAGGCGCTCCTGTTCCAGGTGCAGCAGCGCCTGTAT
>Ga0182037_10000189_pt1 | contig 28014 bp, 28 predicted proteins | sample sta12Cox44000082_FD_125974 | JGI IMG/M metagenome (GOLD analysis project Ga0182037, IMG submission 125974) | Lab enrichment of tropical soil microbial communities from Luquillo Experimental Forest, Puerto Rico - statoxic.12C.oxic.44.000.082 | ecosystem: Environmental > Terrestrial > Soil >... | reverse complement strand
TCGCAACGGGAGTACGTATCACCCTACTGGATAGCGGTTAACTACGCACGATTAGGAGACCGCGAACATACCTTCGAGTGGCTGGAAAAAGCCTACGCGGAGCGGGCGGGTTTGGTGTACGTAAAGGCCGAAGAAGCGTTTGAGCCGTTTCACTCTGATCCGCGCTACGCTGACCTGCTGAAGCGCATGGGGTTGCCGCAGTGACCGACGTTTCGACCTCTAGAAGGATGCCGACCCCGACATTCCGATCCTGAAAGAAGCCAAGGCGGAGTATGCGAGGCTGCAATAAATCTCTACTTCCGGTTCGCCGGAAGGGGAAGGAATTCCCAATTGTTCAAAGGGTAATTGCGCTCAGACCCCTTGAGCGAAGCTACTTGCCCTTCCGCTCGTCGCCCCCCGCACGCCGCTCGTCGCGCGTAAGCTCGCCAGAGTTCGCACGCCGCTCATGGATCGCTCGTTTACTCATAAGTTAATAGAGTTAACTAGTTCGTTACGGGGTGGCCCCGTTTTTCCGAGCGTATCCACTACCCCCTTCATGCATTGACCCCGTTTTTCAACCGCCTGTAATATTGCGACGATCTCCCTACCACGCCCGTGCATTCTTAGGCGCTGCTAGCTCTCATGCACTCGAAGCTCGCCCACGCGAATTCCAGCGTTTCCGCCGGCCTGTCGATCGCGCGCATTTGTTTTACTAGCCGAAGATTTCGTTGACCTTGTCGCGCACCTGCGGGCTTCGCGACGGTTTCAGGTACCGCATCGTGCTCTCAATGTCGGAGTGACCGAGCCACAGCTGTACGGTGCGCAAATCCACGCCGGCCCAGAGCGACCATGTGGCGAACGTCGCGCGGAATTTGTGAAGCCAGAAGTTCTCTTTCTTCAGCTTGGCGCGCTCCGCCGCGGCCTTCAGGCAGTCTAGAAAGTCCAATTTGGGATTGCAGCCGGCCGTAGGGAAGATCAACGGGCAGGCCCTGTCGGTCTTGGATTTCCACGCCTTTAGGCTGGCCGCCAGCTTTGCCGGAATGGGGATTTCGCGTTCCCTATAGGCCTTTGGCGTCCAGCCGCGGTCGGGCTTGTGTGTAACGCGAACGGTAGCGTGGGAGAAACTCACGTCCGACCAATATGCATGCATGACTTCCTGCTCTCGCATGCCGGTCATGAGAAAGAACTCGAACCACAGACGCTCTTCGGCACTACAAACCGAAAACAACTTGTCCAGGTCTTCCTGCTCGTAGATCTCGGGCTCTTCCTCAGTGAAGCGCGGCCAATCGTTCTTGCCAGCCAGGCCACGGATGCCGTGAGCCTTCAGAAAGGTCATTACGACCTCAAACTTGTTGTAGGTGCTCCGCGGCGATTGGTCCTTCTCGTCTCTCAGGAATGCCGCGAACTTGAGCAGGTCACGGCGCTCAACATCTTCGAGACGGAGTTTTGGGCAGGATTCAGTGAAGTAGCGCAGTGCCGTCGTATAAGCCGCGAGAGTCTTGGGCTTCTTCGTTAGCCCCGTTTCCTCCAGGAAGGCCTCGACCGTGGCCGCGATCGACCTGTGCCCGTTCTGACCCTCGGGCAGCACGGCCACCCCATTGTTCACGGCGTTTAGCTCCGCTTCCTTACGTTGGCGTAGTGCGCCCGCGTCGGCGGCATTCTTGCCCAGCGACAAGCGAATCCTTTTCCCGCCTTCACGCCATTCGAGATAGTACGCACCTTCAGGATGCCGCTCGTGCCGGCCATCGACCACCACGACATCCGGCTTGATGCGACCATTGGCAGACGTCACCACAGGGCAATAGCGGGGACCTTGTGCGGTCTGCACTCGTTTTGTGAGATGGACAGAATACCCTCCCGACCTGACGACGAACCGCTTCTGATTTTGTTGGCGTGTGACGTACTCGAGATTGGAAACCTGGTTGTGGGTGTAGTCGCCGTCTTTGTGGGTGATTTCGCGTTCGGATGGACGGTCCCCGAGGAACACCGTGGCAACCAAGCTGTGAACGGTGAACTTTCGGGAGAACCCATCGCTGGACAGGGTGACGTAGAGTCGCCCATTTTTCATCTTGATGGGTTGAAGAATCTTGCTGGTCTGGGTGTTGCGAACCTGCCCTTGATCTGAAACCTGATAAATGCCGCTGTACCCGACGACATCGCGCCATTGCTCGGCCATAACCTGCACTTTCTCCTTTTGCGGAAGGCCTGAAAAGGTATCTTCCGAGGACTCAGTGTAGGTATCACCGGCTTGCAAGTACTAGATAACGAACGTAATGGCGGAGAGGGAGGGATTCGAACCCCCGATACCCGTCAAGGTATGTCCGCTTTCGAGGCGGATCGTTTCAACCACTCACGCACCTCTCCGCGTCGGACAGAAGCAGCTAGCTAAGTATGAGGTCCTTCACAAAGGACGCTCAGGATTTCGTCAGCGGGCTCCCGCTTCGTTCACGCCCGCTAAACACCTCAACTTTGGAGGCGGATCCCTCGACTACGCTCGGGACTTCGACCACTCACGCACTCCCCGCGTCGGACAGAAGTAGTCGTCAGTCTTCAGTCGCGAGTCGTCAGTTCGAACCCACATGAGCTAGCCGCCGCTTTTCTCACGTCGTTCGCGGAAGAAGGACTGCAACAACTCCGCGGAACGGCCGGCTAAGACCCCGCCTTTGACTTCCATGCGGTGATTTAATTGCGGGTGGTTCAGAACCTGCATGACCGAGTGAACCGCTCCCGCTTTAGGGTCATCCGCACCGTAGACCAATCGACGGATACGCGCGTGAACCAATGCTCCGGCACACATCGCACACGGTTCAATTGTAGCAAACAGCTCGCAGTCGCCGAGACGGTGGTTACCAACGATAGCACTCGCCTCGCGCAGGGCGATGATCTCGGCGTGGGCAGTGGGGTCGTTGTCGGTGAGGTTGCGGTTCCAGCCGCGGGCGATGACGCGGCCATCGCAGACGACGACCGCTCCGACGGGCACTTCTCCGGCTTCAAGGGCACGCTGGCCAGCGCGGAGGGCTTCCTCCATATGGAGTTCGTCGCTGGAGTCATTGGTCGTTCGTCGTTGGTCGTTGGCTTTAGTCGTCGGTCGTGAGTCGTTGGTCGTCAGCACGGCACCGGATCCTCGGTTCCGGTAGTTCTTCCGACATTGTAAACGGCGACTGCGGCTCAGGTGGCGTTGCCGATCAGAGCAGATGCAGCACAGCCCGCAGGCTGTAAGGAAGTACGGCGACAAGGCGGGGAAAGAGCGCAGTCAGCACCCAGTGGCCTGCAAAGAGGGAGGGGATCGCGATGGCCATCCAGCGAAGGTCAGTCCGAGATGGAAAGAAGGCTTTCATGGCTGCCTCCTGGCAGTAAGTACGGAGGAGGAGCGGGAAAAGTTCCCGAGAGCCGGTATCAGGGGTCAGGAAAGACGGGTCGAAGTTGTTTTGTTAAGGAGGAATCTGGTTTTGTCCTCGAGAAAGCCCGCACCTCCGTGTCGTCGCGAGGCGAGGGGCGGACAGGAGTGTCCGCCCCTCACTGGCACCGGCGGTTGGCGTCCCGTGCCGAGTTTAGGGTATTCTAGCCGCGTTATGGGGATGCCCAATCTGCTCCGCAAGGTTCTTCTCCTGGATTTGCTGCAGGGGTTGAAAGTCACGTTCCTCTACCAGGATCCCAAGCAGAACTACACCGAGCAGTATCCGCTGGAGCGGCCGCAGGTGGCGGAGCGGTATCGGGGGGCGCCGCGGCTGAACGTCAATCCCGACACGGACGAGACCATGTGCATTGCCTGCGACCTGTGCGCCCTGGCTTGCCCCGAGCATCTGATCGTGGTCTCGAGCGAACGCAACGAGAAGACTCGCCGCAAGGAACTCACCAACTTCACCTACGATCTGAGCCGCTGCATGTTCTGCGGATTGTGCGAAGACGCCTGCCCGACGGATGCTCTCGAGTTGACCCAGGACTTCGAGCTGGCAAACTATTCGCGCGAAGACATGATCTGGGACCGCGAGGCCCTGGAGAAGGGTCCGCGGCCCACGGTGTACAAGAAGTAGCGTCCATCCCCGATTAAGTATGGATTAGAAACCAGCCACGCGGCGTGCCTGTAGAAGTGCGCTAGCCAAGGGTGGACACCGGGGAAGTGCCTGATTACTGGCTGCCCGCAACGGGATTGAACGACAAGTCGAAGCGCAAAGCCAACGAAGTTCCCCTGAACTGCTTGGGGAGAGACTGGAAGAGACTGGCGGCCTTTAAGCTGTTGATGACTGCCGCATCGAGGCTTGTGTCATTCGAAGATTCCTTTAGTTTCGTTTCCCCGAGCGTGCCATCCTTCTGTATGGCAAATTCGATGACAGCCCTGGTCTTCTTTTTCGCGGCCGCGGGGCTGAGGGCCGAGGGCGGGAGCCGCAACCATGCTTTCTACAGTGGGAGGAGCACCTCCTTGTTCAAATAAGGGCCAAAGTCGAAGCCGTTCGTGTCGCTGAGCACCATAATTTCCGCCGAAACTGTGATCGGAACGGCAGCTTCGCTTCCGGTTGCTCCGTGACCCGGGCGCGTGTTTGCTTGGATAACCTCTGAGCGCTGGCTTTCCGATAGTTTCTTATTGTCCTGCTTGTACGCTTGAAACTTCTGGGCATTCTCTAGAGCTTGCGATGCCGTGGTTTTCTCCTCCGGGGTGTTCGCCATCTTGGCAGCCAGTGTCGCGACCCGTACCGCATAGTCGGCTTCTCCCATCTGCTCCAGGACCGCGATTGCACGGAGCCGGTATTGAAGGTTGCCCGGTTCGCATTCCACCGACCACAAGGTCATCGAATAAGCTTCCTTCAGGTCCTGATGCGGCCCCGGCAAGGCCAACGCGTAAGCAAGATTGTCGTAGGCGGGACCGAAGGCCGGGTTGATCTTCACGACTGTCCGCAAACTCGCCTGGGCCTTACCGATAGAGTCATCATCCGGGCTCGACAGGAGTAGACTCCGCGCGTAATAGTAGTTTCCCCAATAGCTTTGCGGGTTCAGTTCGACGGCTTGCCGTGCCCACTTTTCTGCCTCATCCCGTTTTCCCTCGTGAAGGGAAAGGAAGCTCATGCTTTCGCAAGCGGCCGCCAGCTTCGGGTCCATCTTGAGAGTCTCTTCCAGCAGCGCCCGGGCTTCAGAATTGTGGTGGTCATGGGCCATCAAATCGGCGCGCATTGCTAGCGACTCGGCATCGGGAAGGCCGTGAGTCTGGAAACCTTTCTCGTCGAGCCTGGGAAGATCCATTGGTATTGCCGCGAAACGGGAGTTCTGCACATATTTGCGTAGTCCCGGCTCCAGGGATTTGGCATCCCCGATGGTTCGAAGGGCGGCGTCACTCTGGTCGACGCCCTTTGCGAGCAGGACGAGGAATTCCTTGAATCGGTTGGTCTTCTCTTGCGCATCGCGCATTATCAAATAGTGAGTGAGAGTCCAGGACTCAGCGTAAAAAATCGATGCTTTGTTTTTTTCGTTGTAGTAAGGGGAGGAATGATCTGCGGCGAAAAGCGTACTTAATGGCAGCAGCGATGTCTGTTGCAAGAATAAGAGGTGACTCTTGCTGGGCGCGCCGATGAGAACCCGGTTGCTCTCAGGGCGAATGTTGCCGTAGAACTCAGCGACGCCTTCCACTAACCACGTTGGCCAATGAGCAACCGACCGTCTGGTCAGATAGTGAACGTATTCATGATACACAGGCTCGAATGGCTCGTAGTCGTTCTGATCCAAACTCACGTCCAGCTGAAGTGCGATATAGTTTGCGCCGGTATCGGCCGCGTCCAGGTAAACGCCGGCAGGATGTGCCGAGCCCTTTCTCTCCCAAAACTCAGGCAGCAACGCTTTCAGCGTCTGCTCGTCCTTGGCAGCAACGATCGTGATGGGCGGTTCCAGAGATTTCCCCGTCAGGCCAAAAAATTCCCGGAACACGGCTCGAATCATTTCGAATTGGTAAGCGGCACGACGCCCCTGGTCTTCGGTCGCGTTGGTGACCACGATGAAGTTGGGGCTGCGTACCTCGACCCAGGCAGGATGCTTCTCGGCTGTCGATCTACCCTGAAGGAATCCAAATAGAGCCAATACCAAAGGTAATCGCCACTTACGGGACATTGTCTTACGACTCCCCCTGCGCGAACTTGGCCTATAAGTCCATGCCCGTTCCACGCATTAAAGAGGGAGGGGCTGTAAGTGTAAGTCACAAATTCATTGAGGGGAAGGACCCTTCGTATGCAAGCAAACTAGGGCTCGGAACCGGTGACCAGTTTTTTTTCGGGCAGGAAGTAGAGTGCGGGGATCAACACATACACGAAGTACGAAATGTAGATGGAGACGTGGGCCAGAGCTGCCGCGGCGAGATAGAGCAGGGCTGAGAATAGGTTCTTGAGTTGAATGCGGGAGTGGTATTCGCTCATTTCGGGATCATGGCTGTGCTGGGCGGCGAGCTCGATGCGGAGGATCCAGAACGCGGCGCCGCAGAGGCTGAGATCGAGTCCGTAGAGAGAGACAGGCAGCGAAGCGCGCGGGTTGCGCCCGAGAAAGTCGGTCACGAACGGGATAAGGGACATCCAGAAAAGAAGATTGAGATTCGACCAGAGCAGGCGGGCATTCACTTCGTGCACCGCATGGATGAGGTGATGATGGTTCACCCACATGATGGCGACGACCAGAAAGCTGAGTCCGTAGCTAAGAAAGATCGCGCGCTGCTGGAGGAGCGCGGCCCAGGTTGGCTGCTTCGGCGCCGTCAGTTGCAGCACCATGATGGTGACGATGATAGCGATGACGCCGTCGCTGAAGGCTTCGATGCGTCCGGTGGTCATTTGAGTGGTGGACATGGGTGAATATGGTAGCGAAGAAGCGGATTGTGAGGCGCTAGCCCAGGTTAGCGTCCAAAGAACAGGCGCAAACCCTTCGCCTTCGTTCAGGGCAGGCTCTGCGGCACCATCAAAACCGCGGGTTGCTGCTGGGTCATGCAATGCAGGGCTCCGAAGCCCCAGATGAGGTCTCCGGAGTAAATGGGGATGATATCGCGAGTGGGAAAGATATGGGCCAGGGTATTGAGCGCGATCCGGTCGTTGGGGTCATTGAAGACGGGGACGAGCACGCAGCCATTTGCGATATAGAAGTTGCCGTAGCTGGCAGGGAGCCGGCGACCTTCGAAGATGACGGGTGCGGGCATGGGGAGTTCGACGACGTCGAAGGTGAGGCCGTCCTGGTCGGTGGCGGTGTGGACGCGGCGCAGATTCTCCTCCAGGGGCGCGTAGTTCTTGTCTCTGGAATTGGACTCGACCATGGTGACGATCGTGCGCGGGGCAACGAAGCGGGTGATGTCGTCCACGTGGCCATGCGTGTCGTCTCCGGCGATGCCGTTGCCGAGCCAGATGACTTTGCGGATGCCAAGATAAGTGGCGAAGACGGACTCGTAGTCCTCGCGTCGGAAGCCGGGGTTGCGTTGCTGGATGCGGCTGAGCAGACATTCTTCGGTGGTGAGGAGGGTCCCTTCTCCGTTGACGTCGATCGAGCCGCCTTCGAGGACGACGCGGCGGCCGTTGTGCTTGGCACGGATTTCGGGGACTTTGGTGGCGGCAGCCATGAGAGAGCCGATTTTATCGTCGAGCCCGTAGTTCGAATATTTGGCCCAGGCATTGAAGCGCCATTTGACGGTTTGCAGAGCTGCCGAGCTTCGCTCGGCTTCGCGAGCGGGGGTGCCCGCACCACATACGAACGTGCAGGCGCTGTCGCGGGTCCAGACGCGGTTGGTCGGCCAGCGGTGGAAGCGGACGTTCTTGTTGAGGCCTCCCGCGAGCTTTAACGTCTTGCCGGCAAGTTTTTCGGAAGCGGCGTTGTTGACGATCAACTCAACTCGCTCGTAGCGGGAAAGATTGCGGATGATTTCGGCGTAGACCCAGGGGATCGGCTCGAATTTCCCCGGCCAGTCTCCACGGAAGTGAGGCCAGGCGAGCCAGGTGGCGACGTGAGGGGCCCATTCGGCAGGCATGCGGAGATGTTGCGGAGCACTTAAAGGGTCACTCGAAGTGCCTGACGTGGGCTTTCGCGAGGGCTTATTCGTCAAGGTCGGTTCTCAGTCAATCAAGCGGCTGGTGATGGGGGCGTAGCTGTCGATGCGACGATCGCGCAGAAAGGGCCAGTTGCGGCGGATGTCTTCGAGTTTGTGCAGGTCGACTTCTGCAGTGAGGATTTCTTCTTTATCGTGCGAACCCTGGGCGAGGATGCGGCCGAAGGGGTCGGCGATGAAGGAGCCTCCCCAGAATTCGAGACCGGCGCCTCTGGCTTCGTTGCCGCGAATGTTGCCGGTTTCGACGCCGACGCGGTTGACGACGCCGACGTAGACTCCGTTGGCGATGGCGTGGGAGCGCTGGATGGTGCGCCAGGCGTCGTATTGGGCTTCGCCGAACTCGGCTTTCTCGGCGGGATGCCAGCCGATCGCGGTCGGATAGAAAAGGAGCGTGGCGCCTTGCAGGGCGGTGAGGCGGGCGCCCTCGGGGTACCACTGGTCCCAGCAGACGAGAGTGCCGATTTTTCCGGCGCCGGTGTCGAAACTGCGATAGCCGAGGTCGCCGGGGGTGAAGTAGAACTTTTCGTAGTACAGCGGGTCATCGGGAATGTGCATCTTGCGGTAGATGCCGCGCAGCGTGCCGTCCTTGTCGAAGATGGCGGCGGTGTTGTGGTAGACGCCAGGAGCACGTTTTTCAAAGAGCGACGCGACCAGCACGACGCCGGATTTTCTGGCGGCAGCGGCGAGTTTTTCTGTGGTGGGACCGGGGATGGGTTCGGCTAGATCGAACAGGGCGTGGTCTTCGCGCTGACAGAAGTATTGGGTCTGGAAAAGTTCGGGGAGGGAGACGACGTGAGCGCCCTTGGCGGCGGCTTCGGCGATACGGGTGAGGGCCTTGTGGAGATTCTTGTCCGGGTCCGGGCCGCAGGACATCTGGATTAGGGCAGCGGTGAATTTTTCTGGCGCCACGCTTGCGACCTCCGACGGAAGAATTCGATAGCATAACAGGGCAAAAGGATTCGTGGTGGATAGGCCTTCAGCCTCCGGTTAACAGAGCCTAAAGGCGAGTTGATTAGACAATAAAGCGCGCCTGAAGGAGCACCCTGATACAAACACTCTGCAGCACTGTGGGAAGTCTCGTGTTTACCCGAGGCGAGGGCGAGGACGCCCCTTCGACCGTCTTAGGGCAAGCTCTCCCACCCCCGCACGCCAAAACCGAGCTTGGTTGGGGACCCCAGTCCTCGCAACAGCCGACGGGAACCCCTTCGGCTTTGCTCAGGCAGGCTGCGGGCGCTACGTTTTGATGTCGCGGTTGCGTTTTCTGGCGCTTCTGGTGGTGCCTTCTGACACCAATTTTCAAACAAGTTCTAGTAGAGTATTGCGGTGACTTTTTCGGATTCGTTTATGGGGGTGTGTGGTGAAGCACGGAAATCATGACAAGCATCATCCGAAGGCCGGGAATGGAAGCCACAACGATGGCTCGGGAATTGATCGGAATTTGCACAATCCGATGGAAGACCGGTTGATTCCCCTGGAGCCTCTGGACTTGAGCCAAGTGCGGTCGATTGACGACTTGGTGCGGGCGATGGCGAAGACGGCATTCACCGGGCGTCAGCTGGGCGAGGCTGCCGACGTGCTCGAGGCCATGGCGCGCGACGAAGAGTGTTTCGTGGTGATGACGCTCGCGGGCGCGATGACAGTGGCGAAGCAGGGGCTGATTATCTCGGACCTCATCGATCGCGGGATCGTGAACGCCGCGGTTTCGACCGGAGCGCTGATGGCGCATGGGCTGGTGGAGGCGACCGGGCGGGCGCATTTCCGGGTGAATCCGGAAGTCTCGGATGAGGAGCTTTACGAGCAAGGTTACAACCGCGTGTACGACACGCTGGAGCCGGAGCAGAATCTGGACCACGTGGAAGAAGTGATGTCGGAGATTCTCGAGGGGTGGGACCACAACGACGCGATGTGCTCCTACAAGTTGAACCACGCGATTGGGGCGCATCTGGCGCGGACGGCGAAGGGACAACGGGGGATCTTGAAGTCGGCGTTTGAGCAGGGCGTGCCGGTGTTTGTGCCCGCGTTTACAGATTCGGAGTTGGGGCTGGATGTAGCGCTGAACAACCGGCTGCGGGAGTCGACGGGACATCACCGGATCGCGTTTGATCCGTTCCTCGATCTGGAGCACTTTGCGGCGACGCTCCTGCGGCAGAAGCGGCTGGGGATTTTGACCATCGGCGGAGGAGTGCCGCGGAACTGGTCGCAGCAGTTCGGGCCGTTTCTGGAGTTGCGGCACCGGAGGCTGGGAGAGAACGTTCCGCTGAAGCGGTATCACTATGGGGTGCGGATTTGCCCGGAGCCGGTGTATTGGGGCGGGCTTTCCGGGAGCCCTTATAGCGAAGCGATTTCGTGGGGGAAGTTTGTGCCACCGGCGGAGGGTGGGAAGTTTGGCGAGGTATTTGTGGATGCAACGGTGGGTTTGCCGATCATCGTCGCGGCCGTGTTCGAGCGGCTGGACAAAGACAAGGCTTTGAAGGGGAAGGCGAAGAAGAAAATGGCGGCGAAGTAGCGTGGGGCGTCGGACGTCGGTCTGCGGCAAAACCGAAAATCCTTGACCGCGGAGGCACGGAGACACAGAGAGAAAAGAATCTCAGGAGAAATCAAGAGCTACGGCCAAGGTGGTCCCTTTTCCTTTTGCGGTGGTCCGCGGTTTTTAGAAGCCTTTAACCACAAAGTTCACGAAGAAAGGCCGCAAATGACGCGAAGAGGATCCGTGGAGAGAATTCCCTCCACGGCCAGCGGTGATGTTAAGGGGCACGGGACCCAAGTTCCCTCGACTTCGCTCGGGATTTCGGCGGCGGGCTCAGACGCCCGCCATGCGCCTCAACTTCGACTGCGCTCGGCTGGCGCCTCAATTCGCTCAGGATGACAGAGGTAAGGAAATTGGTCAGAGAAGAGGGGACGCTAGCGCGTCCCCTTCGTTCGTGTAGTTTCGTTTCTAGTCGAAGATCAGCACAGCGGATGCGATCACCGTCGTCCAGAGGCCGCGTTTGTCGCCGACGGCGGATTGGGTGACGTTGGCGGTGCGGACGATTTTGTTGGAGAGGCGGTAGATCTGCTTCTTTTCGTCCCAGGAGCGGTCGGGGTCGAAGTCGACGTTGAGCGTGGTGGCCAGCATTTCGGCGGCGAGTTCCTCGGCGTAGTCCCCGGCGGCATCTTCGGATTCGCCAAAAGAATGGTGCTCGCTGAGGTAGCCGTAGGTGTTGCGGTCTGAAGGGATGGCGACTCCGATGCTCGAGGCCAGCAGTCGATGCGGCTCACGGGTGCTGTTTTCGGCGACGACGGCGAAGACGACTTCGCCAGGATGGAGAAATTTCAATCCCGTGGCGCGCGGTACAAGCTTGCAATTCGGCGGGAAGATGGAGGAGACGCGAACCAGATTTTGCGCGGCGATTCCAGCATCGCGCAGGGCCAGTTCGAAAGATGTGAGACGTTCGCGGTGTTTGCCTACCCCCTTGGTGAAGAAGATCCGCTTCGGGACCATGTCCTTGCCCAATTCATTTGCCTCCAGAGTAGTGGCGGTTCTCCCAGAAAACGCAAATCTAACATAGCGAATTGTGAACGTTGGGTGAAAAACGTGGCAGGGACCCAGGAAAAATACGGGAGCCCGCGCGGGGCTCCGTATTCACCGGATTTCCGGCGGAGCTATTTTGCCGCAGCGACTGAGGCGACCTGGATGGTGTTGCCGTCGAGCGTGCCGGTGACCTTGGCGTCAGAGCCGACGAGCTTGTCGAGGCTGGCAAGAGCGGCCTTGTCGCCGGCGAGGATGTAGACCTTTTCCCCGGAGACCAGGGCGTACTTGGAGCCTTTGCTGACGCAGGCGCGGGCGCAGTCGGCCTCCGGGCCTTCCATCATATGGTGGGCGCCACACATGGCGTCGCTGACCTTGCCGGTGTAGGACTGGGCCTTACCGCCCCCGAAGGCAATCCCCGTGATGAGGGACAGTGCCAAAAAGAGGCCGAATAGTTGGGAACGCAGTTTCATACGGAATCTTCTCCTAATGGATTTCAGAATTTGTGGGTGGAACCGGGAATTGCCTGGGAATTAGAGTAGCAGATTGGCGGAGTGGTTTCAGGCCGCCAGGAGTTCCAAGACTTGTTGCAGAGTTGCCACAAATCAAAGAGCGGCAGCTCATCCGCCTTGCTCTTGGGGATCTCGACGGCGATTGAACCGTGCTGTGACATCTTTCCCCTTGTCGATATCTGCCAATAGCTGATCGAGCCGGGCGGCGGCGGTCTTGAGGGCTTCGCGGTCGGCGTCGGCAGCCGACTTCAACAGTTGGTCAAGGCGTGTGGCGGCGGTGTGGAACGTCTGCCGTTCTTCATCGGTGAGCTTTTTGGGAGTCGCTTGGGTGTTGGACTGGATCAGGCCCGCGATTCGCTCCCGGATTTCTGGTTCTCGATCCTGATCGCTCTGATCACTCATAGCCCGATTGCAAGAAATGGGGATGTAAACCGTGACGGCGGTTCGGCGGACGCGGGCGGTAGGTACAGGGTATCATCCCGCACCGGTGGGATCGTGATGATTCTGTCTAGAGAACCTGTTCAAGATGATCGGTGGGGTGGAAGGACACAGGGTCCTCGACTTCGCTCGCCTGTCGGCTCAACGCGCTCGGGATGGCATGCTGGAAAAGGGAGGCGCCCCAGGTTTAGCGCCCAAAGAACGGAGACGCGAACCTGGGGCACGGGGCAAATGAAACTGCGCAGCTATCTGTAAATCTTTCGCTCGACTGGAGCAGAGCCCATTCAAAGCAAAACGGAGTTCAGACTTGGCGGATTCTCTGGCTTCACACTTCTTTTTTGATGAGCCGTGTAATCCAGATGAGGATGACCGCGCCTAGAATTGCGACCAGGATGCTCCAGATGAAGCCGCCGGCACCCAAGCCGACCAGGCCGATGATCCACCCTCCGACAATGCCACCGACAATTCCCAGCAGGATATCGGCGATCATGCCGTATCCGCCGCCTTTCATGATCCTTCCTGCTGCCCAGCCAGCGATCAAACCAACGACGATCCACCAGATAATCCCATGTGCCATGTGATCCTCCAGGAATTCTTGATGAGGCGCCTGCGGCCGAAATACTTCGAACGCGGGTGCAGCTCGAAAGCGCATTCGTGCCCAGCCGGCGTGTGCTGAGCGCGGCCAAGAGTGTACTACGCTGAGGCAAATTCCGACGGTCGTTCTACGTCACGCGAGGGCCTACGCGGGCGAGGCGCCCGCGCTGCACGGCTAGGAAGATGGCCGGATGCTGTAACGCAGGGTGACGTCGACGGTCTTGTCTTGCTCGTTGACGCCTTCGTGGATGCTGATGGTCCAGGTGACGTCGCGGGAGAGGAGTTTTACCGTTTGCTCGAAGAAGCGCTTGGGGTAGGTGGTGTCGTAGGGATCGGTATCGCGAAGGGTCCAGGCTTCGCGGAGGCGGTCGGTGGCTTTGGGGTCGAGGCCCTGGATGTCGAGGTCGCCGAGATGGAAGACGTCGCCCTCGTGAATCTCGACCTGGTAGACGACCGTGTGGGCGGTGTCGTCGAACTGTGGCGTCAGCTTAGCGGACTGAGTCATGTAGCCGACGGTTCCGTAAAGGTGGTGGATGGTGTCGAGGTCGGATTGGAGTTGCGGGGTGTTGGCGAGGTCACCGGGCTTGGCGCGGACCAACTCCTGCAGTTTCGCGGTCGGGAATGATTTGTTGCCATCCCACTGGATGCTAGCAAGTTTGTACTGGGGGCCAGGCGTCACCGCGAAGTCCAGCGCGATCTGCGTGGAGTCGGCGGTGTCGCCGACGACCTTGATTTTTGGGTCTGAGATATCCGCTTTCAGGAATCCGCGAGCCAGGAAGACGGGGAGAAGTTTCGTGGCGACATAGTTGTCCACCTGAGCGCGGACGTAATCTTTGCCTTCCAGCCTTCCGGCGGCGGCGTTGAGGGATTCGACTTCTTCGGAGGCGCCGCCAGAGAAGCGGATTTCCTTGATCTCGAAAGTAACACCGTTAGCGCGGAAACTGACCGCTTCGACGGGACCACCGGGTTCTTTGGTCTCGCGGATGTAGTCGGCCCGGGCCGAGACGTTGTGCTGGACCAGGAGCGACTGGAGGGTGTCGGAGATGTCGTCGGAGAAGGTGCCTCCGATAGGGACTTCGCCGCGAAACAGCGGCAGGCGCTCGCGGATCTGGGAACGGAGTTCGTCGTCGGAGAACCAGACGAAGTTTTCGAATTTCGCCGGGACCATTTTCTCGGCGTCGGTGACTTCGATGTCGAGCTTGGCGCCCGTGGGGGTGTGATTGTAGCTGTAGGAAACGTTAGAGAACAGGCCCGAGTTACCGAGCTTCTGAATGGCCCTCTGAAAGTCCTCTTCGGTAGCGTTCGATCCGATTTCGAGCCCGGTGGCGGCGGCGATCTCTTCCGGAGCGTAGCGCTGGGACCCGGTGACGTAGATGGAGGCCAGACTCTGCTCAGCAGGAGCAGACCTGGCCGGCGCCTTATGCGCGGACTGTGCAAGGCTAGCGAGGCTAAACAAAAAGACTGTAAGGATGCAAGACATCGGCGCAACGTTCACGTTGGACAATTTTATCTGATGCGGAAGGGATGGATCCGTACTGCCCGGGCACTTTAGCGGCGCTTGCTGGTTTCGAGGGCGGGCTCGAGGGCCTTGCTTTTGACGGCGGTGTCGATGAAGACAAGGGCGGCGCGGCTGAGGGCCTTGTCTTTGCGGAAGACGAGGGCGAGGTCGCGGCGGATGTGGGCATCGGCGATGGGGATGATTGAGAGGGTATTGGCGCGGACATCTTCGGCGACGTTGGAGCGGGCGATGAAGCCGACGCCGACGTTGGCGGCGACGAAGCGCTTCAGGAGTTCGCTCGAGTCAAGTTCCATGGAAATCTGAGGCTTCATGCGGCGCTCATGGAAGAGGTTTTCGAGGGCGTCGCGGGTATGGCCGCTCTTGGGCATGAGTAGCGGGAAAGCGCCGACCTCTTCGATGGTGGCGGATTTCAGGCGCGCGAGCGGGTGGTCGGGTGGTGTGATGATGACCAGTTCGTCGCGATGAATAGGGACGATGGTGAGGCGGGGGTCGGTAACGGGGAGGGAGACCACGCCGAAGTCGACAGAATTGTCGATCACAGCATCGAGGATTTTGGCGTAGTCGGCGCGCTTGATGCCGACGGAGACGTCGGGATAGTTCTTCTTGAATTCGGCGAAGACTTCCGGGAGCACATGGAGGCAGGTGCCCTCATTGGCGCCGACGACGATTTCGCCGCGGGGGACACGCTCGGTTTCGGCGATCGAGATGCAGACGGCCTTACGGGCCTCGATGGCGTCCTCAGCATATTTGAGGAAGAGCTTGCCGGAGGCGGTGAGTGAAACTTTGCCTCCGGAGCGGTCGAGCAGGCGGGCACCGACTTCCTCTTCGAGAGCTCGGATCTGGGAGGAAACGGCGGGCTGGGTGCGAAAACGTTTCTCGGCGGCGCGCGAGAAGGAGGAGAGGCGCGCTACTTCGAGGAAGGTTTCGAGTTGATCGAAGTCCATGGGGCGGTCTGGTCTACGGGTTCAGAAACCGTCAATGAACATTATGTCCCTTCACAACTGTCTAATGGGGGCACTATGTTTCACCCCGCAATATCATAAATGCTTCGAATCGTAAGCATTGAAACAATTGATTGGGCAGCGGAGAGCGCAAAGAGTAGGATCGGGTCAACTGAGAATTGGCGTGTGAGAAGCAGGGTTTGCGCACAGCGGCCCTGGCTTCTTCTTCAAAATACCTTAAACGAACGGGATCAGCCCTCAAGTCACGGGATAACGCTCCTTTATTAACCCCATAAAAACTATGAATTTCGAGTGTGGAGGCTGCGCTTCTACACTCAACGGTCGCGTTTCACGTGGAGCGACGCGTCCGGGGCCGAAGCCCTAAACGATGGTCGGCTGTCCCTACGGAGTTGGATCTTCTTGCCGTTTTCCCGGTGCTGAAGCGCTGGGCTAAATTCGGCCGCCCCTTCGGGGCGGGGGATCTGGGTGTGTTGCATGGGCAGTATCGCGAACCCAGGTTGGCGTGCAGCGGACGCACGCGAACCTGGGGCACCGCAGTGTCGCAGCCTGAGCGGCTGACATTTTAGAACGAGGGAAGGTTGAGAGCCATTTCGTTCCGAGGATCTTCGAATTATGTCTGACGCGAAGCTGGTGCTCGATTTTGCGCGCCGCAATGATGTGAAGATTGTCGATCTCCGGTTTACGGATCTGCCGGGGTTGTGGCACCACATCTCTTATCCAATGGAGCGCCTGACGGAAGCTGCGTTCGAAGAGGGCTTCGGGATGGATGGCTCGTCGATTCGCGGCTGGGCCGCGATTCATGAGAGCGACATGCTGCTGATTCCCGATCCCGCGACGTATCTGCTCGATCCGTTCACAGAGGTATCGACGTTGGTGATGATCGCGGACGTGATCGATCCGGTGACCAAGCAGCGGTATGACCGTGATCCGCGGTATATCGCGCGCAAAGCGGAGTTCTATCTGAGCTCATCGGGAATTGCTGATACGGCCTACTTCGGGGCTGAGGCAGAGTTTTTTATTTTCGACAGCGTACGGTTCGATCAGCGCGAGCAGCACGGGTTCTACTTCATCGATGCGGAGGAGGGTCGGTGGAACTCGGGGAGAGCGGAACAGAATTTGGGATATCGGCCGCGATATCGGGAAGGGTATTTCCCAGTGCCTCCGACGGACCACTACCAGGACCTGCGGAGCGAGATGGCGGTAGCCATGCAGAACGCCGGGTTGGCAGTGGAATGCCATCACCATGAAGTGGCGACCGCGGGGCAGACCGAGATCGACCTGCGCTTCAATTCGTTGGTGAAGTCGGCCGACGCCATGCTGTTGTTCAAGTACGTAGTGAAAAACGTCGCCAATCAGTACGGCAAGACCGTGACGTTCATGCCAAAGCCGATTTATGGCGACAACGGCAGCGGAATGCATACACATCAATCTCTGTGGAAGGACGGGCGGCCACTGTTTGCTGGGGATGGATATGCGGGTCTGTCGCAAACTGCGCTGTGGTATATCGGTGGACTGGTGAAACATGGGCCAGCTCTGGCGGCTTTGATTGCGCCGACAACGAATTCATACAAGCGGCTGGTGCCGGGGTTTGAGGCTCCTGTGAATCTGGCGTATTCGCGGCGGAACCGGTCAGCGGCATGTCGGATCCCGATGTACTCGGCGGCTCCGGAGGCGCGGCGAGTGGAGTTCCGGCCACCGGATCCGAGTTGCAATCCGTACCTGGCGTTTGCGGCGATGATGATGGCGGGGCTGGACGGGATCGAGAACAAGATGGATCCGGGGCCTCCGCTCGACAAGGATGTGTACGACCTGAGTCCCGATGAATTGGCGAAGGTGCCGTCGATACCGAACTCGCTGGAAGAGGCGCTGGACGCGCTGGAACGGGATTCCGCATTTCTGCTGAAGGGCGACGTGTTCACAGAAGAGCTACTGCGGACTTATGCGGAGTACAAACAGGAGAAGGAAGTGAAGGCGGTGAAACTGCGTCCGCATCCGTATGAGTTTTTGCTGTACTACGACATTTAGGGGCGGTGAGTTTTCACCGTCTGTAATAATGCCCGCAAAAGTCCCCTGTGATGCTGAACTACGAATACATCCACAGAGAGTGGATTGTATCGGCGACTGCGTACCGGGTTTACCGACTGTCCGCGTATCTCTCGATCATGCTGCTCTTTGTGTGGTCGTACATCATCGTTGAGGGCGTCGCTGCAGCCTTCACGTCATTGGCAAGACTTTTGATAGTGGCCGGTGTAGTCGGGGCGGGGACTGTGTTTGTCGGCATGCAGTATTTCCTGTTTCGTTTTGACGACTCTCACCCGCTGAAACAGATTGTGTGGTTCGTGGTCATGCTGCTCCCATTGCTCGGCCCAGCTCTCTATTGCTTGGTGGTGTACTCGCGCTTGAAGGTCGTGAGGGACACCCTGCCTGCGCCAGACGCTTCAATCAAATAAACCGCTGCGCCCTTTGCACCGATGGGAATCATTGGTGTCGCTTGGAATTCACGCTACAATGGCGCGCTTTCCGGGACAAAGGTTTGATAGCCTCCGAGGCGACCTCGGAGGGTTGAGCACTCTCGCCGCGTTCCGAACTCACACGCACGTCCATGGAGCCTTCATGAAGCAGATCCTGACTATTCTCTGCGTGATGTTCTTGATCACAATTGCCAATGCGCAACAACCCGCGGTTTCCGGCAGGCCCCTGTTTTTCCCCCGAAACTTCATCTGGGGCTACGGCCAGTTCGACGTAGCGCCTCCGCATAATGAACCTGATCCGAACTTGTGCGCTGCGAACGCCGGACAGTTTGGAGGCAAGGATGCGCCTTGCAATGCGTTTGCCCGCTACATGCTCTCGGGGTATGTGGAGGTGCATCCCTTTGCGCGGACACAGTTCAAGCGGCTGTTGTTTTTTGGCGCCCCCACGTTTCTGTTCGGCAAGAACATTCCACACACGCTATACACGTGGTCACCTGATGCGATCGGGTGGGAGCGATCGTGGGGCGCCGGGATTGAGATCGGGCACGGCTTCGAGATGCGCGTGACGCAGCATTTTCTGTTTCAACGTTTTGGGGCACGTGATCGGTATCTGGGGCCGGCGGACCTGGGACGGAACGGGCCCTGGGGCCGTTATAACGCGATTGGGGTGCGGAAATACTTTGGGCACCGCGCGGAGGAGTGAGAAAGGCAGGTGTCAGAGAAAATGCCACTAGAGGTCCAATGGTGACGTCAAGAACCCCCGGGTCCCCTTCGCCTTAGCTCAGGGCAAGCTCTCGACTCGTTCGCCTTCGGCTCACTTCGTTCGGGATGACAGCGAGAAAAGGGCGGGGCTCAGGCGCTTTCGCCGAACGCACGCGAAGCTGGGGACTAACTTAAGCTGGGTACGAAACTCACTTCGGCACCAGTCTGACCGGAAGCGTCAAGATGAAGTCAGGCGGCGCGGGCCATCACGGAAGCGGGGCGCCGGTTGCGACGCACCAGCCAGAGGATGAGCGCGATAATGCCGGCGAGGACCACAAACGGACTCAGAAGGATGAGCCAGACAAGTCCGCGGTATTGGAACACAGTGACTTCTCCGCCGACCATGGTGGAAGGCTGACGGCGGAAGCGGCCACCAAGAATTGTCAGATCGCCGGCGATCTTCGTATCGTCACCAGCACGGACATCTCCCCCGAAAGCGGTAAGTTCGCCGGCAACCATTGCTCCCTGATCGAGAACAATATTGCCGCCAAAAGTTGTAATGTCGCCAGAGACCTGCCCGCGCACGTAGACCGAGCAAGCGAAACAGGTGATTTCCGCTGCCTTCTGATCTTCGGTAATGCGGATGTCGTGACCGAATTGAGTGTAGTCGGAGCTACTCTTGGCGAAGGCCTGGGAACTGATCAGCAAGGTGGCGAGAACGACAAAAAGAATGCGGTTCAACAGAGAGAGATTCATCACGACCCCTCATCCAGGAACACGATGGATGTGTTTCCTTAGGAGATTCTGACTTTGGGGCAAGCCGATGTCAAGGCAGGGAGCCAGCCAGGAGTCGACGATTTAATGCCTGGAAAGAGAAAGAAATTGCGCAATTTCGTCGTTCAAGAATTTCTCATCGGCGGGACTTGCTCCCGCGCCGGCGGTGTGTCCCCAGAGCGAAGGAATAGCTTTGAGGGTGACGTTGTGCATGAAAGCGGCTTCGTATCGTGCGTCGCCGACAGGGAAATAGAGGTCGGTTTCAGAGGGCATGTAGAGAAACGGGACTTTGATGGAGGCGAGCGCTTTGGCCACGTCGTCGGAAAAACCCGGGGTGGTGCCGACGTCGTGTTTCTCCCAGGTGCGCATCTGGAGAATGAGGTCGTTGGCATCGGCGCCCGGAATGAAGTTGGTGCGGAATTCCTGCAGGGCGGATTCAAATGTCGTTCCCGGCTTTGCGCCTTCGCGCCAGAGTTCCTTCCGCCACCATTCCTGGGAGAAGAGCCACGCGGTCCAGACGAGGGCGAATGCTTCCACGCCCTTTTTCGGTTGTTCTTTGTAGTCACCATTCTGAAATGCGGGGTCAGTGGTAAGAGCCGTGATTTCGCTCTCGAGCCGCACAAATCCGTGGGGGTAGGTTTTGGCAGTGCCGGCGGTGGCGACGACGCGATCGGCGAAGTTCGGATAACTCACGGCCCACTGAAAGGCCTGTTGGGCGCCCATGGAGAAGCCGATGATGGCGCGGACGTGAGTGATGTGGAGCTCTTCGGTGAAAAGGCGGTGAACGGCTTCGACATTGTCGCGGATAGTCGTGACGGGGAAGCGCGGTCCGTGAAACGGCTCAGGGGTGTTGCTGGGTGAGGAGGAGTGGCCATTGCCGAAGAGTTCTGTGGCGACGAGAAATAGTTGCGAAGTGTCGAGCGCGTGGTTGGGTCCGATGAGCCATTCGTAGCCGTGATAGTCGGCCATGTAGTGCGAAGGCAGGAGGATCACGTTGTCTTTGGCGGCGTTCAGGTGGCCGTAGGTTCCGTAGATTACGTGCGCCTGCGGAAGGACGACGCCACTTTCAGTCTTGAAGTTGGCGATGACAAAGTCGTGGCGCTCGCCGGCTTCCGGTTTGGGCTGGGATTGCTGCGCGAACAAAGCGGAAGCAGACAGAAGCAGGCAAAGCAGCCATCGCATAGACATTTTCCTTGAAAGTCTTTGCGGAGAAATCAGGGCGGGATTCTAGCATTCGGGGAGGTCTAAGCGTGTCAATACACGCTCAGTCGAGAAATCCTGGTGCTATCATCAGGGCAGTGAGGCCCCGTAGCTCAGATGGATAGAGCGACGGTTTCCTAAACCGCAGGTCGGCGGTTCGACTCCGCCCGGGGCCTCCAGTCATTCCAACTACATAGAGCGACTGGAAGCAGTTTTTGGTGTCCAAACGGTGTCCAAATCGGTTTTTGGGATGCTCTTTTCAAGCTTTGCCATCGCATCGCGGACATCATCCGTTGCCGTCTTGATGTAGTAGCCCGTTGTCGTCCTCACGTTCGCGTGGCGCTGGCATCTCAATCAACTCGCCATCGCAGCCGAACTCGGGGAAAAGATCGCTATGCAGCATACAAACCTCCGCGCTGCAGTCCAAGAATACGCCGCTACAGAATCAACCTCCCGGCATTTACAGCGGTTACCTGATAGAAAGGTATCCGCAACATGCTACATTGCCCGCTGTTTCTGCCCACTGTTCCACGCAACGCCCAACGCCGTCACTGAACTTAATACCTCTTGGCGGAGCAGTGACGGCGCTCCTTCAATCCTTCCAAACACAGTGAGCATGGACAGCGCGGCGACCGTCTCCCGAACACTAACGTCGCCGCTGTTTATTCCCCGGGCAAGGAGTGCCCCGAATGCAAGGCGCTTGTCGGGCCGGGGAAGGGCTCACACTTTCGCTTCGACCGTAGCACCGCAATTCCTGCATACCAAGCGCGAATGAGTACACTGCGCCAGCGCGAGCTCGTGCATGTACCCCCTCGCTGTGCCATCGTCCTGGATGATTTCCTGGCGCGAACCCGCCAGATTCATAGTGGAGATTGACCGGCTGTGGCCGACGAAGTGACTTGCCGTTCCCAAGTGAAACCCCCCAGTCCTAGGCTGGGGGTTTGGGGCCCGTGCAGTCTGTTCTAGCGGAAGTGCAGGTTCTTATGTTATGGAGCAAGCAGATCGGCGTCAGATGCCAGTACTCTTTTGTACACAACTTCGTTGGTGTTGAGTTTGTGGAGATTGCCGCCGGTTGGGTCTGTCGGATCCTGCGTCGGATCGTAGGTTCTGCTCCTGGACTGGATTCTCGTCAAAGTATTCGCGTCGGTCACAGAAAACAGGTATGTAGCCCTGACATGTCCATTGAGCAAAATATCCACCGGCGGGGCTGGTACGATGCCGTGGATCGCCGCATCCGCTGTCGGATTGTAACCGGCCCATATCAACGTCACGACCAACTTCCCGTCGCTACGGCATGTCCAGCTGCCAGTCTGTTGCGAGAACGTCCCTGCTCTGGAGCAATGAACCCAAGGCAAGGAAAGCGGCTCAGGCATGCTGGGCGAAGCACAAGAATAGGGAAAATGTGAAAGCCCCAGCTTGTGGGAGCTGAGGCTTCTTTTTCGGCTCAGTGCAGTTTCGGAGTCGTTACTATCCAGGAGCCTACGCCCGCAGATAATACTTGGGAATCGGGGCGTTTCCGTAGTGGCAGGGATCGGTGGCGGCTCCTCCTTATTTTCAGAAGATCAGCGATGTTTTGTGGTGTTCAAACTGGTGTCCAAAGATTGTCGAATCAAGTCATCTGGGGTAGTTTTGCGGCAGCTTGCAACGCTCTAAGTTACTGACATTACATGCTGCCGCATCACTTCGCAGAATTCCTAAACCGCAGGTCGGCGGTTCGAAATCCGCCCGGGGCCTCCACCCTCATAAGGTCCGGCCCGGACACATGGGTTACACAAACGTACCGGTCACATGGGTGACACTTTTGGGCCGAACGGATTTTCGAGCGGTTCGAGCACTCGAGTCTCCAAATCGAAGTACTTCAAATCATAATCCATAAAACTGACCAGCCAGATGCCGTCGTGAACCTCTTTGACCCCGACGGCCTGTCCCGCAAAGACAGTAAAGTGCCTTAGCGTGGTGCTGGCTGAACAGGTAGAGGCAATAGCGCCAAACTGATGGTGCTCGCTGACTCTCAAGAGAAAAAGGACCGCTTGAGGGATGTACTCGTCAGACATCTGCACGAACAAACTCGCGAGATCAGCGAAATACTCACCGCAAGATAGAAATGCGGCGACCGTCTCCCGACACTAACGTCGCCGCTGTCGTATTCCCCGGGAAGGAGTGTGCACCATTGGTAAGGCACGTTGTCGGGCCGAGGAGGCTCATCACTGCGCCTCGACCGTAGCACCGCAATCCCGACAGACCAAGTGCGAATGAGTACACTGTGCAGTCGCTAGTTCATGCATGTACCGCCTGGCCGTGCCATCGTCCTGGACACCGCTCTATTGACAGGCTCGACAACCCTTGGCACCATAACCATCAACGAGTCACTTCTCTCTGGCCTTCCATTTCGTTAGAAGGATGCGATTGTGAGCCGAAAACTTGCTGTTTGGCACAGCCAGAGAGCCATCTCCGAAAAGGAAGCGGCAGATGTGTACCAGGAGCTCTATGAGCAGCAACGGATTCCCAGCCTACAACACGTTGATGTGTACGCCTTCTACAACGAGCTGATCGCCCGCTATCCAGACGTCGACACGCTTGCCGACGAAGATATTGATGCTTCTCCGTGGGCGTCTTCCTTTGACCGCTCCGGGTTTCACATCATCATGTTCATGCTGGAGCAGAGAGCAGATGAGGTGGTTCCGGTCATTTTGGAACTTGCCGAGATGTATGGTCTGGTGTGCTTCGACCCACAAACCAAGAAACTTCATCTGCCCTCCAACCTGGCGCAAGTAGCGCCAGGCTCGTAAAGGCGGCGGCTCGCTGCATATCGAAGCGGCAGCAGAGGCAGCGAAGCTGTCGGAGCCTTCGGTGGAAAGGGCGAAAGCCTCGTCAACAGCCACCGGGAGGCTAAAGCCACTGCACCTGTTCTCGACTCTACTCCCGATTACGCTCATCGACACAAAAACGGGAGAACGGACGGCGCAAACTGCGCGATCGCCCCATGTGAAGAATCACCACAGGGGGAAGATGCCCTAAAGACATCTTCCTTCAGCCAGGGGAAATTCGGACAATCTTCTGATTCCAGTAAGTTGTGAGGACGTATGAAAGTTCGCGCGATTTTGTGGACTGTAACGATGGCATATTCCGGGTTTCTTCTGACCGGTCAGGGCCTGCGCACTTTCAACAAGCTTTCCATTACCGAAGCAGCCCTTGGAGCGTTAACGGGAGCGTTGCTTGCCATCATGTTCACTCTCCGGGAGAGGCGGCGACAGAGGCCCGGCTTTATTACGTATGACATTGGACAATTCCTGCAGCACTGGGCCACCGAGTCGGAACGCCGCGGCTCACACCCGAAGCTGGGAAGTTAATCCGAGCCTGTGGGACCATGCGGATTTACGGCTCTTCCGAACCGGGAGAGATGCCTGTAGTGAAAACTGTAGGGAGTACCTGCTTGGATGGGCCTACAAACAGGTGTCATTTCAGGTGTCAGTTAGCGTGAATACTAGGCGCATTCTCTACGCACAGCGTGCGGTAAGAACGGGCCAAGTGATTGAATACGTGTAGCAAGAAAATGGCCCGATGCTTTCCTAAGCCGCAGGTCGGCGGTTCGACTCCGCCCGGGGCCTCCAGAATCCTATTCTCTATTTAGCTTGCTTTCGAAAGCGGCGAAGTGGCGCGCCCTTCTTCAGCTCGCTTTCGCGTCTGCGTCACGCTTTCGGAAGGCAGCTTCTCCGGCGTCGGACACCTCGACCCACTTCCGGTCGGGCGATGTCTCGTTGTCATAGTTGTCGTGCCAGTTCCACCACTTGTACGGCGGTTCCTGGGGATAACCCTCTGGCGAGTCCTCCCAGGTCTCCTGGCGGCCGAGCGGCGTGAGGTCCAGGTAGCTCCAGATGGTTCCCATTGCCTCGTCGCCGCGGTTGTTGATGAAGTACGTGCGGAACACCCGGTCGCCATCGCGGAAGAACACGTTGTGGCCGTGCCATTCATCGACGCCGAAGTCCTTGTCGAAGCTGTCGGTCATGGTATACCAGGGAATTTGTTCCCAGCCCATCCTCGTCTGCAGGCGCGCGATGTCCGCCTGCGGCGCGCGTGAAGCATAGACGAGGGTGGTGTCACGAACATTCAGATGGATCAGGTTTGACACCTGATCAGCACCCATCGAGCACCCACGGCAGGCGTGCTCCGGCCAGCCGAACACCCCAGGTTCGAAGAAAGCGCGATAGACGATCAACTGCCTGCGGCCCTCGAACAGATCAAGCAGACTGACCCTGCCCTTTGGTCCGTCGAACTCGTATTTCTTCTCGACCAGCATCCACGGCATTCGTCGACGCTCGGCGGCTAGGGCGTCACGGGAGCGGGTGAAGGCCTTCTCCTTTACGAGGAGTTGCTGATGTGCGGTAGCCCACTCCTGCGGTGACACGATCGGGGGTGTCTTCATCGCGATAGATCCTTTCGGGTTCTGGCTGTCTTTCTCTTTGCTTGATGCCATATCATTCCTCCTTTGCTTTCTGAAACAGATCGAGACGATTCGCTGTGAAACCTTCCTACACTTGCCGATGGGCGACAGGATTCTTCCCGTAGCTCGCCGACTATCGCGACTCACAAACCGCTTGTAGCTTTTCCAAAGCCTGGCACCCAGGCGAAGTTGCAAAACCCGAGATATTTGCTGTCCTCGTCCCATCCTGAGTGACTAAATTGGAGAACCGTCATTTCGTTTTTGCTGCTGGCCCCTGGAAGAACCATGCTCCTAGTAATCTCCAAAGACGACATGTGTACCCGTCCACGCCGAAGCAGGACTGGTCGCGGGATGAATGCTGATGCATTCCCATTCAATTCACGGTCCTTTGTCAGATCAAGGACTTTCATTTTCACAACACCATGCTCCGGCCCAGGATCATGTTCCAGCACCAGGTGCCAATCCGTTTCGACTGCTCGCTGCTTGTCCCACCACGTGCCGACCCCTTCTGCGGTGGAAATCGCCTGGTAACCCTTCGTTGCCCGAGCTTTTATCCAAATTTCATGTTTGAGAGCTGTCATCATCGCCTTATGCTCTTTCGTTGGCTCCCGGTCTTTTCTCTTTGGCGGTAGCAATGTCATGCCTCCTCCTTTTTTGATGTTTTCTGAAACCGACCGAGACGATTCACGCTGAAAAGGTTTCTGAACTTGGCGATGCAAAGCGCCAGAATCCCCCCTGTTGATCCGAAACCGGCAATGATGACTGCTGTGCTTTCGATGCATGCTGGGCACATATGTCCCTCCTCTGAACTTCTTGTTCCTTTGGGGCGGTGATTAAGATTGGCTTCGTCTCGATGCTCATATCTTTCGCGAGGTTGTGTTGTGCTTACCCTGTTTCGGCTTCCCGAAGCTGCACGCGAGCGGTGACGTGCTTCATCTCCGGCCGTACTCGTCGTGTCGGTGCCACCAGACGCCCGTTTCGTTCCGCCCCTTCGGGGCTCGGTCGAGCCACTGATACATCCCCCAGAGGCCGTCGACTCCGCGCGCATAGGTGGAATAGGTGTGGTAGACGATGCCGTCTTCAATCACGAATGCGTTCATACCCGGCCTTTCGCGATGATAGGTAGGAGCATCCGTTCCGCACATGGCTGCAAACTTGTCCTCCGCCGCCTGGCCGCCACCTTCCTGACCCGGTCGCCACAGCAATTCCGGTTCGCGAGTGAAGTTGTACTCGATGCCCTTTCGCTGTTGCTCCTGCGTGTAAGAGGCGCTGAAGTCAAAATTGAAGTCACTGCCGACAGAGGAGGCCCAAGGGAAGCTCCAGCCCATCCGCCGCTTGTACGCCTGCAGCTTCGAAATTGGGGCACGCGAGACAGCCCAGAGCATCACGCCATGATTGGCCAGGTGCGCTGCGACGCCATCGAAGCCGTCTGCGATCGACGAGCAAGAGGGGCATCCGGCGGCGAAGTCAGGCCCGAACATAAAGTGGTAGACGAGGAGTTGCGAGCGGCCACGGAAAAGGTCTGCCAGCGAGGTGCTGCCCTCGTCGGTTTCGAAGCGGTATCCCTTATTGATGGGCACCCAGGGCAGTTCCTGCCTCTGGCGCGCCAGCTCGTCGCTGCGATGTGTAAGTTCCTTCTCTGCCTTGAGCAGCTCCAGCCGAGCGTCCAGCCATTGCTCCCGTGTTCCCGTCTTATGTGTGGGCATTGTCTTAATCTCCTTTCGTTCGACTCTCGATGTGACCCGGTGTTTGATTGTCATGCCCTATATTTAGCGCGGGGCGTCGAAGGGGTGGGAGTGACAAGTGTGGCGGGATTCGCATGGACTCCTCAGAGTGATTCCTCTCTCCACAAACGGCGCCTAGATGTCATTGAGGCCACGGCCATGGATCAGAAAACACAGGGCCACCAGCGTGAGCGTAGTGCCGTTAACCACCAACATCAGCGGTGCTGAACCAGTCGCGTGACCAGCCATCCGCTGGCAAGACCACCGAGCGGTGAGCCTCCTAGAAAGGCGACCAAGTAAATAGAGATCACTCGTCCGCGGAACTCTGGCAGAGCGAGAAGCTGCGCCAGGGAAGTGGTGAGAGAAGAACACATCACTAAGAGCATGCCGCCGGCGAACAAAATCAATGAGGATAAGAGGGCTCTCCGCGACAGGCCGAAGCCGACAATGACCGTGCCGAACACCGTGAGCAAGGTCAGCAGCGTGCGTCCCATCTGCTTGTTCTTGCCCAGCCACGCGACAATGACCGCCCCCGTGAACGCGCCAGCTCCCGAAAACGCCATGAGTTGCGTAAAGAAGACGACGTCCCGGTGAAACACATCTCTGCTGATGACGGGAAGGAACGTGAGCAGTGGCGCACCGAAAAACGCACCCAAGAAGCCAAGCACCATCACGGTAATCAAGTTTGGAGAGCGCCGGACGAATCGGAGGCCGCTCCTGAGCTGGTCCACCATGCTCTCGGTAGCCATAGGCGGCACGTGGACATCCCGTAGCGTCAGAATGGCTGCAATCACAAACAGGAAAGAAATGCCATTCAAACCGAAGCACGCGGCCATGCCGAGCGACGCGAGGGCCGCACCGGCGACAAAGGGGCCTATCACCTGCGCCAGGTTGAACTGAATGGAATTGAGTGCAATCGCGTTGGGCAGATGTTCTTTACCCACGAGCGTAGGGACGAGTGCCTGGTAAGCGGGTCCGCCAAACGCCCGCACGCAGCCGACAATGCACGAGAGGACAAGCACCTGCACGATTCGGATGTGGCTCGTGTAAATCAGGACTGCGAGCACTAACGCCACCAGCATCTGGACGATTTGCGACATCAGGATCATGTGACGCCGGTCGCGACGGTCCGTA
>Ga0182037_10000187_pt1 | contig 28101 bp, 18 predicted proteins | sample sta12Cox44000082_FD_125974 | JGI IMG/M metagenome (GOLD analysis project Ga0182037, IMG submission 125974) | Lab enrichment of tropical soil microbial communities from Luquillo Experimental Forest, Puerto Rico - statoxic.12C.oxic.44.000.082 | ecosystem: Environmental > Terrestrial > Soil >... | reverse complement strand
TGTTTGCTGTCCTTTGGGGGAATTTGCGGCTACCATGAGCCTTTCGCAAATTGCGCAGCCCGCGTTGGTTTGTCCATTCTCGAGCGATATGGGCCCGTTTTGGAAAAAAAACTTTCCGCCAAGCAGGCTGAGCCATCCGCAGCCTACCCACCGAAGCGATGCTGCTGCCTGACCTTCGTCGCGAAGTCCTGGAAGCTAACCTTGAGCTCGTCCGCAAGGGGCTGGTGCTTTTCACGTTTGGTAATGCCAGCGGCATTTCCCGGAAAAAGGGACTCGTGGTCATCAAGCCGAGCGGCGTTGCTTATGAAAGGATGAAGCCGGCGGATCTGGTCGTCACGGACCTCGACGGGAAAATCGTGGAAGGCAAGCTGCGTCCGTCATCCGATTTGCCGACCCACTTGGTACTTTATAAAGCATTCCCGGGCATCGGCGGCGTCAGCCATACCCATTCGGAATACGCGACCGCCTGGGCACAGGCGCGCCGCGCGATTCCTTGCTTTGGCACTACCCACGCGGATTCCTTCCATGGACCCGTTCCCGTCACGGTAGAACTCCAAGACACCGAAATTTCGGAGAATTACGAAGAGAACACCGGGCACGCCATTGTCCGCACGTTTCGCGACATTGACTACTCCGCGATTCCGGCGGTTTTGGTGGCCAATCACGCGCCGTTTGCGTGGGGGCCCGATCCGCTCGAATCCGCCCACAACGCCGTTATCCTGGAATTCGTGGCGCGCATAGCTTACTTTACTTTGGGCATCAATGCGCAGGCTGGCGCCATCGGACGCTCTCTGCACGACAAACATTTTCTGAGAAAGCACGGCAGGGATGCTTATTACGGGCAGCCTAAGGAGAAAAAATGATTGCCATGCTGGCCGTGGGCGCTCCCACGACGCTCGTGCACCTATCCGCAGTCGACCTTGTCATCATCGCTTTCTATTTCCTTTTGGTTCTGGCTATCGGTTTCTATCTGAAGCGATTCGCGAATACCGGCGAAGATTTCTTTCTAGCCGGCCGCGAGATGACCGCGTGGGTAGCCGGTCTGGCTTTCGTCTCCGCCAACCTTGGTTCTCTCGAGTTGCTGGGCTGGGCGGGTTCCGCCTATCAATACGGCATTCTTGCCGCGCACTGGTATTGGATTGGCGCGATTCCTGCGATGGTGTTTCTCGGCGTCGTGATGATGCCCTTTTACTACATTTCAAAAACGCATTCGGTACCGGGCTATCTGCAGCTGCGCTACGGCTCCGAGGCGAGCGCGCTCAGCGCCGTCACCTTTGCGATTATGACCATTCTCATGTCCGGCGTGAATATGTACGCCATGGCCGTGGTGATGAAGGTCGTGCTCGGATGGGACATCAACTTCAGCATCTGGGTCTCGTCGCTTACGGTGGGAATCTACGTTGCGGCAGGCGGGCTGTTTTCCGCGATCTTCAATGAAGTTCTCCAGTTTTTCCTCATCTGGTTTGGCGCGCTGCTCATTCCCATTCTGGGCATGATCGAGACCGGCGGCTGGCACGGGATGGTCGCGCGCATCCATCAAAATTTCCCCGGCCAGGATTTCACGCACATGTGGGGGCCGATGCGCTCGTTTGCCGACAATCCCATGGGCATTCACTGGACGGGCATCGTCTTCGGACTGGGCGCGGTGCAGGCGATGGGCTACTGGACGACGGATTTTCTCGTGGTCCAGCGCGTCCTTTCGGCCAAAGACATTCGCTCGGCAAAAATGGCCCCCATTATCGGATCGTTTTTCAAAATGGCCGTCCCGCTGATCGTCATTCTTCCGGGACTGCTTGGGCGGGCGGTCCTGCCGATGCACTTGCTTCCTGCAAGCGGCTTGCAAGCCGGGCAACACAGCTACAACGAAGTGTTGCCGCTGATGCTCGCGCGCTATTGCGGGCCTGGTTTGCTGGGGCTGGGAATCACCGCGCTGGTGGCGGGATTTATGGCTGGCATGGCCGGCAACGTGAGCGCTTTTGCGACCGTATGGACCTACGACATTTATCGGCCGTTTATTCGCAGAACAGCACCCGACCAACATTACGTTTCCATGGGGCGCTGGTGCACGCTGATCGGATTGTTTGTGAGCATTGGGACGGCGTACCTGGTGATGAATTTTGCCAGCATCATGGACTACGTGCAGGCGCTTTTCGGATTTTTCATCGCGCCTCTGTTCGGCACGGTCTTGCTCGGCATGCTTTGGAAGCGCGTGACGCGCGCCGCGGGATTCTGGGGGCTGCTGGCGGGCACGCTGTCATCGGTCGGAATGTTCTCCCTGATGAAGCTGGATCATCGCTGGGTGAGCGTGTTCGCGCTTTCCCCTAGAGCCCAGGGGCTCGCGCAAGACATGTACCAGGCACTGTGGTCATGTGTGACCTGCGTGGTGGTCACCGTGCTTGTGACGCTGGTGACCAAGCCGAAGCCGGATCACGAGCTGAAAGGGCTGGTTTATGCCCTTACCGAGGTGGCGCACGAAGAGCATACGAGCTGGTTTCATCGCCCGGCGGTTTGGGGCGCGGCGGCCCTTTTGGTTCTGGTCGTACTGCAAATTATTTTCTGGTGAGACGCTATGAGCGAGCAACATCACATCATTCCCATCTGGTTTTTCGTCGGCCTTTTGCTGCTGGTGTACGGATTCCTGATTCTGGCGAGCGGACTGGCGGAATGGTCGCATCCTCCCGCGACCGTTCTCGCGAATCTGCACGCACCGGTATGGTGGGGCGGGCTTTTGGTGGTTCTGGGCCTGGTTTATTGCGTGAAGTATTATCCGGGACGAGAAAGCTAACCTTTGCTTTATAAAGCTTGGTTTTCTTTTGGAGAAGCAGAATGGCCGTTGTTGCCGGGGTTGATTTCGGAACTTTGAGCGTGCGCGTTTCGCTTGTAGATAGCGAACGCGGCGTGCTTGCCTCTGCCGTGGCTGACTATCCTCTCGACCGCAAACGCGAAGACCCCGAATTCGCTACGCAATCGCACGCCGATCACATGCGCGCCTTGGCCGCTGCCACGCGAGAAGTGTTGCAAAAGGCAGGTGTTTCCGGCGATCAAGTCCTCTCGATTGCGCTCGACACCACGGGTTCCTCGGTGGTTCCGGTGGGGAAAAATCTGAAGCCCCTCGACGACTACTACCTCTGGTGCGACCATCGCGCCAAAGCCGAAGCCGCAGAAATCACGGCGGCCGCGCAGCGCGAAAAGCTCGAAGCCATCGAATGGTGTGGCGGCGTTTATTCCTCGGAATGGGGCTTCTCAAAACTGCTCCATTGGCTGCGGCATAATCCCGGTAAGCGTGGCGAATGGGTCTCGGCATTTGAACACTGTGACATGGTGGCGGCAACGCTGTGCGGCATCTCGGACGCGAAGAAGGTCAAACGTAGTGTTTGCGCCGCAGGGCATAAATGGATGTGGAATGCCTCGCTCGGCGGCCTGCCCCCGGAGAAATTTCTAACAAAAGTCGACCCGTTGCTCGCAGGCGTGCGCGAGAAACTGGACGGTGAATACGCGACCTCGGATCGCCTTGCCGGCCACTTATCGGCGGATTGGGCAAAACAGCTTGGCTTGAAAGCGGGCATCCCCATTCCGGTGGGCGCTTTTGACGCGCATTGGGACGCGATCGGGGCCGGCTGCCGAAGCGAAGACATCGTCAACGTGGTCGGGACCTCCACTTGCATTATCGGTATCACTCCCTCCGTCCGCCTGGTTCCGGGTGTTTGCGGGGTGGTCCAAGGTAGCGTGCACCCCAAATGTACCGGCATCGAAGCTGGTCTTTCCGCGGTCGGCGATATCTTCCAGGCCATCGCCACGCGCGCCGGAACGGATGTAAGGATTCTCAGCCAGGGCCTGGAAAAATATCGCGCCGGCCAAACCGGTCTGCTGCGCATGACCTGGGACAATGGCGACCGTACGGTTTTGGTCAATCCCAACCTGCGCGGCATCACCTTTGGCTGGAACCTGCAAACAACGGCGCAAGACGAATTGTTCGCCGCCATCGAGGGCACCGCACTGCACACGCGCGTCATTCTCGATCGCATGGAGCAACACGGTGTCATCGTGCGTCGTGTCATCAACGCCGGAGGCATTCCGCAAAAAAACGATGTCCTCAACCAGGTGTACGCCAACGTACTGGGTCGGCCCGTTCTCGTTCCTGCCGGAAGTGTCGTCAGTCTGGGTTCGGCGATCTTTGCGTTTCTTGCCGCGGGAACGTTCAAGACAGTCGAGGAAGCGCAAGACGCCCTCTGTCCCCAATACAAAGCATTTCAATCGGAGGCTTCGTCCAAGCGTGTTTACGACGAACTATATTCTCTCTACAGCAAGATGTACTTTGCTTTCGGCGAGCCTCAGAACGAGGATGGAAAGGTGCTCCCGGCTCTCATCCAATTGTCCGAATCGAAACAAGCTGGCGCTGGCCGCTAGTCAGCCGTAATCGTCTGTCCCTAGCGGCTCCAGCAAGAAAGACCTTCGTTGCGCATGAGGCACAATCCCGGGTCGGCGCCCCAGCCGGGATCCAGGTGAAGTTCCGCCTACCAAAGAACTATTCGCCAAAGTCTGCTGCGGTCAATGGCACGCCGGCTCCTTTTTTGGGCCTTCACGGCGATTCGGTCGCCGTCAGAACGCAAAATGAGCAGAGCTTTGAGGTCGTCGTTCAACTCGATGAGCAAATTTGAAGATACATCCGGTATTCCTCCGCACTTTCGCAGAGTCACGAGTCGAGTGAAAGGTGCGCACGAGCACCAGCCCCGCTTGGATCAAGGCTTTCGCGACCCGATATAACTCCCTTTGTGATCGGGCGGATCCAGCTGGTATTGAGCCGCTTGTTGACGATTGAGGCCAGCCAGCACGGCCAGCATCCTTTCCGCCTCCTGCAGATCCCCTCGCTGGCGGTAAGCTGCTGCCAGCTGCGAGTATACCGAGGGATTATCCGGTGCGAGCTGCCGGGCTTTCATCAGATGTTCAATTGCCTGATCTAGGTGCCCGGCCATGAGCTCGAGTTGACCAAGAGCGAGCTGCGAAATGGAATACTCCGGCCGTTCTGCCACCGCCTTCTCAAGCGCCGTCTGTGCTTCGCTAAATTCCGGCTGCCCCGGGCATGCGCCTTGGCGGATAAGAGCCTGCCCGAGAATCGTCAGGAGAATATAGTTCCCCGGTTCTTTTCGCCCACCTTCGCGTGCCGCGCGGATCGCCTGTGACATGTCACCGTTCAACAACCCCTCCTGTGCTTGCGCCAAAAAGGAAATAGCAGTGCCGGGCGCAAGTTTACTAGCCAGCTTCAGGTCCTGCCTCGCATTGTCGGGCTGGTCCAGAAAGGAAAGAAGGATTCCTCTCTGGTAATGCAAGCGCGCCGAATCAGGCAGATGCCGGAGCCCCAAATCAATGAACTTGAGCCCTAGCTCGTAAGATTTGTGATCCATACACGAATCGGCCAGAAAGAGATAGAGCTTTTCATTCTTGGGATCCAGCGCCACAGCCTGCTGAAAGGTCTTGAACGCCTCCTCGGGCTGCGATGCGCCAATTTGCGCTTGGGCCAGCAAGTTGTATACGCTGGCCGTTGCGTGCCCCGTGCTCAAGACCGAGTCCAGTATCCGGATTGCCGCTTGATCCTGGCCGATGGCAACGTAACAGAGGGCCAGGTTGAAGTCCGCGGCGAATCCATTTGAGACGCGGCCCTGCGCTGCCAGAAGATGGGGAATCGCGTCGCGGAACCGGCCCTGCCCCGTGAGTCTTATTCCCTCGCTGAGCTCGGCTTCGGCCCCCTCGTCATTGCGTTGTGCGGCGTGCGCTTGCGTTGCAGGGATTCGGACCGGAGTCTCCGTTTGCGCGGAAGAAATGGGCAGGAACAGGAGCGCAAAAAAAATCAGCGCGTAGATGACTCGAATATCAGTGCTTTGTGGCGGCACGACTAAATTCCCTGGCTCGGGATGATTATAGCAACCACAAGGACGCAAAAAAGTCCCGCTTGTGCCCCGAGCCAAAACTCGTTGCCCGGTTTTGAGGAAGCGGAAAGCCTCAGCTCAGCGTTGAGCGCCGTGCTTGCTGAGGGCTTTGCTTCGAGGCTGACGTATTGCCCCAAGGGCTTACAAGTCAGACACTAGACCCCTGCCCCGAAAAAACGCATTCGCTGTCCCATAGGCGAGCCAGCGAATGCGCGACTAACCGGGGTGCGGGTTAGTCAAACCTTAGAATTCAAGATTGGCGCGGAACCCGATCTGACGTTCACCTTGTCTCAACAATCCATCATTCTGAAGGGTTCGAATCACGCCAATATGTCCGAAGCTCGAGCTACGAACGTTGGTGTTGGGGCTGCCCCAAACCGGGTGATTCCAGACGTTTTCAAATTCTGATTGGAAAGTGAAACGCAGGTTTTCTCGGATGTGGAATGCCTTGGTAATGGCAAGGTCTTGAAAAAATTCATGCGGGCCAAAGATATACGGGTTCCCAGTCGATACTCCGGCAGTCGTGTTGGCCGAAAGCAGAGACCTCTTCGTCGGGTCAAATCCGAACCCATAAGTTTTCCCTGGAGCGGAGTATACGCCCACCGAACTTTGCAGTTGCGAAACCGTGATGCCATTGAGGACCACGCCGCCGTCGCCCAACGCATCACCAAAGGGAGTGGAACTGGGACCATTGGTCGTGCGGAATCCGCCAATCAATTGGGAAGGCAGGCCCGTCTGATACGTGACGATGGTTCCAATGTTCCAGCCTCCTACGATCTTGTCGACGACTCCTCCGCGGTTGGCCATAGCCTGACCCTTGCCGAATGGCAGGTCGTAGGTGCCATTGGCATGGAAGGTATGCCGGACGTCGAAGAGCGTTGGACCGTAGCTCAACCGCAGGTCGCGCATGGAGAATAGCCTGAATGCACCCGTCCAGGTATTCCCGGGCTGAACCCCCAGAGTATGGCTCCAGGCATAGTTCACGTCGAATTGCATGCCGTGCCATGGTCTCTGACGCCAATCCACCTGAAGGGCGTGATAGTCGCCAAAGCCGGGATCCGTCAAGTAGCCAGTCGCCTTGCCCGCATTGTACGGGTTGGCTTGGAAGAAGTTAATCGGGTAGCCGTGCCCTGGATTGGCTACTCCGTTTAAGGCGCAAGGAGAAAAATTCGCACTTCCGATCAGGTTACAGAGATAAGTCGAAGACGCTGCCAGGTCGCTTCCGAAGTCCCCCGCACGGCCGTTCTTCAGGTAATTGACAAACGTCCCGTTGGTGAACCCTGCCGGGTCCAAACCGCTCGGGTTGGTAAAGGCCGCAGTCAGAATCGGCAAGGGAGACTGCCCGGGCAATCCGTTGTTTGCGAACGTATTCCCCTGCCCGTTCGCCTGATTTATGGCCAGGTTTTGCTGAGCTAGCTTGAATTCCGCTAGGAATCCGTTTTCATAGATATTCACTTCGTTCGGATTCAGCTTGACCCACTGGTGAACGCTGCGGTTCCCTTGATAGCGGATTTCGAGGACGCTGTTCTGGCCGATTTCACGCTGAATGCCCAGGTTCCAGGACTCCACGTAGGGCTGGTGGATGTTGGGATTGATGCCGTTCACTCCGGTCCAATAACCGAAAAAGGTTTCATTGGATTCAGGAATGACATTTTGGTAGGTCGCAGGGCTCAGCGTGTAGGGTGCTGGTTGCGGCATGCCCAACTCATAACTGCCCGCATAATACCCTCCCGTTGCTGGAAGTGGTGCCCCCGGCGTGACCGGACTCAGGTTGAAGGCTTGATAGAATGCATACCCGGAGTTCGACGCCGAGTTCCAGAAAAACTGGTAGGGTTCAGTAAAGCGGCGCAGTGCAAAGCCAGCGCGAACCACCGTCTTGCCCCCGCTGAACATCTTTCCCATCAACCCGTCGGTATACCTTGGGTTCCAGGCAAGGCCGATGGAGGGTTGTGGGCTGACATTCCAGGGCTTGTACACATGTACGCGGCCTACGTAGGATGGGTTTAGGCCAGCCGGGTCGCTAGTCAGAAGCCCGGGCTTGAAGAGATTATCAACCCCCGAGGGCCCCCAGATTCCGACCGGGTCCGCGCTGTGATAGGCGCCCGTGAGGTCATGGTCGTCACCCGTGAAATCCCACCGAAGTCCCACATTCACGGTGAGATCCGGCCGCACTCGCCAAGCATCTTGAGCAAACAGTCCCCAGGCCGATTGCAGCTCGTTAAGGTTGTAACCGCTCACTGTCGTACTGTACTTTCCCGTCTTGACATCATACGGGAAGCCCGCGCCGCCCGGACTAACGCCACTGATCCTGCCTCGGATGGCCGAGTAAAGGTCTTCGGCGTTGGATCGATCCGTCACCGAGGCATTCGGGAAGTTGGTGGCGAAATAGTTCTCGAATGCCGACGTTGCCTTATCGTCGGTGACCAAGCCGATCGCATCAAAGGGGAATCCCGCCGGCGCGTTGTCGTAATGATCCTGCTCCCGATAGTACGAGAACCCAAAGTTCAGCAGGTGCCTGCCACGCTGCCATGAAACATTATCCGCAGCGTTTATAAGCGGATAAAAGGTGTTGATCGGAAGGTTGCTAAAGACTTGACCTGAAGTGCCCACGGAGCCCGGCCAGTCGATCTCCGGCAGCTGGAGATATCCCTTGTTCGCGTCGTAACTGTACTTCGCGAGGTTGTAGAGGTATCCGCCACGGAACTGGTTAACGATGGTCGGCGTAATGGTCCAGTCAAGCCCGAGGGCGGCGGTAAAGTACTCAAACTTATTCGAAGCGCCATAAGTCTGGAAAGCGGCTCCCGGGAAAGGCGGCGGCGCGGCTCCGGGCTGGTTCCACTTCGTCATATTCCACGACACGTACATCCGCAGGTTGTCCTTGAGGTTGTAATCGACGCGGACGGTCGGAAGCCAATAAGTGATCGGAGACTGCACGGCGAAACTGATGTTGTTGATATTCGGGTCGGCCGTCGGAGTGACCGTTCCCCCGCTTAGAGAGGCGTCGATGTTGTTGAACAAACCGGCGGATACGGAATTCACCGTGGAGGGCAGACCTGCGGGCCCCGCTATCTGGGTAAGTAGATTGACAGTGTGCGTACCTCCGCTGTCCGTCCAGGTGAAGTTACCTGCCTGCGCCGCCTGAGTCGGAAAGTTTGTCCCTCCCGTGGAATTGTAAACTGTCGACGTGCTCGTACTGTAAGAGCCAGGCTGCTTGGACATGGCAAATGTGCCAAAGAAAAACAATTTGTCCTTTATCGCCGCCCCGCCGATGCTGCCGCCAAAGTCGTTCAAGTGGTACTTGGGCTTCGCTGCGCCGCTGGCGTTGTTCACCCAGGAATTCGCGTTCAACGCAGAATTTCGATGGTCTAGGAAAAGGCGGCCGTGCAAAGTATTGCTTCCCCGGCGAGTCACGAAATTAACCTGGAAGTTCGACTGTCCAAATCCCGTGTTCATGTTGAGCTGGTCAGTTTGGACGGTCATCTCTTGCATATCTTCAATGCGCGCCTCAACAAGGGGCTGAGACGCGCCGTCGAATTTCATGCGGCTGGTGGTCGCAATGACCCCATCAATATTGTTTCCCGTGGCGGCCAGCGGCATCCCATTCCAGGTCGTTAGGCCCCCGTTACTAACCGCCCCCGGAACAATCCGGGATAATTGCGAGATGTCGCGGCCGACGACTGGCAGATCTTCGACCTGCCCTAAATCAATCGAGCCAGTGATGGCGTTGGACGTTTTCTCAACCACCGGGGCTTGCTCACTTACAGTGACCTCCACAGCCTGTGCACCCACAGTCAGACTTACTGTAACATCCGTCGTGCGCGTCGCCTGCACGGCGACGGACTCCAGCACTTGGTTCCCAAAACCGGCTTTTCCCGTAGTCAACTTGTACGTTCCGACCGGCAGGGCCACGAACGTATAAGTGCCAGACTCTTCCGTGACTCCCGTGCGTGTCCGGTTGGAGGCCAGGTCCACGAGCGTCAGATTCGCGTTCGGCACGGCTGCGCCGCTTTGATCCAGCACCCTGACCGCAATCGTTCCTTGCCCCGTTATCTGCCCCCAAGCCTGGGAACGCCATAAGCCGCCCAGAACTAGACACAAAACGAGGGCACTTCTGAGGAGAGAGTGAGCCAAGCTATTCGTCATGTTTCTTTCCTCCTAGCGTCTAAATGCTTGCCCAGAAATTCGTCTGTGATCGCCTCGGACGGTCCCTGCTCCCGAAACGAAAGGTATGAGGCGGCACTCATGCAAGCGCTTGCAAAACAAGCCGCACACTTTCTCGTTTGGCTAACTCGGATATTGGCACAGGACCGCACCCCAACCCACTCTTACTTCAGCACACTGTCATTTACCTAAGCCCGAACCGCTCGACCGTTCTTGTATACAATCTCGTACCCAGAATTGAGGGCAAGCTAGCATACCGTACCACCCCTGTCAACTAGTTTTGTTGACACCCAACTTGGGCTGGTTTGTTCAGTTTTCGGGGACTTTGGGAAAGCTCCTTGGGACGATGCCTTCGCCTTCTTTGACGGCGATGATCTGATCGCTCTTCAGCTTCGCCACCTCCGTCCGGAGCCCGCTTGGCCAAAGGATTTCGACCGCATCAACGTTCTTGTTGCGTCCCAAGCCAAAATGAAGCCGCGGATCTTGCGCGGACTGGTAACTCATTCCACCTTTCTTCTGGTCGAACAGCGTCAGTGCTCCAGCTGAAACTTTGACCCTTGCGCCCACGGCATCCCTATTCGACCGCGTTCCAATCAGGAGAATCTCCAGCCAGTGATTGGCATTGCCTCCGTCGTTGCGGAGAAGCTGCGGCGCCTGCCCGTTATTACTCACCAGGATGTCCAAATCGCCGTCGTTATCGAAGTCGCCCACCGCCGCGCCGCGGCTCACGCGCGGCACCTTGAAATCTGCTCCGAGCTTATCGCTCACATCTTCAAAGATTCCGTTTCCCGTGTTGCGAAACATGAGCTTTGGCTCGGCATAATAAACGTCGCTCTTGTAGCGGTGCACGTTGTCAAGTACATGGCCGCAGGCCATGAAGAGGTCGAGCTGGCCATCGTTGTCATAGTCCATGAATCGTATACCAAACTCGCTATAGTGATACGTCGCGTAGCCGATCCTGGAGCGAAGTGTGACGTCATCGAAAAACTTGCCCATGTTCTGATAGAGTCGCGCGAGCTGTGAATCCAGGTGCGCGACTGCAAGAGCAAAACGCCCGGTCCCAGTCACGTCACCTACGTCGACGCCCATACCTGCCTCCGGCTGGCCTTCGATGCTGACGGCAACTCCTGCCATATATGCGACCTCAGTAAACGAGCCGTCCCGGTTGTTGTGAAACAAGAGATTCGGCAAGGAGTCGTTCGCGATGAAAACATCCTGCCAGCCGTCGCTGTCATAGTCGAAAGTGACGACGCCCAGCCCGTTGGCGGGTTTCAGCCCTAGTCCCGACATCTTGCTTACGTCTGTAAACGTGCCGTCCCCGTTGTTGTGAAATAACGCAGGCGGAATTCCGTCGAAATCGTTGGGGTGGCAGTAGCTGCGCATGCCGGCGCCATGTTCGCCGCACCAGAAGTTGTTCTCCGGTGTCCACGCGACGTAATTTGCGATGACCAGGTCCAGCCTGCCGTCATTGTCGTAGTCAAACCAAGCCGCGCTCGACGCCCAACGCGCAGCGTTTTCGACTCCTGCATGAGCCGTTACATCTCTAAAAGTGCCGTCGCCGTTGTTGTGGTACAGAATGCAGCGGCCATAGCCGAGTACGAGAAGATCCGGGAACCCGTCGTTATCGTAATCACCCACGGCCATCCCCATGCCAAACAAACCCTCCGCACCTACTCCGGCCTTGGCGGTAACATCGGTGAAAGTCCCGTCTCCGTTGTTGCGATAGAGCGCGCTACGCGGAGGGTTCCCAGGTTGGTACAGTTTCGTCGCGGCGCTATTCACCAAATACAGATCCAGCAGCCCATTCTGGTCGTAGTCGATCCAGCCGCACCCCGACCCCATGGTTTCAATAAGATATTTTTGCGCGGACGCGGCATTGTCGTGTCGGAAGGTAATGCCCGCACGCGTGGCTACGTCAACAAACTCCACAGGACTGAATGCAGGTAAAATTCCCGGGCTGCCCCGGCCAACTGTGAATGCCGCCCCCAAGAGTTTCAGCAGATCTCGCCTGGAAATGTCGTTGCGCCTGCTCATGCGTAATGCTTGAGATTGCATCCCAAGAATTTTTGTGTCCGTTAGCTTACAACAGGCATGGTGATCGCTGTGCAGGATTCTCACGTCCCCGCAAACACAGTATTCAGAATTCACTGTGCCGGTGCTGCACGCGCTGCTATGATTCGAAGAGTGCACAGGATTTCGGCTGGATTGAATTGATCTGCGAAACTCGGAACCATTGGCAAAATTTCTTTTCACGGCGCCGTTTCCTCAAGATGATGGGTCAAGGCTCAGCCTGCGGAACGCTAGCGAGTGTCGCGCCCATCTTGATCACTGCTGAAGCTCGCTTGGAAAACCAGCTGTTGCCAGACTTTGAGGAAATCCCCACCTCGGTGAGCGGAATCAAGTGGGTTCATACCGCAGGGCTGTCTCCCTCAATGTATTTGCCCGAAACGGATGGTGCGGGCTGCGCCTTTCTCGACTACGACAACGATGGTTGGATGGACATCTACCTCGTAAACAGCGGGAAGTGTGACTTTTATAGTCCGCCGCATCCGTTGCGAAACGCGCTCTACCGGAATAATCGGGACGGGACGTTCACCGACGTCACCGAGAAAGCGGGAGTATCGGGAAACGCGTACGGCATGGGCGTGGCGGTGGGCGATTACGACAACGACGGGTTCCCCGACCTCTACATCACTCAGTATGCGCAGGGCATCCTCTACCGCAACAATCGCGACGGCACGTTCACGGATGTAACCAGCAAGGCTGGAGTTAGCACGCCGGGGTGGAGTACAAGCGCGGTGTGGTTCGATTATGACAACGATGGACGGCTGGATTTGTTCGTCCTGCAGTTCGCGAAACTGGACGAGAGCATCTGGTGCGGGAACAAACTGACGGGTGAGCGCTGGTACTGCCGCCCAACAGTTTACCAGCCAATGCCCTCCTGGCTTTTCCATAACAATGGTGACGGAACCTTTACCGACGTCAGCCGGGAGTCCGGTATTGCCCGATGGCCAGCCAAGGGCTGGGGCGTGGTTGCCGCGGACATCAACAATGACGGCTGGATAGATCTCTTCATCGGCAACGACACAATGCCCAACTTTCTTTTCGCCAACCGGGGCAAAGGCCGTTTTGAAGAAATAGGCGCACTTGCCGCCGTCGGCTACAATCCTTTTGGCCTCGCGCGCTCCGGTATGGGAGTGGACGCATGTGATTACGACCAGGACGGCTGGATCGATCTGTTCGTCTCAAACATCGATCACGAAATGTTCTCGCTCTATCACAACAACCGAGATGAAACATTCACTGATGTCGCACCAGGCTTTGGCATTGCATCCGATACGATGATGCTCAGCGGCATGGGCCAGAAATTCTTCGACTATGATAATGATGGGAACCTTGACCTTTTTCTCTGTAATGGCCACCCGGAACTGAATGTCGCCAAGATGGTTCCCGGTGTCACCTATGGGGAGCCGCTTATGCTTTATCGCAACACGGGTCGAGGCTTCGAGAATGTCAGCAAGCATGGCGGTCCCATCTTCTCGAAGCTAATTGCCGGCCGGGGTTTGGCTATTGGCGATTTTGATAACGACGGCTCCGTGGATGCCTTGGTTTCTGTCAACAATGGGGCTCCCGTCCTGCTACGGAACAACGCAGGGCGGCGCAACCACTGGCTGGGACTCCATCTGGTCGGCCGCAAATGCAATGTGGATGCAATTGGTGCCAAGGTTAGCTATCGCGCGGGGGGCCTGGAGCGTCACCAGTTCAAAGTGGGCGGTGGCAGCTACCTCTCTTATCATGATCCGCGAATGGTCCTCGGGCTCGGGCAGCAAACCAAGGTCGATTGGCTGGAAGTGAAGTGGCCGCAACCGAGCGGTTCCTCTGAGCGCTTCAAGGATTTGCCCATCGACCGCTATATCACCATTGTCGAAGGTGAGGGCAAATGGCAGTAGGTTAGTGAGGCTGGAGCAAATCCGTCGTACTGGCGGGACCCGCTTTCCAGTTCTTCTCAGCCGCGAGTTGCAGCGCACGCTGCCGCTCCGCCTCTTGTTTATTGCCGGTGCGGGCGTAGGCAATTGCAAGCTGGTAATAGCCAGCGGGATCCGCAGGATCGAACTTAACATATGTTTTCAGCGATTCGATGGCATCCGCAAACCTACCGGCGGCATTGAGGGCGATCCCGAGTCCAAGGTAGGATTGAGCCAGACTTACGTCTAGCTTCGTCGCCCGGGTAAAGTGTTCTATGGCTTCCTCGGAATTCTGCCGTCTCCAGGCAAGGTCACCCAGCATGAACTCCGCTGCCGGCGAAGTGGGATTGATTTTAAGCTCGTCCTCAAATTCTTTCTTGGCCTCTTCGGTTGTCTCTGGCGTCATGGGATTAGCCAAAATGATTCGGCCAAGCTGGTAATGAACTCCCGGCTGATTCGGGTACTGCTCGAGGATCTTACGATACTTCGCGGTGGCGTTTTCGTATTCCCCTCTTGCCTGGTAGGACTCTGCAAGGAGTTCTTGTGCTTCGGCGGATGACGCCGCTCTGTCCAGAAGTCTTTGTGCGGCTCTGTTGGCCAGTTCCGAGTAATAGCGCGTCGTGATGTACAGAACCTTCGGATCGTTCGCAAATTCGCGGTTGAGAAGGATGAGTGATTCGACGACGGTTTCTTCTTGATCAGCGCTCATCCCGCATTGCGCACTAGCCATGGCTGCCTGATACCTGAGTTTCTTGTCTGCGATGTGTGGGACGGCCTTCCGCAGAATCGCCAGCGCCTCGGAGCAATGGCCCGTCGAGGCCAGGTCGATTCCGTGTTCAACGGAAGGCTGGGAAGAACTGTTCGTAGAGGCTTGGGCTGCCCACAGTGCCCCGTGGGACCAAAGAGCGAGGAACGCGAGAATCAGAACCAAGGCGCGACTGACTTTCGAGACGAAATACATGTTGCTAGCTTATCCCGGACACAAACCCAGTCCGACCCATAGAAAGCGACCGAAAGATTGTATACAACTTCGTATTCGGAGTATAGAAAGACCCGCAGATAGCGAATAGCTAGAACGGTCATTTTCCAGCACGCCGTTGGACGGAGACGGATCCTCTGACCTAACAAACGGAATAGATCAAGAGAAGTTGGATCGGGGCGACGCTTTGGCCGTTATTGGGTCCGTCGGGATGTTTTGTCCAAGCCTCCCACTGGTCCTGAGTATGCGAAACACCGGTTCGGCGGGAGCTCAGCATCAAGAACCGGATCCTACTCGACCCTACCGCTAGCACTACCAACTACCGCGTTCGCCGAGGTTCTCTATCACGTTGCACAGGCGTTCTGCCCCGTTCTGCCAATTTATTTGGATGGCTCTTTCAGCAGCCTGTGCTTCACCACGCTCGATGCCGTCGATGATAGCCAGGTGCTCGCTGACCGAAGTGTCCAGGCGGTCAACGATCGCGCTGGCATAAAGACGCCAATACCGTTCGGTTTGTGGTTTGACCCCGCTGTGGATGGCCCGGAGTCGTGGCCCCGCACCAGCATCCACGATGGCTTGATGAAAGCCAATGTCGAAGTCGAACACGCGATTCGGTTCAGCACGTTTTGCCTCCGCACTCTGGCGAAGTCCTTCGTTGAACCGCCGCAATTCTGCCACCAGGCCTGCGCGCATCTCCGGCTCCAGTTGGCAGCACAGGCGTGCGGCGCAGCCCTCCAATTGTCCAACGATCCAATAGAGTTCACGAGCATCCTCCTTCGTCAGCGGCGCGACAGAGAGTCGCTCTTTGCTGTTGGCGACTGAGGTAACAATGATGTAGCCCTCCTGCTGAAGTCGATGACGTGCCGCCCTGATTGGTGTCCGACTTACGCCAAGACGGTCTGCAAGATCCACCTCGATGACACGACTTCCAGGAGCAAGTTTCCCGTGCACAATTAATTGCCGGAGGCGCTGAAACGTGTCCTCGCTGATGTTCGACACTTTACCCGTCATAGTCGATGCTCTCCGGGAAACTGCGCGGCGCACTATTTGCGGCCCTCTCATGACAGCAACTTCACAGTGTTGAAAAACTTCTTTGCGTCAGTGACTCGTAATCGGCTCACTGAATCAGATAGCCACTCTCCTTTACCAAGGCAAGCGTGCGATCCGGACCACAATCGATTGTCGGTTAATATACACGATGGGCTAAGCAACTTGAATCTGAACGAGCTCGGTCGTCCTCTTTGGTCCGAGCGGTGTATATTGTATGCAGGGAGGCGATCGCGCCATTCACATGACGTGCTGACTAACGCCGTGCACCTTGCCTTTGGCGTGTCCGTGTTCTGAAGTAAGAGTGTAGATTTCTGACCATTATGGCAACCGCCACCCCAACCAAGTCTTCGCCCATCCCGAGGCAGTCGCTATCGGCTGCAGTCGTTGAACGGCTGAGGGAAAAAATTCTTACCGGAGAACTGCACGAGGGGGAACAACTACGGCAAGACGCGATTGCCAATGAATTTCAGATCAGCCGGATCCCGGTGCGCGAGGCGCTTAGTCATCTGGCCGCGGAAGGATTGATCACCATCCATGCGAACCGAGGCGCGGTGGTGTCGGCGCTCTCGCCGGATGAAATCATGCAGCTCTTCGAAACCCGCGCGGTACTCGAATGCTACATGTTGCGCTGCGCTATCCCTAACATGAAAGAGGAAGACTTCGAGCGTGCCGAGGACATCCTTAAGCTCTATGAAGAGTCTCTCGAGAAGGATTCCGAGGTGAAGTTTTGGGGACGCTGGAATTGGAGTTTCCACTCCGCGCTTTATGCGCCGGCAAACCGACCGGTCATGTTGTCTTTCTTAAAGACCGTGAACATCAATTGCGACCGTTATACTCGTTTGCACCTGGTCTTTACCCGTGACCTGCACCGCGCCGGGCAAGCGCACCGCGAACTCCTCGAGGTCTGCAGGACCAGAGACGCGGAGCGGGCATCCGCGGCCTTGTGGAAGCACATCACCGAAGCTGGCGAGTACCTGAGAGAATTCATCGAAAGCCGACGCGAGCGACACTCTTCGGTGGTCGAACCTGCCGAAAAAAACCGCGACAGAAACGACGCTAGGTCTCGCGGCGGCAAATGACCGGCGAAGTCAGGGTGCTTTCGTGACTTCCTGCCGAGGCCGGTGAGCGCGGAGATGCGCCGTTTTGTTGAGGAAAACGGCGTCGTGGCTGCAAGCGCTTGCCATTATTTCTTGACATGTCGCTCCATCCTGCGGTTCACTCTCCCTCGCTTCTCTTTGGAAGGAAGCGGAAATGGACGACAAGCTTTCCCGTCGCGAGCTGCTCAAGAAAACCGTTGCCGGGGTTTCTACGGCTGCTCTCTTTCATGCCGCCGAGTGGCCAGCATCGCCTACTGCTGCCTCCGAATCCGCTGTTGCCCCGGCAAGCGCGGGTCCGGCAAATGCCTCTCGGATCCTGCCTCTCACGAGTACGAGCGACGTTTTCACACCGCCGCAAGGCCGCAGTTTCTTCAAGTTCAGCTTCGATTTTCCGGAGCCCTCGGTCGCTTTTGAAAATCTACAGTTTTCCTTCCGGGTCTACACTTTCGAGAATACCTACGCTCCGGACGCGAGCTCGATGACCGCGGAATCCGCCGGAGACGGAGTTCGCGTCCGCTCGAAGGGTTTTGTTTGGGCCGGGGATCAACAAAAATCTCCCGGCATGCTCGAGGCCCAGATCACACGAAACGGTTCGTTCGTGGAATGCCAGGCGACGGCAGAAATGGGCCAGCCGATTAAATCGATCGCTGCGATCCTTCGGGGCGTGCCTCGCGGGAAGGTTTCCGTGGCCGGAGGCAACCCTTTCGATCCCAAAGATAACGAACTGCTGTTCGGCTATCCGTTCGGCGGCGGGTCCTTGTTTGTCGCCGGAGGAATGGATTCTCCGGTTCTCATCATCCAGTCTGGAGAAAAGGAATTTTTCTTCCTTTCCGCCCTGCTCAATGAAGTGCGTGCCAGCCGTTTTTACCTGCAGCCCGGGGAGAAAGGCTACCGCGTCGAGCTGATTCACGAACGCGAAGGCTGGGCTAGGGCGAATCGCATCGAGAGTCCGGTGTGGCGGGTTGGCCGCGCGGAGAGCCTTGAGGCGGCCTACCGCCCGCATTTCGAGCATGTCGAAAAAGCGTTTGCGATTCCGGACTGGGAAAATCGCGCTGACGTGCCGGCGTGGTTCCGGGAGGTCGCGCTGGTCATTTCGCTTCACGGGATGCATTGGACCGGTTATATCTTCAATGACTTCGCGAAATCGCTGAAAACGCTTGAATGGGTGGCCACGCAGATCCCGGCCAGGCAAGTCCTCGTGTTTCTCCCCGCGTGGGACGGTCGCTACTATTGGAACTATCCGATTTACAAGCCGGATCCGCGGCTGGGCGGCGAGCAGGGCTTGCGAACGCTGATCGACAAGGGCCACGGCATGGGCTTTCATTTTATGCCGATGTTTGGGATGAATGCCGCGAACAAACTGCTCCCGGAATTCAAGAACTTCGCCGACTCAACGACGGATCAGATCGATGGCGACCCCTTCAATTTGAATTGGGTGGATTGGGATAACGACCGCCACAACGAAGGGAACGGCGGCTACATGAATCTCGGCGTGCCTTCCTGGCGCAACTGGCTTTCCGCGCGAATCGCGGACACGATTTCGAATTACCAGGCGGATGCGTATTTCCTCGACATCGCCGGCGGCTGGGAGAACAATACGAAAGCGGATATGCACGAGGGTGCGCGCCTGCTGGTGGAAGGCTTGCGCAAGAGATTCCCCGGCGTGCTGGTTTGCGGTGAGATGCCTTACGATGCGTTGATGAGCTTCATGCCGCTGTTCCAGGTTTTTTCCGGTGGTGGATATCCTCCGGCCATGAAAAAATATGTGCGTGCGTTTGAGCACCTCAGCCTGCCCGCGCCAGGGCGCGGGAGCAGCGGCGTGCACGAATCCGGCTTCGGCCATTTCAACCCGAAGACGCTCAACCTGGGCAAGGAACAGATTCCTACGATCACCGTGGTGGACGATACGTTTGAGAAGTATCGCGACGTAATGACGGAAATCATCGAGCAGGCAAAACAGCGTGTGGGGCCATAAACGATACGGGCGCTCCATTGCGTGCGATAGAGCAGCGGGGGATTCGAATGAAGGAAATTTTGTGGATTACAATCACGGGAGCCATGCTTATGACCACGCTGACAGCAAGCGGTGCGGCGGGAAAATCCGGCACGACCGCGAAAACGCCCTGGGGGAAGACACCCGACGGCCAGCAGGTGGATGTGTACACGCTGACCAACAAAAACGGCGTCGAAGCGACCATCACCACGTACGGCGGGGCGGTTGTTTCATTGAGGGTGCCCGACCGCAACGGCAAGCTTGGCGACGTGGTGCTAGGCTACGCTTCGCTGGACGGCTACGTAAACGACAAGAGTTACTTCGGAGCGCTCATCGGCCGGTATGGAAACCGCATCGGGCAGGCGAAATTCACGCTGGACGGCAAGACGTACACGCTCGCGAAAAATAATGGCGAAAACACGCTTCACGGCGGAACCAAGGGCTTCAACAAAGCCGTATGGACAGCCAAAGAAATTCCCGCCAAGAACGGCCAGGCGCTTGAGTTGACTTACCTGAGCAAGGACGGGGAAGAGGGGTTCCCCGGCAATCTCGACGTGCGGGTGATTTATACGCTGACGGATTCGAATGAGCTGAAAATCGATTACTCCGCCACGAGCGGCAAAACCACCGTCGTCAACCTGACCAACCATTCTTACTTCAATCTCGCAGGCCCGGGTTCGGGAGACATTCTCAACCACATTCTGACGATGGAAGCCGACCAATTCACCCCCGTGGATGCGGGGCTGATCCCGACCGGGGAGCTTCGCGATGTGGCTGGCACGCCGTTTGATTTTCGGAAGCCGACGGCAATCGGCGCCGGCATTAATGAAGACAACGAGCAAGTGAAGCTGGCCGGCGGCTACGACCACAACTTTGCGCTGCGGCGCAAGCCGGGCGAGCCGATTTCGCTGGCGGCCCGCGTGATGGATCCCAAAACTGGCCGAGTTTTGGAAGTGTGGACCGACCAGCCCGGCATCCAGTTTTATACCGGGAATTTTCTGGACGGTTCGGTGCGCGGCAAGGACGGCATCGCCTATACCAAGCGCTCGGCGTTCTGCCTGGAGACACAGCATTTTCCGGATTCGCCGAATCAACCGAAGTTTCCTTCCACCGTGCTGAAGCCGGGGGAGCGCTATCACACGACGACCATCTACAAGTTTTCCTCAGAAAAATAGGAGTTGGGCCACAGAACGATTTCAGGCTGCAGCGGATTTCGTCAAGTCCAAGGAGCATCAGCGATGTGCATTCGAATTCTCGCCAGTGTTTTCGTGTTGTGCTCGTTCGCGGCCGCTTCCTCCCAGGCGCAAACCGCTCTTGCGCCAACTCCTCCGATGGGTTGGAACAGCTGGAATCATTTTGCGTGCAAAGTCACGGCCGCCGACGTGCGCGGAGCGGCCAACGCCATCTCGAGCAACGGGATGAAGGAGGCGGGCTACGTGTACGTGAACGTGGACGACTGCTGGCAAGCCGGCCGCGACGAGCAAGGGCGCATTCAGCCAAACAAAAACTTCGGCGACATGAAGGGGCTCGCCGATTACGTCCACAGCAAAGGCCTAAAATTCGGAATTTACTCTTCGCCGGGCCCGGAAACGTGTGCCGGCTTTACCGGCAGCTACCAACACGAAGAGCAGGATGCCGAGACTTACGCGGAATGGGGCGTGGATTATCTGAAATACGATTGGTGTAGCGCGTCCCAGGTCTATCCGGTCAGCCGGATTCGGGAAGTTTACAAGAAAATGCACGACGCGCTCGAGAAGAGCGGCCGGCCGATCGTGTTCAGCTTGTGCGAATACGGCTGGGAGCTGGTTTGGAGATGGGGAAAGGACGTCGGTGGGAATTTGTGGCGGACGACCGGCGACATCCAGGACCGGTATGAGTCGATGGCCAACATCGGTTTCGGGCAGGCGGGGCTCGAAGCATTCGCGGGCTCGGGGCATTGGAACGATCCGGACATGCTGGAAATCGGCAACGGTGGCATGCGGCACGACGAGTACATTACGCACATGACGCTGTGGTGTTTGTTGGCGGCTCCGCTGCTGGCGGGGAATGATTTGACGAGAGTGACGCCGGAGGATCAGGCCATTCTGCTGAACAAGGAAGCGATTGCGGTGGACCAAGATCCCAAGGGCGTCCAAGGGCACCGGGTTTCGGCGGAAGGGCCGTTGGAAGTTTGGGCAAAACCGCTGGCCGATGGCAGCGCTGCGGTCGGTCTATTCAGCCGCGCCGGAACGTTTCCCGTGAAAGTGAGTTTTAAGGACATCGGCTTTACCGGGAGCGTGCATGTACGCGATCTCTGGGCGCATAAGGACCTGGGAACGTTTGAGGGCGAGTTCGCTGCGCAAGTGCCGCGTCACGGCGCGGTGATGATCCGCGTCTCAAAGTAGGTTGTCGAGGGTCGCGGCCGCGTGCCAATTGTAGAGTGCGGCCAGGCAAACTAGCGGTCAGCTCTTGGCCGCGACCCCCGTGGAATCGCGGACGACCAGTTCAGGGTCGATGACGATTTCACGGCCGGTATCGTGCTGTTCGCGGCCACTGCCGAGAATATTGTCGAAGATGATGTGGCCGATTTGCTCGCGGGGAATGTGATTGGTGGTAAGCGACGGAGAGCAAAACTCGGCGAGTTTGATATTGTCGAACCCGGTCACGGAAACGTCGCGCGGAATCTGGAGTCCCTCTTCACGCAGCTCGCGCATCACGCCAACGGCCATGAAATCGTTGACGCAGAGAACCGCCGTGGGCCGAAAGCCCGACTCAAGCAGTTCGCGCGCCGCCTGCCTGCCGCCCTCCAGACCATCCGGCCCTGCGAAAATCCTGGCATCGGCGCTCGGGGAGCAGCGCTGTACGGACTCGAGAAAGGTCTTGCGGCGTTCGCTGATAGGGCCAAGAGTGGAGTGATGCCCGACAAAAACCATGCGGCGATGGCCCAAGGAGCTGAGATAACTGACGGTCTTCTTGATCCCCTTGCGATAGTCCACGCGAATATTGGTGATATTTTTCTGCGGTGTGCCTACATCATAGAAGGCCGCAGGAATGCGGCTGCCCGCCACGGTCTGGATCAGGTGCTCTTCCATTTCGGAAACAATGACGGCCAGGCCCGCTACGCGAAGCCCGATCATGAGCTGCACGCTGGCGACGAGCTGTTCGGAGCGATAATCGGTATTGGCGACCACGACCTCGAGGCCCTGGGAGTGGGCATCTGCTTCGAGCGTGCGATAAATGTCCAGGAAGAATGGATTCTCCATATTGGAAACGATGATTCCAAGGATGCGGCTCTTCCCGCGTGCAAGGGAACGAGCGTGCAGGTTAGGATGGTAATTGAGTTCCTCGGCGGCTTTCAGCACTCGGGAGCGTGTGGAGGTCTTGACGATCTCGAGATTGTTAAGGACGCGCGAGACCGTGGACGTGGAGACGCCCGCCTTTTCGGCGACGGCGTCGAGATTCATGGCCAGAGTGCGCCTTTTGCGCATGAACGAGCACCTCGATCTGCGGCAGGCCCATTCTATCGAAAATCGGCCTTCGGGCGAGCCCGGACGTCCCGACCGCGAAGGGCGGTTCAGGATAGCCGCCGCGCCCTGATCTAAGGCACACAACCGCAAGATTCCTAAGATTTCTTGCGCAATCGAGGTCGTCAGACAGAGGAGGCAGGGGCAAAGCAAGCTTGACAAGGTTAGAGAGAGCGCAGTAAGTTCTCGATTGCAAGCGTTTGCAAAAATCGCCCCTGGCTAAACCATGACAGAATCTTCCAACCGAGCGATGGTACTTGGGATCATTGTTGGCAACCGCGGCTTTTTCCCCGACCATTTGGCGCGCTCGGGCCGGCAGGAGATGATCGCTGCGCTAAGCGCCAAGGGCATCAAACCCATCGTTCTCGGGGAAAACGATTCCAAGTATGGCGCCGTCGAGACACGGCAGGAGGCCGCGCATTGCGCGGACCTGTTCAAGAAACATCGAGAGGAAATCGACGGCGTCGTCGTGACGCTGCCGAACTTCGGCGATGAGCGAGCCATTGCCGAAACGCTGCGGATGGCGAACCTTGGCGTACCGGTGCTGATGCAGGCCACGCCGGACACGCCTTCCAAGATGACCATTCGAGACCGGCGCGACAGTTTCTGCGGAAAAATGTCCGCCTGCAACAACCTTGCACAATACGGAATTCCTTATTCGCTGACGACGCTGCATACCGAAGCGCCGAATTCGCAACAATTTCGCGACGATCTGGAGTGGTTTTTGGCTGTCTGCCGCGTGGTAAAAGGGCTCAAGAAGTTGCGGATTGGAGCGATTGGGGCACGGCCTGCGGCGTTCAACACCGTCCGCTACAGCGAAAAAATCCTGGAATCGACAGGGATTTCCGTCGAGACACTGGATCTCTCGGAGGTGATGGGGAGGAGCGGCCGGCTTAAAGACAATGACGCGGCGGTCGTTGAGAGGCTCAAGGCCATTCGCGCTTATGTATCGACGAACAGCATTCCCGAAGCAGCGTTGGTAAAGATGGCCAAGCTGGGCGCGGTGATCCATAACTGGATGAAGGAAACCGAAGTAACCATCAGCGCAATCCAGTGCTGGACTTCACTCGAGGAGTTCTTCGGCGTCGTGCCTTGCACGGTGATGAGTATGATGAGCGATTCCGGGCTATCGAGCGCATGCGAAGTTGACGTGGCGGGTGTGGTCGGGATGCACGCGCTGCAACTGGCCTCGCAAACACCGAGCGCGCTGCTCGACTGGAACAACAACTACGCCGATGATCCGGACAAAGCAGTGTGCTTTCACTGCAGCAACCTGCCAAAGCACTTTTTCAAAGATGTGCGGATGGATTTTCAGGAAATCATTGCCGGAACCGTGGGCAAGGAGAATACCTTTGGGACTTGCGTGGGCCGCGTGAAGAGCGGGCCGATGAGTTTCGCGCGCTTTTCCACCAACGATCGCGAGGGAAAAATGCGCGGCTACGTCGGCGAGGGCGAGTTTACGAATGATCCGCTCGAGACTTTCGGTGGGGCGGGTGTCGTGCGCATTCCCGGGTTGCAGAAGCTGCTGCGCTTTATTTGCGAACGAGGGTTCGAACACCACGTGGCGGCGAATTTCTCGAGTTCTGCGGCAGCGGTACATGAAGCCACGGCACGTTATCTGCATTGGGACGTGTACTGGCACAAGCCGGACGCGCCGGGGTGCTAAGGAGGAGATCTTGGGGGAGCAGTGATGGCCGGAAAGCATTGTTGGAATCGCCGCCATTGGATTTCGGCCGCGGCAACCGCAGCGGGAGCGGCCGCGATCGTTCCAGGCCGCGGTTTCGCGTCACTCGGGCGCGTGTTTGGAAACGCAGCGAGCGGCCCGGTGCGCGACGCGGTGGATACGAAACTCAAGGCGTTTCCTTTGTCGCAAGTGCGCTTGCGCCGGGGAATCTTTCTCGACCAACTCGAAAGCAATCAAAGCTTTATCGAATCTTTGCCGAACGACCGATTGCTGCACACATTCCGGCTGACAGCGGGCATTCCCTCTACAGCGGACCCGTTGGGCGGGTGGGAGCATCCGCGTGGCGAATTGCGCGGGCATTTTGCGGGAGGACACGTGCTCTCGGCTTGCGCGCTGCTGCACGCAGCGACGGGCGACGACGCCATCAAGCAAAAAGGAAACGTGCTGGTCTCGGAACTGGCGAAGTGCCAGGAAAAGTTGCATCAGGGCGGCTATCTCGGCGCCTACCCGACCAGTTTTTACGACCGATTAAAGGAAGGGAAGCGCGTTTGGGCGCCGTTCTACACCTATCACAAGATTCTTGCCGGGCACTTGGATATGTACACGCTCTGCGGAAACGAGCAGGCACTCGCTACCGCGGAAAAAATGGCAGGGTGGGTCGACAGTTACCTGAAACCGATCGGCGACGAGCAATGGGCCAAGATGCAAATGGTTGAGTTCGGTGGTATGGAGGAGGCGCTCTTCAACCTCTACGCCATCACCGGAAAAGAACAACACCTGGCGCTTGCGCGGCGCTTTGATCACCAGAAGTTCTTTGATCCACTGGCAGAGGCCAAGGATGAGCTGAAAGGCCTGCACGCAAACACGAACATTCCGAAGGTGATCGGCGCGGCTCGTGGTTATGAGCTGACCGGTGAGCAGCGGTACCACGACATTGCGAATTATTTCTGGCACGAAGTCGTCTCCGAGCGTACTTACTCGACCGGCGGCACGAGCAACGGGGAAGGCTGGCGGAGCGATCCGGGCCAATTTGCCGACGAGCTTGGCCAGGCGGCGGAAGAATGCTGCTGCGGCTACAACATGCTGAAGTTGACGCGGCACCTTTTCAGTTGGACCGGCGAGCCGGCGACGATGGATTACTACGAGCGCACGCTCTTCAACAGCCGCCTTGGCACCGAGGACACGGACGGCATGAAGATGTATTACGTGTCGCTGATGCCGGGGCTCTGGAGAACCTTCGGGACGCGCTTCGATTCTTTCTGGTGCTGCACGGGGACCGGCGCGGAGGAATTTGGCAAATTCGGCGACACCATTTATTCCCACGATGGGCAGGCCCTGTACGTGAACTTGTTTATCGCTTCGGAACTGAGCTGGCCGGAAAAGAAAGTCACCGTGGCGCAGGAGACGAGCTTCCCGGAGGAGGAAGGCACCTCGATCACGTTCAAAACCGCGGCACCCGTGAAGATGCCGGTGCACGTGCGCGCGCCGTATTGGGCAACGCGCGGAGTAACGGTCTCGGTCAATGGAAAAAAGCAGGACGTGACGGCGCGGCCCTGCTCGTACCTCACGCTGGATCGCACGTGGAATGACGGCGACAAGATCCAAGTGGCCATGCCCATGGGCTTGCACCTCGCCCCGCTTCCGGATGAACCCACCGTGCAAGCGGCCATGTATGGACCATTGGTTCTCGCCGGTCGGCTGGGAACCAAGGGGTTGACGCACGAACACGTGTACGGGCCGCTGGGGCCGGATGAAGCCAGGGACATTCCCGTGCCTCCGCTCACGGGCTCGGTCGACGCTCCGGATTGGGTGGAACAGGTGAGAGGACAAACGCTGGCTTTCCAAACGGTCGGGCAAAAGAGCGAGATTGATGTTTCGCCTTTCTATCAAGTGAACGACGAGCGCTACACCGTTTATTGGAAAGTGAACCGCAAAGGCACGTAACGCTCGACCGCAAGCGGAGTCTTGAATTTGCCTTTTCGACGCAAAATTAAGAAGAAGCTCGGGCCAAATTAACTCGCACTAGGAGATGCGATGCTCGGGAAAATCTCCCGAAGGAGATTTGTCAGGGACGCTGCGGCGGTGTCGCTCCTCTCACTCGTTCCGCGGCTGGTGGGTGCGGCTACCGGCGGAACTCGCAGGATTACCGTGCTGGCTGACGAGGAAATTGGCACCGTACGGCCGGAATTTCACGGCCATTTTGCAGAGCATCTCGGTTCCTGCGTGTACGGCGGTTTGTGGGTCGGAAAAAATTCACCGGTTCCTAACATCAATGGCTATCGGAGGCAGGCCGTCGAATACTTGAAAGAACTGGGGATCCCCGTGCTGCGCTGGCCGGGCGGCTGTTATGCGGATGATTATCATTGGCGGGACGGCATCGGGCCGGCGGAGAGCCGCCCGAAGCGCGTCAATATTCATTGGGGCGGGTACGTCGAGGACGGCAGCTTTGGTACCCACGAATTCATCGGTTTGTGCCGGCTGATTGGCGCGGAGCCGTATCTCGCGGGCAATGTGGGAAGCGGCTCGCCGCAAGAGATGCGCGATTGGATCGAGTACTGCAACATGCCCTCCGGCAGCACGCTGGCTGACGAGCGCATCAGGAACGGCGCCACCGAACCCTTCCGCGTGCGTTATTGGGGCGTGGGCAATGAAGCGTGGGGCTGTGGCGGTTGGATGCGGCCAGAAGTGTATGCCGATCGCTACCGCCAGTTTTCCGTTTATCTGCGAAAGTACGCCGGTACGGAACGATTCCTGATTGCCAGCGGCCCGAATGGAAACGACACGCGCTGGTCCCGCAAGTTCATGGACACGCTCGAAGGCGGAAAGCCGGAAGGCATCTCCATGCACTATTACGAGGGTGGGGAAGATCATCCGCTGCACTTCACCGAGGAGCATTTGAAGAGGCAGCTCGCCATTTTCTCGCGTGTGGAAGACGCCATCGTCCAGCAGCGCTCACTGTTCGACAGCTATCGCGAAGGTCGCCAAATAGCGCTGGTCTTTGACGAGTGGGGCGTGTGGGACCGCATTGCCGAAGAAGACGAAAAGAAATTCGGCAAGCTGTGGCAGCAGAGCACCATGCGCAGCGCCGCGGCGGCAGGCCTGGGACTGAACATTTTCAATCGCCAGGCCGATAAGCTGTACATGTGCAACATCGCGCAGATTGTGAACGTCCTGCAATCACTGCTACTCACGGACGGGCCGGAAGGGAAGCAGTCGATTCGCACGACGACCTATCACGCATTTGCTCTGTTCAAGGCGCATCGCGGAAATAGCGCCGTCAAGGTCGAAACGGATTCTGCAATTTCGGATCGAGAAAAGCCGTCGCTCGACTTGTCGGTTTCCGCGTCGACGAAAAATGGACTGGTCTTATTGAGCTTGGTGAATCCACTTCCCGACGAGGATTTGGAAATCCAATGTGCCCTGCGCGGCGCGATCGCAAAGAACTCGCGCGCGCTTCTGCTCCATGACTCTGACTGGAACGCCTGCAACAGCTTTGATGCGCCGGACCGAGTGGTGCCTAAGCCGCATCCTGTGACAGTCGAAGGCTCAACTGTGCGGCTCGACCTGCCGCGGATGTCAGTCGCCACGGTGACCTTAAGTCCGTAGCCGGCGATGGCGGGAAGAGCCGGGCTTGGCTTGCAGGCTTCGAATTACGGGTTTTCGTCACGAGCCTAAACGCGTAGCATGCCAGCGGCAGAACTCTTCGTTGCGACACGAAAGGGGATGGAGCGAATGCGCGCTATTT
>Ga0182037_10000186_pt1 | contig 28218 bp, 25 predicted proteins | sample sta12Cox44000082_FD_125974 | JGI IMG/M metagenome (GOLD analysis project Ga0182037, IMG submission 125974) | Lab enrichment of tropical soil microbial communities from Luquillo Experimental Forest, Puerto Rico - statoxic.12C.oxic.44.000.082 | ecosystem: Environmental > Terrestrial > Soil >... | reverse complement strand
GGCGCTGAACCCCAAGGCCATCATCCTCCAGACACAAGAGGCGCTTCTCGGCGGCGACCGCGAGACGAGGCTGGGGACGATCTACAGCAACGAGGTCCTCTGGCAGTGCACGACATGCGGCGCATGCGAGAATCAGTGCCCGGTCGGGATCGAACACCTGCCGATCCTCATCGGCGCGCGCCGCGGCCTCGTCTCGAACGGCGAGGCGCCGGGCTACCTGGGGGCGATGTACAACAACCTCGAGCGCCGGAGCAACATCTGGGGCTTGGGCTACGACCAGCGGATGAAATTCGTTCAGTCGGCGGCGCTCGAGACCTTCGATCCGGTGAAGCACGACGTGCTGGTGTGGCTGGGCTGCGCGGGGGCGTTCGACGCGGACTTCCAGAAGTCGCTGCGATCGCTCTTCCAGATCCTGCGCGGGCGCGGCGTGCGGTTCGGCGTGCTCGCCAAGGAAAAATGCACCGGCGATCCGGCGAAGCGGACCGGCAACGAGTATATGTTTCAGGAGCTGGCGACCGCAAACATCGAGGATTTGCGGGCGGCGGGGCCGCGGAAGATCCTCACCTCGTGCCCGCATTGCGTGAAGACCATCGGAAGAGACTACCGCAAGTTCGGGTACGACGTGGACATCGTTCACACGTCGGTCTACGTGGAAGCGGTCACACGTGGCGTCCCCCTCACGAGCGGCGCCGCGACGTCAACCGCGAGCGTGCCCGGCGGCGCCGCGGCAACCGCACCGACCCACCATCCGCGTGAGATCGTCACCTTCCACGATCCCTGCTATCTTGGCCGCTACGGCGGCACGGTGGACGAGCCGCGCGCGCTGCTGTCTCGCTTCGGCGCCGACATCAGGGAGCCGGAGCGCAACCGCGAGAACCCGTACTGCTGCGGCGCAGGGGGCGGTCTGCTCTTCGCCGACAAGGAGGAGGAGCCCGGCAGCCGCATCAGCGACGTGCGCTTCAAACAGCTTCGAGCGACCGGCGCCAATACTGTCGTCACCGCCTGTCCCTTCTGCTCGATCATGCTCAAGGGCGCCCAGGCGAGCGCGCAGGCCGAGACACAGTTCGTCGACCTGATGACGTTTGTGAGCTCCCGGCTGCACACGGGCGATCTGTGACCGCGCGACAGTTGGGAAGAAGTTGACCAGCTCCAGGTCCAATTGGCGGGCCTCGCGCCTGAAGCGGTGCGAGGCCCGAGCGATCTCGGTTGCCGGATACTGGTTGATCTCGCTGCTCGGCCGCACGCTCCGCTGGCGGACCGATGGTCTCGAGCATCTCGAGGCGGTCGCGCGAAGCGGCCGCCAGCCCGTCCTCGCGTTCTGGCACGGGCGCATCCTGCCCGCCACGCTCTACTTTCGAGATCGCGGCATCGTGGTCATGACGAGCGAGAACTTCGACGGTCAATGGATTGCGGGCATCATCGAGCGATTTGGCTACGGTACCGCCCGCGGCTCGACGTCGCGCGGCGCCCGGCGGGCGCTGTTGCAATTGCGGCGTGACATGGCGGCGGGTCGGGCCGCCGCGTTGACGATCGACGGGCCGCGCGGTCCTGCCTGTGTCGCGCAGGCAGGCGCCGTGTGGCTCGCCATGGCGACGGGGAATCCCGTCGTGCCGTTCCACCTCGAGGCGAGCCGGCATTGGACACTCCGGAGTTGGGATCGCGCGCAGATCCCGATGCCCTTCACGACCGTCGCGCTCGCGGTCGGCGAGCCGTTCCACGTTGCAGCGGACGCGACGGAGCCTCCGGACCGCGGCGAGGGCGAGGGGGCCCTTGACAGCGGTGACGAGCGGATCGAGCGGGCGCGCCGCTTACTCGAAGAGCGGCTGGTCGCGCTTGAGGCGCGTGCCCGCGAGCTGGCAACTTGAGTGCGAGTTTGGGACGGCCGATGACGATTTCGTGAGGCGGCTGCACGGTTTGGGGCAGCAGGCTTGAAGATGCCGCGGGCACGGCCGTTGCTCACGCGGAAGGGCCATGCTGAGACCTGCGGCGTTGGTGTGCCTGTTCATTGCGTCCGATGTCGCCATCACGGCGCAGTCCACGGTCACCCAGCTGGCGGATACCGGATGGCAGGCTATCAACAAGGGAGACGCCGACAAGGCGGCCTCGGCGTTTCGTGAAGCGCTGACGATGAGTCCCAGAGATCCGGTGCTGAATCTCGGTGCAGGCACCGCAGCACACCTGCAGGGGCGCGACCAGGACGCCACCGTGTTCCTGCAGAAAGCCGTGGCACTCAACCCAGCCCTGGTCGAGGCGTCAACTCTCCTGGGAGAGATTGTCTACCGCCAAGGCAATCTCGATCTCGCCATCAAGACCTACGAAGCGGCGCTGGCTCGAGCGCCTCGGAACGAAGCCCTCAAACAGCGGCTCGAGGCATGGCGCAGCGAAGCCTCGACCTACCAAACCTTTCAGAGCGTCAAAGACGATCGTTTTGCCGTGATGTTCGAGGGGCCGGTAGAGCAGAAGCTCGCGGCCCACGCGACGTCCGTGCTCGGCAGCGCGTTCTGGCGCATCGGCAAGGTCATCGGTGCTTTTCCAAGCAACCCGATCAACGTCATCCTGTATACGGACAAACAGTTTCGCGACATCACCGGCGCGCCTGAATGGGCGGGGGGAGGCTTCGATGGCCAGATTCGGATGCCGGTGCGCGGCGCGCAGCAGAACATGGCGGCGTTCGACCGGGTGCTCACGCACGAGCTTGCGCATGCGATGCTGCGCAGCGTGGCTTCGCGCAACTTGCCGGCGTGGCTGAATGAGGGGCTGGCGATGCACTTCGAAGGGTACGACGCCACGGCCGTCGAGCGGGCGTTGGCGTCCGCCCGCATGTACGTGCCGCTCGCCTCGTTGAGGACGAGCTTCACGCGGCTCAGTGAAACGCAAGCGGCCATCGCCTACGCCGAAAGCCTCCTTGCGACATCCGTTCTGATGGAGCGCATCGGCCCGTCCGGCGTCGGTCAGCTTCTGCAAGATCTCGACGGCGGTCAGCCCGTCGAGCAGGCCGTGGAGCGCTTCGGGTTCACCTTCGGCGAGTTCGAATCCGGCCTCGCCCGGCGCGTGGGAGTGACGAGAACGGCGAGCCGCTGACCGCACCTCCGCCGGCAGTTTCGCGATACGATGACGGTCCGGCCGGCATGTCCGTCATCCTCATTCACACCGAGCGGTTCGTCGATCACGAACCTCCGCCGGGCCACCCCGAGCGGCCGGAGCGGGCCGAGACCATGGAGGTGGTCGCCAACCGCTGGCGTGAACGCGGAGTGGAAGTCGTCGCGCCTCGAGCGGCCACGCACGAACAGCTCGCCCGAGTGCACACCGACCAACATCTGCAGACCGTCGCGGCGACGCGCGGACGAGCCGTCCAACTCGATCCCGATACGTTCACCTCTCCTGACACGTACGAGATCGCGCTGCTTGCCGCGGGAGCCGGCATCGACGCCGTCGAGCGCGTCATGGGCGGATCCCATCGTGCCGCGGTCGCGATGGTTCGCCCGCCCGGCCACCACGCCGAACGCGATCGCGCGATGGGCTTCTGCCTGTACAACAACGCGGCTGTCGCCGCCGCGCACGCTCGCACCCAGGGCGCATCCAAGGTCGCGCTCGTCGATTACGACGTTCATCACGGCAACGGGACGCAGCACATCTTCGAGCAAGATCCGGCCGTGCTGTATATCTCGATGCATCAGTACCCGTACTACCCAGGCACGGGCGCGGTCGATGACGTGGGGCGGGGGGCCGGGCGCGGGTTCACGATCAACCTGCCCCTCGAGGCTGGCGCCGTCGCGGAGGACTACCGCGCCGTATTTGCAGGCGTGGTCACGCCGGTGTTGCGACAGTTCGAGCCGGACCTGATCGTCGTGTCCGCCGGGTTCGATGCGCACGAGGACGATCCGCTTGGCGGCATGCGTTTGACCGCGCCGTCGTTCGGGGCGATGATGAAAGAGCTTCGTGCCGTCGCGGACGAGTGTTGCCGGGGACGGATTGTTTCCATCACAGAGGGTGGCTACGATTTGAAGGCGTTGTCGGCGTCGCTCGATAGCGCTATCGATGCGCTCCACGCGCCCATCGCGCCTGGAGAGGCCCTGCTCGGCAGCGCCTCGCACGAATGGCCTCAGTCCGGAATCGCCTCAGAGCGAGGCCGGACAACAACCGCACAAGCACGCGCCGTCCTTCGCCCGTTCTGGCACCTTCCTTAAGCGTTGGTCCCGATCGACGCATAGTAGTCGGCCACGCGCTCGTGAGCGCCGGCAACTGTATAGACGTCGGGGAGGCGCGACTCGATGACCCCTGCGATGACGGCCGCGACCTCCTCCGGACTCTGTCCGCCCGGAAGCTGTCTCGAGTCCGGCCCGCCGTGTCGCGCATTGAGTCCGAACTCGGTTTTCACGACGCCGGGCGAAACGAGAGAGATCTGGATGCCCGGATGGGTCTCGCGGATCTCGTCGCGGAACATTGCGGTCAGCGCGTTGACGTAATGCTTCGAGGCGCTATACGCCGACCGGAACGTCGCGAACGGCACCCGGCCCAGCATCGAAGAGACGTTGATGACGTGGCCGGCGCCGCGAGACTGAAAATGCGGCAGCACCTCCTGCGTGCCGTACAAGACCGATTTGACGTTGATGCGCATCATCTCGTCAACGTCCTCGTCAGTGAGCTGTGACGGCGAGCGTGTGATCCCCTGTCCTGCGTTGTTCACCCAGACGTCGATGTGCCCGAACCGGCCGATGGCGTGCTCGACGGCGCGGTGGATGTCGTCGCGCCGGGTCACGTCCGCGACGATCGCGAAGGCACTGTCGCCTGAACGAGCCGCGGCGGCGCGAAGCGCGTCGGCGCGGCGGGCGACCAGACCGAGCGAGGCGCCGCGCCTTCCGAGGAGCTCCGCGAGAGCCGCGCCGATTCCGCTGCTGGCGCCGGTGATGACTACGACCTTGTTGTCCATGAGGCTAGAATAGTCGAAGTACCTGATGAGCGAATTCGAACCCCAACGACTTGACAAGAAGTGGCAGGCACGGTGGGCGACCTCGAAGGCCTTCGAGGTGCGGGCGGATCCCAACCGGCCAAAATTTTATAGCCTTGAGATGTTCGCGTATCCGTCCGGGTACGCGCACGTGGGGCACGTGCGCAACTACATCATCGGCGATGTCATGGCGCGGACCAAGCGGATGCGCGGGTACAACGTGCTGCACCCGTTCGGCTGGGACGCGTTCGGCCTGCCTGCCGAGAACGCCGCGATCAAGACCGGAATGCACCCCGAACAGTCGACGCTCGACAACATCGCCCATATGCGAGGGCAGCTCCAGCGGCTGGGTATCAGCTACGCGTGGGACCGCGAGATTACGACCTGTCTGCCCGAGTATTACAAGTTCAACCAGTGGATCTTTCTCAAGATGCTCGAGCGGGGGCTCGCCATGCGCCGCCGCTCCACCGTCAATTGGTGCCCGGTCGATCAGACCGTGCTGGCGAACGAGCAGGTGATCGACGGCCGGTGCTGGCGGTGCGGATCCGTCGTGGAAGCACGCGAGCTCGAGCAGTGGTTCTTCCGCATTACCGCTTACGAGGACGAGCTCCTCAAGGGGCTCGAGTCGCTGACCGACTGGCCTGAGAAAGTTGTCGTGATGCAGCGCAACTGGATCGGCCGGTCCGAGGGCGCCCGCGTCCAGTTTCCCGTCGTGGCGCTCGGCGGTCGGGTGGACGGCGCGAAGATCGATATCTTCACGACGCGCATCGACACGATCTACGGCGCGACCTTCGTCCTCCTTGCGCCGGAGCATGCGGTGGTCGATATCTTCGCGGCCGAGAGCGCCGATCCCCGGCGATTCCGTGAGTGCGTGCAGGCATTCCGGGCGCTGGACAACCAGGCGCGTCGCGCGGGCACGATCGAAAAGGAAGGATTCGATACCGGCCGGAAGGCTCTCAACCCCTTCACGGGGAAAGAGATTCCCATCTGGATCGCGAACTTCGTGCTCGCCGAGTACGGCACGGGGGCGATCATGGCCGTGCCCGCGCACGACGAGCGCGACTTCGAGTTCGCGCGCAAGTACGACTTGCCGATCCAGGTGGTCGTCGAGACCGCAGACAGCCGCGAGCAGCCGACGACGAGCCTCGCCGGTCCCACCACCAACTACGGCCGGCTGATCAATTCCGGGCAGTGGAGCGGAGAGGAAGCACCGGCCGTCATCGGCCGCATGATTGCGGATGCCGAGCGGCGCGGGATTGGCAAGGGCGAAGTGCAGTACCGGCTGAAGGATTGGGGCATTTCGCGCCAGCGGTATTGGGGCACGCCGATCCCCGTTATTCATTGCCCGAGGGACGGCATCGTGCCCGTGCCATACCAGGACTTGCCGGTCGAGCTGCCAAAGGTTGCGAAGTTCACTGGCCGCGGCGATTCACCCCTGGCCCAGATCCCGGAATGGGTGAATGTCACGTGTCCGCTGTGCGGCGGTCCCGCAAAGCGCGAGACCGACACGATGGACACGTTCGTCGACTCTTCCTGGTACTTCCTGCGGTTCTGCGATCCCTGGAACATGGATCTGCCGTTTGGTTCCGGGGAGGCCGGCTACTGGATGCCCGTCGATTTTTACAGCGGCGGCGTCGAGCACGCGATCCTTCACCTGCTGTACTCGCGGTTCTTTACCCGCGTGCTGCGAGACGTCGGCCTGGTGACGCTCGACGAGCCATTCACGCGTCTGCTCACACAGGGGATGGTGCTCAAGGACAACGCCGTCATGTCGAAATCCAAGGGCAATGTCGTTGATCCCGACGACATGGTCCGGAAGTACGGCGCGGATGCCCTGCGGGTGTACGTGATGTTCGTGGCGCCGCCGGAGAAGGAAGTCGAGTGGAATGATGATGGACTCGAGGGCAGTTTCCGGTTTCTGGTCCGCGTCTGGCGTTTAGTCGATCACTGGGCCGCGGCAATAAGTGGCGATGCGACTCCCGCACATGTCCCCGACTGCGACGACCGGGAGCGGGCGCTTCGGCGCAAAACGCACGACACGATCCGTCGCGTGACGGTCGACATCGAAGAGCGGATGCACCTCAACACGGCGGTGTCGTCGATGATGGAGCTCGTCAACGCGCTCTACGCGTTCAGCGAGGGGACCGTGCGCGGGGCGCCCGCTCGCAGCGGGCCGCCGGCCGGCCGAGTCGAGCGGCCACAGGCGATCGCCGTCCTGAAGGAAGCCATCGAGTCGCTCACGCTGATGCTCTCGCCTTTCGCGCCGCACATGGCGGAGGAGCTTTGGGAACGGCTGGGCCATACCGGCGGGCTGGCCGCCGCCAAATGGCCGGCGTTCGATCCCGAGGTGGCAAAAGCTGCCGCGGTCATCGTCCCCGTGCAGATCAATGGCAAGGTGAAAGCGCGGTTTACGGCGCCGGCTGATGCCTCGGAGGAGCAGCTCCGGGAACTGGCGCTGGCGGATCCGACCGTCAGGTCGTACACTGCCGGCAAAGAGATTCGAAAGGTCTTCGTGGCCAAAGGGCCCCTGGTAAGCGTGGTGACGTCATGAAGCAGTGCATCGGTCCACGCCAGCTCCTGTTGGGCTGGCTCGTGGCAGTGAGCCTCGCGAGCACAAGCTGCGGGTATTCGCTTGCCGGGCGCGGGTCTTTTCTCCCGGCCTACATCAAGACGATTGGTGTTCCGACCTTTGTGAATCGGACGACGGTTTTCAACCTCGAGACGCTGCTCACCCAGAAGGTGCGGGCCGAGTTTATCGGCCGCGGCAAGTATCAGATTCTGCCCCAAAACACCGGCGTCGACGCCGTGCTGAACGGCGAGGTGACCTCCGTATTCCTCTCGCCGGCAAGCTTTGGCACCACGCAGCTCGCGTCGCGCTACGCGATCACGATGAACGCCCGGATCGAGCTTCGCGATTTGCGAGAGAACAAAGTGCTGTGGGAGAATCCGGCCGTGTCGTTTCGGCAGGAGTACGAGGCGACGAGCGGCCGGGTCACCGATCCGACGGCGTTCTTCCAGCAGGACACCAACGCTCTCGACCGCATGAGCGCGGAATTCGCACGCACGATTGTCAGCGCGATCCTGGAAGCCTTCTAATTGCCGACACTGACCGCGGCGGCCGTCCGCAAGCAGATCGCGGCAGGCGCAACGGATGCCGTGTACCTCCTCGCCGGCGACGACGACATCGAGAAATCTGCGCTGGCCGGGGAGTTCTCGGATCTGGTGGAGGAGGACCTGCGCGCCTTCAACGTCGAGCGCATTCACGCAGGCGATTGGACGAGCGGCGATAGGCTCGCCGACGGCGTCGCCGCCGTGATTGCTGCTGCGCGAACGCTGCCGATGATGGCTCCTCGACGAGTTGTCACAGTGCTCCAGGCCGAAGGCGTGCTGGTGCCCCGGCGGGAGAGCGAAGCGGCGACGCGCGCCCTCGAGGCGCTTGAGTCGCTGCTGAAAGATCCCGAACGCCAGACAACGCTGGTGTTCGTGGCAGGGACCGTCGACAAACGAAGCCGGATGTACAAGCTCCTGCAGCGGCAGGCGACGATCGTCGAATGCGGCGCGATCGCGGATCAGGCCGACGCCGAACGCTGGGTCAGGACACGGATTGCTGCCGGGGGCGCCGAGATCGATCCCGCGGCGGCGCGATTGCTCGTCACGCGTGCCGGCGTCGACGTCAGGCGCCTGCGTGGCGAGGTCGACCGGCTGCTGTTGTACACGCTCGGACAGAAGCGCATTGGCGTCGAGGACGCGCGCGCGATTGCCGGGCCTGCCGCGCTGCTGGACGATTGGGCACTCACCAACGCGATCGAGGCAGGTCAGGCCGGCGAGGCCCTGCGCCAGCTCGCGCTGATGCTCGATGCGGGGACGCCGCCCGAGAAGATTCTCGGCCAGCTCGGCTGGCTGGTTCGAGCGAAGTTCCCACAACTTTCGCCGGCCGAAGTGCGCCGCGCGATCGACGCCCTGTTCAGGACGGATCAGGACCTCAAGCGTTCCGCCGGGGATCCACGGGTGCTGCTCGAACGGCTCGTCGTCGAGCTCTGCACGCCAAAGCGGTGATCAGGCGCGCGCAGCCAAACGGTTGGTGAGCCGGGACTTGTAGCGACCGGCGGCGTTCTTGTGGATGATGCCCTTGCTGGCCAGCTTGTCGATGAGCGAGACCACGTCGCGGAGCGCCGCCCTGGCGGCCGCCGTATCGTTGCCGTCGATGGCTGATCTGACGCGCTTGAGGGCCGTACGCAAACTCGAACGGAACTGGCGGTTGTGCTCCCGGTTCTTGAGACTCTGTCGGTGCGCCTTTAGCGCGGATGCGTGCGAAGCCACCTCGTCATTGACCTCCGGAACCCCTGATCATAGCACGGGATCGGGGGAGTCACAGGGCGCCGCACGGCTCTTTGGGTCCCATAACACCGGGACGAGAGGCTCCGAAGCAGCGGTTCTCCGCACCAGACGAATTTGTGACGCCCAGGCGTGACTGGCAGCATCGGTAAACAGACCCCACCTTTCGACAGCCCAACTGACGCGGTTATCGGCCCAAGAGGCACGGCTCAACAGTGAGGAGCGCCTGCGCCCGTGGGTCACGTGGCTCCGGACAAGAGCCTCGCGACGACGGCGTCGGTTGCACGCAGCATCTCATCGATCTTCTCGGGCTGTTTTCCTCCGGCCTCTGCGAAGTCCGGCCGCCCCCCGCCGCCGCCGCCAACAATCGGCGCGATCTCCTTCACGATCTGCCCGGCCTTGATTCGGGACGTCAGGTCAGGCGTCACGGCCACCACGACCTGAACCTTTTCATCAACGGCAGAGGCCAGGACAACGACGCCGCTCCTGATCTGTCCTTTCAACGAATCGGCGAGGTTTCTGAGCGCCTCCTTGTCGAGATCCGCGACCTTTCGTCTTGCCAGCTTGACGCCTGCCACTTCGATCGTTGAATGGTTTGCCGCGCTGCCGCCGTCGGGCGGTCCGGCGTCTGCCATGGCGAGCCGCGTCTTGAGCTGCATGTTCTCCCGTGTGAGCCTTTTGGTGTCCGTCTGCAGCCGCTCGATCGCAGCGATCACCTGCGACTCGTTGACGTGCAGGGTATCGTAGACGCCCTCAAGCACGGCGCGCTGCTCTTGGACCCAGCGGACCGCTTCCGCGCCCGTGAGCGCTTCGACGCGCCGCACGCCCGCTGCGACGCCCTCCTCGGACACAATCACGAACAGTCCGATGTCTCCGGTGGCCTGCACGTGCGTTCCCCCGCACAGCTCCATGCTGAAGCCGGGAACGCTCACCACACGCACCTGGTCGCCGTACTTCTCGCCGAAGAGCGCCGTCGCCCCAGCGGCAATCGCCTCCTCCGTCGACCGCACCTCGGTCGTCACGAGCGCGTTGCGATAGATATGCTCGTTGACGATGCGCTCGATCCGATCCATTTCTTCGCGGGTGACCGGCTGAAAGTGCTCGAAATCGAAGCGTAGGCGATCCGGAGCCACGAGCGATCCTCTCTGCCGCACGTGCGAGCCGAGGACCTGGCGGAGCGCCGCGTGAAGCAGGTGGGTCGCCGTGTGATTGCGCCGCGTCGCATCACGCGTCGGCTGATCGACTTCCGCGGTCACCAGGTCGCCGACGTGCAGCGAGCCTGCGTCGACATGGACGCGATGAGCGCGTGGGAGGCCGGGACCCATCCGTGCCAGGCCCTCCACGACAGCGGACGCGCCAGTTGCCACGCTCGAAATCCTGCCCGAATCCGACACCTGGCCACCGGCCTCGATGTAGAACGGCGTCTTTGCAAGCGCCAGGTACCCTTCTGCGCCGGCAGTGAGGGAATCGATCGACCGTTTCTGGCCATCGAAGATAGCGAGGATCGGGACGCCGGTCACGCGAGTCGTGGAGTAACCCTCGAACAGATCGTGGGCGCCCTCGAGCGCTCGGTTCCCGGCGATGTCGAAGTCGCTCGCCTCCTTGCCGGTCTTGTCTTTTTTGTCTGTCTTGTCATTCCTTCCAGGGACGAAGGCGCTCTGTGCCCGGGCTTTCTCGCGCTGGCCCCGCATGGCGCGTTCGTAACCCTCGCGATCGATGCTGACCCCCTGCGTGGCCGCAATGTCCTCGATAAAGTCGAACGGCACGCCGAAGGTGTCGTAAAGACGGAAGGCGACATCGCCGCCGAGCACCTTCGATTTCGTGCCCAGCACCTTTGTGATCTCGCCCTCCAGGCGCGGGAGCCCTTCCGCCAGCACCGTCTCGAACCGGCGCTCTTCGGCGAGAATCGTCTTCTCGATCCTCTCCTTGTCGCGGCGGAGCTCGGGATACGCATCCCCCATCTCACGAGCCAGCACTCCAACGAGTGAGCTGAGAAACGGCTCATCGAAGCCGAGATGCTTTCCGTGGCGCATGGCGCGCCGCATGATCTTGCGCAGGACGTATCCGCGCCACTCGTTGGAGGGCGTCACGCCGTCCGCGATGAGAAAGGTGGTCGATCGGATGTGGTCGGCGACGACGCGCATCGAAACGTCCGGCGAAGACATGGACCCGGAATAGGCATGTCCCGAGCGCGCGCCTATCTCCGTCAGGAGCGGCATGAACAGATCAGTGTCGTAATTCGACTCCTTGCCTTGCATGACCGCGGTGATGCGCTCAAGGCCCATCCCGGTGTCAATTGACGGAGCGGGCAACGGCGCGAGCGCGCCGCCGGCGCTCCGCTCGAATTCCATGAACACGTTGTTCCAGATCTCGATCTCGGGATCCGCGCCTGTGCCGCGGACGTAGTAGATTTCCGAGCAGCGGCCGCACGGCCCCGTGTCCCCCATCTGCCAGAAGTTGTCCTCCAGCCCGAGCTCGAGGATCCGGTCGGCGGGGACGAATCGGCGCCAGGCGTCGAACGCTTCGTCGTCCCGGGGGATCCCGCGCTCGCCCTTGAAGATGGAGACCACGAGCCGATCGGGCGGCATCTTCCAGACGTCGGTCAGCAACGTCCAGGCAAAGCGGATCGCATCGTTCTTGAAGTAATCGCCAAACGAGAAGTTTCCGAGCATCTCGAAGAACGTGTGGTGGCGGAATGACGGTCCGACGTTGTCGAGATCATTGTGCTTTCCGCTGACGCGCATCACCTTCTGCGACGTGGCGGCCCTCGTGTACGCGCGCTTCTCGCGGCCGAGAAACACGTCCTTGAACTGGTTCATCCCCGCGTTGGTGAACAAGAGCGTCGGGTCGTCGGCCGGGACGAGCGGCGAGCTCGGCAGGACGCGGTGCCCGTTCAGGTCGAAATACTGGAGGAACGCCGCACGGATCTCGTTGGAGGTCATTGAACGTATCTAAGCACGAACGACCGGAGGGCACCAAAAGCCCGCTAGGGTCTCTTACGTCTGTTCAGCAGAAGCAGGACGCGATCGGCCTCGAAGCCTTGTCCAATGAGGTATCGATACAACCGCTGAAACTCCCGATCGTCCTCAATCTTCGCTCCGCTCGGCAGGCGCCGGGCCAACGACGCTTCCATGAGGCTATCGTGGCCTCCGTCCTCATCCAAGCCAGCGAACACATCGTCGGCGACTCGGCGAGCTGTGCGCCGGTCGATGCCGGCGCGCTCCATCTGCAGCCGTACCCGAAGTTTGCCTCGACGGCGAATCGACGTTTCGGTCCGGGCGATGGCCTCAGCCACGCGGGCATCGTCGATCGCTCGCTCCTCGCGAAGCCGCGAAACGGCGTCGTCGATCAGCTCCGGCTGATGTCCGCGCCGGACGAGTCGCTCGCGCAGGCGCGCCTCGGACAGGTCACGTCGCGCGAGCATCTTCAGGCCGTCGACGTACGCCGGGTTGGCCTTACTTGGCACCTGAACGCGTCCTTGTTGGCCGCGACGCTCAGGAGATCGTCACCGCGCCGCGGCTCGCGGCTTGCGGGTCGTCGAGGTGGACATAGGTCAGCCAGCCGTGATGGTCGGGGATCTCTCCGTTGATCACGTCGAAATAGGCACGCTGGAGTCTCTGCGTGATTGGGCCGCGGCTGCCGCTCCCAATGGTGATCTTGTCAACCGACCTGACGGGTGTGACCTCGGCGGCCGTGCCGACGACGAAGACCTCGTCGGCGACGTAGAGCGACTCGCGCGGGAGCGCGGTTTCCGTGACGGTGTAGCCAAGGTCCCGGGCCAGGGTGATTACCGAATCGCGCGTGATGCCTCCGAGGATGGAGGAGGCGAGCGGCGGCGTGTAGATGATCTCGTTGCGCACGGTAAAGAGGTTTTGACCGCTGCCTTCGCTCACGTTGCCGAGGACGTCCAGCGCGATCGCCTCGGAGTAGCCGTCGGCGAGCGCTTCCATTTTGATGAGACCGGAGTTCGCGTAGTTCGCCGAGCTCTTCGCCATCGCGGGCAGCGTATTCGGCGCCACCCGCGACCAGGACGCGACCTTGACGTCCACGCCCTGTTCGAGCGCGTCCTGTCCGAGGTAGGCGCCCCACTTCCACAAGATGATCGCGGCATCGACCGGACAGGTGAGGGGGTTCACGCCGAGCGTCTCGTATCCGCGGTAGAGAATCGGGCGGATGTAGCACGCCTTCATCTGGTTGGCGCGGATCGTGTCGAGCACGGCGTTCTGCCATCCGACCAGGTCAAGCGGATAGGTCATCCGGTAAATCTTCGCCGAGTCCTGCAGCCGCCGCATGTGAGCGTCGAGCCGGAAGCAGGCGGACCCTTTCGGCGTCGAATAGCAGCGCGCGCCTTCGAACACGGCGGTCCCATAGTGGATGACATGGGACGCGATGTGGATGTGCGCGTCCTTCCACTCCACCAGCTTGCCATTCATCCAGATCTTGCCCGTACCGGGAAAGGCCATACTGCGATTCTAACATCTGGAATTTACGAGCTACGAGTACCGAGCCACGAGACCGACTTATTGATGTTCTCCACAGAATGGGCATCGGTCGGACCGAGCGTGAAGAGGTTTGCGGCAGTGCCAACAGAAGCGAGGTGGGGGCGATTCGCGTGCCTTGAGGCGAAGCTGAAGATCATCGCGGGCGTGATCGGCCTCCGGCCGTGGCGTTCCGGGAGGCGGGGTTCGACGCCCATGGCGCTGATCGAGGTTTCGGATCGCGAGCACATCGTCCAGCAGCGCGCTGGCCCGTTGATAACGAGATCGGATGTCCGGCGCCATCGCCTTGAGCACGATGTTGTCGATCGCCTTCGGGATTTTGGGGTTTTTCAGGCGCGGCCCGGTCTGCAGCTCACCCCGCATCAACCGCTCCAGGTCCGCGGGCGAGGGCGTCTCGTAGGGGAGCATTCCCGTCAGCATTTGATACATCGTCACGCCCAGTGAGTAGATATCCGATGCGAATACCGCCTTGCCCTGAAACTGCTCCGGCGCCATGTAGGGCGGACTGCCGATGACGGTCGTGCCGTGCGCGGCGATTTCGAGAAATCGTGACGTCCCGAAGTCCGCAACCTTGACCATGCCTCGATCGGCAACGAGCACGTTCGACGGGCGCAGGTCCCTGTGCAGCACGCCGTGGCGATGCGCGTGGTCGACGGCGTTGCACACCTGGCAGGTATAGTCGAGCGTGCGCGTGAGGTCGAGCGCGCCTTCGCGCGTGATGATGGACTCGAGCGTCTCGCCCGGCACGAATTCCATGACGATGAAGAAGACGTTGTCCTGCTTCTCGGCCGTGAGGATCGTGACGATGTTCGGGTGATTCAAGCTCGCGAGCAGCCGCGGCTCGCGAAGCAGCTCGCCGAAGTCGACTCCCTGCTTGTGGGGGACCTTGAGAGCGACGCTCTTGTTGATCCAGGTGTCCTCGGCGAGGTAGACCGTGCCGAACCCTCCGCTGCCGATCGTGCGGAGGATCTTGTACTTGCCGATGATCTGTCCGCGAAAGAACACCGCGCCGAGTATACCTGGTCCTTCGGCCGCTTCTATAATCCATCCCCGTGCACCGCTTCTTCGCGCCGGCTCTGGATCCGGGAGACGAGATCGTCGCGCTCCCTCGCGACGAGGCCGAGCACCTCACGCGCGTGCTGCGGCTCGCGGTCGGAGACACCGTCGCGGTGTTCGACGGCCGTGGTCGCGAGTTCGCAGGCAGAGTGGTGAGCGCGGGGCGGCGGGACGCGCGCGTGCAGTTGGTGTCGCGCATCGAGCCTGCGGCTGAGGCGCGGGTGCCGATCACGCTTGCGCAGGCCGTGCTCAAGGGCGAGAAGATGGACGACGTCGTCCGGGATGCGGTCATGCTCGGCGTGACGGCCGTCCAACCGATTGTGACGAAGCGGACGGAGACGACCGTCGCGATGCTGTTGAAGAGCGCTCGCGTCGAGCGATGGCAGAGGGTCGCGCTCGCGTCGGTGAAGCAGTCGCGGCGGGCCACGGTGCCCGAGATCCGAATGCCGCTGACGCTCGAGACTTACCTGGCCGATCCGCCCGCCGCGCTTCGCCTCATGCTCGTGGAGCCGTCAGGGCCGCCTCGGGGCACCTCAGCGGCAGAAACCGAGTCGCTGTCGGTCGTCCAGGCTGAGTCAGCTCCGGCCGACGCGGCCCTGTTCGTGGGCCCTGAAGGTGGATGGACAGAAGCGGAACGCGCCGCTGCGGTGTCGGCCGGGGTACGGCTCGTGACGCTCGGCCAGCGAACGCTGCGCGCGGACGCCGTCCCTGTCGCGGCGATCAGCGTTCTGCAGTTTCTCTGGGGAGATCTGTAGCGCCGTTACGCCGTGTCCCTGTCCGCGTGGCGCGGCGTGGCTTTCGCAAAGCGAGGCCAACCCATTCTTCTTCTTGTTGTTCCCACTCGACAGCAGGTACGGGGAGGTTCGGTTCCCAGAGGCTGGACAGCAAGGTCCGAAACACCTCGTCCCGTTCGTCGCACAATAGCCCGCTGACGATCATGAGCCCCCCCGGCCGCGTCGCAGCGGCAAGGATCGGCGCGGATCGGAGAAGCAGCGTACCTGTGAGGTTCGCCGTGACAACATCCCACCCGGCAGGATCGCCGTCAGCGCAGGCGCCGGCATCCCACCTCCGCCCCCCGGATGCGGCGGCAGGCAGAGCGGAGGCGAGATCCCCAGCGATGAACGTAACAGCTCCAGCTTGGGGTCCGAGTGGAAATCCGTGTGGACCTGCCGGCGCAGAATTGATCCGCAGGTTGTCGCGGGCTGCCTGAACCGCGTCCGGGTCGATGTCGACCCCGGTCGCGGATCGGGCACCGAGGCGCTCAGCAACGATCGCCAGCACTCCCGATCCCGTTCCGACGTCGAGGACGGTTCTGCCTCTCAAATCGAACGCCTGCAACGCCATAAGACACAGACGGGTCGTGGCGTGGTGGCCAGTGCCGAATCCCGTCGAGGGCTGAATGACGACCGTGAAGGGGCCGGCATTGGTGATTCGCGACTCGGGATTCAGTTGACCGGGATCCGGGAGGAGTGTGACTCGACCGACCGTGACCGGCTGTAGATTCTGCTGCGATCGGCGCGCCCAGTCGTCGCCGGGCACGTCGATCGCCGACATCTCGAAGCGGGACGAGAGCGACCGAAGTGCCCGGTCGCGCGCGGACGCCGTCGCGAAAAACACTCGATCGACGCGATCGCGCTCCTCGATCGCTACCGGCGAGAAGTCGTCGAGCGCGGCGTACAGAAGGTCGGCGTCGAGGCGAGGGTCGGCGAATCGTATCTCGAGGGCAGGGTAGGTTCTATCCAAACATGTCCTTGACTCGATCGAATAGATTCCGTTCGTCCTCGTCCTGATGAGCCCGCGGCTCGAACTTCTCCGCCGGCAGCGCCTTCGCCAGCTCTTCCAGAGCCTTCCGCTGATCCTTGGTCAGCTTCTTCGGCGTCTGCACCTGCACGGTGGCGAACAGATCCCCGCGTCCGCGACCGTTGACATCGGGCATCCCTTTGCCCCGGAGGCGCAGCGTCGTGCCCGTCTGCGTCCCCTCGGGCACCTTGACCGCTTCGTGGGCGTCGAGCGTAGGCACCTGAATCTCGCCGCCGAGAGCCAGGGTCGTGAAGTTGACCGCGATCTCGCAGAACAGGTTGTTGCCGTCCCGGCGGAAGAACTCGTGCTCCTGCACGTGGACGACGACGTACAGGCTGCCCGATGGGCCGCCGAGCACGCCCGGTTCGCCCTCGCCCTGCAGGCGCAGCTGCTGGCCGGTTGCGATGCCGGGCGGAATCTTCACCGTCAGCTTGCGTTGACGGGATACTCGTCCGGCGCCTCGGCACGTCTGGCACGGCGTTGTGATGACCTTGCCGGCGCCGCCACACTGTGGACATGTCCGCGCGACGGTAAAGAAGCCTTGCTGGAAGCGAACTTGGCCTTGTCCGCGGCACTGGCGGCAGGTCGTCGACGACGTGCCCGGTGCCGATCCGGATCCGCCGCAGGTCTCGCAGTGCTCCTGCCGCGGAATCTGGATCGACGTCTCCGCGCCCTTGGCAGCCTCCTCGAAAGTAATCTCGAGGTCGTATCGCAGGTCCGCGCCACGCTGTGGACCGCCTCTCCGACGTCCGCTGCCAAACAAATCTCCGAAGCCGAAGATATCGCCCAGGCCGCCGAGGATGTCCTCGAACCCGTGAAACACAGTGGGATCGAATCCGCCGGCGCCGGTCGTGGAACTGACGCCGGCGTGGCCGAACCGGTCGTACAACGCGCGCTTCTCGCTGTCGGCGAGCACCGCGTACGCCTCGGCGGCTTCCTTGAACTTCTCTTCCGCGGCCTTGTTCCCGGGATTGCGGTCCGGGTGATGCTTCATCGCGAGCTTGCGATACGCGCTCTTGATGTCCGCGTCGCCGGCCGTCCGCGGGACGCCGAGCACGTCGTAGTAGTCGCGCTTGCTCACGACGCCTTCGCCACCTTGACCATCGCGGGCCGAAGCAGCCGATCCCCTATCATGTAGCCCTTCCTCAGCTCGCCGATGACTTCGCCGTCGCGATGCGCCGGGCTGACCTCCTGGACCACCGCCTGGTGGAGGTTCGGATCGAAATCGGCCCCAATCGCGTCGATGGCCTTGACTCCGTGTTTGCGCAGCAGGTCGTGCAGCTTGGCATGTATCAGCTCGACACCTTTTCGGTAGGCGCCGCCTTCAATCGCGTCGGAGGCCCCTTCTCCTCCCGCCATCAGGGCGAGGTCGAAGTCATCCACGACGAGCAATAGCTCTTGAAGCAGCCTCACGACGGCGTGGTCCGCCTGCTCGCGCCGTTCGCGTTCCACGCGGCGCCGGTAGTTGTCGAACTCCGCGGCCTTCCGCATCCAGCGATCGTAGTAGTCGTCCCTTTCCCGTTGGAGCTCCACCAATTGATCCGTCGCGCCGGATGGGGTCTCCACGGGCTCGGTTACAGGTTCTTCACTCATAGACTCATGACTCACAGCGCATGACTGATACCGATTGCCGGGGGCGCGTCCTGGCTAGTTTGTATCGCGCAGCACGCGGGAAACAGCCTGTGCGGCGCCGTCGACGACGGCGATCGCGCGCGAGTACCGCATGCGCGTGGGCCCGATGACACCCACCGTTCCGGTGCGCGCGCCGTCGTCATACGTCGACGCGACCAGGCTGAACGGCCGCAAGCTCGGATCAAGGTGCTCCGCCCCGATGACCACGGTCAATCCTGGGCCGTCGATGTACGCGTTGAGAAGATTCAGCAGCCGCTCCTTCTCATCGATCATCACCAGCAGAGCCTGCAGCATCGTCATTGTCAAGCCGCTTCCGTCGTCCAGGAGCGACGAGGTACCCTCGACGTAAATCGTCCGGTCGTCGGGCAGATCGGCAAACGTCGAGCTGGCCAGCCGCATTGCGCGTGCCATCAGCGCGTCGTACAGCAGCCGCTCTTCGTCGATGCGCTCGAGCACCGCCTCGCGGGCTCGATAGAGGGGCAGGCCCGAGAACTCACTGTTCAGGTAGTTGGCGGCCTGCCGGAGATCGTCCGCGTGGAGGGTTTCACCGACGTCAATCACTTTCTGAATGACATGGCCGCCGCGAGCGACGATGACGACGAGCACGCGCGTTGCGGTCAGCGGCACGAACTCCACGCGCTCGAAGACCGCGCCTCCGTTCGGCGTCCGGACGGCGAAGCCGACGGTGCGCGACGCCTGCGAAACCACGTGCGATACCTGAGGGAGAACCGAGTCGATTCTCAGATCGCTGCTGTCGCGCCTGAGCCGCGCCTCTACCGCGTTTGCCGTCCGGCGCGGACGCTTGGTCTCGAGAAGAAGGTCGACGTAGAAGCGGTAGCCACGGTCGGTCGGAATCCGGCCGGCCGAGGTGTGGGGCTGCTGAACAAAGCCTTCCTCCTCGAGCGTGGCCAGAATGTTCCGAACCGTCGCGGAGGACACGCCGAGGCCGGCCGCGCTCACGAGTACCGACGACGCGACAGGATCGCCCGAAGCGATGAACTCGCGCACGAGCGCGGCAAGGACGCGTCTGGAGCGATCGTGAGAGTCGTGCATCTGGTGTGGCGCACCCTCGCTAGCACTCTCAGCCTGAGAGTGCTAACACACATTATACAACAGCCGTGCTGCCTCGGCCGGCGCGTGCGGCGAGGCCGCGCCTACCCGAGGCCGGCGCGTGCGGCGAGATCGCGCGCCGCCGTGCGGGCTTCGGCCACCACTTGTGCAGGGTCGACGCGAGTCGGCGCGAAGCCGTCGACGAGCACCTCCCCGTCGACGATGGTGGTTCGTACGTCGCTCCCGCGCGCGGCGTAGACAAGCGTCGAGTACGGATCCGGCCCGGGTGCGAGGTGCGGCCGATCGCCGGCGACGACGATGATGTCGGCGCGCTTGCCCGTTTCGATCGATCCAATTTCGCCATCGAGCCCCAGCGTTCGCGCGCCCGCGCGCGTGGCCATCCAGAGGACGTCGCGCGCCGGGAGGATGCCGGGTCGCCGGCGCATGGCTTGAAGCGTGGCCGCGAGGCGCATCTCGTCGAACATATCCAGACGGTTGTTGCACGCGGCGCCGTCGCCGCCGAGCGAGACCGTGATGCCGCACGCCCGCAGCTCCGGCACGGGCGCGACGCCCGAGCCGAGCTTCAGGTTCGAGCCGGGGCAGTGCATGACCTTCACGTCGTGGTCAGCCAGCAAGTGCCTGTCGTGATCGTCGACCCACACACAGTGGGCGGCGCACAAAAGCGGGGAGGCGAGATGCAGGCTCGCGAAGTACTCCAGGTTCGTCAGGCCGCCCGAGATTTCTTTGACGACCGCGGCCTCGTCGCGGGATTCGGATGCGTGTGTATGGACAAGGGCGCCGTGCGCGTCCGACAGGGCGGCGACCGCTTCCAGGAGGTCGCGCGAACACGAGACCGCGAAGCGGGGCGCAAAAGCCGCGCGAAGCCGATCGTTACTGGATCCGTTCCAACGCCGGCGGATGGCCAGGCTTTCGTCGATGGACGCTTGCGTCCGTTCCTGGAGCCGAGCCGGCAGACCAGCGGCCGTGTCCATCATGCACTTGCCGATCGTAGCTCGCATCCCGCTCTCCGCCACGGCCTCGAAGACGACGTCCGTATCGTGGACCGTCTCCATCGTCAGGACCGCCGTTGTCCCGCTCGACAACAGCTCGGTGGTGGCCAGGCGTGCGGCGGCACGCAGGGACCGCGCGGTGTGCGCCGCCTCCATCGGCCATACGCGCGTTCGAAGCCACTCCAGGAGCGGAAGGTCGTCGGCGAACCCTCGAAAGAGCGTCTGGCAGAGGTGCACATGCGTCTGAACGAAGCCAGGCAAGACGAAACCGCCGTCGGCGCGGATGACGCGATCGTGCATATCAGGGATGTCGGGCGCGATGCGGGCGATGCGGCCATCGCGAATCGACACGTCGCCGCGAATGACCTCGAACCGGTCGTCGAGCGTCAGGATGATCCCGTTGCGGATCAGCAGAGAGGACACGCGTCACTTTAGCCCGTCAACCAGCCATTACTCTTTTTTGGACACCTGGGGCGGCGTCCACTGCATGGCGGCGGGGTGTTCCTTGCCGTGCTTCACGGCGATGAGCTCGGCCAGAATGCTGACGGCGATTTCCTGCGGCGTCACGGCGCCGATGTCGAGGCCGATGGGGGCGTGCACTCGCCGGAGCGCTTCGGCCGGCATGTGGGCCTCGACGAGCGCCTCGTAGATGCGCGCGACCTTCGCACGGCTGCCGATGAGGCCGAGGTACCTCAGCTCGCGAGGCGCGAGCACGCGCAGTGCCTCAAGGTCGTTGGTGTGTCCCCTTGTCACGATCACGGCATAGGCATGCGCCGGCAGGTTCGCGCGATCGATCCATGCCGGGATGTCGTCGGCCACGACCTCTACGGCCGTTGGAAAGCGCTCCAGGTTCGCGAACTTCTCTCGATCGTCGACGACGTGTACGCGGAAGCCGACGTCGGCCGCTAGGCGCGCCAGGTGGAACCCCACGTGCCCGGCGCCGATGATGTACAGCTCCGGTGACGGCTCGATCGGCTCGATATAGACGTCCATCTGGCCGCCGCAGACGAGGCCGGTCTCTTGCGCGAAATCATCCGACAGCTCGTAGTGCACCATTTCCGGCCGCCGCGTCTTGATCGCCTCGCGCGCCTTCCAGAAAGCGTCGTTCTCGTAGCATCCGCCACCGATCGTACCGACAATGCGCCCGTCACTGAAGACGAGCATTTTCGCGCCGACTCGCTGAGGCGTAGAGCCGATCGTCGAGACGATTGTCACGAGGGCCGCGGGCTCGCCGCGCTCGAGCGCCGCAAGGGCTGCCGTGAAGACTTCCTGATTCACGCTGAGACGATTATAAAAGGACTGGATTGCCGTCGCTACCGGTGGAGCGGGCACGTGGTCGTCGGCTCCGTCCCCGGCAGGAACGCTTCGGTGAACGTCTTGGGGCACGCGGGTGTGGCGAGGAGCCCAGTCAAGGGGTCGATGGTCACGAAGACGATGCCGCTGGGGACGTCGAAAGGCACGTTGGCGTGCCCGGCGAGCGCCGCTTTCATGAACTGCGTCCAGATAGGCAATGCGGCCTGCGACCCACTGAGCCCGAGCGGCTGGTTATCGTCGAAGCCCACCCAGACGACCGTGAGCAACTCGGGAGTAAAGCCTGCAAACCAGGCGTCGCGCAGGTCATTGGTCGTCCCGGTTTTGCCAGCCGCATCCAGCGTGAAACCGGCGCCGCGCGCGCTGGCCGCCGTGCCCTCGTTGAGGACGCTGCGCATCATGTTGGTGACGAGAAAGGTGGTCTCGGGTCGCGCTATTCGGCGCGGCTTGGGCTCCGGCGGCCGGAGGACGTCCTTGCCCGCGCTCGTCAGCCGGAGGATGTTCTTGAGCGGGCGGAGGGTGCCCTGATTGGGAAAGATCGTGTACGCCGTCGCGATTTCGTAGGGCGTGGCCTCGAACACGCCGAGGGCGATCGACGGGTAAGGCTTCGGCGGATTCCCGACACCCAACGACTTCCAGAGATTGGCCACGTGGTCGTACCCTGCCGCCTGTGCGACGTGGATCGTTCCCAGATTGCGCGAATGCGCGAGCGCGTGGCGATATGTAATGGGGCCGTCGTACTGCTTCTCGTAGTTCTCGGGCGTCCAGAATTGGTTGCCGAACTCGAAGGTTTCAGGCTCGTCGTTGGTGATCGTGGCCGGCGTCACGTCGTGCCGCCCTTCGGTGATCGCCTGCTCGAAAGCGCTCAGATACACGAACGGCTTGAACACGGAGCCTGGTTGCCGGCGCGAGACGATCGCACGATTGTATTGCGACAGGTTGTACGACCGGCCTCCCACGAAGGCGAGAATCTCCCCATTCCGAGGATCGACCGCGATGAGCGCGGCCTCGGCCTTCCCGTGCCGCTTGCGCCGCGCCAGCATTTCGTCCACCTTCGTCAAGCCATCGCGCACGGCGTCCTGCGCGACGCGCTGCAGGTGGAGGTCCAGCGTCGTGAAGACGTTCAAGGGCTGATTGGGGGCGGTCGCCAGCCGCGAGTACTGCTCGGCGAGCGTTTGGCTGACGTAGTCGACGAAGTACGGCGCCTCCGCCTCGAGCGCGCGCTGCACGATGGCCAGGGGCTCGCGCGACGCGCGATCAGCGGCTTCCTGATTGACATAGCCCGCGTCCACCATCGCCTGCAGGACGACGTGGCGCCGCTCCTTGCATCGCTCGGGATTGGTGAACGGGGAGAGCGCCGAGGGCGACTGGATGACGCCGGCAATGGTCGCCGCCTCCGCAAGCGTGACGTTGCTGACATCCTTGCCGAAGAACAGTCGAGAGGCCTCAGCGACACCAAAGACCGCGAACGATCCGCGCTGGCCGACCGGAATGTCGTTCAGATACATTTCAAGGATCTCGTCTTTCGAGGCGCGCTCGGTGAGGATGATGGACACCCAGATCTCGAGAAGCTTGCGCTTCGCGGATCGCGCGCGCGCCTCGTGCAACGACATCCCGAACTTGGGCAGGAACACGTTGCGAACCAGCTGCTGCGTGATCGTGCTGCCGCCGGCCAGATAGGCGCGCCGCCCGGTCGCGTACGACAGCATCGCGCCGAGCATTCCAATTGGATCGACGCCTGGATGCTCATAGAACCGCCGATCCTCGATGGCCAGGGCGGCTTGGGTCATCCTCTGCGGGATCACGTTCAGCGCGACGGGACGACGTTTTTCGCGCTCACCGTTGACCAAGGAGCTGAGCACGGGCGCATCAAGGGTCAAGCGTTCCATGGGATGATTGCCCAGCTCGAGCTGCAGCACGCGATCGACGGGTCGGGGCGCAGGGCGACGCGACACCGCGTTGACCGCCACCGGCGCTGCGGCTGGGCGCTGAAACACCACGCGCACCGTCTGGCCCTTGAATTCTGTACCCCGCGGCAAGAGGCTCACCGAGCCGTTGCCGACCGCGAATTCCCCCGGTTTCTGAAGCGTGATGCGTTGGGCGTAGCCAAGATCGTTCAGACGATCGATGAGTTGACGATCGCTCAACGACTGCCCTCGGCGCAGCTCGAGCGGACGCGCGAAAACACGCGGGAGGACCGTCTGCCGCTCGCCGTGCAGCCGCAAGTCGATGAGCGCGGCAAACTGCACGTAATAGTAGCCGGCCGCGAAGCATGCGATCACAAACGGCACCGAGAGCGCGAGCGCGATCACACGCACCCAGGGACGGCGCCAGAATGCCGCGACGCGGATCGTCAGAAGCGCAATACGAGTGTTCGCGTTGGTCAGACCGGTGCTCTCCCGCAGTCGATCTAAATCGTTACTACCCAGTGTCTTCCGAAGTCGAGCGGCAGCTCCTCATCGAGCCGGTCGACGAGCGCCGGACCGTATTCGTTCAGAAACGACACAAACCCGATCGTACGCTCTTGCACGTGGCCGCTGGGAAAGGCGAGTGCGCGGGCGTGCATGAATTGGCGTCGAAGTGTTTCGTCCCGCCGCTTGGCGGCGGATATCATCTTGCCGTGCAGCGTCTGCAGGTCGTGCTGCATCCGGCTCAGGGTGGATCGCGCGGCCCCCTCGAGCGTCGGGTCGAGGGCCGGCATCGCCTGAATGACGTGCGTCATCTGCGATTCGATCGTGTGCGACGCATCGGCGAAGGATTCCTCCACGATCTGGGGGATTTGGGCCTTGAGCAGCTCGTTGAGCGCTGCCTCGTCCTGCGGCTGCAGCGCCTCGAGCGGCAACTTGTACTTGCTCAGGAAACGCGCCGCGGTCGAGTCGACCACCGTGGCGCTTGCCCGCGGATACATCAGGGGCATCGGGATCGCGAAGTGCTCGTAGACCCCCCGCAGCTGCGCGAGATAAGCGAGCTCATTGGGGCCGGCGACGTAGCAAACGGTCGGGAAAATCGTATCCTGCACGACGGGGCGGAGCAGAACGTTCGGGCTGAAGCTCGCGGGCTGCTCGTTTGCCTGGCGCAGGAGCGTTGCGGGGGGATACTCCTCGTCGCCGATGACGAATCGCCCGTCCTGCTGCCGGATCGAGCGTCGCCCCTCCGAGAGATGAAAGAGCGCCAGGCTGTCGTCCTGCGCGTGGACCTGAGCGTGATACCCCCGCGCCGTCAGGTTCGATCCGGCCAGCGCTGCGAGCCTGCCGGTCTGACCTGGCATCGACAGCTCGCGCGCGAAGACGTGACTGACGAGCGGCTTCGACGAGGCATCTGACGAGTCATAGACGACGAGCCCGCGATCCCCCAGAACGTGCTCCATCCACCGGCCGAAGGCGTCCGCCATCCCGAAACCCGGCTGATACGCCGCCTGCAGCGCGTCGAGCACAGACGAACGAAATGCTGAGGGCGGAAGAAACTGGCCCAGGCTGCTGAGCGCGCCGGCGATCGCATCGCGATCAAGCTGGATGGTGGCAACGGGGGGAGGGTCTGCGCCGGGGCGATTCGGAAGGGACACGGTTCGCGGGGTCAGCGTCTCGTCGAAGACCGTACACGACCGAACTTCCTCCCAATCATGATCCTCGGCGTCGATCCAGAAGACAGCGATGGCGGCGACATGGTGATCGCGCGAGACCTGCTCGGCGAGCTTCAACGCCGTCAGGGCCTTCAGCAGGGTGAAGAGCGGCCCGCCAAAGAGACCTGCCTGCTGGCCCGTGACGATCGCGACGGTGCGGCGATCGCTCAGGAGCCGGGCGGCGTCGCGGGCGCGCGGTGGAGCGCCGCGACGCGTCTGCTGCGCGCCAACGATTGCCGCGATGTCGCCGTGGCGCCGATCATGAGCCTGCGTTCGCTCGATTGCAGCGGCCCACGCGGTCGGATCGGAGGGGTTCCCGGAGAAAAACGGCGCGACCGACGGGAAATCGTAGGCGTAGTCAACGGCGAGTCGACGAACCCAGGGAAACCGACGGACATCGACCGGAATGCGCACCGCAGGCTCGTCTGCGGGAGCCGATGCTGGTTTGGTTGAGTTGGCCGGCACCAGAGAGCCTACTGTCGCAGAGCGTCGCAGAAACTGTCAACCATGTTAAACTTAGGCGCCTTCCTCACAGGAGTCCTTCACTGCACACGGAAGCTGCCGGCTCTGCGGCTCCAGAATCGTTCGGACCGTTTCGGGTTCTTCATCAAATTGGTGCGGGGACGCTCGGGCCCGTGTTTCGCGCTTATGACGCCGAGCGCGAGCGGCTGGTTGCGGTCAAACTCTTCCGTCTGGACCTTCCGCCCGAGCGCGTTCACCAGCTGGTAGCCAGCTTCGGGGAGCTCATCTCGGCCGAGTTGACGCATCCGGCCATTGCAGAGCCGCTGGCAAGCGGGATCACGGGTGCGTCGGCGTACTTGGCCCACGACTACGTCGCCGCCGAGTCTCTGGATCTCGCCGTCCGAGAATACGGTCCAGCGCCCCCGGCCGACGCGTTGCGGGTTGCTGCTCAACTGGCGGGCGCGCTTGATTTCGCGGCAATCGTCAACGTCAGCCACGGAGCTTTGCATCCGCGGGACGTTCTGCTGTCCACCGACCAGGCACGTCTGACCGGGTTCGGGATCGCCCGCGCGCTCGATCGAGTGGGCGTTTCCGCGCCGATACGACGCCCCTACTCTGCGCCGGAGCAGGCGGCCGGCAACGCGTGGGATCGTCGGGCTGATGTCTTCAGCCTAGCCGCGCTCGTCTACGAGCTGTTGTCCGGCCGGCGGATAAACGGTCACGGTTCACCGCCGGCTGACGATCTCGCCGGAGTCCCCGGCGCACGATTGAAGGCGCTGCGGGCGACCTTTGCTCGCGCGCTGGCTGAGGATCCGAGCGATCGGTTTGAAACGGCGCTCGAGTTTGCTGAAGCGTTGAAAGATGCGCTTCCCGACGGCGCTCTCACAGAAGTCGCATCGGCGAGACGGCCGTCGAGTTCCGCTCGAAAGGCCGGCGAGCCCCGATTGCCGCTCGAGGAACCGCGTCTTCAAGAACCACTCGAGCTTGCCGAACGTCGCGAGGCTGCTGAGCCGCTCGAGCCGACCGGGCCGCGCGAGCTTGCTGAGCCACGCGAACCTGCCGGGCCACGCGAACCCGTTCTTCACCTGCATGCGGACCTCCCACGCTACCGGGAGGTCGGAGCCAGGGTGCGCGCCGCGACGCCCGAAATCACGGCGAGCGTTCAACCGCCTCCTGAAGGACCTGCTGGACCGACGGCAATTTCCGTCATCGAGCAGTCCCGGTCGGCCGTCTGGCCGTTGATGGCGGCTCTGGTCATCGGGCTGGCCATCGGATTTGCGGGAGGCTACGGAATCGCAGAGCGCGACCGTCAAGCATCGACGACGATGGAATCACCGGCGTCCTCTCCCTTTGAGTTGGTGCCCACTCCGTCGCCGCCGTCGACCGGATCATCGCCCTCAGGAACGCCCGTCGCGCCGGTGGTGACTTCGCCCGCCGGATCGGAAGTCGGCGGGTCGGCACCGGCCGCATCATCGTCGGCGGGGCGCGCCGGGTCACGACGCACCGGATCAGTGCCAAACGCGCGGCCCACGAGCGGCGTCGCGGCACAACAGTCCCGTCGTGCTGCCGAACGCTCTGGATCCAACCGCCCGTCACGGGCCCACCCGCCTGCCGACACGGTGGAAACAAGCCCCGCCGTTCCGTCCGGCACAGCCGGAGGCTATGTCGGCGTGTTGACGATCGAGTCGCGGCCGGAAGGCGCGCGCGTGTTTCTGGACGGCAAGCTGATGGGCGCGACGCCCCTTGCGATCCCCAACGTGGCCGCCGGCGAACACGCGATTCGTCTTGAGCGCGACGGCTATCAGCACTGGTCTTCCTCGGTCCGCGTCGTGGCGAGCGAGCAGATCCGCGTGACCGCGTCGCTCGAGGAGCGGTGAGATGGAAGCGATTCTCGCTCTCGAAGATGGCACCTGGTTTCGGGGCACGGCTGCCGGCGCGGAAGGGGAAGCGCACGGCGAGGTCGTCTTCAACACCGCGATGACCGGCTATCAAGAGGTCCTGACGGACCCGTCATATGCCGGACAGATTGTGACGATGACCTGTCCGCAGATCGGGAACTACGGCGTGTCGGCGCGAGATGTCGAGTCGCGCGCGCCGCAGGTGGCCGGCTTCATCGTCCGTGACGAATCACCGGTCGCGAGCAATTGGCGCGCCGAAGGCACATTACGCGACTATCTCACCGCCAACGATATCGTGGCGATCTCGGACATCGACACGCGCGCGCTGACCCGCCGGCTGCGATCTGCGGGCGTCATGCGGGGCGTCATCGCGACCGGGAACGGGTTGGACCCTCAGGCGCTGGTCGGATGCGCGAAATCGATTCCACGGATGGAAGGCGCCGATCTCGTCCGCGACGTGACGACCGACAAACCGTTCGACTGGCCGGACGAGGATCCCGACGAGTTCGGCATCGCGGCGGCGCGCCGCGCCAAACGCCGCTTGAAGATTGCCGCGTACGACTTCGGCATGAAGTGGAACATCCTGAGGCGGCTGAGC
>Ga0182037_10000177_pt1 | contig 28675 bp, 17 predicted proteins | sample sta12Cox44000082_FD_125974 | JGI IMG/M metagenome (GOLD analysis project Ga0182037, IMG submission 125974) | Lab enrichment of tropical soil microbial communities from Luquillo Experimental Forest, Puerto Rico - statoxic.12C.oxic.44.000.082 | ecosystem: Environmental > Terrestrial > Soil >... | reverse complement strand
TGAGCAGTGCGCGGAGCGCTGTGGTCGTTTCATCGCCGTCATGGGTCGATTCGCGCGCCAGGGCACGGACTTCCGTCTCGACCTCGAGGAAGCAGTTCATCTGCGCGGCCGGCCCGCCGCCCAGGTTCTGGCACTCGCGTTGCTGAATGGCCTGCAGGAGCGCGACGTCGCCGCGTTCGACCTGCATCGCTTCCGCGAGGCCGATGTTGTGGCCGAGATCCACCAGGCGGCCAACCTGTTTCTGCCCCGTCATCCTGGCGATGGCCTGCTTCACCCGTTGATGATCGGCGGTGAACGGCGTCGCCGGGGCGCCCTGCCCGATTCCGGCGACGGCAATTCGATCGGACGGCATGAGCCGATCGACGAACGCGTTGGCGGCCCTCGTAATACCCATCGCGCCGCCGAACCGGATGTTCGGTTCGTCCACGACGAGGACAATGAGCCGGCCGCCTGTCGTTTGCTCGTTGGTGCTGTACCCGTCCGGGGGCGGGGGCGGCGGCGGGGCGTCCGCGACGGCGGTGAGCGAGACCCACTCGGCGGAAATCACGTTGCGCGGATTGCCGTCGATTCGAACGCTGAAGTCCTCAGGCCGAAGCGCCTTGATGGGTTTTCCCAGATCGTCGACGACGCTCACGTCGAGCGATGTCACCTCGACCGACGCACGAAATCGAGGCGGTTCCTGCGGCGTTTGCGCCGGGTCCGCTGCCCAGGCTGCCCCAGCGGCTGCCACCGTCATACAGACGATCCCTTGGACGATGCACCAATTCATGTTCCCGCCCGTCCTTCGCGGCTGTCCGACCTCCGGCCCTTCGCTTCCCGCCCGTCCTGCTCTATCTCGTCGATGACAGCCGATACCCTTGGCGCGCCCTGATCTCGTAGTGACCATCGACGTCCACGCGGATCCGCCGCCACGCGTCGTCGCGTTTGTCGTTGGTCGACGAGTAGCCGAGCAGGTACTGATTGGAGAGCTCATCGAGCAGATCGCCAAACGCCGTGTGAAGCTCGTCGATGCTGTCGGTGAACAACGCGCGGCCACCGGTCGGCAGCGCAAGGCGTTCCATGATCTTCTTCAACGACAGGAGCGTCACGCCTCGGCCCTGCCCAATCATGTACAAGGTCGTGTCGCTCGACTGCAGCCGGCGCTCGACCTCGTTCAGCGTCGCGTGGCTGCCCTGGTCTTCGCCGTCAGTAAACACGATCAGCGCCTTCCTGCCCGTCCGGCGGCCGAGCATCTCCAGGCCTCGAAGGATCACGTCGTAGAGCGCCGTCTGTCCCCACGGCGCGAGGCGGTCCACCGCCTTCGCTCGCTCCGCCTGGTCCGCCGACTTTCGCGTCAGCGTGAAAATGCTGTCGTTGAACCCGAGCAGCGTGACGAGATCCTGCGGCGGAACCTCGCTCAGAAACTCCTTGACGGCCTTCTTCAGTTTCGGGATGGCGGGCGTCATGCTGCCGCTGATGTCGATGGCCACGAGGAGCTCGAGCGGCACATCCTCTGACTCGAAGTGCGTGATGGTTTGCGCGCGATTGTCCTCGAACACGTGAAACTGCGACTGCGGCAGACCGGGAACGAACTTCCCGCGGCCGTCCCCAACGGTGACCGTTACCTGCACGACATCGACGTCGACACGTTCGTTGTACACGACCCCCTTGGTCCGAATGGTCTGAACCACGCGGCCTCCCGAGGATAACGTCGCAACCGCGCGAACCTGATGCTCGGCGATCGAAGGTCCCGCATCCCAATCGCACTCGAACGGCTCGCGCGCGAGCGAGCAGACCTGGCGTCCGTCCACGAAGAACGTGACTCCCGTGGCCGCGCCGGCCGGCCTGACCTGGGCGCGCAGGAGAGTCGGTCCATTCAAGTAGGCCCCCTCGCCAGGCGAGAGAATCGCGATGGCCGCCTCGGCCGCCTGCGCCCCCACATGCGGGCGGTTCAGAACGATTCCCGCGACCGCCAGCGTCAACGCCGCAACCGCTCGTGTTTGCCCGTTCATCACTCACCGCGGCTGGTCTGGCGAGCCGCCCGCGTCCGGCAGCAGCGGGCCCGTCGCTGTCGCCGCCGCCACGTAGTCCTCGATCCGCTCGCGGGTCACCGCACGAGCCGCTCTCGACAGCGACAGCCAATCGCCATCGTCGGTCGGCCTCGCCTCATCGATGAAGTCCTGCACAGCGGCTGACAGAACGACTTTGGCGAGCGCCGCCGGCAGACCGAGATCCTTGAGCAAGATTGCGATGCGGAAATTGAGATCGGGCAGCACCGACGCCGAGAGCCCGAGCTGCGGTCGGCCCGAAAGCGTCGGCCACGCGCCGGGCGGCATCAGCCGCGAACACAGGCACCCGTTGGTCGCGATGACCGCCATGCCCCAGGGGTGAAGGCCGTCAGTGCGCCCCCCGCCAAGTGCGAGCAGTTCCGTCAATGACAGCATCCCCAGCAAACGCTCCGGTTCGTGCGCGAGCGTCCAGCCAAGCGCGCGCGTCCTGGCGCCATCGATCGCCAGCTCCTCGGCCAGGGCATTCAGCTTGGCCGCGTCGGTGGCCTCCAACACCCGGCTCCGGCCCCGCTCGATGGCGACCGCGATCTCGTCGCGGTCGGTGTCGCGCAGCGCCAACGGATCCATCAATGAGACGCTCGCCGCGAACGTATCGCGCGCGCTGGTCGTCAGCTTCGGCGCCTCAAGCACACGATCGCTCGAGATGCGCCGCAACGCGAGCGTCGACAACGCGGCATCGAGCCCGAGCAGAGAACCAGAGACGTGCCATGGCACGCCCGGGGCGATCTCCTGGCGCGGCAGAGCCCAGGTCACTCGTCCTCGTGCATCGGTATCCTTGAGACCGAAGCCAAAATCGTGGCGCTGCGACACGTCGTCAGCCAGGAGCACAGTCCCATCGGGATCGCCAACGCTGATCGCGTATGCGAAGGACAGGAGATTTCGCGCGAGCAGATCGTCGGCAACCTCGAGAATCGAATCAGCCACCCGACGCGCCCGCTTGATGTCCTTGTTGCGGGCTGCTCTGGTGAGCTCCTCCCCGGCCTTTCGCAGGACTTCGTGATAAGGAACGGGCGGCGAAACGCCCGAGGGAACGCTGTCAGCCTCCTCGTCGCGCGATCGATGCGGCAGCTCTGTCGCGAGCGCCGTCAGCTCGCCGGCGATGTCCTCCAAGTCATCGACCGTAACGCGTTCAGCCGATAGCAATCGCCCCGCATCCGCCATTTCGATCGGGACGTCGAGTCGAGGCGTCCGTTGCTTCTCGCGAACACGCTGAAGGCGGTTGCGCTCCGTTTCGCCAAAGTCCAGCCTGTACAGCTGTCCCTCCCAGGTCACGCGCGGCGCGCCGCTCGCGCCGGCCGCCGGGCCGGCCAGGCCGGCGATGACCGCGCTATCGAGGTCGCGCGCGCGCGGCAGCACAGGGTGGAGATCATCACGCAGCCACAGCGCCACCGCGCCCGGCCCGGAAGCAGCCGAGGACGCGGGGGACGTCATGACGCCGCCCAGCGTGGGGTCACCAGCCGGCGCCGCGTTGAAGGTGCCGATCAGGCGATCCACCAAATACTCCAGTCGCGCGGGATCGAGCGTGCCGGCGCTGACCATTCTCGTGATGAGCACGAGTGAGCCCTGAAGCTGCGCTTGCGCGATGTACCCCGCGCGGCCATCGAGCCTTGTCAACTTTGCGGCAGCTCGCACGACATTGGCGTACGTTCGGACGTTCGTGATGCCCGCGCGCTCGAACGTGAGCATGAGCGCGCGAAACTTCGGAAACGATCGCAGAACCAACACGAGATCCGCTCGATCGCCCTCGAACGCGGCGAACACACGTTGAGCGAAGCTCACTTGATCGATCCGCTCGCCGCGCTGGCGAACGTCGGTCGCAAGCAGATTCTCTGCGATCCACGCCGCGTCGATTGGCGATTCGTCAGTGATTTCCGCTCCACCGAATACCCGTGACCAGAGCGCCCGTGCCGACGGTGGAACAAGTTGACGGTTGGAGGCGACCTCGAGCCGCATCAACGCCATACCGAGGTCGTATGACGACCGGCTGAACGGCAGCGTGCGGGCATGCCAATCGCGGAGGCCGTTCAGCCCTGATGCCGCAAGCGCCCTGAACCGATCCAGACGCATCGAAGCGTTCGGCATCCAGGCACCCAGCACGAAGGCGCGTCGCGCTGGATCGAGGCGGCCGACCGTATCGTAGAGATACGCGACCCGTCCCTCATTGGCCTCGAACAGCGCCAGGAGGAACCGCTCAGGGCGCGTCACGTGTTCGGCCGTGACCGCCTCCCACAGGAGGGCGGCATCGGCATCCCCTGGCGGCACGACGCGGTTGTCGCGGACGCGCACGCTCCCGGCAAATGCCGCGAAGATCGGCGCTGACCGCTCGTAGAGCCGCGAGAGCAGGTCCGGATGATTGGCAAAAAACTCCAGCGTATCGTCGTCGAGCGCGGCGAGTCCATGACAGAGGAGCGACGCTTGACGGTCGGCGAGGATTGTCAGCACCAGCTCGTCTCGCGGCACGCGGCGCCGAAAGATGGCGTCGCTCCAGATGTCGGCCCCGAGCGGAATGGGAACGAGATCGGACGCGGCAGGCGGGCTCCCCGTGGGCGGGATCACCAACGCCAGCGGCACCCCCCTCTTCGATGACTGCCGCACGGCTTGCAGAAAAGACCGGGCGGCGGGGTCGCGAATCTCCGCGGTCTCGTAGAGGAGCCGCGTCGTTTCAGACAGGAAGCGTCCACGGTCGGGAACTGGATCGATGGCCAGCGCGTGCGCAAGCGCCGCGACGCCTCCTGGAACCGGAACGTCCTGGGAAATCACGCGGGCAGCGCCAAGGCGGGACTCAAATCCCGCTACAATCAGCAGGCAGGCGCACGACCACAGACGCGCGGGTCTCATCGCACCGCTCACAAGGCGCACATTATATAGACATGCCAACCGCGAACTATTCCGCGAAAGACATCACCGTTTTGGAGGGTCTCGAGCCGGTTCGGAAGCGCCCGGGCATGTACATCGGTGGCGTCGGCTCAGCCGGGCTTCACCACCTCATCTGGGAAATCCTCGACAACTCCGTCGATGAGGCCATGAACGGCCATGCGTCGAACATTTGGGTCACGCTGCATGCCGATGGATCGTCGATCACCATCGAAGACGACGGCCGCGGCATTCCCGTGGACAAGCACCCGACGACCAAGAAAAGCGCGCTCGAAGTCATCTTCACCTTTCTCCACGCGGGCGGCAAGTTCGAGCACGGGAACTACAAGACGGCTGGAGGGTTGCACGGCGTCGGCGCCAGCGTGGTGAACGCGCTGTCAAAGGAGCTGGTCGCGACGGTCAAGCGCGACGGGGCGCAGTGGGAGATGCGCTTCAAGCAGGGAAAGCCGGTCAGCGGCCTCAAGAAACTCGGCCCGGCGCGCGGCACGGGAACGAGCGTGTACTTCCATCCCGATGCCGCGATCTTTCCGAAGATCGAGTTCGATCCCGAGCTCATCAAAGCCCGCCTCGACGTCAGTAGCTACCTGCACCGGGGCCTCAAAGTGTGGTTCGAGGACGAGGCGACGAAAGACAAACGCACGTTCGAGCACACCGAAGGGCTTGTCGACTACCTGAAGACGATTGTCGCCGAGCGCAGCGCCAAGCCGGTTCACGATCTTCCGTTCGTCTTGGGCAAAGATGATGTCCTCCGGGTGGATCTCGTCGTCCAGTGGACCGAAGCCACCGACGAACACCTGCGATCGTATGTAAACGGCATCCCGACAGGTTCCGGCGGCACTCACGAAAACGGGCTGCGCGCCGGCATCGGCAAGGCTGTTCGCAACTACATTGAAACGCACAGCCTGTCGCCCAAGGGCGTCACGCTCGTCGCCGAGGACATTCGCGAGGGCCTCACCGGGGTGCTGAGCCTCTTTGTGAGTGATCCGCAATTCCAGGGACAGACCAAAGATCGCCTGAACAATCCCGAGCTCGTCTCCGCTGTCGATGCCCTCGTGAGGCCGGCGCTCGAACACTGGCTGAATCACAACGCGAGCGTGGCGCAGGCCATTGTCGCCCGGATCATTCTCGCGGCCCGCGCGCGTGAGGCCAGCCGCGCCGCTCAAGCGGAGGTGTCGCGCAAGAGCGCGACGTCAACGCGACTGAACCTGCCCGGCAAACTGAGCGACTGCACGAACGCCGACCAGGAAACGAGCGAGCTGTTCGTGGTCGAAGGCGATTCGGCCGGCGGATCGGCCAAGCAGGGACGCGATCGCGCGCGGCAGGCCATTCTGCCGCTGCGTGGCAAGGTGCTGAACGCGGAGAGCGCCTCTCTGGCCAAAGTACTGGAGAACAAAGAGCTCTCCGATCTCGTGACGGCCCTCGGGTGCGGCCTTGGCAAGAACTTCGAGCTCTCTAAACTGAGATACGGCAAGATCATCATCCTCGCCGACGCCGACTCTGACGGGAATCATATCGCCACGCTGCTCCTGACGTTCATCTACAGGCACCTGCCGCAGCTCATCACGAACGGCAAGGTCTACCTGGCGCAGCCGCCGCTCTACCGAATCGACGTTGGCAAAGACACCTACTGGGCGCTCGACGACGCCCAGAAGGACGCCATCCTGAAGCAGAAGAACGGTCGCGGCACCCCGGAGATTACGCGATTCAAAGGACTCGGCGAGATGATGCCGAAGGTGCTCTGGGAGACAACCCTCAATCCCCGCACGCGCCGTCTGCTACGCGTCGAGGTGACCGACCAGATCGTGACCGATCGCGTGATCAACGAGTTGATGGGCAAGGACGCGTCGGCACGGTTCCGCTTCATCATGGAACGCGCCGACGAAGCGGAGGAGCTCGACGTCTAGATGGCAACGAGCTTCGAGCGACGAGTACTGGAGGCCTTTTTCGATGACGACCCGCCGCGCGCTTTTGGTGTTGCTCACTGCGCTCGCTTTCCCCGTGATGCGATCACTCGCCGCCACGGCCGCCGGTACCTTATCGGCGCCCGAACAGGTTCTCGGCTACCGCGTTGGCGCGGACAACAAGCTCGCCCGCTGGGACCAGATCGTCGACTACATGAAACTCGCAGGCGCCAACTCCGATCGCGTTCGCTTCCGCGAGCTCGGCAAGACGAGCCAGAACAACCCGTTTATCGCCGTTGAAATCGCGGCGCCCGACGTCCTGAGGAATGCCCGTTACCAGCAACTCGAGCGGAAGCTGTACTTCCAGGACGGCGCACCAACCGACAGCGAGCGCGATGAGATCTTCCGGCAGGGCAAGGTCGTCGTCGTCATCACCTGCAGCATCCATGCGACCGAGATCGGCGCTTCCCAGATGTCGCTTGAGCTCGTGCACAGGCTGGCCACCGAGGATTCACCAGCCGTGAAGAAGATCCTCGAGAACGTCATCTTGCTCCTCGTGCCGAGCCTGAACCCGGACGGGCAGATCATGGTCACCGACTGGTTCAACAAGAACGTGGGCACGCCGTACATGCCGAGCCCGATTCCGTATCTCTACCACCCGTACGTCGGCCACGACAACAACCGCGATATGTACATGTTCACCCAGAAGGAGAGTCAGCACACCGCGCGGCTCTTGTGGCACGACTGGTTCCCGTCGGTGTGGCTCGACGAGCATCAGCAGGGCAGCAACGGCGCGAGGATTTTCGTGATGCCGGCTACCGATCCGATCAATCCGAACGTCCACCCGTTGATCTACCGATGGAACGGCATTCTCGGCCAGTCTCAGGCCGCTGCGCTCGAGGCAGCGGGCAAAGAGGGGATCATCTACAACTCTACGTACACGAATTTCTGGGAAGGCGCGATGGCTTGGAGCGGCTGGTGGCACAACCAGATTGGCCTCCTCACCGAAGTCGCGGGCGCGCGCGTCGCCGCGCCAATCGAGCAGCAGCGCGCGGTGCCAGGCGGTTCGCCCCAAGCCGGTGCCGGACCGGGCGGCCGAGGCGGCGGGCTCTCCGGAGCGAGCGACCGGGGGGAAGGAGCCCCCGGCGGGCGCGACCGAGGAGTAGGGGCCGCCGGTGTGGGGACTATCTCAAGCGGACCCGGTCAATTCAGCGACGCTCCGCTGCCGCCGCCCACCGACATCACGCCACGCACCGAGTATCCACGTCCCTGGATGGGCGGCCGCTGGACGCTGCGCGACATCGTGGACTACGAGCTCATCGCCACGATGGCGCTGCTCGATACCGCCGCTGATCGGCGTGAAGCCATCCTGCGGCAGATCTACGAGGTCAACCGCCAGACGATCGAGGACGGCCACAAAGCCAAGGGCAACCTCGCGGCGATTCTCGTGCCCGTGAGCGGGCAGCACGATCCACGCGAGGCCGCGCACCTCGTCGATCGCCTCCAAATGGGCGGCGTCGACGTCTATCGCGCGGACGCCGCCTTCACCGCCGACGATCAGCAATACGCAGCCGGAACGTTTGTCATTCCCATGGCGCAGGTGTTTTCGCGATACGCGAAGGACATGCTCGAAACGCAGACGTATCCGGAGGTCCGCCGCGGCCCGAACGGGCCACCCGAGCCCCCCTATGACGTCACCGCCTGGTCGCTCGGCATGATGCTCGGCGTCCAGACGGTCTTCGTCAAGAATCCGCTTCCCGCGATCAAGATGACGAAACTCAACGGTTTGCCGAATGTCCGCGGCGAGGTCAGCGGCAACGGATCGCGGTTCTCGTTCGAGTACAAGGGTCCCGACACGGCGATCGCCATCAACCGCCTGCTCAAAGACGGCGGAAAGGTGTCGTTCAAGAGCGCGTCCGACGCGACCTGGCGCGTGTCCGTGACCAACGTGTCACGAAGCAAGATCGATGATCTTGCCAGCAGTCTCGGGCTGAATGTCATGGCATCGGACGTCGCCGGGACCCAGGGCGATCTTGTCTTTGAGGCGCCCCGTGTGGCCATGTACCAGCCTTGGACGGGCGGCAACATGGACGAAGGCTGGACACGCTGGGTGCTGGAGCAGTACGAGTTCAACCTGACTTCGATTCACAACGCCGACCTCCGCGCGGGAAAGCTCCGGCAGCGGTTCGACGCCATCATCGTCGCCGACCAGGACTCACATGCCGTTCTCGAGGGATTCGACGCCGCCACGATCCGTCCCGAGTACCGCGGCGGCATCGGGGCCAGCGGGCTCGAGAGCCTCACACAATTCGTGGCCGAGGGCGGCACGCTGATCACGATGGGCAACGCCTGCGATCTGGCGATCGACAATTGGCCGATTCCGGTCCGCAATCTCAAGAAGGGTCTGACACGCGACCAGCATTTTGCGCCCGGCGCCATTCTTCGGATCGAAGTCGACACCAGGCATCCGCTCGCCCCCGGTGTGGCTGCGGCGACGTATGGCTTCTATATCAACAGCCCCTTCTTCTCGATTGTGGAGGGCTTCGCCTCGCAGAACGCAACCGTTGTCGCCCGCTTTCCGAACACGAACGTCCTCGCGTCCGGCTGGTTGCGGGGCGAAGAGTTGATGGCGGGCCACGCGGCGGTCGTCTCGGTTGACCTGAACCCGGGCCGCGTGATTCTGTTCGGGCTGCGGCCACAGCACCGCGCGCAGACGCACGCGACGTTCCCGTTGCTGTTCAATGCGCTGTACTTGTCGGCACAGGATCGAGCGGCGCCGACGAAAACGTCGTATTGACGGTGTCGGTCAAGACGCCGCCGCGCGTCACCCCGCCATGTGTTCGAGCTGCTTCAAGTGATGCAGGAGATGTCCCGCCATCTGTTGAATCAGCCACTCGACAGAGAGCGCACCGTACTCGGGATGCGTGAACGGCGTCGCGCGATCAGACGGCGTCAGCGACGCAAAGAACGCGCGGTTCATCGCGCTCGTTGCGATGAAGGCGTCCATGGCCTCGCGCGCGCCCAGCGTCGACTCGCGAGCCATCCAACGATCTTGATCGAACGGCTGCGCAGCGTAGCCAGGCGTCGCAAGCGCCATTCGCGCCCGATTGCCCAGGGCGATTTCAGTCTGGGCGAGGTGCGTCAGAATCTGGCGTGCGGTCCACTTGCCCGGCGCATACGTGCGTTCGAATTGCGCCGCGGTCCAACCACCGGCGAGCGATCGAACTCGGTCAGCGGCGTCGTTCATGGCCGACAGGGGCTCCCGGTCGCCGAGGTCTTCCGAATACGGAGTCTGTAGTCTCATGTGGGATCTCAGACGGGCATCTGGACCACCGTTTTTGCGCTCCGATGGGTGCGGACGGTTTCGGGAAGGAGCTTCTTGCTGAGGTAAACCTTCGATTCCGCGTTGTCAGCGAGGTTTCTCTCGTACTTCACGACCTCGAACCGCAGGTGATCGAGCGTCCCCCGCATGTCGTAGAACTTGTTCTTGGTCTTGACCACGATCTCGTCGAACCCCTGGTCGATCGCCCAGAGCTCCTGCTGCTCGGTCAGCGCGCGAAAAAACCCCTGGCCCCGCCAGTCGCGACGCGTGCCGCCAATCCACGTGTACAGCACCCGTCGCCGGTCGAACACCACATGGTCATGCAACCGATGCATCAAATCCACGAGCTTGGGCTCCGACTCGGGCGCTTTGATTTCATGTGCCACCTTGAAAGAGACGGGCACAACCGTGCCGGGATCGTGAGGGAGCGGCGCGGTGGCGAGCAGGATCAGGTGCGCGCGGGCGTGGAGCCGCCGGACGATTTCCGAAGCGGTCTTCTTGCGCGGAAACTCGCCGAAGAACTCTTCGATGTACTGGATCTCGAGCGCACCCTGCTCGAGATCGTAATGCTGGATGTGATACTCCACGGTAGAAACCGGCATTCTACACGAAAGACGCGCCCTGTTCGGGCCGAGACGGACGACCGAGCTACCCGTGCGCGACGGTGATCGTATACGTCACGGCGCTCGTGAGGACGCCGTCTGGATCCGAGATCGACACACAGTAGGCGCCGTTCAGCGCCTGTCCCTTGAGCTGCGGGAGCGCTCCAGCCGGCGCGACGACCGACAGCAAATTGGAGCACTGCACACCAAGCGTCGTGAGCGTCGGCTGTCCGACTCTGATCGTCAGCGGGACGGCCACAGGGACGGCGGGGACCCCGACCACAGGCGGGTCCGCATTTGGATCCGCGGGGACGGCGACGGTCATGAGCGTGGTGAGCGTCACGTCAACTTCGCTCGTCTCCTGCAAGTGGGAGACGATGCAGTTCGGGCAAACCTGGAACGAATGCAGGTTGCTGCCCTGCTGCTTGAGTGTGCCCGAAAAGGAATCCGTCGTCGTCGGTGGGACGACCGTCGATGGGATGGGAGTGGGAGTCGTGTTCCGGTTGCACCCCGACATGGCCGCCACGATCAGTATGAACGAGACATAACGCCGCATAACCTTCACTGAGCCCTCAACGCGAGCCACAACGAGTCACAAGCCGACGTACCGAGCCTGGGATTTGCCCCGCATTTCCGAGTATATGTCACCGCCGTCGGTCCGTCGGAAGAGCCACCACTCGACTGACAACCGGTTCACCACGCAGGATCTACCGGCGGTCTCCACGCGCGATCCTGGCCCACGTGTCCTTGAGAGAGACCGTACGATTGAAGACGAGCGCGCCCGGCTTCGAGTCGGGATCGACACAGAAATACCCAAGCCGCTCGAACTGGACGATCGCGCCCACGGACGACTCTGAAAGGCTGGGTTCGGCCTGAGCGTCGCGGATGACTTCGAGCGAGTGGGGGTTCAGGTTGTCGGTGAAGCTCCCGCCTTCTGGTACGTTCTCGGGATCCTCGACAGAGAACAGCCGATCGTACAGGCGCACTTCGACCGCCACCGCGTGAGCGGCCGAAACCCAGTGAAGGGTCGCCTTCGGCCGACGGCTGTCGGGCGCGTTCCCGCCCCGCGTCGAAGGATCATAGGTGCACCGGACTTCCACGATCTCGCCTCGATCGCCTTTGACGACCTCGGTGCAGGTCACGAAATAGGCGCTTCGCAGCCGAACTTCCCTGCCCGGCGAGAGCCGAAAGAATTTCTTTGGAGGGCTCTCCATGAAATCGTCGCGCTCGATGTACAGCTCGCGCGAAAACGGCACGTCACGATTGCCGGCTGTCACGTCCTCGGGGTTGTTCTGAACGCTGGCATACTCGACCACGCCTTCAGGGTAGTTCGTGATGACGACCTTCAGCGGCCTGAGCACGGTCATCACCCGCGGCGCGCGCTTGTTCAGATCCTCGCGCACGCTGTGCTCCAACTGTGCAACGTCGATGACGTTCTCTTTCTTCGCGACGCCGATACGCGTGCAGAAGTCGCGAATCGACTCCGGCGTGTACCCGCGCCGCCGCAACCCGCTGAGCGTCGGCATCCGCGGATCGTCCCAACCGTTGACGAGCCCGTGCTGCACGAGCTGCAGCAGCTTGCGCTTGCTCGTGATGGTGTAATTCAAGTTGAGCCGCGCGAACTCGTACTGTCGCGGCTTGTCGCCTTCGACGACCGCGTCCACCAGCCAGTCGTAGAGCGGGCGATGCGCCTCGAACTCGAGCGTGCAAATCGAATGAGTGATCCCTTCGATCGCGTCCGACAGCGGGTGCGCGAAGTCGTACATCGGATAGATGCACCACGTGTCGCCGGTACGGTGGTGGCTGGCGTGTCGGATGCGGTAGAGCGTCGGATCGCGCATGTTCACGTTCGGCGACGCCATATCGATTTTCGCGCGCAGGACATGGGTCCCGTCCGCGAATTCTCCCGAGCGCATGCGCGCAAACAGGTCCAGGCTCTCGGCAGCCGGGCGATCGCGGTACGGACTGTTCCGGCCCGGCTCGGTCAAGGTGCCGCGATACGCGCGGATCTCGTCCGCGCTCAGGCTGTCGACGTAGGCTCTGCCCTGTTTGATCAGCTCGACCGCGAACTGATAGAGCCGCTCAAAGTAGTCGGAAGCGTAGCGCTCTGCCGCCCAGGCAAACCCCAGCCACGCCACGTCTTCTCGAATTGAATCGACGTATTCGACGTCTTCCTTGGTCGGATTGGTATCGTCGAAGCGGAGGTTGCACACGCCCCCGCGCTCTTCGGCAACGCCGAAGTTCAGGCAGATCGACTTCGCGTGCCCGATATGGAGGTACCCGTTCGGCTCGGGGGGAAAGCGCGTCGCGACGCGGCCGTGATGCCGTCCCGCCGCCAGGTCCTCGTCAACAATCGCTCGAATGAAGTCGACCGGCGGCGCGGCCGCCGCTGATCCGTGGTCATCGGTCATGTCCAATCTATTTTAGTCGGAGCCTTCACTCGGCCTGTCCCTCCCGCCCTTCCTGCCCTTCCTGCCCGATTCAATACGCTACCAGCAGCCGGGCGGCGCGCGCGATCTGCTGCTCGCTCGGCAGATAGCGTTCCTCGAGCGGCGGCGAATATGGCACCGGTGTATCGAGCGCACCGACGATCCGCACGGGGGCGTCGAGCCACTCGAACGCCTGTTCCTGGATGACGGCGGCCACGCTCTCGCCGATACCACCCGTCCGGGCGTCCTCGTGAACGATGAGCACGCGGTGGCATTGGCGAGCGAGGCCGACGACCGCCGCCGTGTCGAGCGGCTGCAGGCTGCGGAGGTCGAGCACGCTCGCCTCGACGCCGTCTTGCGCAAGCGCGGCCGCCACGCGCATCGCCAGGTGTACGAACGCTCCGTACGAGATGATGGCGAGATGGTCGCCCGCCCGCCGCAACGCGGCGCGCCCAAGCGGAATAGGGGCCGGAGCTTCGTCGGTGAGCGCCTGCTTGATGTGCGGGTCGCGATACAGGGCAATATGCTCGTAGTAGAGCACCGGATCAGGATCGGCGGTCGCAGACGCCATCAAGGCTCGAGCGTCGTGCGGCGTTGACGGCACGACAATCTTCAGTCCGGCCGTCCGGTAGAACCACGGTTCCGTGTTCTGCGAGTGATACGGTCCCGCGTGCCGCAGACCGCCCCACGGCATGCGGACCACCATCGGGACGCTTCCTCCCCACCGGTAACGAATCTTGGCCGCGTTGTTGACGAGCTGGTTGAACCCTGTCGCGACGAAGTCATTGAATTGAATCTCGCCGATCGGACGCTGGCCCACGAGCGCCGCCCCGACGCACACGCCGAGGACGGCGCCCTCTGCGAGCGGCGAGTTGATGATGCGCTCGCCGAACTCCTTCAACAACGGGCGCAGCAACAGAAAGGCGTTGCCGTAGTTGCCGCCAAGGTCCTCCCCGTACAGGAACACCCGAGGGTCGCTGCGCAGCGCATCGCCGATCCCCAGCATCACGCCTTCCAGGAAGGTCTTGCCCTTGGCATCGAACGGCGGCGCGCTCTCGACCGTGAGCGCCGTCGTGCGTCCACTCGCCCCGGCGCGGTCATCGGAGAGCCCCGGTCCTGCAGTTGCGCCGGGCCCGAACCGGACAACCGGATCCAGCACCTCGACGTGCGTCCGTGGCCCCTCGTTCGCGAACACCCCGGCGCCGGCGCTCGCAGGGTCCGGCCACGGAGCCTCGATGACCGCACGCGCCTCTTCTTCGACCAGTTCTTCCGCTTCGCGCTTGAACCGCGCGAGGTCTCCGGCCTGGATCACGCCCCGCGCCTCGAGCCGCTCGGCATAGCGGGCAATCGGATCGCGCCGGGACCAGTACTCATAGAGCTCGCGATCGACATATCCCTGTACGCCGTCCCGCGGCAGCGGGGGATACTCCCACCCGGCCTGCGGATCGCGACCGAGATAGAGCATGTCGTCATGATGGGCATGGCCGCACATCCGCATGCTCACGGTCTCGATCAGGCTGGGGCCGCGTCCGGCTCGCGCCCGCTCGGCGGCCCAGGCAAATGCCGCGGCAATCTCCTCCGGATCGGTGCCGTCGATCGTGACGGCCGGGAGGCCGTAGCCTAGCGCCTTGTCCGCGAAGACACGAACCGCCGACTGTTCGGCCACGGGAGTGGAAAGCGCGGTCTGATTGTTCTCCAGGCAGAAGACTGCCGGCAGTTTCCGCGCGGCACAAAGATTGATCGCTTCGTGCCATTCGCCGAGCGACGACCCGCCTTCTCCGATGAACGACACGGCCACCCGTCCCGATCCGTCACGCGCGAACGCCATCGCGATTCCGGCAATCGTCAGCGTCGCCGTCGTCAACGGCGCCGCGGGTGGCAGGATCCCCCAATCGAAATCGCCGATATGCAGATCTTTCCCGTCGAGCGGCGCCCCCACCTTGCCCATCTGCGCGTTCAGCACCATACGCACGGTGTCGGGCGCCGGCCGCATCGCGAGCGTCACACCGAGATCGCGAATCACCGGCCCGATGACGTCGCCCTGCCACGTGCCGTCCGCGCCTCGATGGCCCGCTCCTCGACGCAAGCGGATTCCCGCGCCATAGATCGCTTCCTGCCCAAGCGATCGGAAGCCCTTGCCCTGGAACGCGGCGCTCCCATACCGAATCTCGCCACCTGTGAAGAATGTTTTGAGGCGGTTGTCCGTCGCGCGGGTCAGGATCATGCCGCGAAGCATCTCGATCTGCTCCTCGCGCGTCAGCGAGGCTTTGATGGCTTGCCGGCGGAAGAACCCGACAACATCCTCGATGAGGTCCCGAGAGGCCTGCCCGAGCCGCGTCTCTGCCGTCACGCGCGGGGTGGTTTCCTCGAGGTCCAGCGGAATCGCCCGCGTTTGCAGTCTCCGCGACAACTCTTGACGAACCGCCGCCCCGAATGCCTCGAGGCCGGCCTCGTCTTGTGGCGCCCCACGCCCTTCGTTTTCTCCAGGCGCCGCACGCTCCACCGCCTCATAGGCACGCAGCGCATCGTCGAGCGCAAACGGGTGACGCTCTGCAATGAATGCCCCGAACAGTCTCGCGAGTCCGGTCAGTTTCTCGAGCTCCGCCGGTTGAGTCATGCGATTCGAATCGTATCAAAGCGGGCACGTTCGTGCTCTCTGGCCCGCATCCCCGGTGGCACAGTCGCAGCCCCCGAATCGCGAATCACAACCTTATAATCCCCTCATGCGCACGCCCCTGTTGCTCGCGTCTTTGTTTTCGATCATGTGGGTCTCAACCGCACGGTCCAGGGGCATCACGACCGAATCCGCGACCGCCGCCCGACAGAGCGCTCCGCCGCCGGCAATGACGATCCTCAAACCTGCCCGCGTCTTCGACGGAGAAGCGATACACGAGGGATGGGCCGTGCGCGTCCGCGGGGAGCGCATCGACGCGGTGGGGCCGGCCGACGCCGTCGCGTCCCCCGGTGCCCGAGTGATCGATCTCCCCGGAACGACGCTGACGCCTGGTCTCGTCGAGGGGCACTCGCATATCCTGCTCCATCCGTACAACGAGACGAGCTGGAACGACCAGGTGGCGCACGAAGCCCTCGCGCTACGCACGGCACGTGCGGTCACTCATCTTCGCGCCACCCTCAAGGCCGGGTTCACGCTGATCCGTGATCTGGGTACCGAGGGCGCGAGTTACGCCGACGTCGGGCTCAAGGAGGCCGTCGACCAGGGGATCGTTCCCGGCCCGCGAATGCTCGTCGCCACACGCGCGATCGTCGCGACCGGCAGCTACGGGCCGAAAGGCTACGCGCCGGAGTGGACTGTGCCACAGGGCGCCGAAGAGGTCGACGGCCTGGACTCGATGGCAAGGGTCGTGCGCGAGCAGATCGGCAAGGGCGCAGACTGGGTGAAGTTCTACGCCGACTATCGATGGGGGCCGCTTCCAGGCGCTCATCAGACGTTTACGCTCGAGACGCTCACGCTGGGTGTCACGACCGCGCACACGGGCGGCGCGCCGGTCGCCGCGCATGCGTCGAGCGTCGAGGGCATGCGTACCGCGGTTCTGGCCGGCGTCGATACGATCGAGCATGGCGACGCCGGCACGGCTGAAGTTTTCAAGCTCATGGTCGAGAGAAAGGTGGCACTATGCCCCACCTTGTCGGCCGGCGACGCAACCTCGCAGTACGCCGGCTGGAAGAAAGGGCAGCAGCCCGAGCCGGCGAGCATCACCCGAAAACGCGCGAGCTTCAAGGCTGCCCTCGACGCGGGCGTGACCATCCTCAACGGGAGCGACGTCGGCGTGTTCGCGCACGGGGAAAACGCGCGCGAGCTCGAGCTGATGGTGGACTATGGCATGGCGCCGGCCGCCGCGCTCCGGAGCGCGACGTCAGGGGCCGCAAGGGTCCTCCGGATGGAAAATCAGATCGGCCAGGTGAAGTCGGGGTTGCTGGCTGACCTGGTCGCCTTCGATGGCGACCCGACCAAAGACATCAGCGCGTTACGCAGAGTCAAGCTCGTCATGAAGAACGGGCACGTCTATGCCTTTTAGGACGCTCATCTCGACCGAATTGCTCGCGTCACACCTGGCCGAACCAGAGTACGTCCTGGTCGACTGTCGCTTCAGGCTCGACGACACGAGCTGGGGCGAGGAAGCGTACCGGGCCGCGCATATCCCCGGCGCGGCATACGCCCACATCGACCGCGATTTGTCCGGTGTCAAGAACGGCCGGAACGGCCGGCATCCATTGCCGGACAGCCGAGTGCTGGCGGGCACGTTCGGTCGTCTTGGCGTCACCGCGGGCGCGCAGGTCGTTGCGTACGATCAGGACGGCGGCATGTTCGCAAGCCGACTGTGGTGGCTGCTCCGCTGGATGGGGCACGAGGCCGCGGCAGTTCTGGACGGCGGATTCACAAAATGGACCGCCGAAGGCCGCCCCACCACAGGCGGTGTCGAGACGAGGGCGTCTGTGCCCTTCACTGGAACGCCACGGAGGGCGTTGATCGCTGACGCGCGCGCGGTGGCTGCGGCAGCGAACTCAGGAGCGCCGCTGCTCCTCGACGCGCGCGCGCCGGAGCGCTATCGTGGCGAAGTGGAAGCGCTCGACCCGGTGGCCGGCCACATTCCTGGCGCCAGAAACTACTTCTACGAAGGAAACCTGGGCGAGCATCGCACGTTCCGGCCGACCGAGGAGCTGCGCGAGCGCCTGCGGGGGGCGTTGCGCGAATACGAACCGGACAACGTGATTTGCTACTGCGGTTCAGGCGTCACCGCATGTCACAATCTTCTGGCGCTCGAGCATGTCGGACTGACGGGTGCCAAGTTGTATCCCGGATCGTGGAGCGAGTGGTGCGCGGACGAAAGGAACCCGATCGAAACGGGAGGCTAGTTTCTGAGCATGCCCCACAAACCGATTCACGCGGCAAATCTGCCGAAACCTCTCGGACCCTACTCTCCCGGCATGGGGTTCGAGCGCTTGATCTTCGTTTCAGGACAGGGCGCGACCGACCCGGCCACGGGGAAGCTCGCCGGTCAAACGGTCGAGAAGCAGGCGGAGCAGTGCTTGCAAAACGTGCGCGCCATCCTCCAGGCCGCCGGATCGGATTTGCAGCATGTCTTGCGCTGCGGCGTGTTCCTGCTTGACATGCGCGAATTCCAGAGCATGAACGCCGCCTACCAACGCGCGTTCGGCGACCATCGGCCTGCGCGCACGACCGTGCAGGTCGCCGGCCTCCCCGGCGAAGGCGTGCTCATCGAGATCGACGCAGTCGCATACGTTCCCTCGTCTCGACAGGTGACCCAATCATGAACGGCCCACGAATCCGCATCATCGCCATCACAACCGCCATCGTCGCCGCCGCATGTCTCAGCTTCGCCCCGTCACTCGGCGCCATCGCTGCTCCTGTGCGCGCGCAGAAAGGGATGGTGGCTTCGCAGAGTGAGATCGCATCGCGAATCGGCGCGAAGGTGATCGAGGAGGGCGGCAGTGCCGTCGACGCCGCCGTGGCCACGGCCTTCGCGCTCGCCGTGACACACCCGACGGCCGGCAACATCGGTGGCGGCGGATTCATTGTGTTTCGTCCGGCAGCTGGTGAACCGGTGACGTACGACTTTCGAGAAAAAGCGCCGGCAAAGGCATCGCCGACCATGTGGCTGACGGACGGCCAATATAGCGCCGAGCTTCACCACAACAGTTATCTCGCGGTGGGGGTTCCAGGAACCGTTGCCGGTCTCCATCTCGCCTGGAAGGAACAGGGCAGGCTGCCGTGGAAACGGCTGGTCGACCCTGCCGTTCTGTTGGCACGCGACGGCTTCATCGTGAGCGATAGCTTCGCGCGGTCGTTGAAGAGCGTGCAGCGAGCGATGCAGAAGTACCCGGCGTCGGTGGCGGCGTTCACCAAGAACGGGATCCCCTACGAGGCCGGCGAAACTCTGAGGCAGCCGGATCTGGCCCGTACCCTCGAGCGCATCGCCGCTCGCGGACCCGCGGGTTTCTATGAAGGCGAAACGGCAGCGCTCGTCGAAAAGGAGATGGCGGCGCACGGCGGCGTGATCACTCGCGAGGATCTAAAGAGCTACGCGGCTGCACGCCGTACTGCAGTGAGGGGCACGTACCGCGGCTACGACATCATCTCCATGCCGCCGCCGAGCTCGGGCGGCATCGGCGTGATCGAGATACTGAATATTCTCGAGGGCTACGACCTGAGGGCGATGGGGTTCGGCTCTGCCGACGAGATACACGTGATGGCCGAGTCAATGAAGCGCGCGTACGCCGACCGTGCCAAATTCCTCGGCGACCCCGACTTCAACAAGGACATGCCGCTCGCCCGGCTGATGTCCAAGGAGTACGCCGCCAGTCTTCGCAAGACCATCGATCCCGCCCGCGCATCCAAAGCATCGCCAACGACGTTCGAATGGTCACATGAAAGCGAAGAAACGACGCACATTTCCGTCGTGGACGCGAACCGCAACGCCGTCTCGATGACCTATACGCTCGAGCAGGGGTACGGCGTGAAGATCGTCGTCCCCGGCGCCGGCTTCCTGTTGAACAACGAGATGGGAGACTTCAACGCGGCGCCGGAGATGACCACCGATCAGGGCCTGATTGGCACGAAGCCAAACCTCGCCGAACCGGGCAAGCGCATGCTGTCCAGCATGGCGCCGGCCATTCTCGTCAAGGACGGAAAGCTCTTCATGGTGACCGGCAGCCCCGGTGGGCGCACGATCATCAATACCGTCCTCGAAACGATCGTCGACGCCGTGGACTTCGGCATGAACGCGCAAGACGCTGTCGATGCGGCGCGCTTCCACCATCAATGGCTCCCGGACATCATCAATTATGAAAAGTTCGGGTTCTCGCCTGACACGATCAGGGAACTGTCCCGGCGCGGCCACATCTTGAGAGAAGCCGGTGCCCAGGGCGTCGCTCAGATCATCATCTACGACCCGAAGGAAGACATCCTGGAAGGCGGGAGCGACCGTCGTGTGGCTGACGGCGCAGCCGTCGGCGTCGCAGGCCGGTCGCCGGCTCGAGCGACCAGTTCACCTCAATGAGGTGACGTCGTCTAAGGCGCCGACGTCAGCGCGACCAGGACCCTGAACATCTGCTCGTCGCTCAGCTGCGCGAACAGCCATGTCAATGTGCTCCAGTCGATAGCTGTGTTTGCCGTCGCGTCCCAGATCGTCGAAGGGTCGTTCGCCATACCCCAGACAATGTTGTCGGCGCCGGTTTGGGTGCCCCAGACGATGTTGTCGACATCCGCGACCATGCCCCACACGATGTTGTCTTGGTTCAGAGCGCCCATCCCCCACACGATGTTGTCGCCAGCGTCAGCCGGACCCCAGACGATGTTGTCGGTGTTCAGGCCCCCACTGCCCCACACGATGTTGTCGCCGCTTTGTACCGTTCCCCACACGATGTTGTCGGCGCCAACGGTGCCCCAGACGATGTTGTCGCAGTCCGCGCCTCCGCAGTCGGTGCCCCACACGATGTTGTCGTCGCCGATCGCCGTCCCCCACACGATGTTGCCGCCAGTACCGGCTGTCCCCCAGACGGTGGAATCTGTGGGAGACATCCCCCAAACGATGTTGTCGTTGCTGGCCACTGTGCCCCAGACGATGTTGTCGCCCGCGTCTGTGATGGCCGCCCCCCAACTCGCGCCCAGGCTGAACGCGTTCGCTGACGGATCGGGGACACCGCCGGCCAGCTTGTGATTGCCCCAGACGATGTGCCGGCTCCAGGTTGGCTGCACGGGAAACAATTGACCGGGTGTGGCGGTCGCGTAGAAGCGCGCCAGGCGGATCGCACCAACGGCGTTCAGGAAGCCGGCGCCCTCCGTCAACGAGTCGTACCCCGGATACGACTGCGCGGTGTACTGCAGGATGGCCTTGATGGCGTTTGGCGTCAGGGTCGGATTCGCCTGCAGCATCGCCGCGATGGTCCCGCTGACGACCGGTGCCGCCATGCTGGTTCCGCTGAGGCTGAGGTACGGGAACGCATGCGTCGAGACCGACCCCGGCAGAAGCGCCGCTGCCCGGCTTTCGTAGAGGCTGCTGCCGGGAACCGCCAACGACACCGTGCCGACGCCCGGCGCCACGAGGTCCGGCTTCGCGGCCCAATCCAGATACGTCGGACCGCGCGAGCTGAACGACGCCATTGTGTCGTCCTCTCGGCTGGTCGTGCCCATGGTGCTCGACGCGCCAACCGTCAGCACCCAGGGCGCGTTGCCAGGCGCGCCAATTCCACCGTACTGTCGCACGCCCTGCGCATCGAGACCGAGGTTTCCTGCGGCGGAGACGACCACGATACCGGCATCGACCAGACGCTTCGCCGCCAACGTCAACGGGTCCGTCCAGTACGATTCGTATATGGCCGAACCGACCGACATGTTGACGACGCGGATGTTGTACCGTGTGTGGTTCGCCAACACCCAATCGAGCGCTTGAATGATCGTGCTGATGGTGCCGTTGCCCTGCGCGTCGAGCGCCTTCAGCACGATGAGGTTCACATCCGGCGCAACGCCGGCGTTCTGACCGTTCGAGTCGTAGCCGTTTCCGGCGATGATCCCCGCAACGTGCGACCCGTGCCCGTCGTCGTCATACGGCGTCGACAGACCGTTGACGAAATCGACGAACGCCGTGACACGCTGATTGCCGGAAGCATAGTCGGTGAGATCGTCGTGCCACGAGGCGATCCCCGAATCGACGACCGCAACGCCGACGCCGGCCCCCGTGTAACCAATCGCCCGCTGGATCGCGTACGCGCCGATCGTGACGTTGGTCCTGAGGTCGTGTGTGAACGCCGGGCGGTCGTAGTGGACGCGCATCACGCTGGGGTGAGACGCGAGGCCGCGCAGAAGGCCATTCGGCACGTCGAGGACCGATCCGTTGATCAGAGGAAGGTCGGCGACGCGTCGGAAGGCCGACGGCGGGATCGCTCCGGGTTGCCACTCAACGACGACACGCGTCGTCCCGAACGGGTCGCGGCCGGACGCCCGCTTGTCCAATTCGCGATCGAGCTTGTAACCGGTGATGTTCGAGTTCGGCCGTCCGGGAGTCGCGCGAACCGCTCCGGCACGCATCGATCCAGCTGCAAATGCCTCCGAGGCCAACGCGACGAGCGCGATCGTCAGGATGGACAGCGACCGACTCGGACTCCACCCGGCCTTTCCGCGCAGTTCTGGAACCCTTCGCGCCACGGTGACGCCGAGCCGTCGAGCAATCCAGCCGCCATGAGCAGCGGTAAGGGCCTGAACCAACGTAAGTGACCGACGATGAGTCAGTTACAATAGATGATCTTCACAGCATGAGCCCTGTCGTGCCCGCTCAGATGTGCTGTTCTGGAACAACGAATATCGAGTCTGTTGGTTGGGTGCAAAAATCTCAGGAAAATCGCGCCTGGCAGCTGTCGTATTTCGGCACACTCCGAACAGGTATGTGCCAAAACGGCATCTTGTGTTCGCTACAGCTTGCGAACTATCTCAACGTTTGGCGGGTCGTACGCCAGATTGGGAGTCAGCCAGCGCTCCACTTCCTCGACCGATTGCCCTTTGCGCCTCGCGTACGACCGAATCTGATCGGGCCCCAGTCGGCCGACGGTGAAATACCGCGCATGCGGGCTCGCGAAGTACAGACCGCTGACGCTCGCGGCCGGGGTCATCGCGGCACGCTCGGTCAGCTGGATTCCAATCTCCCGAGCCTTCAATAGATCGAACAGCTTGAACTTTTCGGAATGATCCGGGCACGCCGGGTAGCCAAAGGCTGGTCGAATGCCGCGATGCTGCTCCGCCAGAATCTGGTCCGTCCTTTCGCCGTGCTCGATGCCCCATTCCCGCCGCGCCGTCCGATGGAGGCTCGCGGCCAGCGCCTCGGCCAGCCGGTCAGCGAGCGCCTTGGCGACTATCGCGCTGTAGTCGTCGTGCTCGTGCTCAAACCGTCGCACCAGCTCGTCCGCCCCGATCCCGGCCGTCACGGCGAACGCCCCGATGAAATCAGTCCGCGCCGCTCCATCGCGCGAAACGTCCGGCGCAACGAAGTCGGCCAGCGACAGATTCGCCTGACCGCTCGCCATCGCCTCCTGCTGGCGCAGCATGTTGAAGCGCGTCAATTCACCTGTGCGCTCGCGGTCACGATAAACGACGATGTCATCGTCTTCGCTTGAAGCGGGCCAGAAGCCATACACTGCGCTCGCCGTCAACAGTCGGTCGCTGATAATCCGGTCGAGGAGCAGCTGCGCGCTCGCATAGAGGTCGCGCGCAGCCTGTCCGTACCGAGGGTGATCCAGAATCGCGGGAAAGCGCCCCTTCAATTCCCATGCAGCGAAGAAGAACGTCCAGTCGATGAACGGCACGAGCTCCTCGAGCGGCACGGAAGACAGCACGCGGCGGCCGACACACGGGACGTCCGGCAGCACTTCGCGCGCCCAGTCAATCTGCAAGGCGTTGGCTGCGGCCTTCTCATACGTCAGAATCGGCCGCTCTTTGCGCGCACCGTGCTGCTCGCGCAACCGTTCCTGCAGCTCGGCATTCCGCCGCACGAAATCGTCGCGGCGATCATCGTTGAGCAGGCTCGACACGACGTCGACGACCCGTGACGCATCCAGCACGTGAACGGTGCTCTCCGCGTACTCGGGCGCAATCTTCACGGCCGTGTGCTGGCTACTCGTCGTCGCGCCTCCGATGAGAAGCGGCGTCTTGAAGGCGCGGCGCTCCATCTCTTTGGCGACGAAGACCATCTCCTCGAGCGACGGCGTGATGAGGCCTGAGAGCCCGACCAGGTCCGCGTGTTCGTCGAGCGCAGTCTGCAGGATGCGGTCGCATGGAACCATGACACCGAGGTCGACGACGTCGTAGCTGTTGCACCCGAGCACGACGCCCACGATGTTCTTCCCGATGTCGTGGACGTCGCCTTTGACCGTCGCCAGCACGATCTTGCCCTTTGACCTCCTCGCCTTCTGCACTCCGCCATTAGGCTCACCTTCCTGCCCTTCCTGCCTCTCCTGCTCCATGAACGGCTCGAGGTATGCCACGGCCTTCTTCATCGCGCGAGCCGACTTGACGACCTGCGGCAGAAACATCTTGCCGGCGCCGAACAGATCCCCGACAACTTTCATCCCATCCATCAACGGGCCTTCGATGATCTCGAGCGGACGCTGATACGTGCGCCGAGCTTCCTCGACATCCTGATCGATGAAATCGACGATACCGTGCACCAGCGCGTACGACAGGCGTGATTCGACGGCCCCCGACCGCCACTCGAGGTCTTCCCCTCTCTTCCGCCCTTCGCCCTTGACCGTGGCGGCAAACTCCACCAGGCGCTCGGTCGCGTCCGGGCGTCTGTTGAAGATCACGTCCTCGACGTGCTCGAGCAGATCCGCAGGGATGTCCTCGTACACGACGAGCTGGCCCGCGTTGACGATGCCCATGTCGAGGCCGGCCTTGATTGCGTGATAGAGAAACGCCGAGTGGATCGCCTCGCGGACGACGTCGTTCCCGCGGAAGGAGAACGAAAGGTTGCTGATTCCACCGCTGATCTTCACGCCGGGACACGTGTCCCTGATGCGTCGCGCCGCCTCGATGAAATTGATGGCATAGGCGTTGTGCTCCTCGAGCCCCGTCGCAATCGCGAGCACGTTCGGATCGAAGATGATGTCGGCCGGATTCCAGCCCGCGCGGCCGGTCAGGAGCCCGTAGGCCCGTCGGCAGATCTCGACCTTCCGTTCGATGGTGTCCGCCTGTCCGCGCTCGTCGAAGGCCATGACCACGACGCCGGCCCCGAAGCGCCGGACGATCGACGCCTTTCTGAGAAACTCCTCTTCGCCCTCTTTCAGGCTGATGGAATTGACGACCGGCTTGCCTTGCACGCACTTCAGGCCGGCAAGGATGACTGACCACTTGGAGCTGTCGATCATGACCGGCACCCGGGCAATCTCCGGCTCCGTCGCAATGTAGTTCAGGAACTCGGTCATCGCGTGCTCGGAGTCGAGCATGCCCTCGTCCATGTTCACGTCGATCAGGTTCGCGCCGCCGCGTACCTGGTCCAGCGCGACCGTTGCGGCCTCGGCGTAGCCGCCAGCGCGTATCAGTCGCGCGAAGCGGGCCGAGCCGGTCACGTTCGTCCGCTCGCCGATCATCTGGAAGTTCGAGTCAGGCCGGATCGTCAGGGTTTCCAGGCCGGAGAACTGCGTCTCGCGAATGGTGGATGTCGGCATGCGGGGTGCCAAGCCCTCGACGCCCTTGGCAATCTCCGCAATATGCTCCGGCGTGGTGCCGCAGCAGCCACCGACGATGTTGACGAATCCGGCCTGGGCGAACTCGCGCAGATACTCGCCGGTTTCCGTCGCCTGCTCGTCGTATTGCCCGAACGCGTTTGGCAGACCGGCGTTCGGGTAGCAGCTGATGTAGCAGTCCGCCACCCGCGCGAGCTCGGCAAGATACGGACGCATCTCCCGCGCGCCGAGCGCGCAGTTGATGCCGACGCTGAACGGTTGCGCGTGCGCGATCGACACCCAGAAGGCATCGATGGTCTGCCCCGCCAGCGTGCGGCCGCTTTTGTCGGTCACCGTCACCGAGATCATGAGCGGCAATCGCTGCTCGCGGCTCACGCCCCGTTCTTCGTAGAGCTCCTCGAGCGCAACGACGCCGGCCTTCAGGTTGAGCGTGTCGACGACCGTCTCGAAGAGCAGAAGATCGCAGCCGCCATCGATGAGCCCCCTGAGCTGCTCCTTGAACGCGCGGCTGAGCTCGTCGAACGTCATGTTCCGGAACGCCGGGTTGTTCACGTCCGGCGAGATCGACAGAATGCGGTTCGTGGGGCCGATGGAGCCTGCAACGAACCTGGGGCGGTCCGGCGTCCTCGCGGTCCATTCGTCTGCCGCCGCCCGCGCGAGCTTCGCGCCTTCGAGGTTCAACTCGTACACAATCGATTCGAGCCCGTAGTCGGCCTGGGCAATCGCCGTGCTGCTGAACGTGTTCGTTTCGATGAGGTCGGCGCCCGCTTCGAGATACTGGCGGTGAATCTCAGAGATGACGTCGGGACGCGTCAGCACGAGCAGGTCGTTGTTCCCTTTCAGGTCGCGTCCGGACTCGAGAAACCGCTCGCCGCGGAAGTCGCTCTCCGTCAGCCCGTATCGCTGCACCATCGTCCCCATCGCGCCGTCGAGGACCAGAATCCGGCGCGCGAGCAGTGCCTCAAGAAGCGGTTTGGTGCGTTCGTGATTTCGTGGCTGCATGTCGTTTCGTTCCAGAGGCGATGAGAACCGTGAAAGGGTCGCCTGCCTTGCGAGCACCGACGCCGACCCTCACGTTGGCGAGGCCCCCGGATATCAATAGCTGTTTCAGCTCGTCGTCGCTGAACCCGAGTCGGCGGTCGCCGAGCTTGGCACGCACCCAGTCTTCCTGGTGGGCTCGCAGATCCAGGACCAACAGGCGGCCGCCGTCCACCGTGATACGGAGCGCTTCGGCCACGGCACGGGAGGGATCTTGAGCGTGGTGAAGCGCTTGCGACAACATCGCCACGTCAACGGCGCCGTCGGCGATCGGCAGCGTCTCGAGCTCGCCTTTTTTCCAGACCACGTTGGAGACGTGGCGGCGGCGCGCCAACGCGCGCGCGCGCGCGAGCACGGCGACCGATCGATCGACGGCGATCACGCGCGAGGCCCATCGCGCCGCCTCGATCGTCAAATAGCCTTCTCCACACCCGAGATCGGCGACCTTCATTGCCGGCATGAGGAAGCCGAGCGCGCGGGACCAGGCCGCCCAGCTCCGGCCCGGCACCAGCTGACGTGCGTCGCGCGTATCCGGTCCCGCGTGCGCGTCAAAATTCTCTTTTCTGAGACGGAGAATCTCTTGGAGGCGCGCTTCGTCCGCCCTGATGGCGGCGTCCCCGGCGGCTTCTTGGAATTGCTGACCGAGCACCTGCGCGAGCGGGCCCTCGATTCGCGCCGCGCGGTAGTAGTTGAAGCCGCCGTCACGCTCCTCGATGACAAGGCCCGCTTCCTTGAGCAGGCCGAGGTGCCGCGACACGCCGGACTGTGCCAGCCCGAGCACGCCGGTGAGCTCGGTCACGTTCAGGCGCTCCTCCGAGAGGACGCGGAGCAGGCGCAGCCGCGCTTCGTCGCCGAGCAGGCGGTACAGACCGGACGCCTCCTTCACATCTATAAATCTACATGTATTGATTCGAGAAAGCAACTTGCGGTACGGACTTCCCGCCCGCCCTGGCGGTCCTGCCGCCCCGCCTTATTCGATCGATCGGGGCCAGTCGTCCTTGAGAAGCCTCGACAGGGCGCGATCCGCAAGCAGCCGCCCGTTCGTCTGACACGTCGCGCAGTAGTTGCACTCGTTCTCCGCGTACACAATCCGCTGCACCGGCGACCCGCAGACCGGGCATGGCTGCTTGAATCGCCCATGCACGGCCATCGCCTCATGGAACGCGGTGACCTTCTCCGGAAAGCCGTCGCCGGTCTGCTGCCGCAGCCGTTCAATCCAGGTGGTGAGCGTCGCTCGCGTCGCTTCGTGCAGGCGGCGGATCTCATCGGTCGACAGCGCTCGCGTCTGCTTGAGCGGCGAAACCTTGGCCGCGTGGAGGATCTCGTCCGAGTAGGCGTTGCCGATGCCGCTGAAGAGATGCGGATCCGTCAGGCTCCGCTTGACGGTGTGGTTCTCGCGAGTCAACGCATCATGGAACTGCTCCAGGGAAGCGTCGAGCGGCTCGAGCCCGCCCGGGTCCAACGCGCCGAGTGCCTCCTCGCCACGAACGACCTGAATCGACGCCCGCTTCTTGGAACCGGCTTCGGTCAGGAACACGGTCCCGTGCTCGAACTCGAAGGACGCCAGGATCAGCTTGGGCCGCATCCCGGGCTTCTGCTTCGGCGCGCGCCAGCGTAGTCGACCCGCAATCATCAGGTGGATGACCAGAAACACGGCAGGCGCGCGACCGCCCGGCCCGCCAAAGTCGAAGACAAGGCGTTTGCCGACGCGGCGTACTGCATGCACGATTTGGCCGGACACGGACTCGATCGGCGGATCGACCGACCTGAGCACGAATGGGCTGAGGAGATTGATGCGCTCGAGGCGACGATGGACGACGTGGCGCGTCAACGCCTCGAGGTAGACGACGACGTCAGGCAGTTCCGGCAATGAACGGCGCTATTGCTTGAGCCACTCGGCGATCTGCTCGCGTGTCCAATGATGATCGTCGTTCAGGTGCAGGATGATCGCATTGAGCGGCAGCCGCTTCTGGCAGCCCACCGGACATCGGCGTCGCACGTTCTCCAAGCAGTCGAAGAGACGATGCAGGCGCGGTCGAATGGCATGCGCATCCTCGGGCAACGAATAGGCGCCTTCGTAGGCCGCCCCGAGCGCGCACGATCCGCCGTGAGCGTCGAAATATTCGCCGAACGCCTGGCTCGGTCTGCGCCTCGCGCCGGCAACGATCGCCTCAGCGAGCTCCAACTGATCTTCGCGTGGCACCTGATGCATGGCTCGCTCTCCGGGGCTTCGGTCGGCCCCGCCGTT